>Ga0315899_10002101_pt1 | contig 22296 bp, 51 predicted proteins | sample LakEriMetagenome_2_FD_203518 | JGI IMG/M metagenome (GOLD analysis project Ga0315899, IMG submission 203518) | Freshwater fungal communities from buoy surface, Lake Erie, Ohio, United States - Buoy 4 MA112 | ecosystem: Environmental > Aquatic > Freshwater > Lake | place: USA: Lake Erie, Ohio... | reverse complement strand
CGTGGTGGTATTGATACTAATGACCCTGATTGGTTCCGCAAATCTGTTGAGTTTGCTAAGACTCAGAAGGATTGGTATTCTTGGAATAATTCTAATTGGGGCACCAAATGGGATGTAGCCGTTCGTGATGATGAAGAGTATTCTAATACAGAATTACTTGAATATAAATCAGAAGGTGATGACAACTGGCTTGTCTACAAATATGAAACTGCTTGGTCACCTGCTGTAACTATCTTAACTAAACTAAGTAATCTTGTTCCTAACTGCCTGCTCACATTAGAGTTTGAGGAAGAAACAGGTTGGGGTGGTGAGTATGAGATTGTCCGTGGTGAGGTTAAAGAGATTCTAGAATATGAGAATCGTTGCTATGCTTGCCAGTCTTTTGATACATTATCTTATTGTGAAGATGACTGCGGTGAATTCTGCTCAGAATGTGGAGAAGGCTCTTGGCAGGATGAGGTGGCTATGGCAGAATGTCAGACCCATAGTGTAGTATTAGCAAATCAGAAAACCTACACAATGGAGGAGGCATTAGGAAAATGAGAACTGTTGAAAAACTAAGGGCTATGACTGTTGGTACATTAGTAGATGAAATCTATAATGACAATTATAGTCATCTTGAATTTATGGATAATATGGGTGGGGATTGTGATTGCAATATCCACTCTGCATTAAATCTAATACTAGAATATTGGGAGGTAAAGTAATGTTAGGATATGAAATGGCAGATATAGATGAAATGATTAATGCTGTACACGATGCTAAGTTATTCTATCTTAGGACCCCGTCCGATTTGATCGACAAGGAGCCATTAGTTAAAAGCTTGGAAAAGACAGTTAGTTTTCTCCAAGGCTTGTGGGCAGAAGGGTATTTTGATGGTTACCAAGACTAGTAGATTCCTGGAATATATGAAGTTACATCTAATTAGTTTAGAACAAGACAAAGAGGCATATCAGAATAAATATGTCTTTGATGAGGACGATGATGCGATAGATTACATATTAGGCATTGACGGACAAATTGAGGCAACCAGGCATTTATTGTCAGTGGCTACTGATATAATGAATGACTCTAACGAAAGGGTATATGAATGATGACTGCAGAAGATATTGGGCTCCCGCCCCACTTGCAACGTATGGTAAATGCAGGTGTTACTGGATTAGATATAATGCACGGGGAACTTAAAAACCTAATGCTAATTGGAGAGCAAGACCTAGCGCTTGCACAAGAGGCGGAAGACAGGTCAGAAGAGGCAATGGATTCAATGGAACGCACATATGCTGAAGGATATCTTGACGCATTAACTGGTATGTATAAACTAACATATGATTTATCATTTGCGATTGGAGCACGTAATGAATGATGTTCAATTAGAAATTCTAGAAGTAAATTATTCTATTAGTCCAGGAGGTATTGATGAGTTTGAGGTCTATAGTCTTGATGAACGTGACCATTCTAGTCCTCCGATTTTTAGTGCTACCACACTTGAGGAATCCGTTCGATTCTGCTACAATCTCGGAAAAGACTTTACAGTCAGAACACTCGCACAATGGGAAGAAAAGGAACTAGCATATGAAGCCAGCAGATAAAGATAAACTAAACGAATGTATTTCTATTCTAGAAAGCACCGACCTTGGGCTGTCCCTGGTATGGCTGTGGACGTGGGACGTAATTAAATACCGAATGAACGACTCAGACTACATCTTTAAATCGACTGAGGATGAAGTATGGGAGGACCTATGCAAGTCAGTGGACGAAGGCTTTGGCTTCTCATTAGAGTATGGTGCCGAACAACTAAGCGACGATGTAATGGACTGGCTAATTGAACGGGGCCACATGGTTGACCCTGAAAGCGAAGAGGAGGAAGAAGATGAAGATGAGTGATCAGTACGTGGACACCGTCCTCGCAGAGGCCCAAAGGCTTCTGTGGGGCGGATCAGAGACAGAGAACATTCAAGCTCATAACATCATTGCTAAACTAATTAAAGATAGGTTAGGCGATGAGCAAGTATAAAGTTAAAATAGAGATAGTTGGGGGAGTCCCAAAGATCCTTGAGTGCCCACCAGAAGTAGATGTCGAGATCAAACAAGTTAATCATTGGCAGCGCTGGCGGGAAGAACAAAAACTAATTAAAGATAAGCTGACTAAAAAAATTTAAAGCAGGGGCAAAAAATTTGCTTTACGACAGGTATTTACAATCCCGTGGAAATCTGTTATAATTAAAACAAAACCGATCTAGAAAGGATCAAACCAAATGACAACAAAGCGTGAATATCTAAAGCAGCAAGGAATTACAGTAGGTGTACGTGGACGTTTCTCAGGAGCTGCCAAGGTAGCTATCCAGGAAGCTATGAACAAGGGTGTTACCTTCACGGACCCACAGCCAGCTACAAAAAAGGCTAAGTAAATAGAACGAGGGGTGGTGGACGAGAGTTGCCACCCCTCCCTAATTTTGATATAATGAGCAGTTACCAAGGCGGAAGGCGGAAGAATGAGTAAGACAAGAGAAATCAAAGTAGCAGAAGACCTAGTTAATCTAACAGAAGACCATTGGTTTAATCCTGCCATATTGGCAAGATATCTAACAGACCAACCATTTTACACAGTTGACCGCATTATGGAATTAGTTGCTCAAATTATTCGCTGGGAAGCAAATAGACATAATGATGAATTAACTACAGAGTCAGGTATTTATAACTCAGGCCAATCCTGTGAAGGATTGTTCTTAGCACACGAACTAAATCAAACTCTTAATAAACTAATTAAGCAATACAAATGGGAGAACATCAAACTTCCAGTGGACCCAGACAAGGTAATCAAAAAGCTACCAAAGGCGGAGGAACAAAGTTACAGATACTCCTGGTTACATGATAAAGATAATAGACAACATGTAACTATAGATCATCCATTTATCTAGATAGTAAGCAAGCTTATCTAATGGCAACATATACTTAGTTGGTTAGTATATAGCCCAAATTATCCACAGGTTTATCCACAGCCTGTGGATTTTTTGTGTGTGGGCATGTGGGCAAATTTTCCCCTTTACGACAGATCAAAAAAAATCCCTGAAATTTGTGGGCAATTTTTCTCGTTTACGAGGGCATATTAAAAATCCCTCAAAATTTGTAGAAATGTCGACAAATAGATATAGAATCATTTAAAACATATAATGAATTAAGCATAATATACCCAGAATCTGTCAAAATTTCCTCTATATTTTCTACATAAAATCTATTGACAATGTGGGCAAAATATGCCATTTACGAGGCTATTGACAAAATCCCTGAAATATGCCAGCATGTCTATATCCAAAATGGACAAATTTGACATTACGGGCAATCATTTGATAAGGTTCAATTACACATATGTATATTTGTCGATAAATCAATAACTAATTAAACAGTATCTATAGTATAAATTCTCCACAATGCTCCACTTTACTCCATTTATAAGGCCTCTAGAAGGCCATATGAGCCATGTTTATGGGCGGGGGGATATAGGAGTTAGCTCCTATTGTGCTCTATTTACAGGAGATGCAGTAGTATGGAGCACGTAGGTTATCTTGACTGATATATCCTGATCGAGCACATTTGGAGCATGTAGCTTTAATTAGATCAGATTGTTCTATATCCAGAGTAAATGATCGAGTGTAATAGTACTTGGTTATATACCATGTAATGAGTATGGCTAGTATAGTTATCATTGTTCTAGGATACCATATCTCTCTGGATCCCGCAAAATTTCATCCAGTAGCCCCTCTGGCATAGAATGACCAGCCTTGGCATGTTGATCTAAATGAGCGATTAGTTGATCATCTGTATATATCTCTACACCTTTAGGAAAGATTGACATTCCAGACTTATCTTTATTTAACCAGCATCCAGCACATTCGATATACCCTGCTACATGGGGATATATGTATATATGACTATTGTAGAATCTGCTATATGCCATTGGTTCCCCCTTATTTGGGCATTGGCCTTAATTGATCATAAGGTACTACCCATGTAGTATTATTATATTTAGATAGATATACCTCTTGCATGCACTCATGTCCATACATCCAGCCTATAGCTTTATAGGGAGTACTTCTTCTATCTTCATTCCGCCCCGTCCTATTCTTGATGGCCATGCCATCTATCATTAGGACATATCTTAGATCAGGGTTATCCCTCTTGGTGAAGCGTAGCCCACCAGTTGGATTAAATGAGTATCTAATTTCCCCAACCCCTGGAACATCTAATTCAGTCTTCCATTTGTTAAAGTGTGGTACAAACTCTTTCTTGCCAAGCATTCTGGCAAATGCCAATTCTGATCCTGCACATACGACATGCTGCCACATCTCCCAGAGATCACCTTCAGCATAGTTGATATTCTTACTTGGATCACCAAAATATGGCTTTTGTCTTTGATATCCTACCTCTACACATATGGCTTCCTCTTTGGCAGATAGGCTATATTCCCAGATTCTAGCCAATTAGTACCCGCCCATACATTCATTTCTGGTGTGATAAAGTCTGATCTTAGTCATAGTTTTTCTATTTGGAGCATAAAGGTCTTCCCCACAGCAAGCAGCTTTTAGGTGCCATTCTTTGGCAAAGAAGTCATATTGCATGCCCTTAAATTTGGCATATTTGTTTGCTACAAATGTAGCAAATGGATCAGGTATCTCTAGGCTCTGTAACATATGCCTATTATAGTATATTTGTCAGGTACTGACAAGGGGGTCTCTACCGCCGAAATTTTCGCACTAATTGCGGTCTATATTTAACTTAATCTAATATTAGAGTTATAATATTTTCCAGTAGGATTCGACTCAAAATCAGATAATTGATCTTCATCCATTATGTATTCTGCTGACCCACCTAGATTAAATGATATGTCTACGGTATAGTTTTGATTATCTTCGTCCCACTGGGCTTCTACTGCTCCAATGCTTATTTTAAACTCTTTGTCTTTTGGCATATTACCGATTATGAAACTAATCCTTTATATGCATGACATCCACATACGCCTACTATTTGATAGTTTCTATCTACTTCAGCTATATCGTTGTATGTAGCAATGGCTTGACAGTAATAACACTTATCTGTCTCTTCCGCCGCCTCTAAGTATGCCTCTAGATTATCTAGGATACCCATACTATCTGTTCCTAGGGATTAGTGTTTGAGGTCCTTCTGTGCCGAATAGAGACTTCTTTACGGGTACGCAATTAGGTACCATGCGACCATCTTTTTCCTTCATACCTCTTTGGGTATATCCAGACCAGCAAGCCTTCTGCATATTGTCCCACTTGTCCTCTTCTTCATTATCGGACTCGTATGACTTTGAAATCTCTTCATCTGAAAGCTCTTCAGACTTGTACATATTATCATGGCCTTTGCATGACTTCTCGGTGCATCCGCCTTTTGCCTTACAATCCATACACCCATTACACTTGCAATCTTCGGTATCTTCCATATCGTCTTCTTCGTCTTCTTCTTCAATTTCAATCTCAATTGCCTTCGTGATTGGGTTTACCACATCATCAAGGATATCTTTAATCTCTTCTACGATCTCATTTAATTCTAGTGACTTTTTCATATTCTTCTCTCTTTCAACAATTTTTCTAGACCAAGAAAATCCTGCATCCCCGCCCCAAGCAAGCCACATGATCTTTCCGTTTGAAGGATTCTCTGCGTTATCCCAATCTTTTCCTTGCTTATCTACCTCATGGCGAGAAAAAAAGGAATACATGCGCTTAACTGTAGATAAGCTTAATGTTTCGCCTCTTGCCAGTTGTCCAGCTCTTGTCCAACCTACCGCTGTTCCTGCACCCTTTGCCTTGCCCTGCTCTTTTAGTTTAATGGCACGACGTGCTGCTGACTGCATACCAGAAGTTGGCTTATATCCTGTTTTTTCACTCATAAGTATATTGTACCATTTCTTTATTCATGTAGGTCAGGGCTCATCCACAACTCACCATGTATTACTGTGTATCTTAATATTAGTTGACTAGAATTACATTTAAGACATTTAGGTTTATAGTCTAATTCTTTAGACAACTCCATGTAAGTCTCAGACCCACATTTACAAAAATAAGAATAAGTATAGTCTCCTGCTACCATATCTCATCTTGATAAAACTCAGATTTATCTTTTATCCGTTTCCATTTGCCATAAAGATTAGGCTCTTCTGATCCGATATATTCTTGTCCAGTCTCCATGTCGATTAGAAGCCATTTAGCTGGAGCCTTAGTATGTATTGTTAGATCTACTGCTTTATCAGTTTCTGGAACTTCCGACCCATTTAAAAGTCTTCTCATTCAAAGTCTACCTGATTTTCAAATAAAGATGATTTGACAACTTCTTTTTCCCTAGCCCATTGATCTTCCCATAGCCCCATCAATGATTCATTGCCAATGTCGTCAAAGTAATAACGCTTGGCGTTACTATTGTATGTCCATCCATACCATCTGTCGCCTTCAGACCACGTAAGATTGGTTGGAGTATCATCTTGTTCGTGTTCTTTAATCCTGCGTAGTAGTTCATCGTTATCGTGAACAACCGCTTGTATTGCCTCTCTGAGGCGTTTAGGACGCATAAGGTATCTTTCAACTAAATTAGTTAACATTTTAAACCGCTTTCTGAATAGGAATCATTGCCGTGCATCTTTCACAGTATTCATAAGTTGATCCTGTAAACGGGCATGAGCCCGCCATTACCAACACATGTCCTTTAATTTTGCACAAAATGCTTTTAATTCTCAACATGCTCTCTCTTTTCGCCGCACTTTTTGCATCACTATTCTTCTCTTTTCCAGTGTATATAAGATCTAATATATACAATACCATAAGCAATTGCTGACAATATAAATCCATATTGATTAGTTATTAAAGCATAGGTTATCCACAAGGCTTCATTAAATAGCAGAATTAGCCATCCCCATATTGTTTTCCTACCGACAAAAAATATTCCTGCTACGCCAATTGCAGCTAATACATACGACCAATACATTTAAAATTCTTTCTGTTAGATATCCATTATATAATATTTATATTGGAGAGTCAAGGATTTCGTCTATAGCATCATCTATAGTTCTGCCGTTATGTTCTGCTGAACAGTTACCACATTTTTTGCACATTGTTATCCTTAAATAAATATAGCCCCAGTTATGGGGCCATATCTAATATGTAATTAGACCTTCTTTGGTCTTGTCTTCTTAGGCTTTGGATCTAGTGATGTTTCTCTACGTATACCGTGGCTGTTAACATCTATCTTTATTCTTGGCTTAACGCCTTGCTTTGGATATTTTCTTGTTGCCTCACGACTTGTTACTGCACCAGATGCTGATCCTGCGCCTCCTGGTGGTGTCATTCCAGTTCCATCGTCTTTTGTAAAATTACTCATTGATGAATTGTCTTGTCTGCTCTGGTGTTGAAGTCATGTCTAGGGTTAGACCTGATTCGCCATCTCTTGAAACATCAGTAATAGTTACTGGAACAATACCAGTTTCGCTACCAAATGCTTCACATCCGCATTCAATACACATAATTACTTACCGCCGTTGCCTAGGCCAGAACCGTCTTGTGTTGACTTATCTGCTGATGAGAAAGCTGATGCAGGATCTGCTGCATATTGCTCACCATTCCAAGCTGTTGCTGTTGCTGGCTTTACTTCATTAAAACCTGTCAAGTTGTTTCCGTCTGTCATTTTATTACTCCTATAGGTTGTATTTAGATGGGTCTAGAAATCCATCTATCAGTCTATTATAGCATTTCTTTTTTAATAGACTAAAACGTTGGCTATTTGATCTTATTGCCGTATTTATTCCATGCTCTTTCGTGTAGAAAGAACCCTAAGGCTTCACATAGGGTATAAATTATTGCAAATGAACCAGCATACTCCCAGTGTGCTTCTCCAGTAATTAGTAGCTCAAAAAAATATACCAGTGTGCCTACAAAAAGGATATGTACTGCAGGCCATGATAATGACTTGTATAAACTTCTCTTGGACGATTCCATTTTAATACCTCTTATGATTTATATTCGTTGTGCCAACACTTGTCACAAATATCTATAATTCCGCCTTCTGGTTTAGCAGCAATCCTACTAGATTTATTACTACATCCAGGCCATTCACATAACTCACCGAACACTATTTGGACCCTTTGGCTGTTTGGCCACGATAACCTGTCTTCTTTTTATTCATAGAACCTGGTTTCTTAAATCCTGCACCGTTAGGTGTTGCTGCAATTCTTTGCTCTAAAGCCTTTTTAATTTTGTCGTGGTGCTTACCCATTTTGTTTTTCTATTATCCTAACTATATATCGTATAACCTCATACGGTCTCCACTCTGGAGGCAATTCTAAATATCTTATCTCATCCGCAATTTTTTTCCTATGACTTTCATCTAGGTATTCTATGAGTTTATCCATACATCTATTCTATCATTTATATACTAAAGGGGCAAGACCTGAGTCCTGCCCCTTTAATTTAAAGAATTACTTCTTTAGCTTGACCTTAGCCTTTGGATTCTTTGCGTTCCACTTTGTAGCAAGGGCATTGTATTCCTTGATATAAATAGCCTTAGCAAGATCCGCTGCTGCCTTGTCTGTAGCAAGCTTTGCTGCTGCATCTGTAATAGCCTTATCTGCTGCTACCTTATCTGCTGCACGTCCAGCCTTCTCTGCTGCTAGCGCTGCGTTAGCAACTGCTAGTTCTGCAGTTCTTGCTGCAAGCTCACCTGCAAGATCACGAACTGCAACTGTTGCTGTTACTGCACCTACTGGTGTTGAAAGACCAGTTACTGCTGCTGCAACTGTTGCATATGCTGTAACAACGACTGAACCTGAAGCAGGAAGTGTGACTGACTGCTCCTTTGTTCCAAGTGTTGCTGTTGCTGTATCTGTTGTAAGCGCTGTTGCTGTTGCAACACCATTTGAAGATACTAGAGTATTAATTGTTGCTCCACCCTTAGCGTTACCGAATACATCGTATCCAGTTACCTTTAGTGTTGCTACTGTGCCTGCTGCTCCTGATACTGGTGCAGACAAAGCGATTGAGTTTAGGGCACCTGCTGTACCCTGTACATAGTAAACAGTTGTAGTTCCAGCACGAGTAATCGATACTGTTCCTACTGATGTAGACTTAGTATATACAAAAAAGTCTGCTGAATTTCCAGTTCCTGTTGAAACTGAAAGTGTTGAAGATCCGCTTGATGCGGTTACTGGTGCTGCTGATGTTGCTAGAGCAGAAACAATTGTTGCATTAGTTGCAACTGCTGTTACTACTGTGCCAGTGTCTACTGACGTTACAGCAATCTTCAATGCATCTGCTGCATCGATACTGTTGTCTGCTGGCACTGGAAGTGATACAGGAGTTCCTACTACTGTTCCACCTGTTGCTGCAGATCCCGCCACCGTTAGGGTAACAGTTCCAGCATTAGCCTGAGCTGCTGGCGATACAAGCATTGTGCTAGTCAGGGCTGCAGCGATGATTAGCGATACTTTCTTAAATGAGTTCATTTAATTTATTCTCCTTATTTCTTCTGCCTCTAATGTGAGCACAGAAACTTAATGTAATTCATGTATTTTTACATGAAATGAACAGGGATCTCCACCTTCATCCCATTCTTGCATTTCTTCATCTGACATTGGTGGGCCATCATGTGTATCACAAAATACATCTGATACCCAGCCACGATCATAACCATTCTTAAGCCATATTTCAAACTCTAAATGATTAGTATCTTCTGAATCAAATTCTAGATCCATTCTGAAATCTCCTTTAGCATGATGTGCTTAGGCTTTGCACCAGTAATTGTTTTCACTGGCTTTCCAGACTTAAATAATACCATATAAGGTATTGATGTTACAGAGTATTCTGATGATTTTATAGGATTCTCATCAACATTTAACTTTCCGACCCATAAACCACGCTCTTCTGATATCTCATCTAGGATTGGAGATACCTTTTTGCATGGTCCACACCATGGAGCCCAAAAGTCGATAAGCACTAAATCGTGAGATTTAAGTACGCTATCAAAACTTTCATCTGTAACTATCAACTTACTCTCCCTTTAATTCATCCGCTGCACTATTGAACTTATTCATAAATGTTTGGATAACCCAGACTGCGGTTTCTCCTGCATTTACAGACATAGCCTTTGAAGCTTCTTCAGTTCTATCTTCTAGGGCAAGGCCGTTGTACCATTTCTGGTACAACTCCTCACCAATTTCTTTAATGATCTCTTCAAGTATGGTTAATTGTTCACCCATTTAGAGCGCCATTTAAATTAATTAACTTACCAGAAGTTACCCTAGAACTAGATGTATTGATAGATGTCTTAGCAATCAAATCATAAATCTGATTGTAATTAAGTTGTGGCTTATGCGCTTTAATTGTTGCCCATGATGTGGCTGCAATTACAGTTGCACTAGAGGTTCCAGCGACATTGATAGTCTTTCCGCCAACGGTGACCGCTTGTGTTGTTCCCTGTGCAAAGAAATCTGTTAGCTTAGGGTCATAATTGCTATAAATCGCAACAGTTTGTGTAGGCATTGTAGCACCAATTGCTATTGCAGATGGGATACATGCTGGCCAATCGATTCTTGAATAGTCTCTAGTATTTCCAGTTGGGAAGAATACTCCGACATCCATTGATTTCAATGTTTCAATCTTTGATTCGGTTACTGGTGTTTTAGGACAATAGTCTGATCCAGTTACCAAGTTGTGGTGTCCTTGAGACATAGAAACAGCCTGAATGTTAAACTTATTCTTATTTTGGATTACCCATTCTAATGCGTTATACACAGTAGGTTCTCCTGCAGCCTGCCTCAATCCATTGATGTTTGTACCGATAATCTTAACAAAAACAATGTTAATGTTTGGATTTGTTGCCACTGCAAGAGATGACATTTGTGTGCCATGATCAAATCCATTTTTTGAAAGCCACTCTGTCTTCAATGTGGCAGAGCCAGGACCTTCCATGACCGACAAGCCATTTGGGCATGAGCTCCACTGAACAACACATGCTTCGTAAATAATCTTGTCTTTAAAAATAGGTAGAGATGTGTCAATCGCTGTGTCCAGGATTGCTATTGTTGGAATTTGTGCAGACTTGTTGCTAATATTGTTTTTAGAAGCAGCAGTTGCAGTTGTAGGTAAAGCGATTACTAGGGCTACTAGAGCCGTGATTATTTTTTTATTCATAGTACCTATTCTACTAAATATTGACAGGTTGTCAATAGGCTATTCGTTATCTAGTTTATCTAACTTAGCCTTATACCATTTTCCAGCATCGAGCTGTGTTGGAGTCTGTAGGCCTTGAGACTGTAATAGATTAGTTAAGCTTTGTGTATACAACTCAACCATCATTTCAAGTCTTACGACTTGCATTTCTAGTAGTCTTAGTCTTTCTGACTTTCTCACTCTGTTTCCTCTCTGTCTACAGGGGTAGGTGCTGTAGCAACACTACCGCAGCTAACACATTCCATATCTAGGAAATAGGTAGCAATTTCAAAGTCTTCAAAAATAACTTTAAGGTTCCAAATTTGTGATCCACATGGACATACGTGTGTTGGGGTGCCTCTTAAATCAATAGAGTTCTCATAACTTTCTGGTCTTAATTGTAAAATGTCATCAGAGTGTCTGCCTTCTCTTTCAACATCTTCCTTGTCTACCAGCAAAATTTCATAGTTATCAAGGAATAGCTTGACATTTGCTTTAATTTTTGATGCCCAGATGTATACTGCAAGTGTAACTGCAATTACTATGAGCCATTTCATAGTTCTATTATACCTTAAACTTGGATGTATGTATAGGGGGCAGATACGCTCATATTAAACTCTGAAGCAGCTTCTAGCGCCGCCTTTAAGCGTAAGCGTGGATTCTTTTGATTCTTTGTAGCATATAAAGCACCAAGCGCTATCTGTCCACCGCTTCCTTCTGCCATATAGTTAACAACATTCTCACCTACGTGGAAGTCTTCGTCTACAGTAAAAACTCTTCCACAGATTCCAACTATAAATATTCCACCAGTGTCTTCTTCTGAAGAAGATCCGATGCTTCCGTAACCATTGTCTTTGAATGCCTGTTTAACTGAATCAATAAACTTGGTCCGCATAAACTTATCTAAACCTGAATTAGTTTTTGTTGGAGTATACTTTGGTGGCGTCCATGAGTATTGCAAAATTTGTCCCATGCGAAATGAATCTGTAAACGCAACTCCGTACTGTCCCACTTTAAACACTTTAGGTTCTTTTCTTGCAAGAATCCAGCCAGTCTTATCATCGGATGCGGCGTGATCGGATGCCATATAAACAACACCATTTTGGGCAATAGCTACTATACAGGTCATATCCCTAGTATACTAAATATAAATTCGAAGGTATAGGCTATTTTGAGGTATTTTTTTCGATGCGATCAATTGCATCACGCAATGAGGAGCCGCCATTATTAAATAGCTCGGCTTTAATGGTTGCCAGCTCAGCATCTATTTTATTAAAATGCTGTTGTCCGTCATCTAGCCTGGCGGTTATTCCTGGGGTTTCTTCTGTTCCATACCACTCATCAATAAAGTCAAACCACGTTTTGAATAGCTTAATGAATTTGCCTACAAAGTATCCTAGGCCAGCGCTTGCAGCAGCCGATAACACAATCCATTCTAATACGCTCACATGTAAATTATACTCGACTAATAGTTATAACTCAAAACTAATTTAATTTAATTAGATTATTCCTAGTTGACTTAAACTAAAAGTTCAGAGGCCGCAATGTCGTTTCCGCAGTATCTCTTCTTAATAATAAGCTCTTTAACACTATCTGGTCCTAGTTGTCTGCCAGCAAGGATAATAACCCACCTAGGCTCAAATTTAGAAGATATGCATGTCTCACACATTAACAAGTTAATTGGAATTAAGATTGATTTTCTTACACTTAACTTGTTTTTGGTCTTGTTACAGGAGTAACATAGTATTTTTTCCATTAATTAGATTCCTCTACGTGTTCAAAAACGATCTCATCCATTATGGTAAATTCATCATTTTCTAGCACTTCTTCTATTTCAATACCATCCTTTTGGTATTTAACTTTTGATGCATATAGGCCCAAGCTTTCTACTGAGCCGTATACTCTTTCAGCATGAATAAATACAATCTTAATTACTTCGTAATATTCTCGCACTTGGGACCCCTTCCAGTTCGCATCTTACTCCATAAGATTCGATTAGTTTTTTAACTTTTCCAACGTAATCAATTACCATTTCTTTTTTAATACCTTCGTATTGCAAAAAATTGTCTTCATATAGTCTTATTGCTAAAAACTCTGGATACTTTGCTATGTCCATTTGCAAGCCCATGTCAGGCTTCTTAATTTCTCTAATTCTTTTTGCCATTTCTGGGGTGTAAAAAACTGGCTTGTTTGGATCGCCCGTCCATTCATTGACACCATATCTAAAGTGGTCTTTGTCTTTGTTTATAAATTCCATTTTTTAAATACCATTTTTTGTTTTTATTTTTTGCCAAAACTCTTTTGTTTTGTGAATATTCTTTACCTTGTCTATCTCGCCAGAGTTTAGATATATGCCGCCCCATACACCGTGATCATTGTTTATGGTTCCAGACTCGAAACAATCTTTAGAAACTGGACAACTCAAACAAGCTTCATCAATACTTGAGGCTATGATTGGATCTGATTCATACTTGTCGTAAAATAAATTTGTGTCCATACCACGACAAATAGCAATATCAAACCACTTAAAATCACTTTCCTCTAGACCTAGATCATTTAAAATATTTGACATATTTGTCCGACATCTTCCATGTTCCGTCTGTACTTATAGATAAATTCTCTGCAATTCCCCAAGAATTGTTTTTAAATAATCCCTTTTTATTAGAAAACCCCGTTGGATTTTTTTTCCATATAATTAAATTATAGTTATCCCAATAGGATTCTCTATCTTTAGAGCTGAATCTTTCAATAAAGACATCAACTCCTTTAGGCGTCAAAACTAGCACTTATTTCCCTATCTGTTAGTTCCGCCTATATCCTATTATATAATATTTAAACCCATGCTGTCAATAGATTATTTAATCTTTTTTATTTTTAAAATATCTATATGCTTAATTTCATTGTCTATATTTAATACATCAAGAGCATATTCTTTTGCATCAGATTCATTAAAGGCTTCAACCTCTATATCAATATTTAGCTTAATTAGATATTTTTCCATCTATCAATTATATCACAAATATGGTATAGTATATATATGAAAAACATAAAAAGCATAGACGGAAAAATTCATATTATTGAAGATTTTATTTCTCCAGATACAGCCATGTTTATATACAAGGCTATTAATCCGCATGTTGATATGAGTCACCAAAAAGCTGGGCCTTCAGTATTTTCTGGCCCTAGTGCTGGTGATAATGCAGAAGAGGTTGGAATAAAAAGACCTATCGCACACTACAACAATGACCCAATGTACAATGTTGGAATTGATTTACTATCATTAATATGCCCAATGATGTCTAGGGTAATATCTGATTTCTATAAAGAAGACTACGATCTAAAGACAGCATTTTATAGCAAAATGGTAACTGGCGGACGAAATGTTTTGCACATGGACAATAGATTTGTTTCAACAAAAGATGAGCTATTGGAAAGACCTGGAGCTGATTCAGACAGATCTGGGTTGCTATACTTTTATTCTGACTGTGAAGGTGGAGAGTTAAACTTCCCATTCCAAAACTTTAAAATTAAACCAAAGCCAGGTACGTTTATATTCTTTACTGGTGACGAAGAAGTGCCACATGAGGTAACACCAGTTCTATCTGGAGAAAGAAATAATCTAATTTCATTCTTCTGGCCAGCCGTTAGAAATTCAGATGAGTTTTATAAAACACAAAGGTATACCAATGCAAGAAATGGAATACACCAGGAAGTTCAGACAACTCTTGAGTTTTTAGAAAAGCACAAAAACAAATAAATTTATTTCTTTTTAGATCTTATCTTTGCAAGCTCTTCAAAGTCTTTAACCTTAGTTTCTCCAAGGTATCCCCAGGCGTAACCATCAGCAATCATTTGCTCATTTACAGAAACTGTTGATCCGTCTAGATACAACCATCCTAAGATTCTTCCGTACTTTTCTGAAGAATCCATTTTTTCTGTTTTAATAACAACTTCTTTAGCGTCTTTAATCTTAGACTTAACATACTCTTTTGCTTCAAGACCTAAAGCTTTTTCAATCTTATCTTTTGTTCTACTTTCTGGGGTATCGATGCCCGCAAGCCTGACTCTTGAACTAAATGATATATCAAAACCAAGATCAATCTCTACGTCTATTGTATCTCCGTCTACTACATTAGTTACTTTTTTTACGTGATATTCATACATTGTTCGGGTGCCTTCCTGGGAAAATTTTTGAATTTCCTGGTATATCATACCAAGATCTCTTAGTCCAAAAAAGAGAAAGGGTATGTCTTACTCCCTCTGTTATCTCACGAACACCATGAAGATGTTTTGAGTCTCCTTTAAATGAAATAAGCATTCCTGGCTCTGGTTGAATTTCAAAATCATATTGTGGCATGTAAAGAGAGCCTCCTACATAATCACTATTAAAATAAAGTAAGCTTGAGTAATGTTTATCAAAAAATGTTTTTCCAAACTTTTCTGCGCTCTCAGGCCATATTCTGTAGTTAGCTAGCTCTTCCCAATCGTAATCCTCTTCAGGATCAAAGTAATCTATGTGTGGCTCTTGAAGTCTACCGACTCTCCATCTGTGAAGTCCAGATAGCTGTACCAAAAGTTTTTGATTAAATTGCTCTTCAGCCGTAGCTTGCATTCTTTTTTCTATATCAAATACAAGGTCTAAAGGAAAATTTGGGTACATGGCACGAGATTTAGGAATATCTGTTGTTCCTATTGTCATGCCATCCCAAACATCTTTTCTGCCTGTAGGATTACTACCCGTAATTTCTTTTTGATCTCTTTTTAAATTTTTATATCTTTGAATTCTTCTTTCTGCATCAAAGATATTCCAATCTGATTCATTAAGAGAGCATAGTGCAGAGTTAATTACATTAACCTCTTCTTGGCTAATGTAATTCCTTATAATGTGTACGTCAGGTATTTTAGTTTCTAAAATTTCCATGACTACTTTTTCTTGACTGCCGCCTTCTTTACAGGAGCCGCTTTCTTTGCGGGAGCCTTTGCTGCTGGAACTGGTGCATCCCAGTCTGGTCTAGCTACTGACATGACCAAGCTGTATGCTCTCTTCTTAAGGAATACGCCATCTCCATTAGCCTGTGATCCCTTTGCGTTTCCACTAGTATTTCCTTCGTAGCAGTGCAAATTCTTTCCATCATTCTTAACAACAATTCCAACATGCTCTGTATCTGTTGGTGTCTTATCAAAGTTAAAGAATACTACGTCTCCTGCTTGTGCTTGTCCGATAGGAACAATTCTCTTGTTCTTAGCAAACCACTGTGCTCCTGCATCGCATGACGCAAAGCCTTTCTTTGTTGAAGCTGCAACTAGATGAACTAGTCCTGCGTCATCAAAGCATCCTGAAACAAACATTGCACACCAAGGCTGGTGATTCATTCCGTATCGCTTTCCAAAAATTGTATCGTTATTTGGTCCTTCTGAGTAGCCTTCATCAGCATACTTCTTTGCTGCAGCTACAACTTTGGCTGCATTTGGGTGTATATTGTTTGACATTTAAGTCCTCCTTTAAGGTTATATGTAGTATAGCATTTATTTTGCTTTTTTGTCTACCGCTGAAAATGCTGCATTAATTTCTGCCACAGTCAGCTTGCCGTCATCCAGGAAGCCTCTTGCTAGTCTTTCAACTACAGTTGCTACTCCTAAAGTTCCTGCCAATATTACTGCCTTATAGGTTTCAATTCCTACCACTGCACCTGCTCCAATTACGGACAATCCTGATGCTGCAAATACTGCAATTATTCTCATAAGAATATTATTTATGCTTGCAATTGCTCCTGATCCTACTTGTGTTGGCTCTTCAATATATGCCTTTGCCATTTTTATTCCTCCTTATTTCTTATTGGACTTGTAATTATCCAAAGAGCAGTCGTTGCCATAATGCCATAACCGACAATAGTCTTTGCACTTCCGTCCAGAACTACCCAAGCAATAAACATTCCAAGAAGGGTCCATGCTTGGTCAACCATATCCTTTAGGATATTCTTTATTATTCTTACCATTTTCTTCTTCCTCCTTGACCTGGTGAATTGGCCCCTGAGCCTCCACCAGAACTTCCTCCGCCTGTGCCACCTCCAGTGGCTCCTCCTGTTGCTGCTCCCACTGCATTAATAGCAGCACCTGCTGCAACAACTGTAGCGACAACCATATCTGTTGCTTCTTCTCTTTCTTCTTCAGTCATATCTGCACCAATGCTTCCAAGAGCTGCAATTGCCGCTGCTGGATTAGTAAATAATTCTTCTACCAAAGCTGCTGGATTTTGCACAAGCTCAACTTGTGCAGCGACAGCTGCAGTAATTATAAGAGCGTTTCCATTTTCATCTGTACGAACTTCAACTGGTGTTGATGGTGGCAGATCTGAATAAGAAACTCCTGCTGCTTTAATTTCTTCTGCTGAAATAGATTCTCCTGGAGCAAGATTTTCTATAAGTTTTTCTACTACAACTTCTTTTTGCTCTTCAGTTAGTTTGCCTTCTTCTGCTGCTTTCTTTAATGCTTCTTCTTCCGCCTTTGCCGCTTCTAATTCTGCAGCTTTTGCTTCAGCTTCCGCTTTTGCATCTGCCGCTTCTTGTGCTTTAGCTTCTGCTTCTGCTTTAGCATCTGCTTCTTCTTGAGCCTTTGCTTCTGCTTCAGCCTTAGCATCTGCCTCTGCTTGTGCTGCCGCTTCAGCCTCTGCTTCTAATCTATCTGCTTCCGCTTTTGCATCTGCTTCAGCTTGTTCTTTAGCTTCTTGTTCTGCTTGCGCTGCTGCTTCTTCTGCTGCTATACGATCAGCCTCTGCTTTAGCAGCGGCTTCTTCTGCGGCTACACGGTCTGCTTCAGCCTTAGCTGCCGCTTCTTCTGCGGCTTTAGCTTCTGCTTCTGCTTTTGCTGCAGCTTCCGCTGCTGCCTTGGCTTCTGCTTCTGCTTTTGCTGCAGCTTCCGCTGCTGCTTTTGCATCTGCTTCTGCTTTAACTCTTGCTGCTTCTGCAGCTGCCGCTTGTGCAGCGGCTCTTTGTGCAGCGGCTTCCGCTGCTGCTGCTTCTTGTGCTGCTTGGGCTGCTGCAGCCTCTGCTGCAGCATTTGCAGCGGCTTGTGCTGCTGCTTGTTGCTCTGCATAATAATTAACTGTAACCTGTGCTGCATTTGTCATTGCAGTTACTGCTTCATTTACTTTTGTTGTTGCTGTATTAGCAAGGGTGTCTGCTGTTTGAACTGCTACTGTAGCAGTTTCTGTAAGCTGATTTAATGTTGCAACTTCAGCTGCTTTGACTTCTGTTTTATCCACAACTACTGCTTCTGCTGCAGTCTTTTGTGTAGTAAGAGTATTAAGAACTGCAGTATCATTATTAAGTGTTGTCTGTGCAGTAGCAACTGCAGCAACTAATACTGGATCTTTTGTCACTGTTGTAGTTGCAAATGCTTCATTGACTGGGGTAGTAAAGTAGCCAGTTCCGTTTTCTCTTGTTATCGCCCAGCCAAGTATGACGGCTGATCCTCCACCATTTTCATAGTACCAAATAGTAAAGTCCTGTTGTTTATCTGTAGTTGTGTTATAGGTTGGGGAATATTGACTCCACCCCCCGCCCTTATCAATCCATTCATTAATTGCAAGTTGTCCATCAACATACATCTTTGCGCCATCATCTGAATGAATTGCATACCTTACTGATACTGCTTCTTCTGGAACGGTAATCTTTCCTTCAAACTTAACAATTACATTGTCTACTCTGCCAGAGTTAAATACCTGTCCGCTTCCAAATTGGTGAGCAATATAAGGAACTGTTGTAGTTGAAAGTGGTGTTGCATTTTCTGCTGGCATTGGTGGCTGCTGCCCACCAGGAGATGCGTAAGTTGTTACCTGAATTCCATTAGTTGTAGTTGTAACGGCTGAAGCATCCGCAGCAGCCTGTGCTGTAGCAAGGTTTGTAGTGTCTGTTGCAACTACAGCAGTCTGAGACTCAACCTGTTGAGTTACTGTATTTAAATTTGTTTGAGCATTATTTAGATTTGTTGTCGCTGTAGCAACTACTGCAGTTTGTGATTCAACTGCTGCTTGGGCTGTTTCTGCTACTGCTACTGCAGTCTCAGCAGACTGTATTGCATTGTTAGCATCCTGAACTTTGACTGTAGCCTCTGCAACCGCAGTTGCAATTGGCTCTTGAGTTGTAGCAATTTGAGTAGCAGTTTGAGTGTCTGTGTTTGGGACATTTGCTTGAATTGTAGATATGATCGTATTTGCCTGTGTTTGAGCTGCCGCCTGTAGCGTTGTTTCTGCCGCCTCTATTTTATTTGCAACTATCTCAACTGTAACAGGAGTGGTTGCTGTGGCGGTATCTGAAGATGGGTTTGCTGGTGTTACCTGAACAGTAACTTCTTCAGCATGTGCATTGCTTGGTCCAAAAAGAAAGAGCCAGCCGATTATAAAAAGGCTGGTTAAAAAATACTGTAACTTTCTAGTCAACTAGGTATCTCCTAAGTAATGCAATATCTTTGCTTACTTAGTAATTATACCAGATGTGTTAGTTTAATTAAACCTTATTATTAAGCAGTTATGTAAGTACCATTAACATAAATTTTGCTAATAGTAGTTAGTGTTACTGGAGTTCCTTGCAAAAACAATCCTTCTCTAATCGGAGAATTAGCACCGCCTGCTGACTTAAGATAATGAAGATCTAATACATCAGTAACTCCTGACGTATCAGCATTAACAATTGTATGACCAGTTCCAGTGTCTGGATCAACATTAGGATCGGCCCATGCCCAGCCAGAAAAATGATTAAAACCAACAGCAGGAGTAAATGGTAGTTGTAACTTATATTGTCCAGTTCCAAAATTAGTAACTGTGGTGAAATCAACTTGAATTGCAAAACTAACTAATTTTCCTGCTTTAACGTAATAAGAATTATATGTTGGATATGTAGCGCCTGTTCCAGTAAACGCTAGGCCAGTTGCTGTAAAGTTTGGTGACCATCTTACTGCCTGCCCACCTACTGCATCGCTTACATGTATCATGCTTTCTCCAAAATAAATACTGCTACGGTTACTCCTGAATCGCCCACTGCAAAAACTTGATCATCTGAGCCCAAATCTATAGAAAAGCTTTGACCTGGGAAAAGCTTATGCCCATATCCTGATGTCGTAACTGATTGATTGCCAATGTATGCGTATCCGCTATCTGATGTATTTTGAACCGATAATGAATTTGGCGTATCTATCATATCATCAATAGTAAGCTCTTGTGCTGTACCGTTTAAAGTTAAATTACGTGTTCTTAGCATATTTACTCCTAATAGGGGTTTACCCTAGATATACATTATACCTTACTTAGGATTATCTGTCTTATAAAAGCCATTACCTTTAAACTGGATTCCAAAGGGGGTGAAGTGTCTTATCATATCCGCTTCACATTCTTCACACAGGTAACCTGGATCATCTTCTGAGATTGATCTGGTCACTGCAAGTGTTGCATGTGCATCATCTTGACTACACTTGTATTCATATACTGGCATTATAAAACTCCCTGTACTCTTTTTACCATCTTGTGTAGTCTGTATAGCTGATTGTCCCACACGCTATCTGAAATAAGTATATCTGTTATTCCTAAAAGACTAAGCTTTTTTAATTTTTCTAAAACAGCATCTTCAGTGCCGTATACCATAGAGTTACGCATCATGTAATTCTTTTCTTGGTTGGCTACCGCCCTTGCTTCTTCGTTGGTATCACGTATTATGACTATGGTTGAGGCCATTTTTCTTTTTGTATTTACCTTAAACCCCTCTTTATATGTTGATAGCATAGCCAGGTGAATGTCTGCATACTTTTCTGAGTTTTCAATTGTTTTTTCAGAAGTTCCGCTTATCACAATGCCTGGCTTTTTTACTAACATGGGGTGATTGATAAATTTTTCTATCCACTCTGTTGTATATAAAACTCTTTGATCTTTAGTTCTCATTTGATCTGATATGAATACCATGTTGTTTATACTATCTTCATCTTCTTTCATATCTCCCGCCGCAATATTTAGCATCACTCTGTCTTTATCTATTTCATGAAAAGAATGCATCATCATTGCACAGAGCTCTGGGCTGACTGCATATGTTCTAATTGCAAACATATATTTAAATGAATGAGTCTTGTCTATAATATTTGCTACCTTGATCATATGATCTGGCAAAAGAGAATGGTACACAAGCAAAATTGATTTGTACCCTGCATCGTTTACTGTGTTGGATAACCTTTTGAGTGAAACTAAATCACTGTCATCCCTAACTGACATCCAATGCAGGTCCATAACTTCCCTAACTAATAATAGAGAGCAGTTTGAGGACTTACTCAGGTCCATCCTGCGGGTAACGGCCCGCTATCTGCGACTCCTCAGTGACGAGGTGCAGACTATTATTATACTATTTCTTAGTTCTTTTTGTCTTTGTTGCAGCTTCTTCTTCGGCAAGATCTCTTAAATCTCCAAAGCTATCCTCTGCATCAAAATCATGAATATCGAACTTGACTGGTCTTTCACTTTCTGGAATATACTTAGTCAGTCCTACCATAAGGATTCCGTCTAAAATAAATACAGAATTTACCTTTACATATTCTGCAAGAGAAAATGTTTTAACAAATGAACGTGCACCGATTCCCTTATAAAGATATTCTTTATTTGGATCCTCGTGTGAAGAGCCCTTAATTGTTAGAACATTCTTGTCTTGTTCTACCTCAATATCTTCTTTCTTGAAGCCAGCCAGGGCTAGCTCAATCACATACATTTCATCTGGGCCTTTAACCTTAGATATGTTATGTGGTGGATAGTTTGAAGTATTTCTGTGTATATTTTGTAGATCTTTAATTTGGCGATCAAAACCAATAAAAAATGGATCATTAAAAAAATCCAGTGTTGTTACCATTTTATTCCCCTTTCAAGCGAATAATTTAATATAGACCCTCTATTGAGCGATCTATATATAATTATAGCAAAATATTTTTAGCTTGTCTACTGGTACCCCTGGCAGGAATCGAACCTGCGGCCAACAGATTAGAAGTCTGTTGCTCTTCCGCTGAGCTACAAGGGTATGGCTGGGGATGCAGGCATCGATCCTGCGACATTCGAATTAAC
>Ga0315899_10002100_pt1 | contig 22297 bp, 17 predicted proteins | sample LakEriMetagenome_2_FD_203518 | JGI IMG/M metagenome (GOLD analysis project Ga0315899, IMG submission 203518) | Freshwater fungal communities from buoy surface, Lake Erie, Ohio, United States - Buoy 4 MA112 | ecosystem: Environmental > Aquatic > Freshwater > Lake | place: USA: Lake Erie, Ohio... | reverse complement strand
CGCTATTGCAGTGCTGCAAGTAGAGCCTGTCTGCGCCTGACTTTCTAGAGAAGTAAACACAAGTAAAAAGAGGAGGAGGAGTTTGTTCATGGGAAGATGATTTCAAATACGAATGGTTTGACGCAACATAGAGCATGTTTAGACGTAAATAATAATTAATAAAAGTGTTAACACTTAATGAACACTATTTAATTTTGTCAATTAACTCGAAAATGCCCGTGTACACCCAAGAATAGGGTCTATCTGGCATTATGTGTTCCGGAAAAGTGTGGATAACTTATGTGAAGCGGATAGGTACGCACGTGAAATATCACGCCAATATTCAGTGATATTTCACAGAAAAAAAGAGTGATTATTCACGCCAGCACTCACTATCGAAACAACAAACTGCTATCGCCGTAACTTAAAAAGCGATAATTGTTGTCGAGCGCATGTTGGTAGATGCGTTGGTGATTGTTGTTGGTGAATGCGGCCACCAGTAAGAGCAAAGTGCTGCGGGGCTGGTGGAAATTGGTGATCAGCGCATTCGCAATTTTGAACTGATAACCCGGAGCAATCAGCAGTTGCGTATAGCCGCGTAACTCATTCCTGTTGTATTCCCGCATCCAATCTTTAATGGTGCGCAAAGCAACAACCGGATTGACATCGGGACCTGCTTGATACGGATCCCATTGATCAACGAACAACTGATCATGAAAACGTCCGGGTTCCAACACCAGTTGTCGCCCGAACCAATACAAACTTTCCAGCGTGCGCAATGCTGTAGTGCCCACGGCAATTACGGTTTGCCCGTGATGCGCAATAAGTTGTTCGATCAATTCATAACTCACCACAATCTGCTCTCGGTGCATGATGTGGTCTTCCATGGTGTCGGATTTCACAGGTTTAAATGTTCCGGCTCCGACATGTAAACACACTTCTGCAGTACTGATTTTTTTATCGCGCAATTGTTGCAAGACATGTTCCGTGAAGTGCAATCCTGCTGTAGGTGCTGCAACCGAACCGGGCTGTTGTGCAAATACGGTTTGGTAACGCTCCTGATCTTCTTCCTCTTCTTCACGATTCATGTATGGAGGAAGCGGAATATTTCCGATAATATCCAGCACTTCTGAAAACTGCAGGTCTGGGGTCCATTGCAACAATACTTTCCACTGATCATCGACGGGTGCAACTTTCGTTGCTTTCAGAACAAGATGATCATGTTGTAATGTGAGTGTTTCTTGTTCTTTCCATCGTTTCGCGTTACCTACGAAAGCTCGTATTTCTGCTTGCCCTGTTTGATGTAAAATGCGTGAAAAATCAATGGACCGGTCTGCCGCATCAGTGCAAAATAATTCAATCCGTGCACCCGATTCGCGTTGCAAAATCATTCGTGCACGAACAACTTTAGTGGTGTTGAACACTGCAATACTTCCTGCGGGCAGTTCTTCCGGCAATTCGCGAAAGACACGATCGGAAATCGTGCCGTTTTTATACACTAATAGTTTAGAGGCATCGCGCTGTGCCAATGGGTATTGTGCAATGCGATCATCGGGTAGTTCGTAATTGTAATCGTCTATAGCAATTGCTCGCGGATCAGTCATGCGCAAAGATATGCGCTTGACGGGAATCATTCGTTTTTTCAACGATACATCTCACGTACAGAAGTAGGAACGACGGGGCTTTTTTTGTTGGCAACACTATCTGCGTAATAGCGATAGTATAATTTACCCAAATGCGGAAACTCATGGTATTCATGGTCCGGAGCACTGCCCATTTTCTCTTGTGCTTCCTCAGGAGAAATGTTCCATTCGTTACCTAAGCGTATAGCGGAAGGTTCCATGAAGCTGATGTATAACAATTCCATTAGGGTGTGGTCCTGTGTTTTATTATAGTCGAGGTCGTCCTGAAGTTGCGCTCGATATTTGTCTAAGTTGCGTTGAAAAGCGCTTCTCCAAAAAGTAAAATCTTCGTTGGTCAACATTCCTGCAACGGCAACGTTAGGTACAAACAAGGTTGCAATTTGAATTTCGTGACACCACATACACTTCGCGGGTTTGCCGGCTTCCCCCAATTTTTTCGGGGATCCCTCAATGAGCTTTCCTTGTGCATCGTAAACGGCAAAGCGTAACTGACCATTCGGCATAATGTCGAATACCTCAAAAGCTTCTGCGCGAAATGTCCCGGAATCGAGACTGCCGTTGCTTTCTACTGCAATGAAGGCGTAGTTCATAACATCGGACGTATCTCCGCGAAATTCTATCTGCCGATGATGATTGCCGACAGCTGATTTTGTTACTCCGAACAGTAATGGATTTTCCAATTGATGGTTGCGGATAAACTCCTCCAGTGTGGGTGCAACTCCTGTTATGGCGTAGTAGTTTTCCGAAACACCGATTAGCAACACCACAAATCTTGACAAGTCAATGAACCCGGTTTCTTGATATTCCTCAGTTCGCTTAATCCTTTCGACGATGTTGTCTAATACGACCAACGCTGATTCCGAAAAGCCGACTTTAGAAAGGTTGAGAGTTATTATGGTTGAATCTTTGAACGGTACAGTCTGATCGAAGCTGCCTTTGGGCAAGGTTGCTCCAACGTACGACAAGGTCCAGCGTAATCCTTCTCGCACGATGGTCCAATTTTCGGAGGGATACGCTTTATGCCACTTTAACTTAATGGTGTGATCGATTGGAGCACTCACGGGTTCTTCGCAGCGCATTCCTGCAAATGCAATTATTATAACGACAAATGCAATAATCGGATATTTCATTTTAATTGTTCAAACGGAAACTGCGCTTTGGGCATTACAAAAATATGGTAGAGACCTACACCACGGCCAACATCACAAAGAAAGATCACAGAATCGTTTCGGCAGGTGATGTTTTTGTAAAGTAGGTGGTGGCGGTCGCGATAGAGGTGTTGTGGTTCTACCGGAAGACTACACGGTGTTTCTTGTGGGAGCGGAATTGTAACGATTTCCTTTCCGCGCATGCTGTAAGCGATTGCTGTCAGCGTATCGTTATGAATGGCAAAATCGGTGATGTAATCCTGTGTAATGGTCTTCTTGAAATATTCATATTTAGGAGTTTGATCCGCTGTGACAATTTTTTGAATTTGTAGTATTCCGAAGACGATTATAATTGCTGTTGTCATTGCGGATACACGAAGATTGCGAATTCCGGGTGCAACCAATATCATAAATAGCGCGAGAAACAAATACAATTTGAAGTGCTGGAATATAACGGGTGCATCAGTGAGTAATCGAGGTGGTAGAGCGCACATGAAAATAGTAAGCACAACGTACACCAATGGTCTTCTTGATGTTATGACGAGTAAAAAAGGCGGAAGTACCAACAGCGAATAAGTAGAAGAATATCCTGAGCCAATGTAAAGAAGTAGAAGTAAGAGTGCAAGTGGAGCTGTATCCCTTATAAGAGCAATATTGGCGCGAAGCAAAGTAATGCCAAGTAATACAAAAAGTACAATACCATTCACCGATGCAATCAATTGAGGCGAAAAGTTGAAATAAGGAGCAGGATTTAAGATGGCATCCAATTGCCCGAGATGACGCAGTAAAACAACTAAGCCATGGTAGCTGTTGGAGTACGGATCATTGATGTATCCATCAGCAATGCGAGGAAGGAGGTCAATAAAGTATAATTCTAACACTTCGCTCCCGGTGAAGAACGCAGTAGCTGTAGTTGCCAGCACGAAAGTAATTGCAGTGAAGATAGTAACACGATAATGTTTGCGCACAATGAAGTAAAGTAACAAAACCACCGGTGTAATTTTTAATATAATAGCGAGTCCAAGCCAGATACCTGCTAATGCCGATTTGCCTCTCAGGTGTGCCAGCCATGCGGCAATGAGAAGCGCCGTAATAAAAAGATAGGTTTGCCCGAAGGAAATGTTCTGATAGATCGGCATAAACATGGCGATCATGAATCCAATAGTATACCAAATGCTGCCCGAAGAATATTGTTTTAACAAAGCGTGAAGCATATACACGAAGATGAATAAGCCAATTACATTAAACACGGCTCGTGCGGTGTATGGGTTTTTAATCAGCGTGAATGGCTTATAAAACGCCGGTGTTTGTGGCGGAACGGAAGTGTGATCCAAAAACACATTCTTTTCACCGGAGGATTGCACGGCTTCATTAAACCGATGTACATCATAAACTGCATGTGGATCTTCGGAATTAAAAAGTTGTGCTCCGTAATAGTAGTTCGCAAAATCCGATAGGGGTTTGTTATAGCAATACACGATCGCGCAGCATCCGAAGATTAATATGGTAATTGGCAACCACAAAGAATAGTGTGTCTCACGCAGCCATTTCATAAGCATAATTTGCTTTAACAACAATGGATTTTGGGCAACTCATTTCGATTTTTCAATTCGCAGCTCTTGTATCAACTGTAACAAATGATTGTTGTATGGTTGCGGTTACAGCATCGTTCATGGTGCAGTTTGTTTCTCCTTTTGTTCTCCCACATAAACGATGATCGCCATACTCACGAAAACTAAAGAAGCCATCTTATCCTCTTCCATGAAGCCGTTAAAAATGCCGTGTATAACGTAGGTGAAGAATCCCAGCAATGCTCCAATCGCCACAACACGGTTATATTCGGAACGGCAATTACGTATCACATTAAGTCCTTTCATCACTACCGCAATAAACAATCCAATGTGCAATAGGAATCCAATCCAGCCGCATTCCGCTAAAAAGGCGAGATAGTCGGAGTGCGCATGACCTTTGGTGCCGTTGAACGTGCTGGTGTACGTCATATCCTCGCGGACTTGAAAACGACCGTACATGTATTTGTAGGTTCTTGGTCCATATCCAAATACCGGACGATCAGCGCCCATGCGTACCGCACACTTCCAGCGATTGATGCGTTCTTTGTTGGAGGCGTCTGTTTCTATATTGGTGATTGATTTGAAATGATCTTCCACATCACCTTTGGAACTAATGGCTTCAGTAGTAGATAATTTTTCAACGATGATATCTTGAGCGGCGAAAAGTGTAACAGCGCCTGCAATGAGCAGCACCAGAAAAACAGAACCGGATGCTTTCCAACGTATCAGCATATACAATCCTAATGCTCCGCCAAGGCTTAACCAAGCTGCGCGGGAATAAGAAAGAAACTCTACACTAAGCAACAGAATGAATAACACGAGAAATCCGTATTTGATGAAGGCGCTTGTTGCTTTCCGTAAATGATAAAAGGTCAACACACCGATCATCGGAATGACAAACGCCAGGCAAGCACCGTATACCGTATGATCATTATAAAACGGTTTTGGCATCTGATAAGAAGTTTGCGGGAGAAAATCCAAAGTACCGTGACGCACCAGCGTGTTGACGATTGGCAACGCCATACCTGCGAGATATAGCAAAATCAATTGTTCCGGCTTTTTTTCTTTACGCATCCATTGTAATGCTAAAAAGAAAAAGACACCTGCATAACATATTCTGATGAACGTGTATTTTGCTGAAACTAACATGAGCTCACTGTTGAGCGTACACACGACGAGCCAAATAATTTCAAGTGCTAAAAGCGAATTAATTACTCCTTTCCACAAATCCTTCATTAGCCCTGCGAAACCTGCTGTAGAGGCGATTAGTAGCAACATGAGTAATCCGATAATGGGTTCGGTTGGCAGTTGCATTTCTGCTTCTCCGATTACTGTTACACCAACCGAAAGAGGCGACAGCAGAAAAACAGCGCGCAATAAGTTCGCTTTGTGCAATAAGAAATATCCAATTACCAATAATCCGAAGCTCAGGAGAATCGGAGCGTATATCAGCACATAACGACTCGTCGCCACAGCATACATGGAAAGAGCGCAAAGTGCCATACAGCACAATGCGACCCATATTTCGTAACGTATGCTTCGGATGAAATTCACGCGAACGATTTACTTGCGAAGTTGTTGCACTATATATTTGAAATAAAGTGCGGCGAGGATAAAAAAGAGCGATCCGAAGAAACCTATAGCAATATTGAATCCAACAAGTGGATATGCCGCTTTGTAAATTGGGTATGCGGGGTCGATGTTATAAAACTCAGGCAGTGGCCGCATTGCTGTATTGCGGGCGGTTTCATAACGCGATTTCATTTCACTGAGCAATTCATGATCGTAAATAAATTGCTGCGTAAGTATTTCTTGTTCCGGGTTGATGTTGCCGGTTTGTCCGGGAATAATGGCATTTTGGAGTACAGGATAATTACCTTGTGCATCTTTTCTCAGATTGCCGATTTTAACTGCAAGACTGTCTAGTTCTGCTTGCTTTTGATCCAACTCTTGTTTGAAAACATCAGCAGCCATTTTTGTATTCGCACGATACATTTCTTGACGAAAACGTCCTCCTATTGCAACAATATAATTTACAATTTCCGCTGAAAATTTAGGATCATACGTTTCTGCTTCTACCACAATGGACATAATGTTAGTGCGATTACAAAAAACACGCTGTCGATACTTATCGGTGAGTTGTTGAGGCCATGTTGCATCGGAAGTGTCAATTTGAAGGTACTTCACCAAATCAAACTTCTGAACGACCGAATCTTTCAATCGCTCTGAGTTCAAAATCTGTAGCATGCGATCCGCTTCAGTGTCGTATCCCAGCTTCGGATCCTCCACAGTTTTCTCGAGAGAAATTTCGTATGGGACAAAGAATGACGCTTTGGCTCTATACCGTTCTTTCATCAGTTTAGTTGCCACAATAGCCAACGTGGTACAACCCAACACGGTAATTAAAATAAGCTTCCAGTTCTTCAAGTACATATTGAAAACTGCCGAGCGCGTGCGCTTTTCTTCAAAAACATTCATAATTCAACTATTACTCGCTCAATAATAGCCAATTTATCGCTTCGAGTGATTGTTGCGCTGCTGAGTAAGCGTTTCAGGCCAGCGCAATATGTTTGGGAGTATGTAAGAGAAAAATAGTATGCTTATCGCTTATAGTTGTCAATATGGCGCAGTGATTTCTGCTGCGGCTCATTAAATATATAGTGCGAGCTAAGCGAAGGACCGCAAATCCTCCAAGCTAAATCATAAAAGCACGAGAGGGTTTCATGATATCAGTGCACCAGTGTTACGTCAAATTGATGAGGTATTGGATGCTGATCATGAGTACCTGCTAAACTATTTGGTTTTGCGTTCCGTGAGCATTCGAATAATGCCGAAGAACCAACTTAACGGAACCAGCTTTCTCATGAACAGTGTAAAACGTCCTAAAAAGTCGGAGGCATAACGTAAACGAAAGTTGTTGTCGTTAGCGGCTTTCCAAATAGTTTTCGCAACTACTTCGGGTCCGGGAGCGTTAGTTCCGAAATTTTTCGTGTTGCCCAACACGCGCTGTTCATATTCCTTGTAATCATTCAACCCTTCTTTGCGGAAAAGGTCCTGAGAGCGATCGTAGAAGTCTGTTTTGATCGGCCCCGGTGCTACATTTTTTACTTTGATATTAAACGGTTTCAATTCGTAATGCAATGATTCTGAAAAGCCTTCAACTGCCCATTTGGTGCCATGATAAACAGAGTATAACGGAAACGTTACCCGACCCCCGATGGAAGTTACGTTGATGATAGTGCCGCCTTTGCGTTCACGGAAATGTGGAATTATAGCACGGATCACATTCATCAATCCAAAAACATTGGTATCGAATTGACGCTGTATTTGCTCCGGAGTAGAAGCTTCAAAAACTCCTATCGCGCCATATCCTGCATTGTTTACAAGCACATCAATTTGCCCGAAATGCTTGATGGTTTCGGCGATGGTGTGTTCAATGGAATCATACTGTGTAACATCTAAAGGCTTCAAAACCACATTTGGCCAGTGTTGCATCTGGGTTTCTTTGTCGGGATTACGCATGGTTGCTACCACACGCCAACCGTTAGAACTGAAGTGACGCACAGTAGCTCGTCCTATTCCTGATGATGTTCCTGTAATGAATATTGTTTTCATAGCTGTAGCTAAGGTCGCTTTCGTGATCAAATTATTTTAATTCGTACAATATAACATTACAGTCAGCAAATTGTTGAATTATCAGCCAATGTAAAACGGCAAACGAAATACTAGTCGTAACTTCGAAAATCAATACCATTCTTATGCTCGCTACTATTCAACATAAAGGATTTACGCACAAAACCGATTTATCACGGCCGATAGATATTTCTGTTCCGATGAATTCCAACGGACCCCGTGCCTGGTATGTAGAGCCAATGACTATCGAGCCGGTGCGCACAGAACAATGGATTGGAGCAGTGGCAGAAGGTGGTTCCGTTAACTTTAGAAATATCTTCTTTAATCCGCACGGGCACGGCACACACACCGAATGTTTGGGACACATCACACCCGAAGTACACAGCGTGAACAGGCATGTAAAACAATATTTTTTCATTGCTGCACTCATTTCCATTTTACCGGAAGCCTTGGAAAACGGGGATTATGTGATTACGCGAAACCAGATAGAAACTGCACTTGACGGTCGTCGTCCGGAAGCTGTGATCATTCGCACGATTACAAATACACCTGCGAAACTGCACATGAACTGGTCCAATTCCAATCCTCCTTATTTGTTGGAAGGTGCAGGAACTTATCTCGCGCAACTTGGTGTGAAACATTTGTTGATTGATTTGCCTTCTGTGGACCGGGAATCGGACGAAGGAAAGCTGTTGTGTCATCATGCATTTTGGCAAGTCCCCGAGAACCCGCGTATGGATGCCACCATTACAGAGTTTATCTATGTGCCCAATGAAATTTTTGATGGCGATTATTTACTGAACCTGCAGTTTGCGCCTTTCGAAAATGATGCAGCTCCTTCACGTCCGGTCTTGTTTCGTATCATCAAGTAGTCATGAACATCGAAGAACTGCGCGAGTATTGTTTAAGTCTTCCGCATGTTACCGAAGACTTTCCTTTCGACGAAGACACGCTGGTGTTTCGCATTGGCGGAAAAATATTTCTTCTTGTGAGTATTACATCTCAACCTTTACAGTTTAATGTAAAATGCGATCCTGAACTTGCCATTAGTTTGCGTGAACGTTACGATTTTGTTGCGCCGGGTTATCACATGAATAAAAAGCATTGGAATACCATTCATGAAGTTGAACAGGCGGAACGTTCATTGTTGCACACGTGGATACGACATTCGTACGACCTGGTATTCGCTTCCCTTCCGAAGAGTCAAAAGCGTTTGCTGACCTGACAATTATATTCTGATGTACCTTTGTGCGCATGAAGAAGTTGCTGGTATATTTTATTCAGGGTATTATAGTTGTTATTCCGGGAGCAATCACGCTATTGATTTTGTATCGGGTGGTGTTGTGGCTGTTGTCGTTATTTACTTCTCTGGACACCATAGTGCATCCGTATGCTGACCCTTTGCTCATTGTTCTTATCGGAGTACTGCTGATTACGGTGATTGGCGCTTTTGCAAGTAATGTCTTGGCGCAGTTGTTCATGTCACAGTTCGAGAAAATCCTGGAACGCATTCCGATTGTGAAACATATTTACTCGCCGGTTAAAGACGTAACGTCTGCATTTATCGGCAACAAGAGAAAATTCTCACGACCTGTTTTGATAACGACCAATGCAGCGAGCAATATCCGTGAGTTTGGTTTTATTACCGACGATGACTTGCATGAATTCGGGATCAACAAGGAGTATGTTGCGGTGTACGTGCCACATTCGTATGCTATTTCAGGAAGATTGTTAGTGGTGCCTATGAAACAAATTGAAATTTTAGACGTAGATGCTGCAGATACCATGAAGTATATTGTATCCGGAGGAATAACCGATATTGACGAAGACGAATCTAAAACCGATAAGCCATGAAACAGTATTTTACATTGTTGATGCTGCTAACTGCATCATTTGCTTTCGCGCAAAAAATTAAGATCAAAGTAGAAGAACAAAACGAAACTATTGGCGGCGGTAAGCATAATGCGCTGGTTGTGGTTATTTACGATTCGAACAAGGATGATGTTGAGAAAGAATGGAAATCATTGATGAAAGATTACAATGCGAAGGTGAGTGGCAAGGATGAAATTTTCGCAGACAATGCCATGATCAAGGCGATGAGTGAAAATACGGTAGATGTTTATGCGCGCGTAGAAAAAGTCAACGACAAAGAGTGCAAGTTGATTGTTGGATTTTTGATGGGAGAAACCTGGTTAAGCAGTTCCGGAAATAGAGCCGCTTACAATGCCGCGGAAAAAATAGTGAAGGACTTTGCCAACAAAACGACAAAGGACGGAATGGCGGGTATCACCAAAGCGGAGAATAAAAAGTTGAAAGAATTGAAAGACGATAAATCCGATTTGGGAAAGAAGAACGAAAATTTAAAAAAGGACATTGAAGATTACAAAGCGAAACTGGCAAAGGCGGAAGAGGATTTGAAGAAAAACGAAGAAGACCAGGAGAAGAAGCAACAGGAAATCGACGATCAGCAGAAGAAGGTAGATGCAGCGAAGGCAAGAGAAGGATCGGTGGAGTAAAAAAGACACACCGGCCGTATTGTTGGAGCACTTGAATTGGCGGAATTTAGGGTGTTGAAGCGGAATTAGTGCCAACCACCTACCGTACAATCTGGAAATTACCGGTAATTGTTACCTCTTCGTTCTTAAGAATAAAAATATAAAAGCCCGTTGGGAGAGAAGATGTGTTAAGTGCAATTACGTCGGAATTAGGTGCTAATTCAATTATAGTTTGACCTAAGTGATTCATTACAGTAAGTACACCATTATTAATGGGAACAACTGTTTTTATATTAACCACTTCATTTGCAGGATTCGGGAAAACAGTAACCGAAACGGGAATATTTTCGTTTGTATTTGTTTCGTCAATGTTAACAGCATCGCATCCTGCAACATCGCATAACAAGCTATCTACTTTAACGAACCAGCATTGTGCATTGTTCTGTGCTTGAGTTAACCCGGCCATGATGTAACCACCGTCAGCGGTGGAGTCTAAACTATTATTGAAATTAATTTGATTCAAGTTCATTCGGTATGTACGCATTCTTATACTATCTCCATTAGGAGTAAGTTGTAATAATGCTGTCAACGAATAATTCGCAACAGTAGTTGCCCCAGAACAAATTATCTTATTATCGCTCTCGACACGGATTGCCCTCACAGCAGTTGAATTTTTTACTGCGCCATAATCTTTTTGCCATAACAGATTACCCGTGGGATCTAATTTGGCCACTGCAAGTTTAGACGACGGATCGCCTTGCCCCGGTCCAAATGGCTGTAAATAGGTATAATTCGAGCCTACAATATAGTTGCCGTCATAATCAACCGCCAATTGAGGCCCGGTTTCGTCTAAATTACCCCCTAGAATTTTTGTCCACTCCACATTACCCAAAGAATCCGTTTTTATTACATAGGAATCGTAATCCCCTCCGAAAGAATTGGATTCACTCCCAATTAAAAATCCGTTATCGGGAGTGGTTATAATACTGATGCCATAATCACTATTATTTCCTCCATAATATTTCCTCCACAGTTCGTTACCTAAACTGTCCGTTCGAATTACAATTACATCAACCCAAGGGTCAAATTCCTGTGATGTCCCAACTAGGACGTACCCACCATCAACAGTCTGCTTGCATTGGTACCCGACAGTAGCAGAATCGTTAACATAGGTTCTTGTCCATACTGTATCACCATAGGCGGTGTATTTAATTAGAAGCATTTGAGGTCGAACCGAGTCAATAAAGCCCCCGGCAAGAGCATAACCTCCGTCCGAAGTACGTGTCATTGAGTTGCAATATCCCGGATAATAATATCTATTGGGAGCTGCAACGATTTTTCGGGACACTACATTCCCAAATATATCTAGCACGATAAATTCCGTTCCAATTGGAGCCAACGAATCAGTATAACCACACGAAGCGATATATCCTGAGTCCGTAGTGAGCACCGAGTATGTCGTTTCGTTTATACTATGTAAGTCGTGAGCCACATTAAAATGCGTGGCAGATTGCCCATCCACACTCGCGCTGCTGAGCAGCAATATGAACAAACAACCAATTAATTTGAACACTGCCGTATGCATGGTATTAATGCTTAATAACGAGTCGTTCAACATACCTTTTGCCGTCATTAGTAACCATTGTTATGGTATACAACCCTTCGGCAAGGTGGCCTACATCAAGCCCAATAACGTTTGTATTACCGACAGAGTGTTGATAAGTGCACACCTCACGACCTGTCACATCGCTCATTGTCAACGCGACGTTTCCAACAGTTTCATCAGGTAAAATAATTTGAATAAATTGATCTGCCGGATTGGGGTAAACATTTAAGAAATAAACATTAACGTTAGGTTCTGCCGATGTCCTCGTATTATTTGCTGTAGGGAATACAATTCGTTCATCAAAACGTTGACTAAGCACCAAGGTTAATAAGGCCTGAGCATTAGCACAACCACTTTTGTCACAACAGTCTTGTGCAACAGCTTCTACCTGATTGGCTAAGGCACCGTCTTGCTTTAGTTTGAAACAATCATGTACATCTTGTTTGAGCACTATCAAATAGCGTTGAAGTTTGCAAAAGTTATTGTTATATCCAGTAGCGTCCAGCGAATCTAAAATATGCAAAGCGGCCGCATACTGCCCCTGAAAGACCAGAAAAGATATCTGCTGATCGAACGTGCCAGCGCCCGAACCCATTTTCAAAAGAGTTAGAACACTGTCCATTGCCGCACCCGAAGTTGTATCCTGCATGTAAAATCGAATTAACTCTGACTGTGCCAGATCAAAATCAGCTTGGTAACCATTTATATTGGCTAATACTATATCACGTGCCGACACCCCTGACTGTGCAGCGTTAATCTGATTTCGGATTCCTGTTGGTAATGATAGCGCTTGAACCGCAACTACTACGCTGTCAGAGAGCGGCGAATTGGCAATTAAAATGTTCCGAATAATGCCCGAAGGCAATGGCTGACTGCGATACACAACTGCCAATAATACCTGATCACTTAAATAAGGAGAATATTGTAACAACCCGGTTTGAATTTGCCCGGATGAACCTGTGTTAACTAATTGCACAAGTTGCGCAGTCTGGCCACCATCTATTTGCTGTTGTAATCCACTTTTCGCTGAACTGCTTACAATCATTCGTTGTTTAAGGCAAGGCGCATCACAGTTTTCAAATGGCGGTGGACACGAAGTGGGTTTGTTAAACGGGAATGATACTGCTACTTGATTGCTTATTGTACTGTTTGAATAGCACAACGGTGTTGTAATAAAATCAGGATTGTGAATATACAAGATGTTAAACGGAGACGTTGGTGCACTAAAATCATTGTCGTAAGCTGTACTAGTGCACGAATGCGAAAAGCGATTTCCGGCTGGTCCTGATGCACTGGCAGAATTACCTTGACTAGGCTTGACGCTACCATTGTCAGTCAAGGCAACATCGTACACATTGACGTTTTGCAAGCCGTAGTCGTTACACTTAATTTCTAAGCCTGATTGCGAAATATTGTCGCCATTATTTTCCATAACAAGTGTACCCACATACAAATTATCAAACGTGTTGTTATAAATGCGGTTGGTTTGGGGTCCGGAAAAATAGACGGCCATTCCAACTGTCCCTGAATTATTTGTCACCGTTGTGGTAAATACATTACTTTCTACTTTATAGCCGCTACAAAATTCAAGATACAAGCCGTATGGGTCGTATGTCACATTATTCAACACCTCTACACGCCCCACATCAAAAGTGTTACCGACTATAGTTGCATAATCAACACCGCGTAACAAAACACCCCTTGTATTGCCGATAAATTCAGCATTCTGTATGCTAATAGGATTAAATGGAATAGCATCTGCTGCGTATATTCCGTAAAACAAATTTTCAAAACGAGTGTGCGTTACTGAATTCTGAGGGCACGGGTTAATTAAGGAGCTACAATTATCATCCACATAATACGAAGCATCTGCACTTACTATACCAACGCCTCTTTGTGGTGCAGAATAAACGCTTGTTGCTGTATTACGAAACACGCATCCGTTAAATCGAATTCCTTTCACATCATACATTGATACGCCTGCAACCGGGGATTCGCCGGGCTTATTCAGTTGTGCGTTTGTTTCAAACAAGCAATTCCTGAAATAGCTTGCATTGCTAAGTACTCCATTTCGATACGACAGAAAATTAACTCCTCTACCACAGTTAATGAAATTCGCATCGGACGCAGATACTATTCCTCCAGTGAAATTCCAGTCCACGTTACCATTAACATCAGCACGAAAAACTTTAATTCCCTCATAGGCATCGCGTATCGTTGCACCGGTTCTCATTATTATTTGGCCCTGATTTCCCGAGCTAAACGGTAACTGAGGCGCACTTCTTGTACCCCAGACCTGGATTCCATCCCACATTCCGTTACAAATAACATCTCCCTGCAATACGGCTCCATCTTCAATAATCAATCGCGATCCGCGATCAACAATAATGCCTGTAGTTTCTCCAACTTCTCGACTATCGGCAAATTGAATAACGGTTGAATTACCTCTGATAATTAACGTTGAATTATTCGTAATAAAAATTTGACCTTTCACACGTTCTGATGAATTCCATACGGTTGTGCCGCCATTATTAATGACTATACCAGATGATATTGAATAATCTCCTCCATAACATGTTATTGCCCCCAATCCATTAATAGGGCCGGAGAATGAGCAATTAGGCATTAATTGAAATAATGGATTAACGCCTTGTAACGAATTCGGTGAAATGGCAATTACATTTTGCTGCCCGGGTAGATTAATAATTGCTCCATTTTCTATACATATATAGCCACCATTCTCCACAATAATTTTTGAATTATTATTTAACGTTACCGTTGCTCCCGCTCTGATGATTAATGACCCTGTGGCCTTAACAATTATTGTGCTATTGTTGTACAATGAAGTTGATGAACCTGCTGCTAAATCAAGTAATCCCGAGCAACCTATTTCAAAGTTTCCTGTCCTACCATAGTTTGGATCCCCAATGAGTAGCTGCGTCTGCGCTCCCAATTCCAAACGGTCACCTTCCATAATGTAAGTTTGGATTAAACTAGTCGAGATAATATCAAAAAATGAAGCGTTGTTCGCATCGCCTACACCACCACTACCCACATTTTCATTATTCAGCCCTATAACCCCAGGTGCTGCAACACTGATGTAATTGGCGATATGACTTGGAGGATTCCAATTCTGTAAAGTGGTATAGTTGATATCAAACGGAGTAAATAAAGAGTTGGTTTGATTGTATCCGATATTAAAAGTACCTGTAAAACTATAAGGCGTTGTGATATTACCAACGTCCTGACAACCACAGATCGAGTTTGCTAAATCACCTTTAACGAAATACACATCCGGACGCAAATTCGCAACAGAAAGTCTTGCATATTGCTTTTGTTCTGGAGTAAAACGCGCAAAACAGGCATCAAATTCCTGTGGTACGTAACCAATCATATAGTTATCAGGAACAAAAGTAATGTTACATGCAGGATCAGTAAATGACTGCCCACACGTTAAGCCTCCTTGAATTGCTGCACTTAATGATCCAGCACTATAAGCAGGTGTATCCGCAAAGCCATCCACATCATTACATGGATTACCCTCAACTAAGTGCCTAAGATTCAGCCAATGTCCTATTTCATGTACCAGCCAACCACTAGCGGTATTGTAGGCTGTTCCAATATTGCCAACTTCGTCATTTCGTATCCAAATACCATCTCGTGATGAGTACAAGTACGCAGTGTGCACCTGGGGGATTATTGACGATCCAAAAAGTTTTAAGCTAACAGGATCATTATAATTCCCATTCGCGAACCTTATTCTAATGTCCTGAGCAATCCAAATATTGAGGTATTTAGAAGGATCCCACGAGTACAAATTGTAGAAAGCTATATCTAATGCGGGTAGCGAGGAAGTGATCCCCTCAAGAATAATGGGATATGACGGATAACTTTGTCCGTTAATGCGATCAATTCCATTCGTGAATGAACCATCCGGTTTTACTTTAGCCAGACAAAACTCTATTTCCATGTCAACTCCAAGACCGGATGTGTTGCGGTATGCGTCATTCATCATTTGTAAAGCACTCTGTACCTGAGCATCACTAATGTTGCTTCCTTGTCCTACAGTTGCATCATTAACATTATAAATGACGTGGAACACGACAGGAATTACTAATACGCCATTTGGATTTACACTAAACGCAGGATTAGTCGCATTTGCAACACTAGCAACACTCATGCATCCCGGCGATTGTCCGAATGCACGTTGCGGTACTCCGGTTAACACAAGTAACAGCAGAGCGAAAAAAAGACGTGTCATCATTTTTTTATGAATTTGCTTGAATTACTGAAGCCATTTTTTGAAGACAGATGAATAATATACAACCCCGATTCTAAATCCGGTAAATCAATTCTGTTAACAGCCTTGTCCAATTCTCCATTCAACACAATTCGACCATCTACACTATGCACCTCATAAGCAACAACATTCCATTCTACTGGCCATTCAACATGAATAAAATCAACACAGGGATTAGGATAAATTTGAAAATCGCGAGTCACTGTATCATCATGCGATGGATTACTTCCCGCAATAATGGCAGAAGACTTCATGATAAATCCATTCATTCCAACCAAATAGGCGATACTGTCACCACAAATTTCAAGCCCGTAACCAAAGATGTATGCCGGACTTAAACTTGAGTAAAAATAATTTTGTCCTTCATTGTATCCGGTTATCGCAATATAGCCAAACGAACCATCTCCTCCGGCTGCAATAAACTCATTACCATGTATAATTCGGACCTCACTCATTGTAGCGGATAGGCCAAAATTGATAATTTCATTCCAGGTAAGCCCCCCATCAGTGGTGCGATAAATCCTACTGGGAAAGCCAACACCATAGCCCGAATCGGCATTGTGCATTGCCACATCATATATTCTAAAATTCACAGGCACCTGTGCTTGTATCCAACTCTGCCCTGCATTATAGCTTACAAATAAAGAATCTCCCTGTTGCGGATTTGATACAATAATGGTGTCAGTCCCTACTAGTTCCAAGTCACTTAGGAAGCGGCACGGATGCGCAGGTAAAGGCGTCCAGGTATTGCCCCAATCCGGCGTGCGAAACATAACACCGTTGCTTCCTGCAAAATATCCTAACGTATCGTGCACATAAAAGATCTGCGTGATGTCCTCAATTGTAGGCAATTGTATAGTATCCCAAGTTGCACCACCGGTGATGGTTCGGTAAACAATTCCATCTGTGCTGCATACAAACCCCGTATCCGGGTTTACAAAATGTACATTGCCTGCGCGCGCGCCTTGTGGATAAGCGGTAAGTCGCGTCCAAGTTGTACCGTCCGTTGTCTTTAAAACAATACTACTATCGCCCGTAACATAACCTACCAATGTAGTTGGAAAATCAACATCATATAAAGTTGCTGTGGTTCCGGAATTGAGTTGTGTCCACTGCCCGGCAAGCTGTGCCGCGCATCCTATCATCACTACGAGGGTCAGAAAATATCGCATGGAGAACAATTTACGATATAAATAACATAAAGTCAATGTTTATGTGGTCGTACTATATATGGATGCACACTGGCCTTGCGAATACAAAAAAAGAAAGGGACCCGTTACCGAGTCCCTTTTTTGTTGCCTGTACCGCTTTCTCACGCGACTAATCCCCCGCGTCGCAACCCACTCTGCGTGGTACAGACCAAACCAAATCTATTAGCGTACAATCTGAATCTGCTGACGCTGCACCGCACCGTCTGTTACGATTTCGATGATATATCCGCCTTGTTGCAATGAAGTAGTGTTCATCGTGTGGCGGAAGTTTCCTGTTCCAATCGCACCCAAATCGTCATTCATCACAATACGTCCGGTCATGTCCATTACACGTACTACTACGTTTGCAATCGGAGCCACTGCATCAATGTTCACGTTCATTTCTGTTGCTGCAGGATTTGGGAATAAAGTGATTGCAGCATTAGATGTATTTTCTACTACTGAGGTTACTACCGGCAATGGAATCATGTTTCCACCTGCAGGTAATGCTACCCATAAACCGAATGCAGGACCGTTGCTGTTGTTCGCAGGATTCAAGAAACCTGAAGCAACCACTGCCAATGAAGCGCCTTGTAACCCAAGTGTTTGCAATGGAGCAGCGTATGAAGCAACTACGGTGTTACCTGTTGCATCTGTAATGCTGATTGCGTAATCTGCTGTTGGTAATGAAAGGTATGCGGCGGTATATTGACCGTAAGCAATATCATTTACCAAAGTTGCACCCATAAACGCTTCTTCCACATCAACAGTTGGTGCGTCTGTAGAACCGTGTAATACTACAACATCAGTGTTTGAAGGATTAGCACCTGTTTCTTGTGCCACAGCAAACACATCTAATGTGAAAGGTTGTGCAGGAGAATAGCCGGTTGGTGAAACAATTCCGTTGGCAGTGATGATGTACTTCGTGTTATTCATCAACGTGATACCGCTGAAACGAATTACTTCTTGTGTTGTATCTGTGCTGTTAGGTCCGCAGATGGTGATATCAAACGGAGTTCCTGCAGGAGCATCAACGAATGGAGTTGCTGTGCGGAATGCGAAGTTGTTGATCAATAATGTGTTGTTCAACCATACATCAACTGTTGCAGCAGCTGCATCAGCGCAGTTGTGGATGATTTGTGCACGTGTTGTAGATACCGGCACTGAAGGTAACTGTACCAAGTTTCCGCCTGCAGGTAATGCTACCCATAAACCAAACGCAGGACCGTTGCTGTTGTTTGCAGGATTCAAGAAACCTGATGCAACTACTGTCAATGCAGCACCGTTTAAGTTTAATGTCTGCAATGGAGCAGAAAATTCAGCAACAACATCTGTACCTGCACTGTTGCGAATTTGAATGTTGTAGTTAGCAGTTGGCACGCTTAAATAATTCGCAGCGTAAGAACCGTAAGCTAAATCATCAACTAATGTTCCAACACCTACAGCTGTTACATCAACGGTCGGAGCATCGGTTGAGCCATGCAATACCAATACATCGGTGTTGGAAGGATTGGAACCGGTTTCACGGCCTAATGCGAAAATGTCCAGATCAAATGGTTGTACAGGAGAATAACCTGTTGGTGATACAATACCATTTGCAGTAATCACATAAGTTTCGTTTGCAGTAAGTGTTACACCGCTGAAACGAATCACTTCTTGTGTAGTGTCGGTGCTGTTAGGTCCGCAGATGGTAAGGTCGAACGGAGTTCCTGCAGGCGCGTTAACAAATGGAGAAGCAGTGCGGAATGCGAAGTCGTCCAATAACAATGTATTGTTCAACCAAACATCTACTGTTGCTGCTGCTGCGTCTGCGCAGTTGTGAATGACTTGTACACGTGCCGTTTGCGCGTGCACTGCGGTTGCGAGGGCAACTGTGGCAACTAGTGTTGTAATTTTTTTCATAATGCAGAGTTTTTATTTATTCGGGGGTATAACAATGCCCAAGCACAGAATGTTTAGCGAAAAAATTAAAAGATTAAACAATACTAGCCTTTTTGTTCTCCTGCGGCCGGTTCAGAATTCTGTAAAAGATTGAAATCCAGGCTGTAGTATATGAAACGCACTTTTCCTTACCTTTGCCGTCCCTAAACAGGAAAACATGGAGATGCGCGATTTGGTGGCAAATTTCACCACACAACTAAAGGAAGCTCTTGAAATTGGAAGCAACGTTCAGTTGAATCCTTCAGGATCAATTTCTAATGTGGTGATCTCCGGATTGGGCGGCTCGGGAATTGGCGGTAGTATTATTGCCGAGTTGGCATTTGCGAGTAGCAAAGTTCCCGTGCAGATTACCAAAGGTTATTTCATTCCCGCATCTGTTAACTCCGGCACCTTAGTTATTGTGAGTTCCTATTCGGGTAATACCGAAGAAACATTAGCGTGCATGGAACAAGCGATGGCTGTTGGTGCGCGTGTTATTGCGATCACATCGGGTGGAAAGGTTGCAGAAATTGCTGCCGCAAAAAAACTGGAACACTTTATTGTTCCCGGAGGAATGCCTCCGCGTTCCTGCTTAGGCTTTTCGCTGACGCAGTTGGTTTATGTGTTCCGTCATTTCGGCTTGTTGCCTACTGATGCAATTGCGTCCATTGAACAATCAATAACATTGTTAAATCAGGAATCAGCTTCGATTAAGGAATTAGCCGCAACTGCAGCAAAAATGTTGTACGGAAGAATTCCGGTAATCTACAGCACGTCGGATTATGAAGGCGTGTCTGTTCGTTTTCGTCAACAGTTGAATGAGAATGCGAAAGTGTTGTGCTGGCATCATGTTATTCCTGAAATGAATCACAATGAATTAGTGGGATGGGCCGGAGGAAGTGAAGAGTACGCTGTAATGTTGTTCCGTGACCCGCAGGAATACGATCGCAATAATTTGCGTATTGAAATTAATGCCGAAATCATTCGTAAATACACACCGCATTTCATGGAAGTGTATGCAAAAGGAAATTCACCCATCGAAAAAACGATGTATCTGATTCACTTCGGTGATTGGGTTTCTGTGGAACTGGCTGCGCTTCGTGGCGTTGATGCTGTTGAGGTGAACGTAATTAATTTCCTCAAAGGCGAATTGGCGAAGCACCAATAATGAACAGAACTGTAGCACTGCATCGTCTCGGTCTTGTCGATTATCAGGAATGCTGGGATCAACAGGAGGTGTGGTTCAAAGAAATCATCGATCTTAAAATTCGTAATCGGGATCTGCCTGAACCGGAACAAGTCTCCACGCAGCATCGTCTGATTTTGTGTGAACATCCGCACGTATACACCTTGGGAAAAAGTGGCAAGGAAAGTCATTTATTGGTGGATGAATCGGGCCTTCGTGATATACACGCGAAGTACTACAAAATCAATCGTGGTGGAGATATTACCTATCACGGTCCCGGACAATTAGTGGGTTATCCTATTCTCGATTTGGATTGTTTCTTCACAGACATTCATCGTTACTTGCGCACATTGGAAGAAGTTATTATCAAAACGTTGTCCGAATACAATGTGGTTGGAGAGCGATATCCGGATTATACCGGAGTTTGGATTGATGCGAATGACCCGATTAAAGCACGAAAAATTTGTGCGATGGGCGTACGAAGCAGTCGTTGGGTAACCATGCACGGCTGGGCGTTCAATATCAATACGGATCTCAATTACTTCAAACATATTGTTCCGTGTGGCATTGACGATAAAGCCGTGACTTCCTTGCAGCACGAGCTTGGAAGAGAGGTAGACATGAATGAGGTGCAGGAAAAATTGATGCGCCATTTTCAGATGGAGTTCGACTGTACACTTATTTCAAAGTCGTAACGAACTTTTGTGCTGAAGTAGTTGTACAACTACTGTGAAATTCATTCGCCAATTCTTTAAAGTGTTTTTTGGGTCTTTAACAATCGTTCTGATTGTAACGCACGCGGAATTTTGGGGCAATACGTTTTATGTGTTCCGGAAGATGATTTGATCGTGGTGCATTTGGGTTAAAAGCGTTTACCCAATGATAGCGACGGTACACTACAGGATGTATATCACTATCTGGATGCGACGTGGCAGATCATTCAATCAAAAGGAGACGAATGCGTAAATTAGCGCATTATGAGAAAAGATATTGAGCATCCGGAAGTGGATGATATCATAGTTGCAGTGGCAATGGAAGAAAAGAAAGGCGTGAAAGAATACAACGTGTATTTACTGAACTTATATGAAGAGCCGTTGAAGAATGTGTTGATCAATTCACGCGGTTATGGAGAGTTAAATGGTCAGCCGCGAAAGACTTCGGAACTGCGCCATTACTTCGAAGAAATTTCTGCGTTGGATTATGTGAAAGTGGAGCCCATTATGGAAGATACGTTCGGTATTAATAATGAATACTGGATCAGTTTTTACATGGGCGATAAGCTATACGACAAACGCTATGTATTTCTGCCGGAAACAATCATTGAAAGAAACATGATGACCGTTCCGCTGTTAGGCGCGCCGGGCGTTATGATACGGTAAACGTATCCGCATCGCGACCCACAGGAAAATGTGCGCGGAAGTCCACGAGATCTTTCATCGATAAACGCGATGTTAAAATTTCTTCCGTTGCAATCAGTGCCGAGGTGATGGGCTCACCTTTAAAATCCAAGATCACACTGTCGCCGGTGTGATAGACCTGATGCGCGTCATTGCCAATACGATTTACGCCAATCACGTACGCCTGATTTTCCATGGCTCGGGCTGGTAAGAATGTTTTCCAAACATT
>Ga0315899_10002099_pt1 | contig 22312 bp, 12 predicted proteins | sample LakEriMetagenome_2_FD_203518 | JGI IMG/M metagenome (GOLD analysis project Ga0315899, IMG submission 203518) | Freshwater fungal communities from buoy surface, Lake Erie, Ohio, United States - Buoy 4 MA112 | ecosystem: Environmental > Aquatic > Freshwater > Lake | place: USA: Lake Erie, Ohio... | reverse complement strand
AGAACTCGAGTTGGTCGCCCACTGAAATGTCGTTGTAGTTTTTGAGTTTGATACCGCACTCGAAACCTTCTTTGACTTCGCGAACGTCGTCTTTGAGGCGTTTGAGTGAGTCGATATCGCCGGTATAAATAACCACGTTGTCGCGAAGCAAACGGAACTTGGAAGAACGTGTAACCTGACCGGTGGTGACCATACAACCCGCCACCGTACCAATTTTGGAAGCCACAAACACGGTCCGAATTTCGGCCATGCCAATGACTTCTTCTTTTTGCTCGGGTGCCAACATACCCGACATGGCGGCTTTCAATTCATCGACAGCGTCATAAATGATGTTGTAGTAATTGATGCTGACGCCATTGCTTTCGGCTTGTTTCCGGGCGCCTGCATCGGCACGCACATTGAAGCCGATGACGACCGCTTTCGAAGCAATGGCCAAATTGATGTCGGACTCGCTGATACCACCCACCGCGGCATAGACCAATTGAACCTTGATCTCATCGGTAGAGAGTTTGAGCAAGGAAGCGGCCAGGGCTTCTTGCGAACCTTGAACGTCTGCTTTGACAATGATGGGCAAGGTTTTGACTTCGCCAGCACTCATGTCTGTGAACATGTTTTCCAACTTGGCGGCTTGCTGCTTGGCCAGTTTGGTATTGCGGAATTTGCCTGCACGGTAAGTGGCAATTTCACGGGCGCGACGTTCGTCGCTGAGGACCATGAATTCGTCACCGGCTTGCGGCACTTCAGTCAGACCTTGAATCTCAACAGGAATAGAGGGGCCCGCTGATTTGATCGCCTTGCCGTTTTCATCCAACATGGCTCGAACACGGCCAAAGGTTTGACCCGCTAAGACCACATCGCCTGTCGATAGAGTTCCCGACTGGACAAGAATAGTGGCCACAGGACCACGACCTTTGTCCAAACGCGCTTCAATGACCAAACCTTTGGCAGCTGCAGCCACAGGGGCACGGAGTTCAAGCACTTCTGCTTGCAACAATACTTGCTCTAACAAGGCATCAATGCCAGCACCCGTCTTAGCGGAGACGCCTACGAATGGTGATTCACCACCAAACTCTTCAGGCACCACTTCTTCTGCCACCAATTCTCCTTTGACGCGGTCTAGGTTGGCATCGGGCTTGTCAATTTTGTTGATGGCCACAACGATAGGCACACCCGCTGCCTTGGCATGTTTGATGGCTTCTTTGGTTTGTGGCATCACGCCGTCATCGGCAGCTACCACCAAGATGACGATGTCAGTGGCTTGAGCGCCACGTGCACGCATGGCCGTGAAGGCCTCGTGACCTGGTGTGTCTAAGAAGGACACCATGCCCCGAGCAGTTTCGACGTGATATGCACCAATGTGCTGCGTAATGCCACCGGCTTCACCAGAAGCAACTTTGGCGCGGCGAATGTAATCGAGCAATGATGTTTTACCGTGATCAACGTGGCCCATGACGGTGACCACTGGCGCACGCGGCAACAAAGGCGCATCGCTTTGCGAGACTTCTTCATCCGTGAATGCCTCAGGATCATCAAGCGCGGCGATGACGGCTTTATGACCCAATTCTTCCACCAAAATCATGGCGGTGTCTTGGTCTAAGGGCTGATTGATCGTGACCATTTGGCCCAGCTTCATCAACTGCTTGATCACCTCAGAAGCCTTGATCGCCATCTTGTGAGCCAACTCGGCCACTGTGATGGTTTCTGGCACATGAACTTCAATAATTCGCGCTTCTGCAGGTGCAGACTGCACATGTTCTTCCCGATCGCGTTCGTTGCCTTTTCGGTTCTTCGGTCCACCGCGCCAGTTGTTTCGGCCTACACCGCCACTGGTGTCGCCGCGTGTAGGAATGGCCTTCTTTTTGGCAGGGTCGCCCGCCCAGCTCGATGAAAGCTTGGCAGATTTGATTTCCTTATTGCCACCTGGTGACGCCTCTTTGGCCTCTGTGGCTACCGCTGCTTTTTTAGACACAGCACCGGGAACTTGGGCAGGCTTGTGAAGGGTACCTTTAGCGGCTTTGGGATCGACTTTAGGAACTTCTTTAGCAGGTGCCTTTTTAGCTGGGCCACTCATCATGGCGCGAATGGCTTCTGCTTCCGCCAAGGCTTTGTTACGGCGTTGGTTCAGATCGCGTTCACGCAGAGCTTCGTCTTCGACAATGGCTTTCGCATCGGCATCAGCCTGATCTTCATCAGCTTTGATCTTTGCAGCCTTGTCAGCTTTGACCAAGGCTTGCGCACTCAAGCGCTCGCTTTCAGCAGTTTGTGCGATCGATGGATCGACGGGCTTAGAAGCAGCATTGATGCTGTCTGCCTCGTGCTGAGCGGCGGCGGCTTTGGCGCTGCGAACGGCAGCAGCTTTGGCAAGCACTTCTTCTGGTGATGGCGCGACAGCGCCTTCTTCAGTTTCAGCTGCTTGCTTGGCTTTAGCCTCTTCACGTTTGGCCAGTTCTTTGGCTTCGCGCTCACGGCGTTTTTCAACCAACTCTTCTTCTTGACGCCTCAATAATTCTGCTTGACTTCGGGCTTCTTCTTCGCGCCTAGCCAATTCAGCGTGGTCAATGAGTGGCGCTGCTGGTTCTGCAGCCTGCGTCGGCGTTGCTTCAGATTCGTCATCGCGTTTGATGAAGGTACGTTTTTTGCGCACCTCTACTTGGATGGTTCTGGCTTTGCCCGTGGCGTCGGCTTGTTTGATTTCGCTGGTGGATTTTTTCACCAAAGTAATCTTTTTACGCTCGCCTGCGACGGTGCCATGACTGGCTTGCAAGTAGCTCAAAAGCTTTTGCTTGTCGTTTTCATTCAGCGCGTCGGTAGCCGCTGACTTGTCGACACCTGCAGAGCGCAATTGCTCTAGCAAAGTGTCGGGTGATTTTTTGAGTTCGCTAGCGAATTCGGCGACAGTGTTACTGGACATATGGGGTTCTAGCCTCCTTGAGATTAGGCCTGACCAGTGAACCAATGTTCACGGGCTTTCATGATCAGGGCGGTGGCTTCACCATCGGCTTGTCCGGTGATGTCGGTCAGTTCGTCAGTGGCCAAGTCGGCCAGATCGTCGCGTGTATGGACGCCCGCTTCGACCAATTTGGCAATCAACTCAGGGGTCAGGCCTTCAAGATCGCGAAGGTCTTGAGAGACATCTTCAACACTTTCTTCTCGCACGATTTCTTGTGTGAGAAGCGCATCTTTGGCGCGCGTACGCAGTTCATTCACAGTATCTTCATCGAAGCTGTCAATCTCCAACATTTCTTGGATAGGCACATAAGCCACCTCTTCCAAACTTGTGAAGCCCTCTTCAATCAGAATGTCTGCAATTTCTTGATCAACATCCAATTTTTCCATGAACAATGCACGAATGCCCGTTGTTTCTTCAGCTTGCTTTTGAGCAGACTCGGCAGCATCCATGATGTTGATCTTCCAACCAGTCAGGTCAGAGGCCAAACGGACATTTTGTCCACCACGGCCAATGGCGATGGCCAAGTTTTCTTCATCCACCACCACGTCCATCGCGTGCTTTTCTTCGTCCACCACAATCGATTGAACATTGGCAGGAGCCAGCGCACCAATGACAAATTGAGCAGGATCTTCGCTCCACAACACAATGTCAACACGCTCGCCAGCCAATTCATTGGTGACACCGTTAACACGGGTGCCGCGAACTCCGACGCAAGTGCCGATAGGATCAACACGTTTGTCATGCGACAACACAGCGATTTTGGCGCGGGAACCGGGGTCACGCGCGCAAGATTTAATTTCCAACAAGCCTTGTTCAATTTCGGGAACCTCTTGACTGAACAACTCAATCATGAATTCGGGAGATGAACGAGACAAGATGATGGGGGCGCCACGCAAGGTGAGATCGACTTCCATGATCATGGCGCGAACGCGGTCGCCATTGCGAAGGTTTTCTTTGGGAATCATTTCGCTGCGACGCAAACGGCCTTCAACGCGGCCTGACTCGACAATGATGTCACCCTTGTCCATGCGTTTCACGGTACCGACCAATATCTTTTCGCCTCTGGCCATGAACTCGTTGAGTAACATTTCACGCTCGGCATCACGAATCTTTTGCAAGATGACCTGCTTGGCTGCCATGGCCCCAATGCGGCCGATGGGCAATGATTCGACAGACTCTTCGATGTACTCGTCGACTTCAATGTCAGCAATTTGCTCGACGGCTTCAAACAGCAAAATTTCTTGGTCAGGCAACTGCAGGCCAGCCTCATCTGGCACCACATGCCAGCGACGGAAAGTTTCGTAGTTGCCGCTGTCACGGTCAATGGCTACGCGAATATCGACGTCACCTTCGTAGAGCTTTTTTGTGGCTTGGGCTAAAGCAGATTCAACGGCACCAAAGACGATGTCACGTTCAACGTTCTTTTCACGTGAGATGGCTTCAACCAGCATCAACAGTTCGCGGTTCATGTTAATTCTCTCCTAAGTCTGTTTTGGGCTTGCGGCCCTTGAAATCAACCACAGGCGCGAGACGCGCCTCTCTTAATTCGTTCAAATAAAACCCAAGCACTTGCATGGGCACTGGCGGACGGTTCTTGCTCACACGTGCGCCAGGTTTTGGCTCTGGTGCATCTGACCAAACAATTTGCCAATTATTCTCGGCATCTGCTTTTTCCAGCATTCCTCTGAATTTCTTGCGCGTTGCATTGACCAACCCAGCTGCAGCCTCACCCATAGGGGCCTTCAGCGTGATGTCAATCAACTCGCCCTCAAAACGAGCCAAGTCTTTTTCATGTCGCAAAGGCCGATCAATACCAGGCGAAGACACTTCCAAACGGCGATATTCAACGCCATCCACTTCTAGCGCAAACATCAATTGCCTGTTGACCTTTTCACAATCCTCAACTGTGACCAAGGGAATTTCAAATCGGCTTACACCCTCTTGCCAAATGTTATCGATGGTGATGCGCACAAGGCCACCAGCTGAGCGTTCAATCTCAACCAGTTCATAGCCCAAACCGGCCACGGTTTCCTCAACAATCTGCTGCAATGCCACGCGTTTCAGGTCTTTTCTTAAGTTTTACAGGCGAAAAATAAGGGGTACAAACCCTGCTCATTAATCGATCGGCCAAAAAAAACGGGCGGTGAAAACCCGCCCGTTTGGTCGTGAAGTTGGCATTCTAGCTCATAAATACTTGATTTGGAACGATTTTGTTGGAAAAAGTGCCTGTCAAGCCCAGCTTTGATTGAGCTTTGGCACCGAGAAAAGTAATTCTTTTGTATAAACATCCTTTGGATTGTTCAGAATTTCCTCAGCAAGGCCCATTTCTACAATCTGCCCCTCGTGCATGACTGCCAACTGGTCTGCCAAATATGAAACCACACCCATGTTGTGGGTCACAAAGAGATAACTGACACCCAAATCGTCTTGTAACTCTTTCAGCAAATTTAAGATTTGGGCTTGTACTGAAACATCCAGAGCTGATGTGGGTTCATCACAAATAATCAGCTTGGGTTTAACGGCCAAGGCTCTGGCAATGGCAATGCGCTGCCTTTGCCCTCCTGAAAACTCATGAGGGTAACGTTCAAGTGCATCAGTCCTCAAGCCAACTTGTGACAACAGTAATTCCAAGTCCGCCCTCCTCTTTTCAGCATTCCATTCTGGGTGCAAGCTTTTCATGCCTTCTTCCAAAATTTCGTGAACACGCATGCGCGGATTGAGCGAAGCAAACGGATTTTGAAAAATAATTTGAATGTGCTTTCTTGCCTCTGACAAATCTTGTCGATTGAGTTGAAATAAATCTTGGCCGTGCAATATGGCTTGACCTTGCACTCGGGTTTGAGGTGCTAACAACTGCAACAAGGCTTTTCCAATGGTGGTCTTGCCACAGCCAGATTCTCCCACTAGAGCAAGTGTCTGACCTTTGTGAATATCAAAATTCACATGTCTCACGGCTTCAAATTTTTGATGCTGACTGAAAAAACCGCCACCGAGGTCATAGGTCACAGAAAGGTCCCTGACAGAAAGTAAGAGCGAGTGATCTGTGGAAAAGGCATTGGGACGTGCTGACATGGGCGGTAAACCCAGAAACTGCAGACTGATTTCATTGGCACGAATGCATCGCACTTGGTGCGTGGCCGAGATTGATTGCATTGCAATCGGTTGGTCTAAACAGTGCGGTTCTTGGTAGGGACAACGTAGCGAAAACCTGCAAGCTTTGAATTCGTGCGCGAGAGGTGGCACTGTTCCTTGAATGGCCGCCAACTGCCTGCCCCTTAAATCAGCACCAGGCAATGCTTGCAAAAGCAACTTAGCGTAGGGATGAGAGGGCCGCAAAAAGAAATCAGCAGCAGCCGCAACTTCAACAATTTGACCTGCATACATGAGAGCTACTTGGTCGGCCATCCCGCTGACAACAGCCAAATCATGTGTAATCAGGAGCATCGCCATGCCACGCTCAGCTTGCAAACTTTTCAGCAATGCCAATACTTGAGCCTGAATGGTGACGTCCAAGGCCGTTGTAGGTTCATCGGCAATCAAAACATCTGGTTCGGCTGCGAGTGCAATCGCAATCATGACACGTTGCAACTGACCACCCGACAGTTCAAATGGATAATTGTTGAATCGTCGCTCAGGCTCAGGCAAGCCCACTTTGACAAGCCATTGAATTGCACTCGCCTTTGCTTCGGCCCTGTTTAAATTCGTGTGCTCACCAATCACTTCCAATATTTGGTCGCCAATCGTCATCACAGGATTTAGACTGGAAGAAGGTTCTTGGAAAATAATGGAAATGCGTCGCCCCCTGACCCTTCGCATTTCAAGTTCACTGAGCTGAAAAATATCCGTTTCTTTCACATGAACTTGGCCGTTTTGAATCAGGGCATTATCTGGCAACAATCGGAGCAAAGCTAAAGCCGTCATTGACTTCCCGCAACCTGACTCTCCAACAAGGGCAAAGGTTTGACCTCGCTGAATGGTCAGGTTCAGGGCATCCACTGCCCGCGCCATGCCCATCTCTGTTTGCAGTTCAACCATCAAATTTTGCACATTCATCTGTTGCATCATGCAGCTCCGTCGTGCGTGGTCGCTGAAACAGGCAAGGGTCTGCGCAACCGTGTCCTTGGGTCAAAAGCATCGCGAACAGCATCTGCCAGAAGGTTGGCACTCAGGACAATCAAGAACATGAACACAAATGCTGTGGTCAATGACCACCAAACCAAAGGCGTCGCAGCCAGTTCCGAGCGAGCGGTATTGATCATCACACCGAAGCTTGCAGTCTTGGGGTCAACGCCAACGCCGACATACGACAGCACAGCCTCAGCTAAAACAAAACTCGAAAATTGCATCACGGTATTGATCAAAACCAAATGCATCAAGTTGGGGATAATATGACGCCACAAAACGCGTGGGGTTGAAACACCAAATGCTTTCGCAGACTGGATGTATTCCAATTCACGCAGTTTAAGAGTCTCACCTCTAACCAATCTGCACAAACCTGTGAATGAAGTGATTCCCAAAATCAAGCAGAGGAAAAACAATCGTGCATCAGCCCTTTCTAATGAGGTCTCAAACAAGTCTTGATTTTTGTCGATGAAAACTTGTAACAAAAGAACCGATGCTGCAATGAGCAACACATCAGGAATAGATGCGAGCAGCGTGTATATGTATTGAATGATTTCGTCAACCCAGCCCCTTAAGTAGCCAGCAGTGACTCCCAACAACAACGCCAAAGGCAAAACTATGAGCGTGGTTAAACCACCAATGACCAAGGCAGTACGGACACTTTTCAATGCAAAAACCAGTACTGAGTTGCCGGTCCTGTCAGTTCCAAAAACATGGTAAGCCTGGGACAGTATGGCCACCCAGCAAACAACCAGAACCATCACGGCAAAGGTGATGGCAATAGAACGCCATGGCCATTCAGTCTGCCCCCTGAACCATCGATTCAGGGTTTTTGTTACAGACTGACGGGACAAAACGGACGCAATGATGACGCTGGCCATCATTGAAACCAAAATGAAGAATAGGCCCCAACCCAAGGCGAAAAATGTTCGGCGCCAAACATCGTCCGACAACTCTTCAGAGGGGTTCGATATGTGCTTTCCACCAAAACGAAGTCTTGGGTAATCACGAACCGCTACGCCTTCACTTTCAAATGTTTCTTTGCGAAATCCTACAGCCGCAAGAGGTTCTGAATAACTGCGCTCTCTTGCCGTAGCAAGGGGCTGCAAAATTTTATCCAAGATTGAATTTGCTTCCGACGAATACGATTGGGCTTGTCCAGGAACGGGTGGCAAAGCCTCTTTGAAATGGACCGAGTCTACAAGAGCAACCATTAAGAAAAATCCTAAGACCATGCTGCTGACCATGGCCGCAGGCCTTTGCATGGCCAAGCGCCAAGTCATTCGAAGATTGCGATCAGTTCTCAAGTGCCAAACGTACCAAATTCCAAACGCCAAAATGGCGTACACAAACAAATCGGTAAGAAGAAAAACAGCTTGCATCTTGAATTACTTCAAACGTATGCGTGGATCAGCCAAGGTGTAGCTGATGTCCGTCAATATCAAGCCAATGATGTACAAAAAAGAGCCAATGAAAACCATGGCTCGCACAATGGCGAAGTCTTGGCCAGAAATAGCCTCTATCAAATAACTACCCAAACCGGGGATAGCAAAAAAAGATTCCGTGATCAAGCTTCCCATGAATAACAAAGGGATGACTGAGACGGATGCGCTCAAGATAGGGATTAAGGCATTTCGCAATACATGAACCAACAAAACCCTCGACTCTGACAGCCCTTTTGAGCGTGCTGTCCGCACATAGTCTTTACCGATCTCCTCCATGAACAGCGTTCGGTTGAAACGAACTTCCCCGCCAAGCCTTGCAAATATGCCTACGGCAATTGGCAAAATGAGAAATCGCCAAGCATCCATACCAGGCGTAAAACCGGAGACAGGCAAGATTTGAAGTACGCGTGAAAACATGAACTGCCCCATCACAATGAAGAACAAGGACGAGATCGACATGAAGATCACGCAAAGGACTGTTCCCCAAAAGTCAAGGTAAGTGAATCTGAAAAATGCCAATCCAAGTGCCAACACAATTGAAATACCCAAGCCCACCACAAATGTGGGCAGAGCCAATGCAAGCGAGGGGCCAGCTCTGCGAACAATTTCAGAGGCAATGTCTCTCCCACTGTCAGCACGGCCAAAATCAAAAGCAAACATGCGCAGTGAACTGTCTACAAAAAGTGTCTGACTTAACTGCGCAAAACCTTTTTCTTGCTCATTGAAAAACAAAGGCCTGTCATAACCCCGCTCTGCCTTCCATTTTTCAATGGCATCGGGCGTTACGCGTTTACCGCCCAGTTGCATCCGTGCCATATCTTCGGGGGTATTGACCTTGAAGAAAAGTACAAAAGTGAGCAAATTGATGCCAATCAGGATGGCAAAACCGTAGGCCAATTTTCGAGCGAAAAAATGGAGCATCAGAATCTCCTTGAAGACATAGATTCACTGGCAAGCGCGTGCTGGGTTTGACGCCTGCGCCAAGCTCGCCACGCTGGCCATGCAAGCACAAATAGTAAGGTAAGCAGCAAAAGTACTGGCCACCAAATGGCTTGATTCCACTCCTTGATTTTGCGTGCTCTCAATTCAGAGTCAATTTTTAAATACGGCAAGTTGTCACGGATGATGTTTGACGGCTTGCCATTTCCCACCCATTGGTGATAAGCGCCGCCAAACTCTTCCGACCAGCCATAAAGCAAAGGCATCTCCTCTTGCATGAGGGCAATCATTTTGCCAATGAGTTCAGCGCGTTCGGGAGTGTCGTCTAAGTCCTTCATGCGGTCAAACAACAGGTCAAATTCAGGCAACGCAAAATTGCTTGCATTTTCTCCGTCAAATTTGGCCTTGGCATTGGGCCCATACAACAAGAACAAGAAGTTTTCGGGATCAGGGTAATCTGCAAGCCAACCCCAGAAAAAAAACTGAGAAGAGCCTTTCCTCATCTTGTCCTGAAAACGGTTGTAGTCTGTGTTTCGGATCTCAATTTGGATGTTCAATTTTGCAAATTGCTTGGCCACCCAGTCCAGCCTGGCTTTGTAACCCGGGCCAACGCCTTGCGTGTCGTAATTCAAGACCAAGGGTTGGCCTGTTTTTGAATCTCGCCCGTTGGGATATCCTGCTTCAGCCAGTAATTTTTTGGCAACCTCAATCGACTTGCGTTTGTATTTGCCATCATCGAAAAAATCGTAGACCACAGGATTGGGTTTTGACAGCTTGTTACCAAACAACCCTGGCACCACCACGCTGTGATTGACTTGGGCACGATCATCTTCAAAGATAGAAACATATTCTTCAAAATCAAATGCGATGGCCAAAGCTTGTCGCAATTTCTTATTGCGAATGCGTTCTTCTGAGGTTTTACCAAGACCCACAACCGGATCTAGCCAGTTGAAGCCGAAATGCCAAAAGCCCACTTGGATGGTGCTGGGCAATTGGATCTTTCTTTCAAGCAATTCTTGAGCTCGTCCCGTCCCGTCTTGAATGGAAACTTGGTAACCGATACCGGGCTCTCCCCTTTCCAATTGTGGAATATCGTAATAGCCTTGAATGAATTTGGTCGCTACCGAAGTTCCCTCTTTTTCAATGACAGACACCATCTTGTCAACAAAGGGCGTTGGCTTGCCGCAGTCCTTGAGTAGCCCTTTCGCTTCGTCGTCAGCCTCGCCTTCGCAGGGGTAAGGTACACCTCGATAATTTGGATTCCGAACCAATTCCATACGAGCATTAGGAATGTACTCTGTCAGCATGTAAGGCCCTGTTCCAACAGGCCAAGTGTCTGGATTTAGATTGCGACGGGACATACCTGCTTGAGCATAGAACGCATCGACCTCCCAAGGGATGGGTGCGAAAAAAGTCATGGCCAACCAATATTTAAATTGCGGGTATTTCCCGACCACGCGAATTCTCAATGTATGCGAGTCAACCACTTCGACCCCAGACAAATCATGGGCCCTAAAATCTAGCCATGGCAAATGACCCAAGACCCCAACTTCTTTTGCTGACTTACCCGTTTTGAAACTTTCGTTAAAGACTTTGATCTTTTTGCCATAGTCTGCCAAACCAACGATTTTTTCAGAAAGAAAACCATAGGATGGTGACTTGACTCGCGGGGTTGCCAATCGTTTGATGGCATAGGCGTAATCTTCCGCCAACAACTCCCGCGTTCCCATGAATTCAAAATCATAAGGCCGACGTATGCCTTCAATTTCCGACTCTTTCAATGACAAATAGCGATGTTGTCCATCAGCTGTCTTGGCAAAAGCAGGATGCGGTTGAAAAAGAATGCCTGGTTGAATTTTGAGTTCAAAAACACTCTCATTAATTTGCTCGGCATCTGTTTGAACAGGCAATTCCTGCCCACTTTTTCCCAGAAATTTCACCTTGGGCAACTCTGTCAGTGTCCGAGGTTCCAATTCGTAGGGGCGCTTCAGATAATGGTATTTCAGGGGGGGTTCGTAGACGGCATAGGTCCAGGGAGTTTCATTGTTGCTGTATGAAGAAGTGGAATCTAGGTACTTGGGTGATTCTGAGTAAGAACTGAAAAGAACATTTTCTGACAGCGACTGCTTTGAAACCGGTTGATTGGTGACTTGGTCACAACCCAATAGCAAACCGTTCAGACTGATGACAAGTCCAACAAAACCCAATTTGCGAAATCTATAAATCACAGGAAAAACCACCTAAAGCATGTGTTGGAACGTACTCTAGGCTATTTTTCAAGATGTGGTCAATGAACAGGAAGGAATGAAATATTTCTTTGAAGTGGAACCCTTCAATTTCATTGAAACATGAAGTCTAAACCGACAGTGTTGTTAAAACCACAAAAAGCGTCAAGGGCGTTTGCGAAATTAAACGATAACATCAAGTTAACTTAATTATCAATTTAATAAGAATTCTTAAAGATTATTTCTAGATGAAATTTCGTTTTGGCCCCCTTAATTTAGTCGTCATTTCATGCTGCCTTGGCTTGACTGTAGTTCCTACCGCAGTCATGGCTCAAAACATACAGTCCATAGAAGTGACCGGATCTCGAATCAAGAGAATTGATTCAGAAACCGCTTCACCGATTCAAATCATCACGCGTGAACAAATTGATCGCTTGGGCGCTGCATCAGTTTCAGAAATGATGAAGTCAATTCCAGCCTCGAATACGGGCATCATTGATGGCAATGAAGTTGCTAGCTATACACCAGGCGCAGGGGGTGTATCACTTCGTGGACTGGGCCCACAGGCGACATTGGTTTTAATCAATGGCCGTCGCATTGCACCATTTGGTTTTGCCTCCGGTGGCCAGCAAACTTTTGTTGACGTTAATTCCATCCCAATGGACGTCATACAAAGAATTGAAGTTCTGTTAGATGGTGCCTCTGCCATTTATGGCTCAGATGCTATGGGTGGCGTAGTCAATATCATCTTGCGAAAGGATTATCAAGGATTCACACTCAGTGCCAATGCAGGTCAATCGATCGCTTTCGGTGATGCAGCCAACCAATCTGTATCAGCCACATTTGGCAAGGGATCTCTTGCCCAAGATGGCTACAACTTGATGGGTAATTTTTCACACAATGAACGCGATGGCGTGAGGGCTACTGAACGGCCTATGTCATCCACCGCCAATTTTTCAAGGTTCGGATTGCCAGATTACAGATCTAGCTATTCATATCCAGGTAATTTGTACACCGTTGGAGGCAGTTCTGGATCTGGCGCGGCATTCAAAGCACCTTCAACAGGTTGCACGCCAATCGCCGATGGAAGCGCGCTCAATGGCCGTTGCAGTTACGACCCAGCGATGTTCACGGACATCATTGCTAAAACGCAAAGAGACAATTTATTTTTAGCTGGCACATTCAATCTATCAGGTGGAAACCAGCTGTTTGGTGATTTGGCAATTGGCAGATCAACTTTTCTACAGAACTCTGCAAGTTACAGCACCAGTACTTATTACAGTACTGAAACTCTTCCATACACGGCCATTACGCTTCCAGTGGGTCACCCAAACAACCCTTACTCAACCGAAATGGCATTGCGATATCGCTTCGCTGATGTTCCTAGAACGACTGAGGCGACCACCCATACAGTTCGAGCTGTTATCGGTCTCAAAGGAACTTGGATGGGATGGGATGGACAAACTGCACTGGTGCACTCAACATCCAACACCAGCTTGACATACAAGGGCTTTATCAATGACAGAGTACTTCTGAGTGATGTACTAGACACCAACTACAAAGCAAAAAACAGCTTTGTCTTTGGCAACCCCTCTGCTAACTCCGCCTCTTTGATGTCTCGTCTCTATCCAAGTTTGTCGGACACGGGCAAAACATCCACCGTTTCCGCAGACATCAGTGGCAGTCGTGAATTGATGCAACTTGCCGGTGGTCCCTTGAGTATTGCGGTAGGTGGTGAGGTACGCCGTGAAAGCTTCATGAGCACGCCTGACCCAATGACGGCATCGGGCGCAATCAGTGTTTTAGGCTCAGCGGGTGCCAACGGGAATAGAACAGTGAGTTCTGTCTACACGGAACTTTCAGCGCCCATTGTCAAAAATCTTGAAACTTCGTTGGCGGCCCGAATCGACAACTACAGTGATTTTGGCTCTGCTGTCACTCCAAAAGCCTCTGCAAAATGGAACATTGCGCCAAACTTTGCTTTGCGTGGCACTTACTCTGAAGGATTTAGAGCGCCTGCCCTGACCGAAACCTCTTCGTCGTCTCACAAAGGTTTTTATTCAGGTTTGTTAGATCCAAAGCTATGCCCTAGCCCAGACGTCAACAATGAAAACTGTCATTTAAGTGTCGAATCAATTTCCGGCTCCAACCCTAAGCTCAAGCCCGAATACTCCAAAAGCAGAACGATTGGATTTGTTTGGGATCCCGTCGAAAATGTTTCATTGACTGTTGATTCTTTTCGAATCAAGCGAAGGGATGAAATCAGCTCGATTGATCCAGATTACTTAATGGCCCACGAAGCTGACTATCCTGGATTTGTGGTTCGTGACCCTTCCACTGGTGTCATCAAACAATTTAATTTGCTCTATACAAACCTTGGATCAACGTCCATTAAAGGTACAGATGTTGACCTGAGATTTCGTCAAAATTTGGATGGAATGGGTCAATTAACCTACAACATGACCTACAACAGATTGCCAAAATACTTGGTTGCTGCCGTCAAGGGTGCTGCTGAGGAGCAATGGGCTGGCACCTACACACAGCCTATCGAAAGAATACGTTTTGCCACCTTATGGGACTTTGGTCCTTGGGTAGCTGGCTTAACTTTGAATCACACAGGCTCCTTCTCTAGAGCTTACACATACGCTTCAATGGGCTCTTGCCCTTATGCAAACACTTCACGGCCTGAATACTGCACTGTTGAGAACTGGGATACTGTAGATCTTTTCGTTGGATACAAGGGCATCCAAAATCTTGATTTGGGCATGACCCTCCAAAATATCGAAAACAAAACAGCGCCTTATGATGACCGAAGGTTAGCTCGCTACACCCTTTACAGTCCAATGTTTCACAACGCTTTAGGCCGGTACATGTCGATCAGAGCGAAGTACAGCTTCTAAACCAAGCCTCTCTGATGCCCCCTCTTCAAGGCGGTTTTTTTATGGCAATATCTTCAAAAAATCAAGAAGGCCAGCTCGTGTCAAAATAGGCGATTCTTCAACATCATGAATGACAGAAATGAGCTTTCTCCAAGGTAAAAAAATCCTCATCACAGGTGTCTTGTCCAACCGCTCTATTGCCTATGGCATTGCCAAGTCATGTCATGCTCAAGGCGCAGAGTTGGCCTTCAGCTATGTGGGTGAACGATTCAAAGAACGCATCACAGAATTCGCTGCAGACTTCAACTCAAAACTCATTTTTGATTGCGATGTTGGTGATGATGCGCAAATTGACAAACTTTTCCATGACTTGTCGGTTCATTGGCCTCAGTTTGATGGGTTTGTCCACAGCATCGGGTATGCACCCAGAGAAGCCATTGCGGGTGATTTCATTGAAGGTCTGAGCAGAGAGGGTTTTAAGATTGCTCACGATATCAGTGCATACAGCTTTCCTGCCATGGCCAAAGCAGCTTTGCCCTATTTGCGCGAGGACTCAGCGCTTTTAACCCTCACATATTTGGGAGCGGTGAAGGTTGTACCCAACTACAATACCATGGGGCTTGCTAAGGCCTCACTTGAAGCTTCTGTGAGGTATCTGGCAGACTCTTTAGGCTCCAAAAAAATCCGAGTGAACGGCATCAGCGCTGGCCCAATCAAAACACTTGCTGCCAGCGGCATCAAAGACTTTGGCAAAATTTTGAGTGCAGTCGCATCGGCTTCGCCAATTCGTCGCAACGTCACGATCGAAGATGTTGGCAATACGGCGGCCTTCCTCTTAAGCAACCTGTCCTCTGGAATTTCGGCCGAAATTGTCTATGTAGATGGTGGTTTCAGTCATGTTGTCGGAGGCATTGCTGAGGCTTGATGCCTCAGCCAAAGTGTCAGTTTTAAATCTGTACGCAATCAGCGTAATACCGCGTCACCCCATCAACACCCTTTTCTTCGACCAAACCATGAATGTCGGTTTCAAAACCAGGGCATTGCATGTTGAATTCTCTAGAGAATTTCAGGTAATCGACAATTTTCTTATTGAAGACTTCGCCTGGCACCAACAAGGGAATGCCAGGTGGATAAGGTGTGACCAGACCAACGGTGATGCGACCTTCTAAATCGTCAATGGGTACTCGCTCGGTTTTTCGTCTTGCAATTTGTGCGTAAGCATCAGCAGGCGTCATGGCGGGCTTGAGGTCAGACAAATACATTTCGGTCGTTAGGCGCGCAATGTCATATTTGGCATACAGCGCGTGAATGTGCTGGCACAAATCACGCAAGCCCATGCGCTCATACTTAGGCTGCTTCTGACAAAACTCCGGCATGATGCGCCACATGGGTTGGTTGCGATCGTAATCGTCCTTGAATTGCTGTAAAGCAGTCAGCAAAGAATTCCAGCGCCCTTTGGTAATGCCGATGGTGAACATGATGAAGAAACTGTACAAGCCTGTTTTTTCCACCACAACGCCGTGCTCTGTCAGAAACTTGGTGAGTACTGAAGCGGGAATGCCAGACTTGTCGAACTTGCCGTCCAAGTTCAAGCCGGGTGTGACGATGGTGGCCTTGATGGGGTCGAGCATGTTGAAGCCGTCGGCCATTTGGCCAAAGCCGTGCCACTTGCCACCCTTCTTTTTTGGGTCACTGCGCAGAATCCAATCCTCGGCGCGGCCAATGCCTTCGTCGACCAAATTTTCGGGCCCCCACACCTTGAACCACCAGTCCTTGCCATACTCGTCATCAACTTTACGCATGGCGCGGCGAAAGTCGAGGGCTTCAGCAATACTTTCCTCTACCAGCGCCGTACCACCTGGCGGCTCCATCATGGCCGCCGCAACGTCACAGCTGGCAATGATGCTGTACTGGGGGCTGGTGCTGGTGTGCATCAAATACGCTTCGTTGAACAAATGACGATCTAACTTGGTGTTTTGCGAATCTTGGATGAGCACGTGACTGGCTTGGCTGATACCCGCCAAAAGTTTGTGGATCGATTGTGTAGCATAGACCAATGAATGTTTGGGCCGCGGACGTTTTTTGCCCATGGCATGGTAAGTGCCGTAAAAAGGATGAAACGCAGCGTGAGGCAACCATGCTTCATCGAAGTGAAGATTTTCAACATAACCATCGAGCATGCCTTTGATGGTTTCGGTGTTGTACAACACGCCGTCGTAGGTTGATTGCGTCAAGGTCATGACCCTGGGCTTGACTTTTTTGGCATCAACGCCTTGGAGCAAGGGGTTGGCCTTGATCTTGGCCTGAATGCTGGCTAATTCAAATTCACTTTGTGGAATAGGTCCAATGATGCCGTAATGGTTGCGTGTTGGCTTCAAGAAAACTGGAATGGCGCCCGTCATGATGATGGCGTGCAAAATGGATTTGTGGCAGTTGCGATCGACCACCACCACATCACCTGGTGCAACAGCGTGGTGCCACACCATCTTGTTGGATGTACTGGTGCCGTTGGTAACAAAGAAACAATGATCGGCATTGAAAATGCGAGCTGCATTGCGTTCACTTTCACCGATGGCGCCGTTGTGATCCAACAACTGACCGAGTTCTTCTACCGCATTGCACACGTCTGCACGCAACATGTTTTCGCCATAAAATTGATGGTACATCTGCCCCACAGGGCTCTTTAAAAATGCCACACCACCCGAGTGACCGGGACAGTGCCAAGAGTAAGAGCCATCTTCGGCATAATCTAGCAAAGCTTTGAAGAACGGTGGTTGAACGCCTTCTAAATAACTTTTGGCTTCTCGAATAATGTGACGCGATACAAACTCTGGCGTGTCTTCGAACATGTGAATGAAGCCATGCAACTCACGTAAAATGTCGTTGGGTATGTGACGCGATGTTTTTGTTTCGCCATAGATGTAAATGGGAACATCTGCATTTTTGCGGCGAACTTCTTCTATGAAAGCCCGCAAACTTAAGACGGCAGGATCTAAATCGGGGCCAGGGGTGAACTCTTCGTCGTCAATCGACAATATGAAAGCACTGGCCCGCGACTGTTGTTGTGCAAACTGAGACAGATCGCCATAACTGGTTACACCCAGAACTTCAAAACCTTCTGTTTCAATGGCTTGAGCCAAAGCACGGATACCCAGTCCCGAGGTGTTCTCAGAGCGGTAGTCTTCGTCAATGATGACGATCGGAAAACGAAATTTCATAGGGTCCCCACATTGGGTCAAAAAAAGTAGACAACAGGGGCGAAGTGTAATGAATAAACGGCCTCACAGCGGTTTTTTGGCTCAAGAATCTATGCCTTAACTGCTATACTCAAAGGCTAGGAGCGGTGGATGAGTGGTTTAAGTCGCACGCCTGGAAAGCGTGTGTGGGTTTATCCCCACCGCGGGTTCGAATCCCGCCTGCTCCGCCATCTTTGAAACCCTGCTAGAACCATGTTTTAGCGGGGTAAGCCACCCGTATCGCGCTACCGCTCACAGCCGCATTCCTGTTGGTCGCCATGGTTGCCACATAACGGCCCTACCTGAAATCAAAGACGCAACGCTGAACCTGCGTTGAAACTAAGCCAAATACTTTCTAAACGCTGATCGTTTCTTGTACTTTGGGCACAGCCGCCAACAATGTTTGTGTGTAAGCATGCTGGGGCGCTTGGTAAATTTTCGCGGCATTGCCTTGCTCCACCACATGGCCTTTGTTCATGACCAGCAAAGAGTCGGACATGTAGCGCACCACTTCCAAATCGTGCGAGATGAACAAGTAACTAAGGCCTAATTCTTTCTGAAGATCTTTCAGCAAGTTAAGGACCTGAGCTTGAACCGAAACGTCCAAGGCTGAGACAGCCTCATCGAGCACCACCACCTCGGGTGACAAACTCAAAGAACGGGCAATGGCAATGCGCTGTCGCTGACCACCCGAAAACTCAAAAGGATAACGCTTCAAAGCAGATGCCGGCATGCCCACCTTGTCTAGCAAACTGAGAGATTGCTTCTCCCAATCTGCACTGTTGGCGCCAATGCCGTGCAGTTGCATGGGCTCACTCAAAATTTCGCCCACTGTGAATCGCGGATTCAATGATGCATATGGATTTTGGAAAACGATCTGAAGCCTGCGTTTGTAGGCCGCAAATTCAGAGTTCGACATGTCGAGCAAATTTTTTCCGTCGAAAAATACTTTGCCGGCTGTGGCTTCGTGAAGCCTAAGGAGACACAAGCCCACAGTGGTTTTACCGGACCCTGACTCGCCTACCAAGCCTACCGTTTGGCCTCGCAACAATTTAAAACTGACATTTTCAACCGCGACAAAGTCATCGCTTTGAAACCACGGCCCAGACCGCTTGAACACTTTGCGCAGCCCTTGTACTTCTAACAAGGGCTTGTCTAAATTGGGTGTCGCAACAGACATGGCTGGTGCATCTAGCGATGGCGCAATGGTCAAGGACGCACTTTCACCTGAGTTGGTAGACATCCAATCGTCAATGGTTAACAGCCGCTTGCCTTGTCGATCTATGCTGGGGCGGCAACTGAGCAGGGCCTTGGTATAGGGGTCTTGGGGTTGGCTAAACAGTGTTCTAACAGGGCCCGCCTCACGAACAGTTCCCTTGCGCATCACCACAGCATGATCGGCCACTTCGCTGACCAAGCCCAAATCGTGTGTGATAAAAAGCATGGCCATTCGGCGCCTTTCGCGCAATTCGGCCAGTAGCAACAAAATTTGGCGCTGGACAGTCACATCCAAAGCTGTGGTTGGTTCATCAGCGATCAACAGTTCTGGCTCACAGGCCAATGCCATGGCAATCATGACGCGTTGCTGTTGGCCGCCCGACAACTCATGCGGGTAAGCATTGACGCGTTTTTGAGGCTCGGGTATACCCACTTCCTCAAGGAGTTCGCAAGCGCGCGCAGTAGCCTGTTTGTTTGAAACAGGCTTGTGAGCTTTCAACATTTCTGCCAGCTGGAAGCCGACTGTGTACACCGGGTTCAGTGACGTCATGGGGTCTTGGAAAATCATGGCAATTCGAGAGCCTCGAATGAGCTGCCAATCTGCCCTAGAAAGATTCAACAAAGAACGGTTGTCGTACTCGATGGCCGAGTGCAAAGCAACGATGGCATTTTGTGGCGGCAACAAGCCCATGATGGCCAAAGCGCTGACCGACTTGCCACTGCCAGATTCGCCGACCAAGGCCACTGTGCGTTCACGAGGAATGACAAAAGAAACCGACTCAACAGCTCGAACGGGTGCCTTGGAGGCACTGATGAAATCGACTGTCAGGTTTTTAACTTCCAACAAATTGTCAGAAATTTGGGCGATGGGTGGAGGGTATCTGCGTGTTGCCATGTGAAGCATTCAAGGAATTGGGCTCAGTGAATCACTTTGGGATCTAGAGCGTCCCTGAGTGAATCTGTGAGAAGGGACAAGCCTGTTACAAAAATGGACATAGCAGCTGTAGCAGACAAGAGTTGCCACCAATACCCAACCAGCAAATCATTTTGTGCTTCTGTCAGCATGGTGCCCCATGAAACGCCATCAACGGGCACCCCAAATCCGAGGAAAGACAAAATCACTTCTGCTTTGATACAAGATACCGTCAGCAAAGAAAACTGAACCAAAATCACATGGCTCACGTTGGGCAAAATATGCACAAACATGCGTCGGTTGTTGGAAGCGCCAATGGCATCTGCCGCCCTCACATAGTCTCGGTTGCGGTGCTTCAGGTATTCACCCCGCATCAATCGGTATGTGCCCGTCCAACCTGTGATTCCCAGAATGAGCACCACGGCCATGGTGCCCTTGGTGTTCAAAACAGCCGCAATGGCCAAGATCAGCAATATTCCTGGAATGGAATGAAAAACGTTGTAAAGCCAATTGCTCAAGTCATCGACAACGCCGCCGTACCAGCCCGAGACGGCACCCAAAACAGAGCCCAAAAGAGTGGCCATGAAAGCGGCTGCCAAGCCGACCAAAATACTGGTTTCAGCACCTTTAATGGTCTTGGCTAAAACGTCTCTGCCCCATTTGTCGGAGCCCATAGGCAGGTGTGTCGCCAAGGCGTTGACCTTGTCGCCAGCAGGCTTCACAGCTTTTTGAGCCTGCTCCCATTGCGCTGCGATGGGATCTACAACATCCGTAGAAGTGGGTTCGTAAAGCACGACCTCAGGGATGGCCTTGCTTGCGTCATCACCTTGAATTGCAGTCTTGGCCCAGGATGGCGGCGCATTGTTAATAGCGACCTCTTTTTCCCAATCGGAAGCCAAAGGCCCGACCAAGGTGGTGAACACCAAAGCCAAACTGAGAATCACAGTGATGCCACTCCACACACCCACCCGATCCGATTTAAAGCGACGCCAGGCCAAAGCCCAAGCGCCTTCACTGACGGCGTTGACAGGACCCTTAGCAAGCGTGCTACCCAAGGAGTTGGGAGCGTTGTCAGCTGAATTTGGATGGCTTTGCATAGACATGTAAAAGATAATCAGATTTCAGCGCAATTGAACACGAGGGTCGGTGAGGCGATACAAGACATCACCGATCAGATTGAAAATCATGGTGGCAATGGCCACATAAACTGTGACGGCTTTGATCACTGGAAAATCACTTCGCTCAACTGCCAAAATGATTTCTCGGCCTACGCCTGGGATGCCAAAGAATCTTTCCAACAAAAAAGCACCGAGCAACAAACCTGGCAAATTGGAAATCACAAAGGTAATGACAGGAATGAGGGCGTTGCGCAAAACATGCACAAACATGACCCGAGGCTCAGAAAGTCCTTTGGCTCTGGCTGTTCTGACATAGTCTTGGTCGACTTCGTCGAGCACGAAACTTCGAAACAATCGCGTATTGGGTGCAATGCTGACCACCAAGCCTAGCAAAATCGGCAGTGGCGCATAGGTACTGATATTTTTCCAGTAATCGTCGCTCCAACCTTGCACTGGAAACCAGCCCAAACGGTATGCCAACACATATTGGCCCAAAATAATGAAGACCAAAATACTGACAGACATCAATGCTGTGAACACGACCATGGTGCCGCGGTCAATTGAAGACCCTCGAACCCACGCAAGTCCCAAAGCAAGGACCAAGGCAATCAGTGTTTCAATGATGAGCAAAGGCGCCATCAATGTCAGAGAAGCAGGCAAGCGCGTTGCAAAAATATCGGCGACCGACTCACCTGTGGTCCAACTGTTGCCAAAGTTGAAAGTGGCAACTTGTTTGACAAAAATCCACAGTTGCACTGCCAGCGGCTGATCAAGCCCCAACTCAGCCCGAATGCTGTCAATTTGTTCTTGGTTCGAAAACAAGCCTGCCAGCACATAGGCGGGGTCTCCACCGATCCAATTAAAAAGAAAAAAGACCAACAGGATCACACCGGCCAAGGTTGGAATCATTTGCCAGATGCGGCGAAAGATATAGGCACTCATGTTTCAGTGCCTTTAAGGTTTTTGAATGTCATAGTAAATCCAATCACCCAAGATCAGGGGGTGTTTGCGAAAGCCTTCCAATCGCTGATGGCTAAGCCGCGTTGCAATGCCTGTTGAACTTAATCCGAGCACGCCATTGACCTCCATCAAACGGTACATGTTGTGCAAAACGCGAGTGCGCTCAGGGCCGTCGGGCAGGCGCTTGAGTTGCTCAAAATAGGCGTCGTATTCTGCATTTTCAAAACAGGCGTAATTGTTTTGACCAATAGTTTTTGAATACAGAAGCTTCATCACAAATTCCGCCTCGGAAGATCGTGTCCAACCC
>Ga0315899_10002098_pt1 | contig 22313 bp, 21 predicted proteins | sample LakEriMetagenome_2_FD_203518 | JGI IMG/M metagenome (GOLD analysis project Ga0315899, IMG submission 203518) | Freshwater fungal communities from buoy surface, Lake Erie, Ohio, United States - Buoy 4 MA112 | ecosystem: Environmental > Aquatic > Freshwater > Lake | place: USA: Lake Erie, Ohio... | reverse complement strand
ACTGAGCTATCCGTTTACGCTGGGCAATCAGATTATCGAGCCCGGCATACAAGCTTATACCGGAAAATATGTTTTACTGTCCACCAACTCCAAAACCAAGAAAGTTGCCAATAGCGAATATTTAGACCAACGTATGGCGGGTACTTTTGTTGTATACCCAAAACCGCTTGGCATTTTGGCTGAATATAATGTTGGAGAAGGCCCGGAGTTTAATCCATCTGCGGACTCTGTTGAAACGCGCAAATTAAAAGGAGGATACATAACCCTTTCCTACATGATTAAAAACAAGCAACAAACGCTCATACCATTTATCCGTTATCAGGCCTTTGATGGTGGTAAAAAACACGAGATTGACGCCAGAAGTTACCGTGTAAGAGAATTTGAGGTTGGCGCTGAATGGCAACCGGGCAAAAACTTTGAACTGGTTTTGATGTATACCATTTCAGACAGAAGATTTGAAGACTACGCAGTGAGAAACAACAGGCAAAAGGGCCAGCTGCTCAGGATTCAGGCACAGATGAATTTCTGATAGATCAGTGGTGATGACCACCGGGTCCATGCACGTGGCCATGATCCAGTTCTTCGGCACTGGCCTCGCGTACAGAAACCACCGCTCCTTTGAAATGCAATGCCTCACCGGCCAATGGATGGTTGAAATCCATCTTCACCGTTTCATCTGAAATCTCAACGACTTTACCGTCCATAGGATTGCCATTTTGATCCTGCATGGGCAGTATGGCTCCCAGCTGTAAAATATCGGCCGGTACATCTTCGCCGGAAAAAACAGAGCGGGGAATGCTAATCAGCCACTCAGCATTGGGGTTTCCATAGGCCTGGTCTGCAGTGAGGGAAAACTGGAATGCATCGCCGGCAGACAAGCCATTCAGCGCATCGTCAAATGCAGGAAGTGTCTGTCCGATACCATGAATAAAAACGAAAGGTTGCTGGGCATCTGCCTCATCGGCAATAGCACCGTTGTCAAGGGTAAGGGTGTAGGTAATACTCACTACGGAATCAGTGGAGATTTTCATGCTACAAACTTGGGTAAAATAATCCACATTACCGCCAGCGAGTGCATAAATTCGGGCTTTTCGTGCGTATTTTTGAGTCGAGATGGACAAAGCACAGGCAAAACTGCAAATTGACGAACTGACCGCCTCTCTGAAAGAACACAATTATCGTTACTACGTGCTTTCCGAGCCCACCATTACCGACCTTGAGTTTGACCGGCTGCTGAAACAACTGGAGTACCTTGAATCGCAATTTCCCGAACTCGCTCATGCTGACAGCCCTACCCGCGTGGTTGGCGGTGGTGTATTGAATGAGTTCCAAACGGTGAAGCACCGCAGACGAATGCTATCGCTGGGCAACACCTACAACGAAAAAGAACTTCGTGAATTTGACGGCCGCATCCAAAAGGCCATTGGGGGTGAAACTGAATACGTTTGCGAACTTAAAATTGATGGACTGGCCATTTCCCTTTTTTATGAGGATGGCAAGCTGATACAGGCAGTAACCCGTGGCGACGGCGTGCAGGGAGACGATGTAACAGCCAATGTGCGCACCATTCGCAGTTTAAACGCTGAATTACACGGCAATTTTCCGGCAGAATTTGAAATCAGGGGGGAAATCTTCATGCATCGCAAGGGTTTCGAAAAGCTAAACCGAGACAGGATTTCCGCCGGTGAAACCGCCTATGCCAATCCCCGGAATGTGGCCAGCGGCAGCTTGAAACTGAAAGATTCTGCCGAAGTGGCGAAACGCCCCCTGGATATTACATTATACCACTTGCTTGGCGACAACCTATCGTACAAAACCCATGCTGAATGCATAGAAGCCGCCCAATCTTGGGGATTAAAAACCGCAGACACAACCGAAGTCTGCCGCGGCATAGACGAGGTCCTGCAATTTCTTGAAAAATGGGATAAAAAAAGGCATGACCTGGGATTTGATACCGATGGCGTAGTCATCAAAGTGAATTCGCTCGCGCAGCAAGAGGAACTCGGCTACACTGCCAAGGTGCCCAGGTGGGCCATTGCCTATAAGTTTCAGACCGAAAGCGCTACAACCCGCCTGCTGGATATCACCTATCAGGTGGGAAGAACCGGCGCCATCACCCCTGTGGCAGAACTAGAACCTGTTTTCATCATGGGAACTACCGTCAAAAGAGCCAGTCTGCACAACGCCAATGAAATAGAACGGCTGGATGTGCGGGTTGGCGATATGGTTTTTGTAGAGAAAGGCGGAGAAATCATCCCAAAAATTACCGGCGTTGATTTTTCACAAAGGTCCGAAAGTAGCCGACCCACCCAATACATCAACCATTGTCCCGAATGCGGTACAGCCCTGGTCAGAAAAGAAGGTGAAGCACAACATTATTGTCCCAATGAGGATGGCTGCGCCCCTCAGGTAATTGGCAAAATTGAACATTTTGTGGCCCGCAAAGCCATGAATATTGACAGCATTGGCAGCGAAATGGCCAAAACCCTCTATCAGCAGGCCCTGGTAAAAGATATATCCGATTTATACACCCTAAACACAGAGGATTTGCTAAATCTTGAACGCATGGGTGAAAAATCTGCCCGAAACATTATCGATGGTATACAGCAAAGTAAAAACGTTCCATTTGAAAGGGTGTTATTCGGGATGGGCATACGTCACATTGGTGAAACCGTAGCTAAAAAACTCGCACAGGCACTGGGAAATATAGATACCCTGATGAGCGCCGATAAAGAGACCCTGGTGGGCATCGATGAAATCGGGGAGGTAATTGCCGATAGTCTGGTCAGTTATTTTTCCGAACCGGAGCACCGTCAACTGGTGGAACGCCTTAAAGCTGCAGGCCTGCAAATGCATTCGCAACAGAAAGAACAAATCCAGACCGGCACATCACTATCGGGCCTCAACTTTGTCATTAGCGGCGTGTTCAGCAGCATGAGCCGCGATGAAGCCAAAGAACTAATAGAATCAAACGGGGGCAAATGCAGTGGCAGTGTAAGTAGCAAAACTGATTATCTGCTTGCCGGCGAAGGCATGGGACCCGCCAAACTCGAGAAAGCCACACAGCTGGGCGTAAAGATTATTACGGAAGAGGAGTTAATGAACATGTTAGGCGAAACCCCTGCCGCCAAAATATCATCCGAGCCCGATAAACCGGCACAAACCACGCTTTTTTAATGGGGATAAAGCGTCTATTGTTTGGTTTTCCTTTTTGTTAGATTTGCGTTAACTTATGTCGGGCGTAAAAACCACCATTGGAGTGCGATTGCTGAACAAACGCAGCAAAGAAAAGGAACGTATCCGACTGATCAGTTCGTTTGAAAAGGCCTCAGACATTATGGTATGCTGGGATGACTCCCAATGGGAAACAGATGCGCGCCACATCAATGCTTTTCTGGATTTCCTCAAAAAAGAGGGTAAAAACATTGAAACCGTGGTTTACCATCATGCCAATAAACGTGAAAAGGGTCGATTATTTGAAATGGACAGCCATGTGCATTTAATGAAAGCTGATTTCAATACATTTGGTTTACCTAAAACCACATCGGTAAAAAAGCTATTGGCCAAGCGATTTGACTATTTCATTAACCTAAACATGGAGGGGCGGCTGGCATTAAAAAGCATTGCCGGACTCACCAACTCCACCTGTCGTATCGGTTTTCACCGTGAAAAATCCTTGCCTTTTTACGACATTTTGCTGGGCAACCCTGCTTCAGACAGCATTGAAGCGTACATCAACGATTTGAAACATTACCTGCACAAAATAGGTTAATCGTATACCCATGAAAGAAATTATAGGAACCGGAACCGCGCTGATAACTCCGTTCAAAAAAGATTATAGCGTAGATACTGAAGCCCTTGCAGCCATTGTAGAGCATCAGATTGCCCATGGCACCGATTATTTTGTTGTGCTGGGTACCACCGGGGAAAGCGCCACATTATCCGAGTCTGAAAAACAAACCGTTATCGATACCATTCGGGAAGCCAACAATGGCCGTTTGCCCCTGGTACTGGGTATAGGTGGCAACAATACGCCTGCGGTATGCGATAAAATGCAACATGCGGATCTTCAAGGATTCAGTGCCATTTTAAGTGTTTCTCCCTACTACAACAAACCCAATCAGGAAGGCATTTATCACCATTACAAAGCCATTTCTACAATAGCGCCTTTGCCGGTAATTATTTATAATGTACCCGGCCGCACCGGCAGCAATATGACCTGGGAAACCCAATGCAGGATTGCCGAATTGCCGAACATGGTCGCTACCAAAGAAGCCAGTGGCAATATGGAACAGGTAATGCAACTGATGACGCGCAAACCCGACCATTTCCTCGTTATTAGCGGAGATGACGCCCTCACCTTCCCCATGCTGGCTTGTGGCGCATCGGGGGTTATTTCGGTTATTAACCATGCATACCCAAAACAATTTAGCGGGATGGTAAAAGCTACCCTTAATAAAAACTGGGATGAAGCCAGAACACTTCACAACACCGTTCTGGAAGGGGCTCTCGCCATATTTGCCGATGGCAGTCCTGGAGGTATCAAGGTGATGCTGAATGAAATGGGGCTTTGCGAAAACGTGGTTCGTCAACCACTATGGCCTGTGAGTGAATCCGTTGAAAAACGCCTTAGAAATTTGGTAATCCGGTGATTTTTTCGTATATTGCAGTAAACCGATGAACCCCAACCTGGATCCGGAAAAAGACCATCTTAACAGGGCGGAGCGCGAAATTGAAAAAGTTTTGCGTCCCCAGTCTTTTGAGGATTTTTCCGGTCAGCCCCAAATTCTGGAGAACCTTCAGGTGTTTGTGCAGGCAGCCCGCATGCGCGGCGATGCGCTGGACCATGTGTTGCTCCACGGCCCTCCCGGTTTGGGAAAAACCACCCTTAGTCATATTGTAGCCAACGAACTTGGCAGCAGCATGAAAATCACCAGCGGCCCGGTGCTTGAAAAACCCGGAGACCTGGCAGGTCTGCTTACCGGCCTTGAGGAAGGCGATGTGTTGTTTATTGACGAAATACACCGCTTAAGCCCTGTGGTGGAGGAATACCTCTACAGCGCCATGGAGGATTACCGCATCGATATTATGATTGATACGGGCCCCAATGCGCGCAGCGTTCAAATCAATTTGAGTCCGTTTACCTTGGTGGGTGCCACCACAAGAAGCGGACTGCTCACTGCCCCCCTACGTGCCCGTTTTGGCATCAATTTCCGCCTGGAATATTACAATGCCGAGGTGTTGAGCGGGATCGTTAAACGAAGTTCAGCCATCCTGAACATGCCCATAGAAGATCAGGCCTCCTATGAAATTGCGCGCCGCAGCCGCGGAACCCCCCGCATTGCCAACGCATTGCTGCGCAGAACCCGGGATTTTGCCCAAATTAAAGGCAATGGAACCATCACGCTGGAAATTGCCAAAATTGCCCTGAATGCCTTAAACGTTGATGCCCATGGGCTGGATGAAATGGACAACCGCATTCTGGCCACCATCATCGATAAATTTAAGGGCGGTCCTGTAGGGCTGAATACCATTGCTACTGCTGTTGGCGAAGATGCCGGCACCATTGAGGAAGTATATGAACCCTTTTTAATTCAGGAGGGCTATATCATGCGAACCGCACGCGGTCGGGAAGCCACACACCTGGCCTATCAGCATCTGGGACGTATACAGCACAAGGGCAATAACCCTTCCCTGTTCTAAGTTAACCTTTGGTTTTGTAGCCCTGCTTCTCCAGGAATGCTTTGATTTTATCGCGCAGCTCACCCTGAATCAGGATATCGCCGTCTTTGCTGCTTCCGCCCACCCCACAGTGGTTTTTGAGCTGTTTTTCCAATGCTTTCAGGTCTTCTGTTTTTCCCACAAATTCCTTGATAACGATGGTGGGTTTGCCATTGCGCACCTCACGGCGCAAATACAGGCATTGCTGAGCAGGCGGCAGGGTATCGCGTTCTTCATCCTCGCTTTGGTAGCGATAATTGGGATCTGTGCTGTAGACAATGCCGTCTTTATGCTTGTTTTTGTTGCTCATCAGGTGGTTTTACGGTGAATGACACCCGCAGCGGGTTGTGCCTTGGGCATGATTACAATGTCGTTGATGTTTACATGTTCGGGACGGGTAACGGCCCATACCACCGCATCGGCGATGTCTGCAGCCACCAGGTTTTCGAAACCATCGTATACTTTTTTGGCCCGTTCTACATCGCCGCCAAAACGCACAATGCTGAATTCGGTTTCCACCGCACCGGGATGAATTCCGGTAACTTTCACCCCCTTGCCGGCCAGTTCTATGCGCATGCCACGGGTGAGTGCATCCACCGCATGTTTGGAGGCACAGTACACATTGCCGTTTTCATACACTTCTTTACCTGCAATAGAACCAATATTCACAATATGCCCTGCTCCGCGTGCAATCATTTTTTCCGCCATGGCGCGGCTCACATACAGCAAGCCCTTCACATTGGTATCAATCATAGTATCCCACTGATCGGTATCGCCGGCGTAGAAATGCGAAAGCCCCAGGGCCAGTCCGGCATTGTTAATGAGCACATCCGGCGCCTCCAGTTTTTCGAAGGCCTCTCCTACCTGTTCTTTATCGCGCACATCCAGTTGCAGGGTTTGCACGGAAACGGCATGCGCCGCCGAGAGACGTTGTTTTATTTCCTCCAGCCGCTCTTGCCTGCGGGCGGTTAGTATCAAATCATATCCGGCAGCAGCCAGCAATTCCGCACAGGCAAGCCCTATGCCGCTGGATGCTCCTGTAATCAATGCCGTCTTTTTCATTTGTTTTTCTGCGCAAAAATCAGTATATTGGGGGTAAGCACGATTCCGCGGCTACTGCGCGCCGTTGCAAACAGGGTAAGCTTCAGTTTCAGTTTTAGCCCTGTCCATAGTACTTTTCGGAACATCTCTTTCAGCGGATTTTCAATAAACATCACCGAAGGTTTTACTTCCACATGGTTAAATCCGCAGGCCATCATCACCTGGGCGGCGCTGCTGGCATTGAGGTAATTTTCATGGGTAAAATCGCCATTGGCAAACACACTACTGATGGGCGTATCCAGGTTGGGGGTGCGAAAAACGGCGATACCTCCTGGTTTCAGGGCCGAGTGAATACCCTTTAGCAATTCGGTGAGTTCGTCTTTGGTGAAATGCTCAATGATATCGGCGCCCAGAATCACATCGTAGGCATTCACCGAATCCTTCACATGCTGCAATGCATCTCCCAATACCACATTGGCCACGCCCATATCGGCTGCCATCTGCACCTGTTCAGCGCTGATGTCCATGCCCGTTGCATGGGTAAATCCTGCTTCCTGCAATGCTTTCAGCAAACTACCCGATCCGCAGCCCATATCGAAGACAGTGGCATTTTTGGGCACATTGAGCAAGGGCAAAATCTCGCGGGCAAACTGCCGTTTTTCGCGCTCAAACAGCGAACGCGCATCGGTAAGCGAAGCCCTTCCGCTTTGGGTGGTGTGGTAATTGGCGTATAGGGTGCTGCGGTAGTTGAGCATAATGGAAAGGCAAAGGTATTACAATGAAAGTAGCTGTGGCAAACTATAAATTAATTTGGCAAGGTATAAATTTTATTTTGGGGGATGTGAAATGTAATGCCCGAAGTCGGGAGACTTCGGGGAGCGCTGCTGAGCTGACGAATTTTGTATTTGGAGTTACTTATGCCTGGGCTAGTTCCGTGCAAATGGCAGCACACTTTTTGCAGGCCTCGGCACATTCCCGGCAGGATTCCTGATGAGCAGCGTGCTTGGAACATTCAGTTGAACAGGCATGGCAAACCTCAGCGCACAAAGCATGCAGGGCTCTACCAAACCGGGAACCTCTGGCTTCGAACCGCGCACACAAGGCGCAAACGTCGGCACAGTCGCGGCATAACAAAATACATTCTTTGTGACCGGATTCGATACAATCTGTGATGCAACGTTCACAGGTAACCACGCAGGCCAAACAGGCCTCTATACAGCTTTTAGAAATTTCCACGGCTTAATTAATTTTAATAAATTGACTATTCAAAAATGCAACACAATTCAACCTACAACCCTGCCAGCAGTCATCCCGGGCATTGATTGTGGTTATACAGATACTCTAAGGAGCATATTACCATGGCGCAGCGACTGTATTTATATATTACATTGTATAACAAAGCAGCTTCACCCAAACCTTAGAAGTATAATGGTATTATTTTTGTCCTATGTTAAAAATGAATTTCCATTATTTAGCCCTTATTCTGCTATTAAGTATATCTTCATGCAATAAAGAGAAAAAGCTATCTGATACCCCTTTAACAGGAAGTGCCGGAACATTTGAAAATAATCAGATCGTTATAGATAATGAAGTTAGAAATTACCGTTTGGTTGTTGCTTCAAAATTAAATTTAAATCAAGCAAACGCACTAATTATTGCATTTCATGGACTGGGGATAGACAGCAAAGACTTAATGCCTGTTTATTCTAATTTGAATACCCTAGCGGAAAAAATGAACGCCATCATTGTATATCCCGGTGCACAAAATGGTAGTTGGGGATTGAATCAAACCCAAATTAACAAAGATGTAAAATTTTATCAAATGTTAGTTCAAAAATTAAAATCAGGATATAAAATTGATGAAAAGAAAATACATATTACGGGCATGAGTAATGGCGCCTATTTCAGTCATATTGTTGCAAAAAACAACAGTGAAACCATTGCTTCAGTAGCGGCGCATAGCGGAATGGTAGGATTAGAATACTTGTTTGGCATAAATGCAAAAAGGAAATATCCTGTTTTATTAATTCATGGCACAAATGATGTAATATTTAATATTTCAACCGCCAGAAGCGATATGCTAAAATATAAAAATGAAAATCATAAAGCCCATTTAATAGAAGTTAACAATTTGGGACATGAATGGGCTAATAAAATTAATATAAATGATTCTATCTATAAATTTTTTATAGAAAACCCCTTGCCTTAATGTTTAGTAATTGAGCACAATGAAAAGGCAAAGGTATTACAATGAAAGGGGCTGTGGCAAACTATGAATTAATTTGGCAGGGTATAAATTTTATTTTGGGGTTGTGAAATATAAGGCACGAAGTCGGCAGACTTCGAGAGGCGGGGCGGGTTTCGGCAGAGCAGAATTTAATCAAGAGTCTCTAAGATTTAAAAAGGTCATAAACACTCATTACACGAAAATCAGATGATTTATTTGGATCAATAAAACCACTGATATAATTCGTATTATGACCTTCATCTTCATAGGGTTTGTAAACTCTTATTTCTCTATTTTTTGAAAATGTTAAAAAATCTTCTGACGGAATAAAATTTTTATTTTTTTTCAAATTTTGCCAACCACTACAAAAATGATGGACTTTTATTGTTGGCCAATCAGAATTTTTTTTCCAGGATGTTGATATTTCTCTGCTTTCGTCAAAGAAAGCCGCATATTTTATTACTAATTCTGGTGTAATTTTTCCAAACAATGCAATTAACCAAAAGTCAATCTCTTTCAGATGGTCTTGAATAAAAGTATCTGTCCAAACAAAGCCAGAGTTACTAGACAAAGATCTTCTCGGAACATAATTACCTGAGGTTCCTCCGAAGTGGTAATGAAAATTCCAATTAAAGCCATCTTTGGATTCTGAAAAAATTATTTTATCTGAATATTTATTAATGAACGATACATCTATCGATGGATTATCTGATAGAACATTCCAATCCAATTTATTTTTATCTGCTCCGTACAAGCTTAGTCCTAACCATTCAACATTTTTATTTTTTGATAAAGTTTCGTAGTTAATTTTTGATTTAAACTTATTGAGAATTTCACTTGAAAATCTAATGCCATTATTTTCTGAAAGTTTTTTCCAGTTCCATTTTTCTTCGAAAGCCATAATTAATTCAAGGCTCCAAGGTAGATTTTCATTGTCCGATAAATCATCCCATGAAAAATATTCCTGAAACTTAAATAACAATTCTGACGACCATTCTACCCTTTGAAGGGAACTTAGACTTACATTACCAAGGTCAATAGAATATTCTAATCCTTTAAGCCCATTTGAGTCAAGTCGATAATCGCATCCCCTAAAGCATTGTCCTTTCCTGTTTATATAATTATGAAAAAGTAAATAATCCTTATATTTGTCTATAAAAGACATACTAAATTTACCCGGATAATATGCCTGAATAACACTCCAATCAACTTCATCTTTAAATTTATCAATGAACCGTAAACAGTTTTGAAAATTGGGGTTTTCCGGAAAAGAGTATTTTATGTTTAAATGTTTATCCTTATTAATGTAATATCCTACTGAATTTAAAAACAAGGATAACCAAAGTGATGAATCTATAGATTGGTTAAATTCAGAACCCGCAAGTAATTTTCGATTCAATTCAGATTCTATTATATTATTTGAAATAAAGTCTAGAGAAAGAGGTGTCTTGAAATATTCCCAGACATAAGCACCACTAGAAAGTGAATCAATCAACTTAAAATATCTTTCAAATACTTTGCTGAAAATATCGTTAGACACAAATATTTCTATAAACCAGTCGATTTTATCGTAACTATTTTCAGTAATATTTTCTAAAATTGTCAATGATTCCTTAGATACTGGTTCTTTAGATAAGGAGAAAATGTAAGTTTTAAAATCCTCAATAAACAACTCAAGCTTAAAGACATCAACTTGATTTGTTGAACTTGATAAATCATATACTTCATCAATTTTAAATAGATATTTTTGATAAATAAAGTCGGTCAAAACTTCATGCTCTCTATTACTTAGTCTCATGTATGTGTAGTTACCATCATAGTAACTTCTGATATTTGGGTTTACACCATGTGCCACTTTAAATGTTTTTGACAAAATTAATGCTAACGTTTTGCAGATTTGCGATGGGCGAGCTTTTCAGCACAAACGTTTGTTCGGAGAATTGAACTTTCAGCTACCGCATAACTGTCAGCCGATTAAGAAATCCCGCCTATTGCAAATGTGCTGTTATACCCAGTTTTTCTTTCTCTTTGTATTGTTGTTGTCGCAATTTATTATTTAGTCGTAGAATAACCCTTCCGTCTACACCAAGCCCACTATAGATGTTAAGTTTTTTTCAACTTGTTTAAATAGTTAAGCAACTTTCGTTCGTTTTAATAATTTATGATAGATTAAAATTATTATTGAACTAACAATCCAAAAGTATAATGCAAACCCGACGAAGTATATTAAATACCATAAAAACCAATCCCCAATATATTCAGGTCTTAATCCGTTTTTTTCAATAAAAATGTAGTCATCATAAATCATATAAATCCAAAATGAAACCGTAAATGCTATTGATAAATACTTGAATATTTTCAATGATTTTTTGAAAGCGTTTTTCATTTTCAATTCACTGCATGTTTGTGTGTCGTGTTAAAATTGGGTACAACTCATTTATACCGGAAGTTTTCCCCTAAAAACCTCCTCCTATTACAAACATAAGTGGTTTTTGGGAAGTTTTTCTCGTTTTTCGTTTCCTTTTATTTTTAGTTCAATTTAATCATTAAACTTTCTACAGGTATTAGGCAAGGTTTACCCACTAACCATTGTTTTTACTGTTGGGCAGGGCTCAGACCGGACTGCTAACTCGCTAATTAAAGCCCCATCAATGCACCCTATCCCCCCTGTATTCCAATCCGGCTATAATCTTGGCTTCCTGCTCCAGCAGGGTTTGCCAGCGCTGTTTTACCACATCTTCGGGTAAATATTCTTTGGCCAAATCCAAAAACATGCGGTAGTGGCCGGCTTCAGACACCATAAATTCATGGTAGAATTTCCGTAACTCCCGATCGCTGCAATACAAGCTCAACAGCCGAAATCGCTCGCAGCTGCGGGCCTCAATCATGGCACAAATCAGCAAATCCTCTACCAGCTGGTCTATGCGGCTGCCGCCCCTCTTCTTGGTGGCAAACAACTGATGCACGTATTCATCCCTGCGGGCGTTGCCCAACGAAAAACCGCGCTTGTCCATTTCCTTCAGCACCCGCCTGAAATGGCCCCACTCTTCGGCCACCAAGGGCGTAACCTCCTCCACCACACGCTTTTTCTCGGGGTATTTGATAATGAGACTGATGCCGCTGCTGGCCGCTTTTTGCTCGCAGAATGCATGATCAGTAAGGATTTCCTCCAACGATTTTTCGGCAATATTCACCCAGCGCGGGTCAGTGGGCAGTTTCAAACCCAGCATCCGAACCGAACTAAACTCTTCCGATTCCGTGCTTTCTGCCATAAAATTAATCTTCTATTTTGGAAACCCTGTTCTGGTGGCGACCGCCCTCAAACGTGGCATCCAGCCAGGCATCCACGATTTTAAAGGCCTTGTTTTTGCTCACAAATCGCGCAGGCACGCACAATACATTGGCGTTGTTATGTTGCCTTGCCAGAGCGGCAATTTCTTCTTCCCAGGCCAGCGCAGCACGAATTCCCTTGTGTTTATTGGCTGTGATGCACACCCCATTGCCGCTGCCGCAGATCAAAATTCCCAGATCGTTTTCGCCGGTAGACACGCTTTCGGCCACTTTGTGCGCATAATCGGGATAGTCTACGCTATCGGCACTATCCGGACCAAAATCCTGCAGTTCAAGGCCTTTTTCAAGTAAATATACCAGCAACTCGTTTTTGAGCTTAAAACCGGCATGGTCGGATCCGATGGCTAGATTCATGATGTGTGTATTGCCTTCAAAATTAGGAGCGCAAAACGGCTAAAACTACGATGATGATGATTTGTGGAAAATTACGCCTCGTCCTTTTCCCGGCGCTTCTCCACCCTTTTGGCAATAAATACGCCCAATATGTACAAAAACATGAGCGGCAAACCCAGTAGCAGCTGACTGAAAATATCGGGTGAAGGGGTAGCAATGCCGGCGATGATAAAAATGATAATGGCCGCATAGCGCCAGTATTTGATTAAAAACGAGGAACTGACAAACCCAATGCGGGCCAGCACATAAATCAACACAGGCAGCTCGAAAACCAATCCGGTAGCCAGACACATGAACGTCACAAAACCCGTTACACTGCTAATGGTGATAATGTTCTTGATTTGTGGATTCAGTGTATACGTTAACAAAAAATTGCTGGCCAGCGGCACCAGAAAGAAGTAGGCGAAGGCAACACCGGTAAAAAACAACAGGGACACTACAAAAAGACTGCTGCGGGTGCGGCGAATTTCTCTGACACTGAGAGCCGGCTTGATAAACTGCCATATCTGGTTTATGAGATAGGGAAAAGAAATGATGAAACTGACCACCAGCGAAATTTTAAAGGCCGAAACAAACTGCCCCTGAATTTGCTGGCTCTGCATTTCCAGTGCCGGCGGATGCCAGCACATGATGTCTTTACCGGTGAAATAGCGACCTGATTTACAGAAGAACTCGTAGCCCCAGAAACCTTCTTTGAATGGAGAAAGTATGATTAAATCAAAAATTTCTGAAACATAAAAGAAGGATACAAAAATGAGAACAACCAGCAAAATGGCGATGCGAACCAGGCGTTTTCGCAGTTCTTCGATATGATCGAAGAACCCCATGTTTTTTTCATAGGGAAAATCCGGACCGGTCTGATCAAGCGCCATGGGGTTGCAAAGATACTTTCAGAAAAGGGATTATGGGGTAAAATTCCCCGCAATTACTGCATCACCATGCCACCGCAAACATTCAGCGTTTGACCGGTAACATACGTACTCATATCCGAAGCAAGGAATAAACAGGCATTGGCCACATCTTCCGTGGTACCGCCGCGCTTCAGGGGAATGGTGTCAATCCATGATTTTTTCACATCCTCATTCAGGGCCTCGGTCATTTCGGTTTCAATAAAACCGGGTGCTACGGCATTGCAACGCACGTTGCGGCTACCCAGCTCCTTGGCTACCGATTTGGTAAGCCCTATCATTCCGGCTTTGGAAGCAGCGTAGTTGGCCTGTCCGGCGTTTCCGGTCAGCCCCACAATACTGGTCATGTTGATGATGCTACCTGCTTTATTGCCCAGAAAATGGCGCAGAAATGCTTTGGTGAGATTGAAAGCGCTTTTCAGGTTGGTGTTCATTACTTCGTCCCACTGCTCTTCGGTCATGCGCATCAGCAGGGTATCGCGGGTAATGCCGGCGTTGTTGATGAGAATATCTACCTTGCCAAATTCTGCGATTACGGCATTCGCGAGCTCTTCGCTGGCTTTAAAATCGGCGGCATTGCTCTGGTAACCTTTCACTTTCACGCCATAGGCGGATGAGAGTTCCGTTTCAAAAGCGCGGGCCTTCTCCACAGATGAGGCAAAGGTGAATGCAATGTTGCAGCCGTTTTTGGCAAACACTTCGGCGATGCCCTTCCCTATTCCGCGGGAGGCACCTGTAATCAAGGCAGTTTTTCCGTTAAGCATGGGGCGAAGATAGTTAAATTCAGGGTTTTGGAAAGCACCGTCTAATTTCCGCCTTACTCCAATATACGGAATTTTTCTCACATTTCCAAATAAATCGAGGACAATGTGGCCGCGATATTTCGTTAATTTCGCAGTCATGCCATCCTTCCTTGAAACTCCCATTGAATACCTGAAAGGGGTAGGTCCCCAGCGGGCGGAGGCATTGAAGAATGAACTGGATATACACAGCATCGGCGATTTGCTAATGCACTATCCGGCAAGGCATGAAGACCGCTCCAAGGTTTACAAAATTGCTGAACTGGGCAGTGCAGAAGCCAATGTGCAGGTGAAAGGCAGAATTGTTAAAACCGATCTCATAGGCGCCGGTGCCGCAAGGCGTTTCACGGCCCTGCTGCAAGACGATACCGGCCTTCTGGAACTCATCTGGTTTCAGGGCATTTCCTGGGTGGCCAAATCGGTAAAACCGGGTGAATCCTACCTCGCCTACGGCAGAATCAGTGACTATAAGGGCAAGTTATCCATGGCACATCCCGAACTGGAAAACGGTGATACAGCTGCACCGTCAAAAGGGCTGGTGCCCGTTTATCCGCTGACTGAAGGCATGCGGCGCAGGCGACTTGAAAACCGGTTTATGGTGCAAATTGTTCGGGCAGCACTGGCCGACCCCAAAATGGAGGTTCCTGAAAACCTGCCCGCCCATATATTGCGGGAACTACAGCTCCCCGACAGAACCCTGGCACTTAAAATGCTGCACGCACCGGCAGAATTAAAATCGCTGGAAATCGCACAAAAACGCCTCAAATTTGAAGAACTTTTTTACCTGCAAATGCGGCACCTGCAGGTTAAATCCCATAGAAACCGCGTGGTAAAAGGCCCAGTGTTTAATGAGGTAGGACGGCTTTTCAATACCTTCTACAAGGAGCACCTCCCCTTTACCCTTACCGATGCGCAAAAAAAGGTTCTCAAAGAAATACGGGCCGATATGAAAACCGGCAGGCAAATGAACCGACTCCTGCAGGGCGATGTAGGAAGCGGCAAAACCATGGTGGCGCTTCTCAGCATGCTGCTGGCCGCCGATAACGGATTTCAGGCCTGTGTGATGGCGCCCACCGAAATTCTGGCAGCACAACATTTTTACAGCATCAGCGAGTTTCTGGAAGGCATGCATATTAAGCCCGTATTGCTTACCGGAAGCACACCCAAAAAGAAAAGAACTGAAATTCTGGAAGGGCTGAAAAACGGGGATATCCCGTTTCTAATAGGCACCCATGCTTTGATTGAAGACGATGTGGCTTTTCAGCAGCTGGGACTGGTGGTGATTGATGAACAGCACCGTTTTGGGGTGGCCCAGCGGGCCAAACTCAGCTCCAAGGCAAGCATTCCGCCCCATGTGCTGGTGATGACCGCCACTCCTATTCCAAGAACCCTGGCCATGACGGTATACGGCGATCTGGATGTGAGTGTAATAAATCAGCTTCCGGGCGGACGAAAACCCATACAAACCGCGCTAAGGCCTGGCTCTAACCGTCCGCTGATCATGGATTTTATCCGTAAGGAGATTAAAGCCGGAAGGCAGGTGTACTATGTGTTTCCATTAATTGATGACAGTGAAAAACTGGAACTGCAAAGTTTAATGTCGGGGTATGACTTGGTTAACAATTACCTGCCCACACCCGAATTTAAATACAGCATGGTACACGGCAAACTGAAACCGGAGGAAAAGGACGATGAAATGCGCAAATTTCGCAATGGTCAGACCGATATCATGGTGGCCACTACCGTGATTGAAGTGGGTGTGAACGTACCGAATGCAACCGTGATGGTGATTGAAAATGCCGAACGTTTTGGGCTCTCACAATTACACCAGCTGCGCGGTCGTGTGGGGCGTGGCGGCAACCAAAGCTATTGCATCCTCATTGCAGGTCATAAGCTTTCAGCCAACGGCAAAAAACGACTAGAGACCATGGTGAGAACCACCGACGGTTTTGAGATCAGCAAGGTAGATCTGGAACTGCGTGGACCGGGTGAGATGGACGGGACAAAGCAAAGCGGAATTCTGGATTTAAAGCTGGCAGACATTCGCCACGATGAAAACCTATTGTTGCTGGCCCGCGCGCGTGCCGAAGACCTGCTAAATAACGATCCCATGCTGATGAAACCGGAAAATTTTGGGGTGAGGCAGGAACTGGCCAAAGTGCCGCACCGCACGGTGTGGAGTAAGATTGCTTAAAATGACCTGATGGGCCGAACGGCATAAGAATAGCCGTTTTTGTAGTAATGCGTAATTTTATTCTCGTAAAACAGGATGTAAAACGAATACACATTTTGTGCGGCAAACTCTGTGCTTGTCCAGTATTTTGCTGTACTAATCTGGGTCGCTCCAGGCATGGCAGCGAGGGTTCTGGCCACCGCAATGTAATTATTGGCCAGCATGTAAAATTCAGACACTGCGGGCAGATACCAGTCACTGTAGCCGTTTAAGGTGAGATCAAGACATTGTTTTGCCGCGCTGCTCACGTGTCCGCTTTGCGCCACAATGGCATTGCTGTTGCCAAGTCCGTCCCAATAGCTCTGTGCGCCGGGTCCCACCGATGTAGTGATGTTGCTCCAATCTGAATTGGTTAAATCAGTGGGTGAAACGATTAATCCATGCTCCTTTCCTGCGCTGTCTTTCCACAAATAAAATATCACACCACCGCCAAATTTTTCTCCGATGTAATGGCTTGTGCCCCCGGATAATGTGCTGCTGATGGTGTCTTTATTGATTTTTATACCCGCACCGGCAACCAGCTTATTTTGTTTATTCCCCCATCGCTGTGTGTCGGCACTGCCTATATTTTTGGCTACTGAACCGGTAAACAACGGGTCTGATTCTGTGTAGGAGCTTAATTTGGCATTCCAGCGGGCCGTATCCTGGACTGTGATGGCGGCAGAAACAGATTTTTTAAATTCCGGGTCATTTTCCTTGAATTCAGCGGCTGTTTTTGCATACAGGGCATACGGAACGCTCAAAAGTTCTACCGTGCCGGAAATGGTGTAAGAACTACCGCCTGTTGGGTCAATTTCTGTTTTGATATAGAACGGACCGTCAGCCCAGTTGATTCGGTTGAAAACTCCCACGATAGCTGCACCTCCGCCCACTTCTGCAGTGATAAGTCCATGGGCATTGCTTTGCGGTTTATGGGTTTCTGCAAATACCTCAGTTCCGTTTGGTAATTTTTGCAAAATCCCAACCCTAAGCCCAATCGGCTTGTTGGCTAAAAGGTTCCCTGAAACGTCTCTCACCACGGCCTGGTAGCTGAATTTCTGAGGAGTCTGGGCTGTGCCAAGATTTGCAATTATTGCAAATATGAAAAAAATCGCAAGGTGCTTTTTGCAAAAAATCATACTATTCAAAATTACATACTTTACCATGTTTTCCAATAGATTTCATATTAAGTATCGGTTACCCAATCTGGAAAAATGAAAACCTATCGTTGCTGTTACAAAACAGGGAGGAAGAATTGCTGAACAGCAATCCTATGCTGATGAAACCCGAAAATTTTGGGGTGAGGCAGGAATGCCGCACCGCACAGTGTGGAGTAAGATTGCTTAGGTAGAACAGCAGCAACGGCTACTTGTCTTTTTTATGCTCGTCTATGTTAGTCACGACATTATTGAATGGAACATAATACCCTTTGGCATATAGCTTCACCGATTTAATTTCCGATACAGCCGGAAGTTCAAAGTCAAGTACTATGGAATCATCTTTTTCAAGCGTAAGATAATCATTGTCATTCATTCTAATTTTATCTGAACAAATTCTGGGATTAATCCGTGTACCATTTACAACAATATACATTTCGTCGATATACGTAATTTCCGGCTTTCTTTCTTGAATCCGTATGTTCAAATGATTATTCTTAATAAAATTATTGGGGATATCAATAGAGTCGTATTTATCCATGCCTTTATACCTATAATTCCTCAAAATTTCAGAAATATCGGTATATCCGGATTCTTCAAGTACACTTACATAAGGACAAGCCAGGTTTTCGGCAAATACCTGACAAACATCGGACGCGTTTGAATACTCCTGCATGGATAATTGACCACCTCGCATGGTTAAATACAAATCATTGCCCAACTTCGACAGGATATAATACCCTGAAGGAGCCGGTAAAATTTTCCATTGCTGATTTCCTGTTCCGGTCGGCTTGCCTAATATCAGTTTAGATCCTTTGACAGGCGTTGCCGCATTAACTTCTAAATACAACCCTGAAGAATCGTGAACGATGTAATAATAACCCAATGAATTTTTGAACACTTTCCAGTCTGCATTGAAATATACCCGAGGTGCAAATCTCAAACCTCTTCCGGATTGTTCTACCTCCGGATATCTGCAGGTAGTCACTTCCGCTCCTATTTTTGCTTTACCGTTGAATGGACATAATATAGTTTCCCAACCGCAAATACCAATCTCATAGGCCTGGTTTTCTACAATCTGAGCATTTGCATTTAAACAAAAATGCATAAAAAGGAGTACGGTGAGTTGTTTAATTCTATTCATCTTTTCAGAATTTTATGTTACAAAATTACGCCTACAGAAATAGATAACAAAATGGAAGTTAGGCATCTGAGCAAAAAACACATCTCTACAAAAACACATTGAATCCTAATTACCATACCATTATCATCCTCGAACGCTACTTAATATTTGGCTTTTATTTGTAACTTCACGCCCCAAAATGAACAAGCTGTTTTTTGAACTCGGACGCTACATCCTTTTTGTGCGCAGCATGTTCTTCAAACCTGAACGTTTCAAGGTTTTTTTTGAACGCACCATCCACGAAATGAATAATATTGGGGTCGGTTCCATTGGAATTGTCACCATCATTTCTGTTTTCGTAGGTGCAGTTACCACCCTGCAAACTGCCTATCAGCTGGTTTCTCCGCTCATACCCATGAAGGTTATAGGAACCATCGTTTCAGACAGTTCTTTGCTGGAATTTGCGCCCACCATTACCTGCCTGGTTTTGGCCGGAAAAGTGGGGGCCAACATTGCCTCTGAAGTTGGCAATATGAGGGTAACGGAGCAGATTGACGCACTGGAAGTGATGGGAATAAACAGTTCCGGTTTTCTGGGCTTGCCCAAAATCATCGCCGGTGTCATCATGATTCCCTGTTTAATCATTGTAGCTAATTTTCTGATGGTAAGCGGTGGTATTTTAGCTGCCCGGCTCACCGATCTGATGTCGCCAAATGAATTTATTCAAGGTGCCAGGGAAACGTTTAAAATGTTTACCGTAACGGTTTCCATGACCAAATCGCTGGTATTTGCTTTTATCATTACCAGCATGAGTTCATACGAAGGTTATTTTACCGAAGGCGGTGCTTTGGAAGTGGGTGAAGCCGGCACCCGTGCCGTTACACGCTCCTGTGTGCTTATACTGTTTGCCGATTTTATCATAGCCAAACTGATGCTGTAATTATGATAGAACTGGTTAATGTCAATAAGAGCTTCGCAGATAAACAGGTATTGTTTGATATTAATGCGCAGTTCGAACCCGGTATCCCGAATCTGATTATCGGAGCCAGCGGTGGTGGAAAGTCGGTGTTGCTGAAATGCATGGTGGGGTTGTTTAAACCCGAAAGTGGCAGCATTAATTACGATGGTCGTGATTTTGTGCACCTCCCCTATGAACAAGTGCGCGAGGTTAGACGCGAAATCGGCATGCTGTTTCAGGGCACTGCCCTTTTCGATTCATTGACCGTGGAAGAAAACGTGGATTTTCCGCTGAAAATGTTTGGCAAAATGACGCATGAAGAACGCATGGACCGTATCAACTTTTGCCTTAGCAGGGTTGGCCTTGAAAACGCCAATAAAAAATACCCTGCCGAAATTTCCGGGGGTATGAAAAAGCGCGTGGGCATTGCCCGGGCCATTGCCCTGGAAACCCGTTACCTTTTCTGCGATGAGCCCAACAGCGGCCTGGATCCCATTACCAGCAGGCGTATCGACGAATTGCTGCATGATATCACCAGGGAATTCAACATCACCACTGTCATCAACAGCCACGATATGAAAACCGTGTATGACATCGGCGAGTCTATTACCTTTATTTACCAGGGTAAAATATGGTGGCAGGGGCATAGAAAAGAACTTGATGCAACCAGGGCCCACAACCCCGAACTGGATGCATTTATTGCAGCCAGCCAGTTCTGATTTATTTGTTCATTAAATTTTTGTAGAGTTTTACAATGCCGTATATCACGCCGGCAATGATGAGAAAACCTAAAACCAAGGGTAGATATTTCATCGGGAAGTTGTTTTTTTAACGTGTTTTAAAATAAGTCGGTTGGAAGCATCATTGGAAAGACCGGTCACGTGATTCTGATACAGTCTCAAACTTTGATCGTAATACAGCACCAGCACCGGAGCAGACTGAATTAAAATACTGTCTGCCCTATGCATAATCTCATAACGCTTTTCACCGCCGGCGGCAAAAGACTGTCGGTACAGGTGATCAAATTCCGGATTGGAAAAATGCGAATAGTTGGGTCCATTCGGACTAAAGTTAACGGAATAAAAACAGGCCAGGTAATTTTCCGCATCGGGCACATCAGCTATCCAGGATCCTCTGAAAATGGCCAGATTACCTTTATTTCTCATCTGCCTGAGCATTCCTCCGGTTTGTACATCTATTTTCACATTGACCCCAAGATCAGCCCACGATTTTTTTAGGAATACTGCCATATCAAGGTAATCTGAGGTGGTAGTCAGCAACAGCTCCTGCAGGCCCTTACCATCTGTATATCCCGCCATCGCCAATTCCTTTCTTGCCAATTCAGGATTATAAGACAAACCGTTTGTTGTTTCTTTCAACAATACTGGCGGAACAAACCCGTGATTACCGGCCGAACCCAGCCCATTGCGCAGATAGCGGATCATGGCCATTCTGTCTACTCCCAACGCCAGGGCCCGCCTCAAATGCAGATTAACCAACGGATTCGGCTGCTGATTCAGACTGTCACCCAGCCAGAAACCCAGGTATTCGGTATTGAGAAAGGGGTTTTTCATCATACCAAAACGCCCTTTGTATTTGGAATTCAGCAATCCATCACGGGTTAACAGTTCATCTTTGAAACTACCCTCTACCCCATTAAAAAAATCATATTTACCTGCCACAAACTGCATAAAAGCGGTTTGCTTATTCTTGATAAAATCCACATTAATCGCTTCCAGGTATGGAAGTGACTGACCATTTACTTTCTCAAAGTACCATGGGTTTTTCCTCATCACCAGTTTCACATCTTCCTCCCAGTATTTGAGATAAAACGGACCCGACCCCACAGGATGATGCCCAAAATCAGAGGTTTTTATCACATATTCCTGCGGCAAAATGCTGCAATACACAGTTCCGAGCAGAGACAAAATGGTCGGATCGGGGCTTAAGAGCCGCAACACAAAAACCGAATCCCCCTCTGTTTGAAATGCCTTTTGGATGTCAGCATTGATTTTACCGGAAAAAATCCAGGCAGACGGAGATGCCGTAGAAGGGTTGGCAATGCGACCAAAAGAAAAGGCCACATCATGCGATGTAACCGGCAGGGTTGATGAGGTATCGATAGGATTGAAAAAACGGGCATTCCTGCGTAAAAAGAACTTATACACAAGCCCATCGGCACTCACCTCCCACCTGTAAGCCAATGCTGGCATGGGTTTCAGGGCGGAATCCAGCTCTATAAGACCATTGTAGATTTGTTGCGCTACCCAAATTTCAGATTGAGATTTGATGAATGCAGGATCAAGCGTAGCAAGGGTCGCGTCTTCATTATATCGAAAGATAAGGGAATCAGAATAATTATCCACATTTTTACAACCATAATTCCCCAAAAGCATGTAGATAACTGAAACCACAAGCCCTG
>Ga0315899_10002097_pt1 | contig 22318 bp, 30 predicted proteins | sample LakEriMetagenome_2_FD_203518 | JGI IMG/M metagenome (GOLD analysis project Ga0315899, IMG submission 203518) | Freshwater fungal communities from buoy surface, Lake Erie, Ohio, United States - Buoy 4 MA112 | ecosystem: Environmental > Aquatic > Freshwater > Lake | place: USA: Lake Erie, Ohio... | reverse complement strand
TGGAAGCGTTGGAGGTGATGCGGTTCACAGCATCCATACGCTTGTTGCTCTCGGCCACCATGGCGGAGAGAGCATCAATCTGGCCGGCGTTGAGGAACTCGCCGCGCGCGTCAGCCTGGGCTACGACTTTCGTGAAGGCGTCGAACATGAAGAACTGTGAGCTTCGGCTCAGAAATCTAGGTCGCGCCGAGCGGATGGTGCGAGTCCCGGGCCGCCGGGTTGCGCCGTTGGCCGCCCTGCTTGCTTCAGGCGTGATGGCGGTGCTGCCGCTGCCGTCGGCCTGGGCGGAGCTGCCGCCCTGGGTCTACGCCGAGGAGCAGCGGGACGCTCCCCTCAGGCTCGAGATCGCGGTGCAGCGCGTGCAGCGCTGGCCCGCCCTGCAGCCCACCCGGCTGCTGGTGGAGGCCCGTGTGCTCACCGTGCTGCGCCAGCAGCGCGGCAGTGCCCTGCGCGCCGGTGATTCTCTGCTGCTCAGCTATCCCCTGCCCGCCTCCCATGCCGACGGCTGGGTGGGGCCGGCGCCGCTGCCGCTGCTTCAGCCCGGTCAGCGCCTGCCGGCCTGGCTGGAACCCGACCCCGACCGTCGCGGGCTCTATCGCCCTGCCGCTCAGGGCCGCTCGTTCGGCCCCTCCTTCGAGGGCGTGCAGCAGCCCCGCTGAGGTCCGCTGAGGCCTGCGCTGCCAGTCCTAGCCTCGGCCCGTGGCAGGAGAGAGCACATGCAGCAGTCCATCCAGGAGCCCATCCAGGATCTGGTGCAGGCCTACTACGGCAAGGCGCTGCAGAGCAGCGCCGACCTGCGCACCGACGCCTGCTGTGATGCCGATGCGGTGCCGTCCTGGTTGAAGCCGCTTCTGGCCCGAGTGGATCCCGAGGTAAGCAGCCGTTACTACGGTTGCGGCCTGGTCTGCCCGCCGCTGCTGGAGGGTTGCCGGGTGCTGGATCTCGGCTGCGGCAGCGGCCGCGACGTCTATCTGCTCGCCCAGCTGGTGGGCGCCACGGGCGCGGTGGTGGGGGTCGACATGACCCCGGAGCAGCTGGCGGTGGCACGCCACCATCAGCAGAGCCATGCCGAGCGCTTCGGCTTCGCCAATGTGCGCTTCCTGGAGGGGCGGATCGAGGCGCTGGAAGCGCTGGATCTGGAGCCGGGCAGCTTCGATGTGATCGTGAGCAACTGCGTGCTCAACCTCTCCACCGACAAGCCGGCGGTGTTGCGGGGGGTGCAGCGGCTGCTGCGGCCCGGTGGTGAGTTCTATTTCTCCGATGTCTATGCCGATCGGCGGTTGCCGGAACCGGTGCGTCGCCATCCGGTTCTCTACGGCGAATGTCTGGGTGGCGCCCTCTACTGGAACGACTTCCTGCGCATCGCCCGCGCCGCCGGTTTCGCCGATCCGCGCCTGGTGAGCGATCGGCCCCTGGCCGTGACCGACCCTGAGCTGCGCGCCCTGCTGGGGGAAGCCCGTTTCTTCTCGGCCACCTACCGCCTGTTTCAGATCGCGGAGCTGGAGGATGCCTGCGAGGACCACGGCCAGGCCGTGATCTACCGGGGCACCATCCCTGCCTTCCCCGAGCGTCTGCCCTTCGACAAGCACCACAGCATCGGTGCCGGCCGGGTATTCCCGGTGTGCGGCAACACGTTCCGCATGCTCCGCCAGAGCCGCTTCGCGCCCCACTTCCAGTTCATCGGCGACGACCAGCGCCACTTCGGGCTGTTCGAAGGCTGCGGCAGCGCCCTGCCGTTTGATCAGCCGGCTGATGGTCCGGCAGGCGTCAGCCCGGGCGCGAGCTGCTGCTGAGCCCGCCCCTCGGCGCTGCCCGCTTCAGCTGAAGAAGCCCCGGCTGTTCAGCCACAGCCCCAGGGCCAGCATCGGCACGAAGACGGCCGCTGCGATCTGCAGCTTGATGGTGAGGGCGGCGCGGTTCATCGGTTTCTGGAGGTGGGGCAGCGTCGTTCAGCGGTACTCGCTCAGCGGTGCTCGATCAGGTCGGCGGTGGCGTAGCGCACCTTGGCCAGACTGGCGTAGCGATCCTCGCTGCTGCGGTGGCCGCAGGCGCACACAACGCAGCTGCGGTAGTCGCCGTCCTCAAGGCCCAGGATCCGGTCGTAGTCGGCGGGGCTGAAGCCCTCGATCGCACAGGTGTCGACGCCGAGCAGGGCGGCGCTGCTGAGCAGATTGCCGAGGGCGATGTAGACCTGCCGGGCCGCCCACTCCCCGACGATCGCGCTGCGCGGACCCTCGATCAGGTCCACCTGGATCATCTGGCGGTAGCCGTCGAGAGCGGCGGGATCCAGGCCACGGGTGGTGGCGGTGCACGCGATCAGGCGGTCGGCGTCGCCGGGGGTGATCGTGCGCTGGCTCAGCAGCACCACCAGGTGCGAGCAGTCGGTGATCTGGCTCTGGTTCCAGGAGTGGGGCCGCAGCTCAGCCCGCAGGGCCGGATCGGTGATCACCAGGAACTTCCACGGTTGCAGGCCGTAGGAGGAGGCCGTGAGCACCAGCGCCTGCTCGAGCGCCTGCCAGGTGGCGGGTTCGATCGTGCGCTCCGGGTCGAAGCTCTTGGTGGCGTACCGCCACTGCAGGGCGGCCAGCAACTGCTCAGTGGGAGGGGTCATCGGAAAGCTGCGGACGGCGCCGCCGCAAGCTTCCCATCAGCCCGGTGTGCCGTCGCCATCGGCGGCGTTCGAATGCAGTCGCCAGCTGCCCTCGCCATCGGGTTCCAGCATCATGCGCCGCTCGCCGCTGCTGAGCTCTCCGCCATCGGCGAGGCCCTTGAGATAGCCGGCCAGGAACCAGAGGGTCATGGCCGCCTGCTCACCGCTGAGCAGATCGTCGATGTTGACGGAGTTGAAGCCGATCTCCCAGTTGCCGTTGTCCATCCGTCGGCTCCCCGCTCGTGTTCTTGCAACAGCCTGAGGGATCTCTGCGTGGTGCTGGCGGGGCTGCCGCCGTGCTGCAGCAGGGTTGAAGCACCACGGCGGCGCCACCTGGCGGTCGGGACGATGGCGCCCGATCAGGCTGGGGACGTGAGGGATTCGATGCGCTGGTACGGCTTGTTCGCCCGTCAGGTGGCCCGGGCCAGCGGGCGACCGATCAGCTTCAGTGCGGCCGTGCTGGTGGTGCTGCTGTGGCTGGCCACGGGGCCGCTGTTCGGCTTCAGTGACACCTGGCAGCTGGTGATCAACACCGCCACCACGATCATCACGTTTCTGATGGTGTTCGTGATTCAGAACACCCAGAACCGCGACAGTGAAGCCCTGCAGATCAAGCTCGATGAGTTGATCCGTGCCACCCGCGGTGCCCACAACACGCTGCTTGACCTGGAGGAGATGGCGGAGCAGCAGCGCGATCAACTGCACGAGCGCTACGCGGCCCTGGCCCGCTGGGCCCGCGAACAGGTGCAGGGCGGTGCCACCGATACCGATACCCCCGAAGCCTGAGGGCGGCGCGCAGAAAAGCCCCGGCGCAGGGCCGGGGCGGGGTGGTGTGAGGAATGGTCGGCCTCTGCAGGCGCCCATTGCCGCCGGCCTCAATCAGTGGGGGCGCTGCTGGCCGCGCTGCCACCTCGGCGGTACTCCATCTCTAGCGCCGCTGCGGGCCTCATGGTGCCTGTTGCCGTTGGCTCTGCAGCGCGGATTCGATCAGGCGGGCACAGAGGTTGCTCAGGCTGCGCCCTTCTTCCGCCGCCAGGGCTTCCAGTTGCCGAAACAGACCGTCATGCAGGCTGACGCTGATGCGATTGGCGCGACCGCGGGCCGCTGGCTTCGACTCGGTCATCGGCGGCCTCGGCGTCGGGCAGGTAGCCGCCTTTCTACAGGGTTTGTAGATGTCTCTACAGAGCCTGTTCCTCCAGCTTCACCACCCGTTGTTCAAGGTGATGCAGTCGCTCGGCGAGGTGGCATCCGCCATTGGTCAGGGGAAGGTCCTCGGCGCTGCTTAGATCCTGCTGCACCAGGGCGGTGATGTAGGCGGTGATGCTCTGGCCGCGGGCGGCGGCACGGTGCTTGATCGCGGCGATCAGGGTCGCCGGCAGCACCATCGACATCTGTTTGCGGGGAGTCACGGACTGCGCTCGGGTTTCACCCGCGGGCGGCGGAAACAGGGCTTGGCGTCAAGTTGCGGCACTATGCCGCACTCCGGGTGATGCTGCACGGCCCCTGGCGAACAGCCCCACCAGTTCCGTCCGGCCCAGCACGTGCCCCGCCATCGCCTGCCGCAGATCGGCCAGCGTGCAGCCCGGTGGCAGCTCCAGCGCCTGATCGAGGGCATGCAGCCGGAAGCGGTAACGGTGGGCACGCCCCGCCGGTGGCAGCGGGCCCTGATAGCCCAGGCGCTGGAATGTGCTCACCCCCCAGCAGCGGCCGTGGCGAGCCCCGTTGGCCAGCTCCGGGCTGCGCTCCAGCCCCGCCGGCAGGCGCTGCAGCTGGGCCGGGATGTTGAACAGCAGCCAGTGCAGCCAGGGGCCGCTGGGGGCATCCGGGTCGTCCATCACAAGCGCATAGCTGCGGGTGCCGGCCGGCGCACCGCGCCACTGCAGGGGAGGTGAGAGGTTCAGCCCCTCACCGCTGTGCAGGGTGGGAATCAGGGCCCCATCGCTGAACGCGGGCGACTCCAGCATGAACGAGCCGTTGCCGCTGGCCATGGTGATTCCCCGGGAGATGTTGGATCTCCGCAGGTTGACGATTCAGTGCGGTGGCGCCGGAGGCTGGCGCCCCTCTGCAGCGGCGTTGCCGCGTTCCCAGTGCGGACCCAGGGCGGGGGCCTTTGCGCGGCTGGACCATCCATAGGTTGCGGCTCCAGGCCCGAAAGCTCGCCATGATCGATCTGCTCAACGACCTCCCCGCCGGCACCGTGGGCTTCCGCTGCCACGGCCGGCTCAGCGGCGACGACGTGGAGCGGGTGGCGGCCCCGGCGATCCGCGCTGCCATCGCTGAATACGACCGCATCAAGGCACTGCTGCTGTTCGAGCCCGACTTCGAGGGCTTCAGCTTTGCCGCCGCCTGGGACGACACCGGCCTGGGGTTGCGCTACTGGGATGGTTTCGAGCGGCTGGTGGTGGTCACCGACCATGGCTGGATGCGTCATGGCCTGCGGGCGCTGGCGGTGCTGCTGCCCTGCCCGCTGCGGATCTTCCCGCTGGCGGAGCTCGATACCGCCCGGCGCTGGCTGAGCGAGGCCCTCGGCACGATCCATGTCGATCGGCAGGGCGATGTGATCAGCGTGACCCTGATCGGCCAGCTCGATCCCGAGGCCTACCGCCGCATCGAGGACGACCTGGCCCAGCTGTTCAGCGGTGTGGCCGAACCGCGGGTGCTGCTCGATCTGCGGCAGTTCGAGGGCTGGCAGGGGCTCGGAGCGCTGCGTCAGCACCTTGCCCTGATCCGCGATTACCGGCAGCTGCCGCAGCGGCTGGCGGTGGTGAGCGGTGATGGTCACCAATCGCTGGCTCAGCGTCTGCTGCAGCCCTTCGGCCAGGCCAACCGCCGCAGCTTCGCCGCCGCCGATCTCCTGGCAGCCCAGGAATGGATTGCCAGCGACTGAACTGCCGGCGACTGAATCGCCCGCCCCCCTTGTCGCTTCGCTGAACCGTGAGCACCGTCATGAACACGCAGCACTGCCACACCTGCACCTACTGGGATCAGAACCACGGGCTGGAGATGACCAGCCTTGGCGCGATCGCCCCCTGCATCCGTCACGCGCCGGCCCACTACAGCGTCGAGAGCGTGGAGCTCAGCGGCGCCGCGCTCAACTTCGCTCCTTACCCCAACGGCCAGAGCCTGGCGGCGATGCAGTTGCCGATCGCCATCTGGCCTTACACCGGGCGCAATCAGATCTGCGGCGAATACCAGCCCTGCGATCTCGAGGAGAACGTGCGCCGCAGCAAGTCACGGCCGGCACCACTGGCCTGATCCGTCCATCGATCGCGAGCCTGACTATGACCATCCCCATCACCCCTTCCCATCTCGGCCCAGCGCTGGCGGGCCTGGCCTTCGCTCTCGCAGGCCTGTCGCCGGCGGGCACGGCCATGTCGGCGCCGCTGCCCGTCGCCCAGGCGCCCGGCTCGCTGCCGCTGTTGAACCAGCAGCGCGAGCAGTTGTTGCAGTTGAACCGTCAGCAGCAGGTGCTGCTGCAGGAGCAGCTGCGCTGCCTGGATCGAGCGGCCACCATCAAGGAACTGGATCGCTGCCGCCGCACCATGCCGACCGCAGGCATGCACGGCATGGGCGGTTGGCACTGCCCGATGCCCTGAGCCGGCGCCTGAAGCACCGTGCTGCCCCGGGCGCCATTGCTGCGGATGTTGCGCAGCAGACTGCGGCGTCTTTGGCCGTCCTCCTTGATCATCGGATCGCTCTGAAACCCGCTCTCGCCTGGCTTCTACCTGGTTTCAGGGCCTTCCCCCGCACACGGCCCCCCGGGTGACAGGGGGGGGGCGTTGCACTTAAGGTTTGCTCAAGATTTCACCAAAAGCGATGGCGCGACATCGTCGTGATGCTGTTGGCGGCAACCTCACGGATTCTTCCGGTGCTTATTCCTTCCGTAAGCCCCAGCGGCTCACGATCACCGTGCCCTGGAATCTTTACGACATTCTGGTGCAGCGCAGTGATCAGCAGGGGCGTTCGCTCTCCAATCTGGCCTGTTATTGGCTGGAGCGCCAGGCTGATCAGTTGCGCCGTGATCCATTCGCTCAGGATGGTTTCTAGAGCTCTTGCCGCAGCAATTCTGCCGCAGATGCTGATGGTGTGAGCTGGTGGCCGATGCCGATTTCTACGCTGAAATCGTCATTGTTGCATTGTGAGGCAACTCGCATGGGTCTGATCAAATGGGAGCCCCTCTCGGATCTGGAAGCCATGGTGGATCGCGCCATGGCACTGCCATTTCCCCGTCTCGGTGCCGGTCTGGCGATCGGTGAATGGGGACCTCGCGTCGACATCTGTGAAAGCGACGGCACCTACCTGTTCAAGGCTGATATTCCCGGCATGGCGAAGGAGGATATCGCCATCAGCCTGGCTGGCGACATGCTCACAATCCAGGGTGAGCGCAAGCGTGAAAGCGAGGAGAAGAAGCCTCACTTTCACAGGCTTGAGCGCAGCTATGGCAGCTTCAGTCGCAGTTTTTCGCTGCCTGAGGATGCTGAACACAGTGGCATCCATGCCCACTGCGAAAATGGTGAGCTGACGATCAGCATCCCCCGTCGTGCCGACGCCGCCGCCAGCAAGGCGGTGACCATCCCGGTGGACTAATCCGGCCGCTCAGGCCTGATGGCGGGCGGGCGCAGTGGTGGCGCTGAGCACGCCCCGGCCGGCGCAGTCCAGACAGGTGCGATAGGCACCATGGCCCGTACGGAGCTGGCCGCTGCCGCCGCAGCGCGGGCAGGGTTGGAGTTCACCGCCCCCACCGCGTGCCTGGTTGGCCGGATGGAGCGGGTAGGAACGGTCGGGCACGGAAGGATCTGGCGTGCCGACAGTGTGAGCGCCGGTAGGGCCAAATCCGTGGAAGGTTTTGTGAAGACTTGGCGCCTTCCCGATCCGGCCGGGGCGCCGATCACTTCTTGCCGAGGTCCGTCGGTCGCGTCACCACGTACACGACCATGGCGGTGAGAGCCAGCCCCACGGCGATCAACATGGTGATCGCGCTGGTGTAGTCGGTGGAGCCCATGGTCCGGTCTCAAACAATCAACCTACCGCCGCTGTTGCTCTGCTTCGCCCTCAGCCGGGCAGCACCTGGCGCCAGCCGTCCAGCTCCACCACCTTCAGCGGAGTGCCGAACAGGCGGCTGAGGGGTTCGGCCTGCAGCAGCCGCTCCGCCGGGCCATCTCCCACCAGCTGCCCGTCGCGCAGGAGCAGCACCCGGCTCAGCTCCGGGATCACCGCTTCGATCTGGTGGGTCACCAGCAGGAGCGTGGTGCCAGCCTGCGCCAGCTGGCGCAGGCTGGCCAGCAGCTGGTGGCGGGCACGCAGGTCCAGCCCATTGGTCGGTTCATCGAGCACCAGCACCTCCGGCGCGTGTACCACGGCCCGAGCCAGCAGCAGGCGCCGTTTCTGGCCATCGGAGAGCTGGGCGTATGGCCGCTCCGCCAGATCCGCCAGCCCAAGCTCCTCCATCAGCTGCTGAACCCGTTGGCGCTGGGCCGCGCTGGCCAGCTGGCTGCGACCGATGCCCACCGAGCCGAACCAGCCGGAGAGAACCACATCGCTGGCCGTCACCGAGCCGCGGTAGTGGGCCTGGAGATCGCTGGAGACAAAGCCGATGCGCCGCCGCAGCTCCCACAGGTTCACGGTGCTGCTCCCGAAGATCCGCAGCGACGAGCCCGGCTGCACCACCGGATACAGCTCGCGGCTCAGCAGCTTGACCAGGGCGCTCTTGCCGGCGCCGTTGGGGCCGAGCACCAGGGTGTGTTCACCACGGCGAAGCACCAGGCTGAGGTCGTGAAGCACCGGCCTCGGGCCAAGCCAGGCCTGCACGGCCTGGAGTTCCAGGTAGGGCTCGGCCATGGCCATGGCGGCTGTCCTGGTTCACTCCGCCGCCGGGGCCTGCCAGTCGTCCGGCAGGGCGGGCTTGTCCGAATCCTGAAGGGAGGGGAACAGTCGCCGGATTTCGGCGCTGATCGCCGGCCGCAGTTCGCTGCGGAAGGCCGCGGCGGCCCCGGCATCCAGCACCGGATAGCTGCTGTCCCCGTTGCCATCGCCCCGCAGCGGTTTCCAGCTGGTCGTCTCGCGTTGCTTCAGCTCAGCGAGCGGTGCCACGAAATCGAAGCTGAGGGTGCGGCCCCGGCCTGCTGCCGCGGCGATCCACTGCTCCCGGAACGCCACCAGCTCGCGGGCCTTGATCGTGTCGGGCAGGCCCAGCACCGGTTCGTAATAGTCGAGAACACGCAGCTCCTCTTCCAGCAGGATCGGCCAGGCGGCCTGCTCGCCCTCCACCAGGCCGAGGCTCTCGGCGGCGGCCTGCATGGCCTGCAGGTGGAAGGCCAGCCAGCGGTAGTGGGACTTATCGCGGGTGCGCTTCTTCTCGGAGCCCTTGCCGCTGAGGCGTCTGGGCAGGGCCGCTTCCGCCTTGCGCAGGAAGGCGCGATCCTCGCGCTCCAGATTGATGGCGCCCCAGCGCTGGCGGTATTCCCAGAGATCCACGTAGCGGCGCACGTCTTCGGCGCTCCAGCCAAGGGCTCGCAGTTCCTCGGCCCGGTTCTCCTCGCTGGTCTGCACGCGCTGTTCACCTGGATGCAACCGGCACCCTAGATCGCGGGCTCAGCGGTGGATCAGCCGGAAACCCACCCCGTCAGCGCGGACTTCGGGATGCGCCTCGGCATCGAGATCCGGCAGCAGCCGCAGCCGCTGCAGCAGGGCGGGATCGCGGCCGTGGGCGCTCAACCAGTGCTGCAGCCGCTGCGACGCCGTCCGGGGATCCGCCACGGTCCAGGCCCGTGCGACCGCCACCGTGAAGCGGCCGTCGCTGGTGAGCCAGCGCACCCGGGCGCGGGAAGTGCTGGAGCTGGGAAGCAGAGCCACCCGCCAGATGGACATCGATCGCTCAGCGCACATCCGCACCCTGTCGCCGCCGACGGTCCGCTACCGCTGCCGCTTCACTCCCGGCCGTGAACCGGCGCCTCGATGCAGCAGTTCACGGCTCGAGTGCTGCGGCGCTCGCCAGTCGCTCCTGGTTCGAACGGCAGCTGTGTAGCCGCTGATCACGTCGTCCAGAGGCGAGGGATTGGCGCATCCGCCTCTGTCAGCATCAGGCTGCTGCGCATCTGCGGTCACACAGACGCTGAAATAAGCGCCTCTACTGTGTTTTCTGCTTTTAGTCTCTGTTTGCTGAGAGGGGTCGAAGGGCCGCACTTCTTGGCATGTATTCACCGCTACCTAACCGGATTTGAGTCATGAACGAACGCTTTCGCGTGCTTCAACGTCAGCCGCGTCGTATTTCGATCACCCTCAGTTATTACGTGCATGAGGCATTGCTCAGCCGTTCTGAGGAAGAGGGTCGGTCGGTGTCGAATCTGTGCGCCTTTCTGCTTGAAGATGCATTGCGCGACCAGCAGCGGGATGTCATTCCCCCCATGGGTCATGTCCATCCGCCCATGGCCAATGGTCATGTGAAATCGCGCAGCTTCTGAGCGTGCTGGCAGCTCCGGCTCCGCCATCGCTACGGCGGAGCCGGAGCTGCCTGAGTGGACTCGGGTTCAGGTCTGAGCCGGATCCAGCACGGGTGTGAGTTGGCGGCGCAATTTGGTCAGGGCGTGGCGTTCAAGCCGCTGCACCTGATCCTTGCTGCGCCCGGTCAGGCGGGCCACCTCGGCGAAGGATCGCTGTTTGGTTTCGCCATAACGCAGTTCGATCACGGTTCGCTCCGGTGTCGAGAGCTGCTGGATCTGGCTGTGCATCCAGGCATAGTCGTCCTCGATTCTGGGCAGGCGGCTATCGGAGACGGTGTCCAGCAGGGTCATGTCGCCATCACTGCCGTTGAGCTGCTGATCGAGCGAGACGGTGTTGCTGCGGTGCTGCACAGCCAGGGCGTAAAGAACGCGCTCGCTGCTCTCGCCAAGCAGGCGGGCCAGTTCCTCATGGCCGAGCTGGCTCTGGCCCAGGCTCTGCAGGGCCTCGGCTCGATTGGCGAGGCTGACCAGGTTCACCGGCATGCGGATGCTGCCATTGTGCTCCTGAAGGTAGCGATTGATGGCCTGGCGGATCCACCAGTAGCCATAGGTTGAGAACTTGTAGCCACGGGTTGGATCGTATTTCTCGGCTGCGCGTAGCAGCCCGAGATTGCCGGCCTGTACCAGATCCATCGGATCGTGAGCAAGATGCTTAAGTCGGCGTAGATAGCGCAAGGCTACGGTCACGACCAGTCGCAGATTGGCGGTCACGATCCGTTGCAGAGCCCTGCGCCCTCTCCGTTCAAGCCCGCGTGAGGGTTGATCGGTCTCCATCCATTCCTTGACGATCAATCCCAGGTGGACTTCCTCTTGCGCGGTCAGCAGGGGAATGCGACCAATGCTGCGTAGATAGTCACCGAAGGCATCACTCATCGCTTGGACTGATGATCAGCCTCAATCTTCCGTGGGCTTTTGAATTGTGGTGATGGTTGCGGCAGCGATGCCATCAGTTCGGTTCTGCCTGCAGCATCTCTGCGCTTGCGGGGCGCCAGGACTGGTAGGTGCCCCGGCGTTCCGGCCGACTGAACACCACCTGCCAGAGCTGCCCCTGGCGCGACCGGAAGAAGCCCGCGCAGCTGAGCAGGTAATAGCGCCAGAATCGATAGAACTCAGTGGTGCTGTCCCGCTGCAGGTCTGGCCATGCCGCTTCGAAGTTCTGCCACCAGGCCATCAGGGTTCTGTCGTAATCCGGGCCGAAGTTCTCCCAGTCCTCGATCAGGAAGTGCCGTTCCAGTCCTCGGCTGAGCTCGCTGGCGGCTGGGAGTCGCCCGCCTGGAAAGATGTGGCGATCGATCCAGGCATCCGTGCGCAGGCTTGGCCGTGCCGTGCCGATCGTCTGCAGCAGGGCCAGGCCATCGGGCTCCAGGGCCTCGTGCACGGTGCGGTGAAAGGCGCCATCGTTGCGCCGGCCCACGTGCTCGAACATGCCCACCGAGGCGATCCGGTCAAAACGGCCGGCCTGCAGCTGCGGTAGCTGGCGGTAGTCGCACAGCATCACCTGCACCGGCAGCTGGACCAGCCGCTCGCGCATCAGCTCCGCCTGCCGCGCCGACACGGTGAGTCCCAGGACCTCCACGCCGTAGTGGCGGCTGGCGTAGCCGGCCAGGGAGCCCCAGCCGCAGCCGATGTCGAGCAGGCGCAGGCCTGGACGCAGCTTCAGCTTTTCGCAGATCAGGCGCAATTTGTGGTCCTGGGCGGTGATCAGATCGTTGGCCTGGCGCCAGTAGCCGCAGCTGTAGGTCAGCTGCGGATCGAGCATCGCCGCGTACACGCGGGGGTCGATGTCGTAGTGGCGTTTCCCCACCACAAAGGCCCGCCGGCGCGATTGTGGATTGCCGATCCGCTCCCGTAGCTGCAGGGCCGCGTCCCGCAGCCATGCTGTTGAGCTGAGCGGTCGGTTGGCATCGGCCCGTAGCAGGCGACAGATCAGTTCGTCGATCCGGTCGCAGTCCCAGTCACCGCGCACGTAACCATCACCGAGGGCCAGCGAGCCCTGCCGCAGCAAGCGGCCGTAGAGCTGGGTGTTGTGTACCCGCAGGTCCCAGGGGCGATCGCCGTTGAAGCGCACATCGGCGGCATCGGTGATGGCGGTGAGGCAGTTCGGGATCGTGGGCATGGCCCTCGGCATTGGTACTCCACCCAAACCTCCCGGTGCTCAGTCCGATCACCGCGCCGTGCATCAGGGGCGGGTTTGGGGTTGCGCCACTGCAACCCTGCCGCGCTCTGCAGGATCGGCCGCCGTGGCTCGGCCTGGCTGGATCGCGCTGGCGCAGCTGCCCGTGGCCGGCCTGGTTGCATGACCGTTGAGCCCCGTTGTCGGCTGCTTTGTGCAGTCCTAGCCTGGCTGAAGATTGGCTGCCCTGTGATGCGAATGCCTGCACTTCTTCGGCCAGTCCTGGTCTGAACAGGGCATGCCGCCTCGATCCCTCCCGCTTGATTCGGATCTGGTTGCGATGCCGCTGGTCTTCCATGATCGCCTCGCTGCCGTGGATCGTGACCCGCAGGTTCTGGCGGATCGTCTCGCCCAGCACTATTCGCTGCTTGATTTTGGGCCTCGGCTTGGTTGGGAGCGGCGGTTTCTGCATCGCTCATCCAGTGCTGTCGTTGGTGATCTGATTCTCACCTGTGGTTACACATCGCCAATCCAGGGGACGATCGGTGAGCGTCGTGATGTTGCTTCAATCAATATCTGTTTTGGTGGCTGTTCTACCTATGGCCTTGATGGCATGCCTCTGCAGATCACACCAGAACAGCCCGTGTTCTTTTCGCCCGGCCACGAGTACCACTACAGCGTCGACCACTTCAATGGCATGGCCTTCGATCTCGACCTCAGGCGGCTCAGGGCCACCGCCGCTGCGATGGCGGGCCTCGGTGTATCCGAGCACCGTTTCAGTGAGGATCTGGACCGCGCCATGGTGTTCTCGGCCGATGATCGGCGAACCGCCGGCTTGCTGGCCCTGTTACGGCGTGAATTTGCTCTTCTCGATGAGGGTGATCCTGCTGTCTGCTCCGCTATTCAGCACCTGCATCTCGATGATGTGATCTATCGCACCCTGGTGCTGTTGCTGTTCCCCAGACTTGATCGCCTGCTGATGGCGGGCGCCTCCGCCGCTGATGGGCCGCTGCGCCGGCAGGTGCTGGAGGAGCTGCTGGACTGGATTCAGGCCAACCTGCACCAGTCCCTCACCCTCACGCAATTGGAGAAGCGCAGCGGCTATGCGCGACGCACGCTGCAGAGGGCCTTTCAGCAACGGTACGGCTACGGGCCGATGCAGTGGATCCGTCGTCAGCGGCTTGAGCAGGCGCGCCAGGCCCTGCTCAGGCCGGCGTCTGAGCAGGGGATGGGGGCCGTCGCGGCGGTGGCGGCTCGCTACGGTTTCACGAGTGCCGCGGCCTTCAGCCGGGATTTCCGCGCCCACTTCGGCCTGACCCCCTTCAGCGTGCTGCGCGAGGGGCGTCGCTTCCCTCCCTGAACGACGATCGGGACCCGGGGCCGGGCGCGGTCCGGCAGGAGCTGGCCCGGAATAGGGTCGGCTGAGGTGCTCTTGCCCATGTCCACTTCCCTTCAGCCCCTGGATCGCGGCGGCCTGGATCGCGCCAGCCTCGATCTCAGCAGCGTCGAGGGCGGGCCGCTCGGGGTGATGATCTGCGGCCATGGCAGTCGCAACCGTCAGGCCGTCACGGAGTTCGCGCGGCTGGCGGAGGGGCTGAGGCCGCTGCTGCCTGGAGTGCCGGTGGAGTACGGCTACCTCGAGTTTGCGAGGCCGATCCTGCACGACGGGCTCGAGCGGCTGCGCGAGCAGGGCGTGAGGCGGGTGCTGGCGGTGCCCGGGATGCTGTTCGCCGCTGGCCATGCCAAGAACGACATTCCCTCGGTGCTCAACACCTACGCGGCCGAGACCGGCCTGCGCATCGACTACGGCCGTGAGCTGGGGGTGGATCTCAAGATGATCCAGGCGGCCGGCGCCCGCATCCGCGAGGCGATCGAGGGCGCCGATGCGGCGGCGCTGGTGGCCGGTGCGATGCCAGTGCCTGCGGCCGACACGCTGCTGGTGGTGGTCGGCCGTGGCTCCTCCGATCCGGATGCCAACTCCAACGTCGCCAAGGTGACGCGGATGCTGGTGGAGGGCTTCGGCTTCGGGTGGGGCGAGACCGTGTACTCGGGCGTGACCTTCCCCCTGGTGGAGCCAGGTCTCCGCCATGTGGTGCGCCTGGGGTTCCGGCGCGTGATCGTGTTCCCCTATTTCCTGTTCTCCGGGGTGCTGGTGAGCCGCATCCGTCAGCACACGGCTCTGGTGGCCGCTGATCACCCGGCCGTGGAGTTCGTGGCGGCCGGCTACCTGAGCGACCATCCGCTGGTGCTCGCCACCTTCCGGGAACGGGTGGAGGACGTGGTGCGTGGCGACACGCAGATGAATTGCTCACTGTGCAAGTACAGGGCCCAGGTGCTGGGCTTTGAAACGGAGGTGGGGGCACCGCAGCGCAGCCACCACCACCACGTGGAGGGCCTGATCGAAGGCTGCACCCTCTGTGAGCACGAGTGCACCGGGGCCTGCCAGCCAGACGGCGTGCCCATTCCCCTGGGCCATCACCACCATCACGATCATCCGCACGACCACGCTCACCCGCACGACCACGACCACCCGCACGATCACGGCTCAGGTCACAGCCACCCCGTGTATCCCCACGCTGATCACCCCCTCGGGCCGCGCTCGCTGCAGAAGGCCGCGCCGGGTGGCTCGTCTGTCTCGCCTCCGGAGGGGTCGCACGAGACTCTCGATCATCAGCAGCGCTGATCGGCCCTGCGTTTTCCCCTGGGATCGATGTTTTTCCACAGGCTGGAGGGCGTTTTTCCCCAGTGTTGTGGTCAGCGATGCTCTGCTGACGGGCGGTCTGGGGATTGCCGCCGGAGCGCGCCGACTTGCTTGACAGATCCTCAGTTCCGGCTAAGCCGGGCTGCCGCGATCTGCGGCAGGTGGCGCTGAACGCTGCTGGCCGCTGCTGTCTCGGGCAGTTGCGTGATGGGTTCAGCCAGGCCGATCCGTTTTGACTCGATCCCGGCAGTTGTGGCTATCTAGGTGTGCTGATGGAGCGTGAAGCCTTGGAACGGCAGTGGCCAGAGAGCGGTGGGCAGAGCGAAGCCGGGCAGGCTGGTGGTTCGGGCGCCGTTGTGGTGAGCCTGGAGGCCGAGGTGCCCGAGGCGCTGTTCGAGGGCATGCGGGCCTTTCTGCAGAACAGGCCCGACTGGGATCAGTACCGGGTGATGACCTCCGCCCTGGCCGGCTTTCTATTTCAGAACGGCTGCAGTGATCGTTGTGTCGCCCAGCACTACCTCAATGGCCTGTTCATGCGCTCGCAGGATTGAAGCCAGCCCGCTGAAGTGTTGCCAATGAAAAAGGGCGGGATAGCCCATATCCCGCCCCTGTGTTCTCCCTTGCCCGACCCTTTGAAGGTCGCCCGCATAGTGTGCGCCGACCAGATCGGAGCTGCTGTGGTCATCGACACCGAATCACCGCTCCTGTGAGCAGGGGCTGACGGGGCGCACGCGAGCGATGCGCACTGCTCACCCTTCAACCGCCTCAGAGCTCTCCGCGCTGCAGCTGTGCGGCGGCGTGGCCACAGGCCCGGCGTGTGATGGCCATCTCCGTGAGGGTGGGGCTCTGCCAGCCGGCGCTTGGCCAGCAGCTGCCGTCGGTCACCAGCAGGTTGGGGGTGCGCCAGAGCTGATTCCAGGAATTGAGCACGCCGGCATCATCGCGGTCCGCCATGGCGGCGCCGCCCAGCTCGTGGATGTAGTAGCCGGGCGGAGGCGCCCCCGGCGCCATCGCCAGGCTGCCGCGCACCAGCGGTTCCACCAGTGGCATCACGAACAGCTCATGCAGCGGTGCGATCTTGCCGCCGGCGCTGCTCACCACCGCCTGCATGCGCGCCTGCATGTGGGCCACCATGCGCGCTTCGTTCTCGCCCCAGCGGCAGTCGATGTGGGCGACCGGAATGCCCCAGGCATCGCACTGCTCCGGGTGCAGGCTGACGCGGTTCTGGTCGTCGGCCAGCACCTCGCCGTGGCCGATCAGGAAGCCGACGGCCGATCCGGGTCGCCGCAACAGCGGCCGGGGGGGATCGAAGCGCTGGATGCCGCACCACAGCCCGTAGCCGCGTTGGAAGCCCGGACCGTCGTCAGCCGTGCCATCACCGAGGTTGACGGTGTTGGGGATGAAGCAGCTGCCGGCTCCGGAGAGTTCCGTGGTGGCTGCAGGCTCCGGTTGATTGGGCAGTGCGAAGAAGCGGCTGGTGGAGATGTGGTCCATCAGCCCCAGGCCGAGCCGACCGCTCACCTCCTCCAGACCGCCCACCTGCTGGGAGTGCAGCAGCAGGCGAACGCTCTCGATCGTGGAAGCGCAGAGCACCACCAGAGCTGCGGTCTCGCGTCGACGCGCACCGCTGGCACCATCCACCACCACCACGCCACTGGCGCGTCCGCTGCGGGTATCCACCTCCACGTGGCTCACCACGGCATTGCTCTGCAGGCGCACGAGGCCCGTGGCCAGGGCCCGGGCGAGGGCCCCCCCCTGGGAGCAGGAGCCGGGCCAGGGGCCGATGCCGCCGTGGCCCAGACGGAAGCCGCGCGAGTGGATCAGCGGCAGGTTCAGATCGCGGCCGATGCAGGCCTGCAGGTGCTGCTCGGCCGGTGTCAGCGGCAGTGGCGGCTGGAAGGCGCCATCGGGCAGCTGGGGCAGGCCGTCGCGCTGGCCGTGCACCTGCAGCAGCGTTTCCAGGTGGGTGTAGTGGGGGGCCAGATCAGCGTGGCGGATCGGCCAGTCACGGCCGTGGCCATCCCGGCTGGCGGCTCGGAATTCCGCATCGGAGAGGCGCAGGGTGATGCCGCCCCAGGTGAGGCTCTTGCCCCCCACCTGCCGGCCCCGGGTCCACAGGAAGGGGCGATCGGCCGGGGTGCTGTACGGGTTGCGCCGCTCGTCGACGTAGAGCTGCGGATTGGCTTTCCAGTAGCCGGGGTGGTTGGCGGCGATGCGCTGGGCGCCGCCGCTGAGGGCGGCCAGGCGGCGCAGGCTGTTGAGCGGCTCGCTGCCGAAGCTGGTGGCTGCATCCCGTTCGGGACCGGCCTCCAGCACCAGCACCTGCAGGCCGGCCTCGGCCAGGGTCAGCGCGGCCACACCTCCCGTGGCGCCGGAGCCCACGACGATGGCGTCGATCACCAGGAGGGGGTGGGGGTGGGGGTTTCGCTGTCGGTTCCGTTGGGGGTGTCGGCTGGCGTGGGGGTGAGGCTGCCCCTGGCGCTCAGGCTGGCCAGCAGACTGCCCAGGGCCAGCACGCCATCGCCGATGGCCTCGATGCTCAGCCACACCACCACGGCGGCCCAGAGCAGCGGATGTCCCGCGCCGGTGCGCGCCGGGCCCGTGGTTTCTGCAGGGGCTGCCGGGCCAGGCGCCGGAGCGGCGGCCTGTGGGAAGGAGGAGTCCAGATCCATGGCGTGAGCGTGAAACGACCAGCAGACGGAACGACCAGGCGGCGAACCGACCAGGCGGCGAACCGACCAGGCGGCGAGCCGACCAGGCGGCGAGCCGACCAGCAAAAAGCCCCGGCACTTCAAGGAAGGCCGGGGCTTCTGGGAGTTGGTGGCGGGGGGCGGATTTGAACCACCGACCTTCGGGTTATGAGCCCGACGAGCTACCAGACTGCTCTACCCCGCGGCGACCTCAGAACCTTACAGCATGGGCTGCCCAGCCGGCAACACAGGCAGGATGGCCGCAGCGGATCCGCCCCGATGCTTCGTTATCTGCGCTATGTGCGCTTTCCCCTGATCTGCTGCGCGATCGGTCTGGTGGCCGTGTTCGTCAGCCATGGCGGCTTCAGCCCGCCGGGGCTCCAGGCGGCGTGGGTCACCCTGGTGCTGCTGGCCCTGGAGATCAGCCTCTCCTTCGACAACGCCGTGGTCAACGCCCGCGTGCTCGAAACGATGACCCCCGGCCAGCAGCGCTTCTTCCTGAGCTGGGGTCTGGTGATTCCGGTGTTCGGCGTGCGCTTCCTCGGGCCGCTGCTGATGGTGAGCCTGGCGGGCGGCATCGGCATGGGTGAGGCCCTCGAAGCCGCTCTGCATCACCCCGAGCGTTATCACGACCTGCTCAAGCTGGCGGAGCCGCGGATCCTGGCCTTCGGCGGCATGTTCCTGCTGATGGTGTTCCTGCGCTACTTCTTCGACGAGGCCAAGACGCTGCACTGGCTGCAGCGGATCGAGCGCCGTCTCAGTGCTGCCGGTCGGGTGCCCTCGCTGGAGGTGGCGCTGGCCCTGGTGATCCTGATCGTGGTGTCGGCCGTGCTGCCGGATGATCTGCGCAGCGAGGTGCTCTTCTCCGGCCTGATCGGCCTGGTGCTGCAGATCCTGAGCACCTCCCTGGCCGACCTGTTCGGTGGTGAGGAGGCGGCGGTGGGCCGCATGGCGGTCAACGGTGGCCTGGCCAGCCTGCTCTATCTGGAGCTGCTCGATGCCTCCTTCAGCCTCGATGGAACGATCGGTGCCTTCGCGATCACCAGCGATCTCGGCCTGATCATGACCGGCCTGGGGCTGGGGGCCCTGTTCATCCGCTCGCTGACCGTGATGATCAGCCGCGAGAAGGCTCTCGACCAGCTGATCTACCTGGAGCATGGCGCCCACTACGCCATCGGCGCCCTCGGGCTGCTGATGCTGGCCGGGGTGGTGATCAGCCCGATGCACTGGCAGGTGCCCGAATGGCTGAGCGGCCTGATCGGCGTGGTGCTGCTGCTGCTGGCCCTGGCGGATTCCCTGCGTCACAACCGCCGCTCCGAGGCCTGAGCGATGCGGCTGCGCCTTCTGCTCGACAGCGCTGATCCCGCCGCCTGGCGGCAGTGGCTGCCCACGGGCCTGTTCCATGGCATCACCACCAACCCGACACTGCTGAAGCGCGCCGGCCAGCCCTGCGACCTGGCCAGCCTGCGGGCCCTGAGCCACGAGGCCCTGGCCCTGGGGGTGCAGGAGCTGCATCTGCAGGCCTGGGGCGCCGATCTGCTCAGCTGTGGCCGCGCTCTGGCGGATCTGGCGCCGGATCGCATCTGGATCAAGCTGCCGCTCACGGCCGCCGGCCTGGAGGCCGCCCGCGCCCTGCGCACCGATGGGGTGCCGCTCACCTTCACCGCCTGCTACGAGCCGGCGCAGGTGCTGCTGGCGGCTGCCCTGGGGGTGGATTACATCGCCCCCTACCTCGGCCGCATCAGCGATCAGGGCCGCGATGGTCACGCCGAGCTGATCCGCATGCAGCGCTGCGTCGATCGCCTGGAGGCGCCGCTGCGGCTGCTGGTGGCCAGCCTGCGCTGCCCGGATGATCTGGCGAGGCTGGCGGCCGAGGGGCTGAATACGTTCACGATCAGCCCCGCGATCGCGGAGCAGCTGCTCGCGGTGGAGCCCACCCTGGCGGCGGCGGCCCAGTTCGAGCTAGATGCGGCTGGCTGATCAGCCGGTGGAGCCGCAGCGGCGGATCAGCGGCCGTTATCGAAGCGGAGTTCGCCGCTCACCTCCAGCTTCACGCCGGGGCTGGGTTCAAGGAAGCGCTGGCTGAGCTCCTCGAGGGTTATCGGCGTCAGCCATTCGAGCTGGCGCATCAGGTGCAGGGCCACAGCGTGCTTGGCGCGGCTGGAGCCGTCCTCCACCTTGATCGCCAGCCCCATGCCCTCGCCGACGCGGGTGAGGCACTGGATGCCCTCGGCGCCGCCCTTGCTGAGCACCTGGCTGTGGCCGCCGCGCATCACGGCGGTGTCGAAGCGGCCTTCGCCGGCCACCAGCTCGGGATGGGCGAGCATCGCCCGGCTGAGCCGCTCGAGCTCCGGCTGCTCACCGGCGCCGAGGTGGGCGAACAGCAGGGCCATCTGGGCCAGCTGCAGCTGCAGGGTGGGGGCGCCGCAGTCGTCGCGGGCGGTCACCAGCTCGGCGCCGGGCATGCCCAGCAGCTCGCCGACCCGCTTGAGCACCTGCTGCTGCAGCGGGTGGTCGGTCTGCAGATAGCTCTCCAGCGGCCAGTGCAGGCGCCGGCAGGTGGCAAGGAAGGCGGCGTGCTTGCCCGAACAGTTGTGTTCCAGAGGGCTCTGACGCCCGGCCGGGGTCGGACACTGCAGCTGGCTGGGCTCCAGATCGGCCTTCCAGAGAATCTTGAAGGCTTCGCGCGCCTGGGGAGGCTCACCGGCGTGGGAGGCGCAGGCGATCGCCAGGGCGCGCTCGTCGTGCTGGCCATGGTCGGCGGCACCGCTGCTCACGAACACCTGGGCCTGGAAGGGCTTGAGGGCCGAGCGGATGAAGCTGAGCTGCTGCGGGTCGCCGGCGCGCATCAGCACGCGGCCGCGCTGGTCGCACACCACCGCATGGACGCGATGCCGCGATTCGCTGATGCCACCGCGGTTGAGGTGCACCTCCAGGGGCGGTGTGCCCGTGCGGCTGGAGGGGGCGAAGCTGCTCGAGTAGCTCATCGCGGAGTGGTCGTCTCGGGTGCCGATCGCTCACAGAGCCTGACAGAGGCCGGCGCCGACCAGAAGCAGTGCGGCGATCACGGCGAAGGCGCGCTGCACGCGTTGCAGCACCGGCCGTATCTCATGGCGCGACACCAGCAGGTCCTGCTGGCGCCAGGCCACGGGTTTCTCCCAGATCTGACCGTCGTACCAGCCGGATTCCTCGTATTCCACCGCCGTGGCGACCAGGCGGCGGTTGAGGGTGCTCCAACCCAGCCACTGCCGCAGCAGCAGCAGCAGGGGCACCAGCAGGGCGGCCAACCCACCGGCGATCGTCAGCCGCAGCGGGTCGTGGCGCAGGGGCACGCTGCCGGTGGCCACCAGGAGGGTGAGCGGCATGGCGAACAGCCAGCTCCGACCCAGCGGCACGGCCAGGCCGGCATCGCCGCGGTGGGGCCAGGCGAAGAACCAGGAGGCCTGAAGCTCCCGGTAGAGCTCCAGGGGCCGCTGCTCGGGCGGCACCGGGCAGGCGTCGATCTCGCTGAGCAGCGCCTCGCGCAGGCTGGGGTCGGGCTGGGGCTCAGGGCCTGCCATGGGTGCCTGGCCTCAGGCCGTGGTGTTCTCAGCGGAGCCTAGGTAGGTCACCTTCTCGCCGTGGCCCCAGAAGGATTCGAGGTCGTAGTAGCTGCGCTCCTCGGGGGTGAGGGCATGCACGATCACCTCGCCGTAGTCGAGCAGCACCCAGCGGCCCTCGGTCTGGCCCTCCTTGCGCAGGGGCAGGCGGCCGCCGCTCTCCTCCTCGACCTTGTCCTCCACCGAGCGGGCGATGGCGCGCACCTGAACATCGGAGTAGCCGGTGGCGATCACGAACCAGTCCGCGATCGAGGAGATCTCCTCGACGTGGATCAGCACGATGTCGGCGGCCTTGCGGTCGTCGCAGGCCTCGGCGGCGAGCAGGGCCAGGGCCTTGCTGTCGTCCGGATCGAGGCGGGGCCGGCTGGGATCGGGACTTGGCTTGGTGGTGGGGGCGGGATTGACGGCCTCAGCCATAGACGTTCTCACTGCTCACGGACTGACGGGAGCCCTGCTGCTGGGCCATCTCGGCCCGGGCCTTGCCTGCACTCTTGCGCAGCGCCTCCAGGCGGTCCTCGTAGAAGCCGCGCTTCTTCTTCTTGCGGGTCTGCTCCACCAGCTCCTTGAGGGCGCCGCCGAGGCTCTTGTAGGCGTTGGGGAGGGTGTAGCCGAACCGGCAGGCCAGATCGATCGCCCGCTCATCGGCGGCGATGGCGTCCTGGAGCCGCTTCTCGGAGTTGTTCTTGAGGTAGAGGCGGTAGCCGGCGAAGCCGGAGAGGCCGAGGGCCATCATCAGCAGCAGGCCGTCCTGTACCCACAGCTCACCGATGGCCCCGCCGAGGCCGATCGCCAGGGCCGCCATCTCCCAGCCGTCGCGGGGCACGGCGTCGTTCTGAACGCGACCCACCTCGTGCCAGAACAGCAGGTTGCGGTGGTCGAGGGCCAGCAGATCCCACTTCTGGAGGTCGATCTGGATCTCCACTTCATCGCGGCCGATCTCCTCGATCGTGATCAGCGGCGGGTCGGCGGAGGCGGCCGCTTCCACAAACACCCAGCTCTGCATCTCGGGGGGCAGCAGCCCCTTCAGGCGCTGGAGTTCGCTCATGCGCTCGTCACCGGCGTGTCT
>Ga0315899_10002096_pt1 | contig 22319 bp, 22 predicted proteins | sample LakEriMetagenome_2_FD_203518 | JGI IMG/M metagenome (GOLD analysis project Ga0315899, IMG submission 203518) | Freshwater fungal communities from buoy surface, Lake Erie, Ohio, United States - Buoy 4 MA112 | ecosystem: Environmental > Aquatic > Freshwater > Lake | place: USA: Lake Erie, Ohio... | reverse complement strand
GTTCAGAATGGGTTCGCGACTTTGTCCTCGGGAGCCGTCCAACTCCCGAGGATCGAAAACCCCTAGAAAACAAATGCCGGAGGTGGGAGTCGAACCCACACGCCCTTGCGGGCAACGGATTTTGAGTGCGAATAGAACCCGCAGTCAAGTCGCGCTCGTATCACGATTGTGCGAATTCCTCGGGAACATCGCGTGTCGCTCGGCGCGGGATTCCTGCGCCGAAACGCCTGCGCCTAACACTTTGCCTAACAGTTTTGGCCCCGACAGGAACCGCCGTCAGGCCGCCTCGCGGATGACGTCCAGATACGCCCGCCAGACCCGCGAGTAGGCGCAGCCCCAGGCCTCGTCGTGACAGGCCCGCTCGAATTCCACAGGGTCGGTGTCGGGCGCGTTGATGAGCCGATCGACGGCGAAGTTCCAGGCCAGCGCGTGCGCCCATTCGTGGCAGAGCACCTCGACGGCCTGCGGCTCGCCCATCTCGTCGTTGAGAAGGACCACGAACCGCTTATCGCGTCGAAGGCACTGGCCCAGCACCGTTTTGGGGAGCCAGGAAGCCCGAACGACGACGGGGAGGGCTGGAGGGCAGTCTCGCCGAAGGCCCGTCAAAACCGTCTGAAATTCTCGCCAGCCAGAGCGGTTCACGAAACTGCGGCGTGGGGCAGACATCGACGCAGCGTGGGCGTGGCCGGTGTTGGACAAGGATCCGCGATGGCAGCAGAGAACGGGCACGGTGGCGGCGCGGTTGTGCTTCATCTGTGCAGTGTAGCGCTGACGACACTCGCGCGCTACCTTGGAGCATATGGACATACCGCAACCACCAGCGCGAAACACCGATGCCAACATTCGCAAGGCCGCCGAGGCGATTGCAGAGGTGTTGGAGATGAAGCAGGAGTTCATTCGCTGCCACGATTCCCTTGCCAATAGGACGTACCGACTCGTGGAACTCCTCGGTCAGGCGGAATCACGGGGATACCTCCTCGAAGACTCCCTCACCCTCGTGGACACGGTGTATTGGCTGCAGATGATCGAATGGCAGACCAAGTTCCTGTCGATGGTCCTGAACTTCACCAAGGACCCCAGCCGCAAGACGCTCCGGCCACTGATCGAACTGTACGGCCGCGACCGCGACCGCATGAAGGTCGAGGCGGAGATCCTCGAGCGCCAACTGAAGCACCGGTTGGCCACGTTTGCACAGCCCGACGACGCCACGGTTCGGAAGGCCATCACGAAGAACGAGCAGCGCGTGTTGGCCGTCTACTTGCACGTCCGCTCGGGCTATCGCGGCATTGATGTAGCCCGGTTCTTCAAGGTGCCCAAGACGACTGCCTACGGGTGGCTCGATTGGTTCAAGATGCTGCCTGAGGGACTGCAGGCGGGGATTCTGGCGTTCATGGATACGCAGGCGCCGATCATGGCCGCGTGTCAGGTGCCCGCGGTCATGACCAAGCCCGCGGCGGCACCAAAAGCCAGTCAGTCGGGTAGCGCGGCCCCGGTGGCACAGCCGGCGTGATCGGGCGCAAACGGACAGCGGTTGGAGGGTCGTTTTTCAGCCTCCCATGAAGCCTCGATTCGGTGGGTACATTTTTGGCGGGTGCAGCATTTCGCAACACACGCGGTCTTGGCCGTGATTCCGCGCAGGTTCAGTGTCGAGCGGCCGAAAACCATGCCAGAGCGTGCCCCCTGATGCGCTAAAATATGGGCTGGCTCGATGCGGAAACCATCACGGAAGTTCAAGGTTTTCGACGTCCGCCAACATGTGAAACGCGAGAAAGTACGGATTCTCGCCGCGGTCAGGAGGCCCGGCGCACCAGACGCATCAAGGAGGATGCCCATGTCAGCAGCAAGCTCATTCAACGATCCGGCAGGCCGAGAACTGCTGGCCATGCTCCGGAAGGCGAGACGGAACACCTTCGGAGATCCCAAATACCACTCAGGTCGCAAGAAGAAGGAGTTCGCGTCGCCGTATCTGGAGTTCCTCGACAAGTTGGAGAAAGCCGCCCGCAAGATGCCGCAGATCTATGAGTTCGACCCCGGGCACGCGGATGGGATCAGGCATGCGGATTTGGATGCGGGCGAGCGGGTCCTGAACGAGATCATCTACGAGTGCCAGCGGAGTCTTGAGGGCATCGAGCACGCGAGGCTGGACTTAGACGCGCGGGGTTGGGCGCGGGCGCAGGGGTTGAGGGAGTGAGAGGGGAATCAGGACAGCCGGGATTACCTCTCGGTGATGTGTGACCGACGTCACGGAGTTGCGGAGGGCGCCGGGCGGTTCTCGACGGGGTCGTATACAAGTCGGATGCCGGTCACCGTATTGACGCGGAGTGCGGCGCGACGAAGGTCCAGTAGGCTGTCGCGGTATTGCCGCACCACATCGACATATTCTCGCTGCGACTGGAGATAGGCGAGCATATCTGCCTGGCCGCCACGTACCTGCGTCAAAGTCAGGTCTCGAATGCGGCGCGCTCGCGGTAGAAGCTTTGTCTGGAAACGATCCGCCCGCTGTCGTGCGACGTCCACATCGGCCACAACCTGATGGACTTCCGTTTCGATATGACGCCACAACTGCTCGAACTCAACTTCCGCCTGCGAACGGCTCACCTCGGCTCGGCGGATATTGCCCTGGTTTCGATTGAATAGGGGGACGCTTGCCATGCCGCTTACTCCCCAGGAGGTCGCGTTCTGGGCACCCAAGGCGGTGTTGTCTACCGCGCCCCATGGCGTGTAGAGCACGAAGACGTCGGGATATCGCTCCTTGACGGCCAGTTGCACCTCGGCGGACGCCCTCTGGAGGCCGAGGGTGTACGCTCGGAGATCCGGACGATTCTGCCGAGCCAACTGGAGAAGTTCGTCCGTGGCTGGTATCGCCGCCGTGTCCGTGTGCAATGTGGCACGAATATCGAGTGACACCTCGTCGGGATTCGGTAGCACAGCAGCGAGCGCGAGTTTCCGCTTGGCTCTGGTGAGGGCGACCTGCGCCTCGGCCCGCGCGATGTCCGCCGCCTCGATCTGGAGGTCGATCCGGTCCAGTTCGATGCTGCTCAATTCCTGGCCGATGACGAGTCGTTCAACGGTCGTGCGGAGTTCGCGAAGGCCGGCGATGCTGGCATCGACATATCGCAGTGTCTCCCGGGCCGCCAAAACGTCGGTGTACACCGCATGAAGAGCTTCGATCTCCAGGCGGACGGCGTCTTGATACTGTGCATGGGTCACGTTCTTCGCCCGCTCGGCGGCGATCATCCGAAACCCGCGCTTGTTGTTGATGTCAAAGGGTTGGATCACCGTCAGTGCGTATCCAGGCTCGCCTGGCCGCTGGGGTGAATAACTCCCGTAGGGAACGCTGTCGACGCTGCCAAAGATGTAGGGATTGCCCCGCAGCCCTGCGGTGAGGACGTCGGCATCCGCCTTGCGGATTTCCTGGAACCGGGATCGAAGGGACCGACTGCGTTCAATGGTCAAGACAATGGCGAATTCGAGGGTCAGGCCATCCTGTGGGCCCGGATCGTCATAGGCAGGAACCTCGAGTGGGCCGCCAGCTGGTAGTTCAGTGGGAACGTTTGGAAGCGGAGCGGGAATAGTCTCCACCCTCGGTTGCGAGGCCGCCGCGATGGGGTTTGCGGCGGCGGCTAGGGCGTCTCTGTTGCGGGCAAAGGTGCGATCGTCACCCAGCGGAGGGGCGAAGCTGGCCACTGGTTCACCGGGCGGCGCACTCAGCCGGTTGTAATCAGAGCCCGGACCTCGCTCGGCCGCGGCCCGCTCACGTTGGATCGCTCGCTGCCCCGCGTTCAAGACGATGAGTTCGTCCGCAAGTTGCTTTTGGGCAACTGCCGTGCTTCCCATCAGGCATGAGGCAATCCATGCCCCAACGGCGACTCCATAGAGCAGCTTCCTGCCACCCACATCGTGACACATTTCCCCCACCTCCTCTTTTGGGCGCGGCGAAGCGGCACCCAAGGTACCCCTGGTATTCCGGAGCCGCGTGCTATCCCCTGATTAGTGCTTGTGGTTGTGGTTGTGCGAGTGGCCGCCCACATTGCCGACATAGACTTTGCCGCCGATTTCAACGTTCAGACGCCCGGAGGCGCCCTTGGCGTCGATCGCCTGGCAAATCTGCTTCCCGCTGGCGGCGAAGGCCGATGCCGAGCCGGCGACCTCCCCCTGTTGCGGCTGAGCGGCCAACATGAACTGCTGCGGCTTGCCGCCGGCCCGCATGTTGAGCGTGAGCTGCTTCGCCGCAATCGGCACGGGCTTCGTGGCGGACGAGTCGAGGATGTAGATCGTGACCGTGTCGGTCGCGTCTTCATGCACGAGCTCGGCGTGGTAGTCCTCCTTGCCAAGTTCGATGAGCGCGCCATGGTGCGGACCCTCGGTCGGATGGGCGTGCGCGTGCCCCGCGGCCGGTGCTGCCTCGAGCCGTGCACCGACTGTCGCCAACCCGCACAAGAGCGCCACCACCTGAAACCGTTTCATGAAACGCATAGTGTTCTCCTTCTTCACGTGGGACATGATCACTCGTCAATAAACCGTTGCCGAAGCATTCATCGATGTGCCGCCAGTTCGTCGTGCTCCGCTTCCTGCATCGCCCGCTCGGCCTGCCCACGGCCAAAGCACCAGAACAGCGCCGGGTGGACGAAAAAGTCGAGTAGCGTCGAGCTGATCAGGCCCCCGAGGATCACGGTGGCGACGGGATAGAGGATTTCCTTGCCCGGCTCACCGGCCGCCAGCACCAGAGGCACGAGCGCGATCCCGGCCGTGAGCGCCGTCATAAGCATCGGCGCCACCCGCTCCTTGCCCGCCCGCTCCACCATCTCCGGCGTAAACCGCTCTCCCTCGTGCCGCACGAGGTGGAGGTAGTGTGCGATCAGCAGGATGCCGTTGCGCGAGGCGATCCCGGAGAGCGAGATGAAGCCCACCATGCTGGCCACCGTGAGCGACTGCCGGGTGACTACCAGCGCCGCCACCGAGCCGATCGCCGCCATCGGCAATGCCGAGAGCACTTGAAGGGCGAGGTTCGTCGAGCGGAAGAGCGTGTAGAGCGCGAGAAACATCCCGGCGAGCGATACAAGACTCAGGATCCCAATCATCCGCGTGGCCTGCCGCTGGCTCTCGAACTGCCCGCCATACTCGACGAAGTATCCCGTCGGCAACTCGGCCAGAAGCGGCGCGAGCCTGGCCTGGATGTCCGTGACGACGCCGCCGAGGTCGCGTCCGGCGGTGTTGCACTGGATGATGATGCGTCGCCGGACGTTTTCTCGGTTGATGGTGTTGGGGCCGCTGCCCTGGTGGATCTCGGCTACGGTCTCGAGCGGCACGCGGCCGCCGGCCGGCAGGTTGATCGATAACCGCCGAAGCGTGTCGATGTTCACGCGGTATGGATCGTCGAGCCGGACGACCAGGTCGAACTTCCGCTCGCCATCGACGATCTCCGACACGGCCCGGCCGTTCATCGCGGTCTCGACGAACTCATTGACGGCGTCGGCCGTGAGCCCGAATTGCACGAGTTTGTCACGGCGTAGACGGATCTGGAGCTGCGGAATCTCCACCTGCTGCTCGACCATCAGGTCCTTCACGCCGCGGATGTCGGCCATCGCCGCCTTCATCTTCTCGGCCGTGCGGCGGAGTATCCCGAGATCGTCTCCGTACAGCTTGATGCCTATCTGCGCCTTCACGCCCGAGAGCATGTGGCTGATCAGATGGGCGAGCGGCTGTTCCACCGCGATCACGACGCCAGGCACCTGTGTGAGTTCCTCGCGGAGCTCCTCGAGCACCTCCTCACGGTCGCGGCCCGCCGTGGGATCGAAGCTGACGATCACCTCGGAGGCGTTGACGCCCTCGGCGTGCTCGTCGAGTTCGGCCCGCCCCGTCCGTCGGCTGAAGTTGGCGACGCCCCGGATCCTGCCGATCTTCTCGTCGACCATCGACGCGATCGCGTTTGACGTCTCCAGCGACGTGCCCGGGGGGAGGAGCACGTTGACTTGCACGCAGCCCTCGTTGAAGGGCGGCAGGAAATCGCGGCCGAGCCCCGCGACGACGGCGACGCTCGCGCCTACCGCGACCGCGACGGCGGTGAGGATCGGCACCGGAAAGCGGACGGAAAGGCGGATAGCCCAGCCGGCGAGGGACTTGAGAACCCGCAGGAGCAGGCCGTCTTTCTCGTGCTCCATGAAGCGGGCGTTCGGCAGCAGCCAGTAGGAAAGCACCGGCGTGACTGTGAGCGAGACCACGAGTGAGGCCAAGATCGAGACGATGTAGGCCGTTCCCAGCGGTGTGAACAGCTTGCCTTCCATGCCGCCGAGCGCGAACAGCGGCACGAACACGAGGACCACGAGGATGGTGCTGAACACGATCGAGTTGCGCACCTCGCTCGAGGCTTCGTAGACCACGCGGAGCGCTGATTTCGGCTCCGCTGCATGGGCGTTCTCTCGCAGACGTCGAAAGATGTTCTCGACGTCGACGATCGCGTCGTCCACGAGCTCGCCGATGGCGACGGCCAGGCCGCCGAGGGTCATGGTGTTGATGGACATCCCGAGCCACTTGAAGACGAGGCCGGTGATCACGATCGACAGCGGAATTGCCGTGAGGGTGATGAACGTGGTGCGGAAGTTCAGCAGGAACAGGAACAGGACCACGACCACGAGGATGCCGCCGTCGCGGAGGGCCTCGACGACGTTCTGGATGGAGAGGTCGATGAACGTCTTCTGCTGGTAGAGTTCGGGATTGAGACGAACGTCGGCGGGCAGCGACGACCGCAGTCCCTCGAGCGCCACGGTCACGTCGTTGGTGAGCTTCCGGGTGTCGGCACCCGGCTGTTTGGAAATCACCAGAATCACGGCGGGCTTGCCGTTGACCGCTGCGTCGCCGCGTTTCACCTGCGGCCCTTCAGCCACACGGGCCACCTGGGCGAGCACCACCGGCCGGTCGCCGGCGGACTTGACGACGACCGACTCGAGATCCCTGATGCTCTGGATTCGTCCCAGCGACCGGACGAGCAGTTCGTTACCACCCTGGTTCAGGTAGCCGCCCGTGGCATTGGAGTTGCTCGCCTGCACGGCGGCCTCGACGTCGTGCAGGGTGAGGCCGTAGCGGAGCAGTAGTTCCGGACCAACGAGTACTTGGAACTGCTTTCGCCCGCCGCCCATCGTCACGACCTGTGCGACACCGGGAATCGTGAGCAATCGTTGCCGCACCACCCAGTCGGCGAGCGTCCGGACCTCCATAGGCGGCGTCGCTCCTCCTTCGCTCCACATGCCCACGTGCATGACCTGGCCCATGATGGACGAGATCGGGGCCAGTTGCGGACGGATTCCCTTGGGCATCCGATCGAGGGCCACCGCGATCTTCTCCGCCACGATCTGCCGGTCGACGTAGATGTCGGTGCCCCATGCGAACTCGATCTGGATGACCGACAGGCCGACGCCCGAGGCGCTGCGAACGGCCTGCACGCCGGTGGCTCCGTTGAGGACGCTCTCTAGCGGGAAGGTGACGAGCGTCTCCACCTCCTCCGGAGCGAGTCCCGGGGCCTCGGTCATCACGGTCACCCGCGGCCGGTTCAGATCGGGAAAGACGTCGATCGGCAGATACCAGAGCGTAAGGCCGCCATAGACAAGCACGACGAGCGCGAGCACAATCGTGACAAGGCGGTATCGCAAGGCATTGCGGATGATGGCGTCAAGCATGGGAGGCGGTGCTCGGGTGCTCCGGGACGTGTTGACTTAGTGGTTGTGGCCGGCGTGCGGATCGATGCCACCGCCCGATTTGTTCTTGATCGCCAACTGCAACTGCTGGGCGGCCGACATCGCCACCCGGTCGCCCGGAAAGAGCGTGCCATCGTTGGCGATCACGACCCACTGCGGATCGCGGTGCTCGACGTGGACCGGCTCGCGGTCGAAGTGGTCGCCGTTGGCCCGAAACACGTAGTTCTCCACGCCATCCTGGGCGACGGCCTGCGCCGGCAGCACGATCCGCTCGGTCCACTCCTCCACGGGCACCTGCAGCTGCATCCGCTGTCCGGGCTTGTATTGCCATGTCAGGAGATGTTTTGAGCCGTCGGCGTGAGGCGTGGAGATGGCTTCGTTCGGAAGGGTCACATAGAAACGCAGCGTGCGGGATTCCGCTGCGACGCGATCTGCCACGTAGGCGATTCGAAGGCCTTCGACGTGCCGCCCCAGCCCACCCGGTGCATCCAGGACGGCGGTGATTGACTTGCTGGCCGTCGCCACCTCGGTGATCGCGGGAATGTCCTGCTCAAACGCGTCTCCCTCGATGAGCAGTGTGGCGTGGTCCACGAGCACGGCCAGCGTGTCGCCAGCCGTGACGTGTTGGCCGCGGTCCACCGCCAGTGATTGAACGACGAGCTTGTTGCCGCCGCCGTCGAGGGCGGTGGCCCCTGGTCCCCGCACGGCGATCGAGCCGAGGAGCGTGCGGGTGCCGATGATGTCTTCCACCTGGGAGGCGGTAAGTCCGTGGAGCAGGAGTGCTTGCCGCTGGGCAAGTTGGACGGCTTCCAGCTTCTGGAGTTCGTACTTGCGCTCGAGGATCGTCTTCGCCGGAATCACGCCCTCAGGGCCGATGCCCTCAAGTCTGGCAATCTCGCGACGCACGACATCAACCTCCGCGGTCGTGCGGAGGAGATCCGCCTGGGCTTGCACCAACTCCTCGTGCGTGAGCCGGATCTCGAACAGCGGCTGGTCCGGGGCAATCGCCTCGCCCTCGGCCACGAGGATCCTGGTGATGTACCCCGTCATCGGCGCGATAATCGCGAATCGCGAGCGGCCCCGGCGCTCGACCACCATGCCCGGCACGGTAATCGTTCGCTGGAAGGTCGAGAGGTTCACGTCACCCTCTTCGAGACCAATGCTGCGACGAGCCTGTTCGGATAGCTCAATGGAGTTCTCCTCGGCGTGCCCCGCATGGTCGTGCCCATCTGCTTCGTGGTCGTGCTCGTCGGCATGCGGATGGTCGTCGGCCGGTGTGGCGGCGGAAGCGTTTTCACCGCCGGGCGTTCCGCCGAGAGCGCGGATCGTCCACGCTCGTACGGGCTCCCGCCATGGGCCGCCCACGGCGAATGCTGCGACGAGCAGCACGGCGACAGCACCTGCCGCCATGTATGAGATGCGGCGCAGGGGCTTTGATGGAGGCAACGAGTGCATGGATCGTCTCTCGACAACGGCAGTTGTGTGAGGGTTTCAGCAGCCACCATGGCGGTAGGCCACCAACGACCGGCCTCCTCGCCAGTCGAAGAAGCTTCACGGAACGGAAACAGGCGGCGGCCAGAGAGGCCGCGCCGGGCGTCAGACGACCAGGCGCTCGAAGAGCGGGGGTCGGAGCAAAGATGATACCGGCGGATCCCAGCCCTCGCACGGCCCTCGCGTGGCCTGCATGCTTGCGATCGATTCAGTTTCGGCAGACACGAGGAAGCAGGTCACCATCGGTGCTGCATCAAAGATGCGATTTGATTCAATTGTCGCGACGCATCGACACCTATCGCAGTCGTGGCCCGTTGCCTGTGCCTCGATCATTCCGTCCGACGAGGTCGGCCCATGGGCGTCGAAACCGCCTGCGGCGTTTTCCGACTTGCGGTCGTGGTCGTGATCCTCGCAGCACTCGACCGCCTGCTCACACGCGAGATCCCTCACGCAGCAAGGAGACCCGCCATCGAAATGCGGCATTTGCCCGCAGCAACCGATTGCCAAGTGCAATACGGTGGCAAACGTTGTTGTAAGGGCGACAGCGGCACGCACGGAAGAATTATCCTTTGCGACTTCTTGGTTATCGGACCCGTGCGGAGGCCTCGTCAAGCGTTTTTGCTGGCGCCACGCGTCTCGCCGCATTTTACGCCTCTCTCCTCCACGGCTTCCCATTTTGCCATCTTGGGTGAGCGGCTTCGCGCCGGTGCATGCGACCGCACCGACAGACCGCTGATACCTAGAAAAAAGCGGCCGAGGTGTATTTCAACCCCGGCCGCCTTCTTCCCTGCAAGCGATCAACCTGCCCACGCCCGACACGCCGCCCGGTAGCCACACGAAGCGCAGTTCATCGTGCTCGGCGCGGGATAGAACACCCCCGACTCAATCGCCCTCCAGACCCGCTCCACGCCCGCCAAGGTGCGTTTCACGGCGGCTGGCTGGACCTCGCGTGTGTGCTCCTCGATATGTGGTTCGCGGGTCTTCGTGAGAACCAAGAACCGGGTCGCGATCTTCTTCCCCGGGCTGATCTCGCTGGCCAAGTGAGAGTACAGCAACAACTGCTCGCCGGAATCCTCGACCTGCTCCTGACTCCATTTCCCGCGGCTGGTTTTGATGTCGGTCACCACCAGCGAATCCGAGTCCTCCGTCAGCAGGTCCACACGGCCATACAAGTCTGGCACGCCCTCGACCAGCATGCCGCGAATCTCCTCCTCGACGCCCAGCACGCGGCCCTGAACGCTCGCCGCTGGGCTCGCCAAGAACGCCGCGAGCATCTTCCCGGCGAGAGCATCCAGTGAGGCTCGAGTCTCTGTGCTGCCAAACTGGATCGCGTCCGGGTCGTGCGGCAGCCATGCACTCCGGTAGGCGAACAGGAGGGCATCGAGGTCGGGCTTGGAATCGCCGGACAGAAGGGCTTGGTAGTGCTGCTCGACGGCCGAATGAATGCCGGTGCCGAACACGAGCGCACTGGACACGGTCTCTTCAGGCAGGCCATCGACGTACCGGAACTTGTATTTCAGTGGGCATGTCCGGAACGTGGAGAGGGCTGACCACGAGATGTAGTCCCGGCCGGTGAGCTTCTTCGCGATCTCGTTGGCGGGGTTCGTGCTGGCGGGCTTCGTGGGCGTGAGCACCGGCAGCAGCGCTTCTCCTAGCCCGGCAATCATCGAGCACCTCCAGTCGTCGCATAGGCTCCGTTGCCGTTCGTGGGGCTGGCAGTCGGCTCGTCGCTCTTCAGCTCGTCGATCAGGGCCGAAGCCTGCCGGATGCCGAGTTCGTCCGCCGTCGAGAGGCCGAAGCGTTCACGGAGCAGCCCCACGAGGTCGATCTTCCGGCGGGCGGCAATGGCCCTGATGGCTTTGACCTGCGAAGCCGTGGCGGGACGGGGACTGGGCTGGTTCGTGAACTGGGTCGCCGGGAGCCTGTTCACGCTGGCGCCTTGGATGGCCGGGCTGGTGCGGACCTCGACGACCTCCTGCGGCTGGCTGTGGTCGCCCTCGCCGTCGCTGGTCAGCCGGGCGATCTGGTCCTGCACAGCCTTCTCACAGGACGCATAGGCGCGCTGGACGACGACCTGAAATCCCGCGTGGTCTTGGAGGAGGCTTGAATCGAGTTCGGCTTCGATGGTGCAGGAGGCCGAGGCGCTGGAGAAGCCGGGCAGGCCGACTTTCTTCGAGACGCCCGCGTGGAGTTTCAACATGGGGATGAAGTTCCTGTTGGGTGTGTGGGTTGGTGGGTCGGAAAACAGCGAGGGCGTGGGCTGACGGGTCTTGGGCTTCCCGCCGCGCTCCACGCCCGTCACTTGTTGGGATCGTGGGGAATCTTCGAGCCGGTCAGCAGGTCACGCCGCTCGGGCTGCCTGCTTCTTGCTGCTGACATTGGCTTTCTTCCGGGCCTTCGTGCTGGCGTCGAAGAACGGCGCCCGACAGCCGTAGCCGAGCGCGTCCCAGTCGACGGTCCCGAGTTCATCGAGATCAACCAGCAGCACGTCCAGCAGGCACTCCGGCTCCGGGCCAGTGTCGTCGGGGCCGGTCAGCACGAAGCCCCGGCGACGAATCTCGTGTGAGTCTTCGCCGGTCTTCTGGGCCACGGCGTCGATCAGTTCGAGGTCACTCATGACAGAGCATCTCCTAGGAAAAGGGGAAACAGGGACACGAAACACAGAGACATCGGCCGCCAACGCAGCGGGCCGGAAGAAGGGAAACGCGCCCGGCAGCCAGAGGGGCGGGTGGGGAGGCTGTAGCAAGGACTGCCCGCAGGGACGGCTGATCGACAGGGCAGGCGACCACGGGGCGAAAAGGCTCAGGCGGCGAGCGAGGCGGGTTTCTTACCCAAAGCCAAGCCCCTGCCCGCGCAGCCCGGGATTATCACGACCGTCGGCTGGATAATCCCTAAACTCATGCGGCTGGCCATCGCTCCAACCGCTCCCCTGGATTTGACTTGCGTCTCGCGAGCCTCCTACAGTGCGCCGGGTTATCACGACTCTGGGCGGGATTATCGAGAACCAGAGAAATACAAGTTATCCTTAAAACATTTGAGTGAGCCATGCACACATCAAATGATTGGACACCCCCGAAGCCTGTGGCTTTCGCTTGGCTGCTATGCGTGCTGATGCTGGGAGGCGAAATCGTTTCCGGTGCCTCTCAAAACCCGATGGCGATCGCCTTCTATTCCTTCCTACCTGCGGCTTTGTGGATGATCTCACAGGAGCGCAAGCGGGACGCGGAGAAGATCAGCGAGCTGAAAGCCCGCGTTGATCAACTTGAAGAAGCACGCAGTGCCGCGGCGCTCTCAAAGGCTGGATAACCTCTCTATGGCCTCTGAAGTCAAGTAGGCGCACCGGTATCGTTGACCTCGAAACATTTTCATTTTTCCAGCCGATCTTCGGCTTTTTGTGTTTCGGGTTCGAGCGGGGTTGGCAGGACGTTCTGACCGGTTGGCGACGGGGATGCGTTCTCATCTCAGGCTGTGGGCGTGCCAGTTGGTCTGACACGACCGCGCCAAACATCTCTCTGAGGATCAGCCACCCGACCGGATGCCGTGAGGCTCCTGTTCGCGTGGTGCATGGCCAGGCCCAGGGGCCAGGTCACACGCAGGTAAGCCGCCGCCAGGCGGCTCTTCCTGCATGAAGGCCATGCGTCCTCGAAGCTCATCCGTTCGTTCCCAGCGGCTCTTCAAAGCGTAGAGTGCGTGCTCGGGGCACGCCTCCGTTCAGGGCGGCTCGTGGGACCGGCGGTCGCGTGTGTGGTCAGTTCGTCGTGCTCGTCTCCCCTCTGGGCTCGTGTGTTGTGGCGGGCGCTGGCCGGTGGCTCTTCCACGCAAGTGAGTTTCGCGGTCCGTGGCACTGCGCTGGGGCGGAAGGGGGGAGCCGAAGGCTCCTCCCCCTTCGGGCGGTCAGGGCTTCCCCTGCCGCAGTCGTTCCCGCCTCGTGCCTGGTGCTCGACCGGCGTTCTTGTTCATCGCGAACGCATTGCTCAGTTAGGCCTCGGCTCACCGACCAGCCCCGCGTGTGCGGTTAGGGCGTCATGGCGGCTCCTTCCACCGTGGGCATTCCCTTCGGCAGGCTGTTCTTCCAGAACTGCCGGGCGTCGAAGGGCTGCTTCCGCTTCATGATCCAGTAGGCGACCCTGCCGATCTTGGCGGCGACGAGCGCTACGGCCCGGGCCTTGCCCCGTTGTCGCGTCATCTTCTCCATGAATGCCTTCGCCTCCGGGGAGCTGCGAATCATCAGGGCCGCCGCCTCGCTGAACGCCCACTTGAGATGGGCGTTGCCGATCTTCCTCCCTCCGGAGCCTTGCTTCTTGCCCGCTGACTCCTTGGCACAGGCGACCAGCCGGGCGTAGGATGCGAACTGCCCGATGTTCTCGAACCGGTTCACGTCCTGGATCTCGTAGAGCATCACCAGCGACAGCACCTTGCCGACGCCGGGGATGGTCTGGAGCAGGTGCAGCCGGGCGGCGTCATGCACCTTGGCATGCTTGAGCACATGGGTCTCGAGGTCCACGATCGTCTCGTCCAGCTGCTCGATCACCTCGACATCGGCGTCGAGCATGACCTGGACACTCGGATCCTCGAAGGACGAGCCGACGTCTCCCTCCCGGACCCTGTCCCGTCCCTTGCCGCTCGCGGTCGGCACGTTGTACTGCGTGAACGTGTTCTGCACGTGGGCGAGCAGCTCCGCTCGCCTGCGGACGAATAGGTTGCGACGACGCAGCAGATCTCGGGTTCCACGCATCTCCTTGGGGTACACGTGCGCCAGTGGGAACGTGCCACCGCGCAGGAGCCTGGCGATCTTCTCGGAGTCGATCCTGTCGTTCTTCGCCTTCCCTCCGTGGATCGCCTTCATGTACAGGGCGTGCCCCAACACAAACTCCACGCCTTCCTCCCGGCACCAGTCCGCAACCCAGTACCAGGAAAACATGCACTCGGCCCCGACCACGACGCTCTCGCGGTAGGGTGCCAGTGCCCGCTTCAAGGCGTCCGGCTCGGTCCGCATGTTCCGGTGCAGGACGACAGTGCCCTGGTCGTCGAGCACGCAGACGTACATCTTGCTCGCATGCAGATCGATGCCGCAGTAAAATCGTCGCTGTTCTCGATAAAACCTCATCATGGCCCTCCTGCTGGTGCGTGACGGATGAGCCTCGTTGCCGACTACGCTTCGGCACAAATACCGCCGAGCCTCATGCTCGTCACGGGTTTATAGGACTCCGTCGCCTCCATGCAGGAGGCCATGATGAGCATCCACTCGATGCAGCGGACTCGCGATAGAATCCAGCGGAGTGGTTCGCCCAAGGTCGCGAGCCGCTGATCGCTACCGTTCGACGTGACATGATGCGTGCTCTGTTCATCGCGTGTGCCATCGTCATGTGTGCGTTGCTGGGACGCAGCGTTTGGCGAATGTCGCGCCGCGGTTCGGCCGTAAAACGACGTGCTGTCACCGTGTTTGCGGGACGCGACCGTCTCACGCCCAGTGAGTTTTCTGATTTGTTCCCGGCTTCAGTTTCACCGATCGCCAAGCGACTACACGACCTTCTGAAGAAGGTGTTGATCGTGGACGTGCGATTCATCCGCCCAGACGATCGACTCATTTCTGATCTCGGCTTGGGGCAGGTGGACGGGCTCGAGCCGTATCATCTCGACGGTATCGTAAGGTCGGAATATCGTGCTTCTTTACTGCCGCTGTTTGATGCAGAAGGTGATCCGTCAGTTGCCGAGGTCGTGGATTACCTCGCCAGTGACGCCGTGACGAACCAGCCGATGCAGCGGACTCGCGATTAAATCGGGCGGCATGGATAATCCCTTGGTCGCGAGCCGCTGATTGTCAGCGATGCCCTTCGAATCCTCTCTTCCGCTGGTCGTAGCCTGCCTGCTCGGGGCTGCCGTCGGCTTCTTCGTCTGGCTCCGCGTGCAGACCAGCTTGTTGCTCGCTGCGGCCATTCTGCTCGCCGCTGTTGGCGTCGGCTGCTTCGTGGCCGACCTGCTCGTTGAGACCGACCGCGAGTACGTGCTGGCGTTGTTCCCTCGGCTGGCTCTGGCGGCGGAGAAGCAGGACATGGCGACGATCACGGCTGCCCTCGACCCCGACCTTCGACCGCTACGGGAGGAAGCCGAGCGGGTCCTCAAGCAGGTGCGGCCGACGGAGGTGGTGATCACGAAATGCGAAGTGGCCGTTAAGCCTGCCAAGAAGCCCCCCGAAGCCGTGGCGAACCTGATCGTGCGGGTGACTGGTAACGTGATCGACAAGGGAACGCCGGGACACGTTCTCGCGGGCGTTAAAGTCCTGCTCCACAAGAAAGGTGGGCAGTGGCTGGTGAAGGATGCCGAGGGCGAGCAGGTCAGGCCGGGGCAGGGGAAATAGTCGGCTCTGGTTGAAGACGCGCAGCCAGCCATCCCTTCTCCGCCCTCAGCGCCTCCGTCCGGCTCCTGAACGGCCCAAGCACCGGCCCATCAACAGGCCCCATATCGGCCCACCAGTAGCCCTCGTCGTCTGGCTCGACGTGGCTCGCCCGGGTGATCTGCAACTTCCCGATCTCACGCAGGTCCAGTGTCTCGTCGTAGATGCACCGGACTCCACCATCACAGCCGACGACCAACTCCATCTCGGTGGTCATGCTGCACCTCCAACACCTCTGCGCCTGAGAATGTTCCTGCGGGGCCGATCCACGAGCAGGTCACCAACGGCCGCCTGAATCTGCTCGAAGTCCCGGGCGACCATCTGCCGGAGCCGGTTGGAGTCCCTGAGCGTCTGCGGCTCTACACCATTGATCGTCTGCTGGGCCTGTTCGACGAGGGCATCCAAATCGGGACTGGACCGAATGTTCAGCCGCCGGAACCGCTCGAAGAACTCCCGGAGGTTCTCGACGGCTGAATCCCGGAAGACCTTGGGCTGGCCGTCGTGCAGGCCCGTGAGTCGTTCTGCGAGATGGGCCGTGAGCCGCTGGAGTTCCGTGGCGAAAGCCTGCTCGGCCAGTTCGACGGCTGACTCAAACCGCTCACGGACCCGGGCCTGCTCCTGCTGGTAGACCTCCGGGTGCAGGGCCATGAGGTAGTTCGGCGGCTCGATGGTCGGGTAGGAGACCTCCAGATCGAACAATCCATCGAGCGTGCTGGGATAGTCGCTGGTGTTGAAGAGCGTGCCGAGGCGTCGCTGGGCTTCGCTCTTGATCTGGTCGTACTGCGCGCCGAGTTCCCGGGCGGCTTCTTGGAGCCTCTCGCGGTACGTCTGCATCGTGCTGGCGAACATGCCGAGCGAGTTCTGTGGAAGCAGCCGAATGCCAGCCTCGGGAAACGGCAGCGTGACCGTTCGCCAGTAGGTCGAGGCTTCCGAGCGGACGGCAGCCACGGCACGGTAGGCAGGGTTCTTGGTGTCGAGGATGAGTTTGCTGGCAGTGAGCAGTTCGCGGTCGGCATGGAACGCTCGGGCTGCCGTCGTGCGCTGCTCCGGGGCGAGGGTCTTACGGACGCCCAGCCACGTGAAGGCGAGCCTGACGGCGGCCATCGTGGTGCGGAGTCTTTGGGCGGCGTTGGGGAAAGTTTGCGTGGCGGGATTGGTGGTGGGTTGGGTTGTGGTCCGGCTCGTGGTGTGCTGGCCGGTGTCGTGGGATGTGGTGGTTGCTGTGGACATGGGTACGTGCGGTTTCCTTGAAGGTTGGATGAAAGGCCCGGCCGCCAAGACTGCTGACAGACTGGTGGCGACTCAGGCTGGAAAATCCCTCTGGCTGATAACGCTTTTGGGGCGATAGGAAGCCCGATCAGCCACCGAGGCGACCGTGGAGCCGCCTGACACGAAGAGCCGGTATCAGGGGGCGAAAATCTTGGACGAACGGCGGTCTTCTATCGGGCAGAGGGATGGGGCCGCGAGCACGACTCCGACAAACGGCTGATGGTGTCGGTACGCGGGCCATCACGAGCGTCATCTCGGCGGATCTCCGATCTCCCCCGGGGTCATCCTCCGGCACGACCCTGCTCCAGCCCGCTGACGACCCGCTCTGGCCGCTGATTCGTCCCTAGATTTGCCCGATTCGTCCCAAGCGCGCCCGATTCGTCCCTACCCAATCCCGATTCGTCACTTTGCGCTTTTCGTGTATTGCTGAAGCTGAGGGTTGCTTTACAAAGCAGTGTCGATCACACACGCCCGAAAGTCTTCCCAGCGATTTCAACCGGAGATTTGTCCATGCGATTCTTTTCGACCGTCATTAAACCGCGTTCGATCGTCCGATTCGGGATGGCTATGGCTGTCTGTGGCGTGGCACTGATGTCCGCATCAGTTTGCATGGCCGCCGCGAACAACTTGCTCATCAATGCGACGGCAGACACCAACAACATCAATGGCACGATCGGCTACCAGTTCGCTGCGGATGCCGAGATCGACTATCCGCGGATCGCCAAGGCACTAGGCTTCATCGACGCTGGGGGAGACGGCTTGGCATCATCGCATCAAGTGGGCCTCTATCACTGGAACGGGTCGGCATACAACCTCGAGCGGAGCGTGACGATCGGCTCGGGTACCGCCTACTATCTGAATGGCGGTTACCGGTGGTATCCGATCGCGGACTATTCGTTGACCGACACTGGTTCAACCGCCTATTTTCTGGCAGCGACGGTGGTCAGCGGCGACGGCGACCTGTGGGGGGGTGCTGAAAGCGCCGACTTCACGAGCATCGGCAATGCGACGTACAACGTCAATCCAGCGGCGACGGGAGGAAGTTTGACGTCTTCGCTGCTCCCGGCGACATGGAACGGGTCGTTCCCCGGGGGCACGTTTTACAACGCGGCCAATCTGACTATCAATCCTGCTGTTCCGGTTCCCGAGCCCTCCACCTGCGCCATGGCCCTCGCGGGACTAGCCTGCGGCGGGTACTCGATGTTCCGCCGTCGCAAGCGGGCCTGACGCAGCGAAGCGAATTCGAGTTCAACGTGAGGGGAGCAGGATTCCGAAAGGGCCTGCTCCCCTCTGTGTTTTCACGCTTGCCTCACTCTGCCCGCACCGCCCTTCTCACCCTCCCGCCACTGCCACCCTCTGACCGCGAATACACTCCCGGTCGATCCGCCGACAAGCACCGACCTGAAGCCCACTGTCGGAGCCCCTCGATCTTGTCGCCCGCGGTCACAGCCACGGGCACGACGTTCTGCGCGGCCTGAATGAGCGGCACATCCAAGAGCGACGCCAGCCTGCAGCACGACTTGATCTCGGCGCCGGTCCAGTTGGTGTCATCGGGCCGAGAAGAGTTCCCGGTCGGCATGGAACGCTCGGGCTGCCATCGAGGAAAGAGCCGCGGAGATGATCGGCTTTCTCGACTTCCGGACACCGTCTTTTCCTTCATCGGGAGCAACGGTGCGAGAGCCGTCACGCACTCGTGGATTGCGGCAGCAGCAATGTGACAAGCAGGACTGAATCCTCGCGGGCAGCCAAGGAGTGCGGTTCGGAAGCATTGAGATAGAGCAAGTCGCCCGGCAGCAGTTCGGGTGACTTGCCGTGGCACGTGAACACGACGCGCCCCTCGATGCACTGGACGGTGATTTCGCCCGGCGCCTTGTGGGACGGAATCTCCTTGCCCTTGGGCAGTACCAAGCGAAGTACTTCGAGGTTCCGGGTTTTCACGAGGGTGGCCGACTTGGCTTCACTCGGTGCCGCGGGAGTGGCAACAGCGATGACCTCTCCGGAGACAGCATGTGGGAGCGACATGTAAACCGTGCGAAGAATGCACGCCTCAGTGGGATTCAAAACCAATACACGGGATAGTGGCGGTGCGGATTTCGGGAGAGGTTGTTCACGATCAGAGCGACAGCCAGCAGGATCAGCGTGCCGCACAGCACCGGAAACAGCACGTACCAGTAGCCCAGATTCCGAATGCTGTCACCGCCGATGACAGCGATCAGCGCCGTCGCTCCACCCGGAGGGTGCATGGACCGCAGTAGGTGCATGAACAGGACGCTTGAGGAAACCGCCAAGGCTGCGGCAAAGACGGTGCTGTCCGGCGAGGAGATGTTTGCCGCCACTGTGACGCCCACGAGTGCGGATATGAGATTGCCGACGACGAGATTACGGGGCTGCGAGAACTCCGCCATTGGGGCGCCATAGACCAGAACCGCTGCCGCTCCAAAGGAGCCGAGCAGATAGGCACCATCCAAGCCGAATAAACCGGCGATCAGAGGTGCGCAAGACCCGATTGCGTAGATGCCGACCAGAGAGCCAAGCCACGACCAGAGAATCGCAGGCATCGGCTTTCGGGGAGGGCAAGCGTCCTTGGCCTTCATGCGGCCCAGAAAGGTTTTCATCAACGGCCTCCCGAGGCAGGCGGCAATACGACTTCTGCGTGCCTGCCCTGCCGAATACCCTACGCAACCAGTTGATAGTGTCGGGTGATCAGGTCGTTCTGTATCCAGAGCAGTTTGCCGAACGCTAGCAGCAGTCGCGACTCTGTCTGGCGATCCAAGCCAAACGACAGGATGGTCTGGGTCACCGCCGTCGCCACGAACCCCAGCAGGGCATTCATCTGCACAAGCGGCACGTCCAGTGCGGCGCTGCCCGCCTCCGGTGTGTGAATCTTCCCGACCATGTCGAGGTAGTCGACCATCTTGGCGTCATATTCGCCCGTGACGAGTCGCGTCAGATATCGTCCCAGATGCTGCTTCCGAAACGCGATCATGGGGTGGTCGAGCGTGAGCGCGTCCAAGCCCGCGGGGATCGGCCCGTCATAACCACTCTGCCGCGGCACAAAATGCCGCTTCGTGGCGTCGTAGGAGAAGAGTTTGTCATACACGGCGTCCACCAAGGCCGGCACCAGCGGCCCGAGGTGCGGGGCGGCCGAGTGGATCGCGTCGATGTCGTCCTTGCCAAACCCTATGAACTCCGCGAGGTAGCCGAACCTGTAGCCGGTGTCGGTCTCCAGCCGCGTCTCGTCGATGTGGGCAATCGTCATGGTTTCCGCCTTCATGACAGGGAAATCGCCCCGCCTCACGTCACGCGACAGGGGGCAGTGCGATCTCGGGCACAACCGGACCTTGACGTCCGGTTTGCAGAAGACGATAGTGGCCATGGAAGTGGATGTCAATGTCCGGAATCGGGTGGAAGCAGCCCTCATGAATACGTTCCGGCACCCTCCCGCTCTGCGATCATGCAGAGGGCGGCGCAATCCATCGTCATGCGGCGTCCCGTTCGCCATTCTGTGGGTCGCGATGGGCGCCGCGCCGCTCCTCGCCGTCGATAGTTTCGAGCAGCCGCCTATTTCCTACAGCGACAGCCGGCCGGCTAATGCGATCGAGGAACTGAACGACCGGCTCGGCAGCGGAGCCGCAAGGCTGGTTTTCGACCACTCGCTCGGCTATCTCCGCAGCGTGCTTGATCTGCTGCAAGTTCCCATATCGAGCCAAACGCTCGTGTTCTCGAAGACGAGCCTGCAGCAGCGGCACATCAGCCCCAGAAACCCACGAGCGATCTATTTCAACGACGAGGTGTACGTCGGCTTCGTCCGCGGGGGTGACGTGCTCGAATTATCCGTTGCAGACCCGCAATTGGGCACAGTCTTCTACACGCTCGATCAGGCGATCCGCGAGCGGCCCACTTTCGTGCGACAGACCAACGACTGCCTCATTTGTCATGGCGGATCGCAGACGCGTGGTGTACCGGGCCATATCGTCCGGTCGGTCTATGCCGACCGAAGTGGCCAGCCAATATTTTCAGCCGGGTCGCATCGTGTCGATGACACTACGCCAATGGCCGATCGCTGGGGCGGATGGTACGTGTCGGGCCGACACGGTGATGCCACGCACCTTGGGAACGTCACCTACCGGAAAAGACCCGAAGAAGGGGATGAACGCGACACGACCGGCCTGAATCAGTCAGACGTGAGTCCGCGATTCGATTCCTCGGGCTATCTGACACCCCACAGCGACCTCGTAGCGCTCAGCGTACTCGCTCACCAGACGGCAGCCCACACCATCCTCGCGAAGGCATCGTTCGAAGCGCGGATGGCAATCCATCGCGAGGCAGCCCTCAATCGGGAACTCGGCGAACCGGCGGATCACCGCTGGCCGAGCACCAATACGATCTTCGATTCAGCGGCGACGTCGCTCATCGACTGTTTTCTTTTTTCGGGGGCACCGGCCTTACCCGCGCCCATCGAGGGCACGACGACGTTCGCTGACGAGTTCGTAAAAAGGGGGCCGGCCGATGGTCAGGGGCGATCACTGCGGAGCCTCGACCTCAAGAATCGCCTGTTTCGGCACCCCTGCAGTTTCCTGATCTACTCGAAGTCATTCGATTCCTTGCCGGAAGAGGTGCGGCGGCGGTTCTGGGAGAAGATGAAGGCTGTCCTGCAGGGGAAAGATACGAGCGGCAAATACGCGCACCTTTTCCCAGCCGAACGGTCTGCGATCTGCGATATTCTTGTCGCGACGAAACCAGAGGCCGCGCGTGACTTGGCCCCCCGGTAATTCAGCCGTAGAAAAGTACACATAAATCCTGCGGGGGTCATATGCTGTCGCAAACCGTTGAATACGCCCTTCGCGCTGCCACCTACCTTGCCGCGGAGCCGGAACAGTCGAGGACGGTCGATCAGATCGCAGCCGCGACCCGTGTTCCCGTGGCGTATCTGTCCAAGGTCCTACAGCAATTGGCCCGCGAGAAGATCGTGGCCAGCCGTCGCGGAACTGGAGGCGGCTTCACGCTCGCTCGCTCGCCCCACAAACTCCGCATCCTCGAAATCGTACAGGCCGTCGATCCCATTGAGCGGATCACGACCTGCCCTCTCGGGTTGGCGGCTCACGGGAAACGGCTCTGCCCGCTTCACCGACGGCTCGACAACGCATTGGCCGAGATGGAGAAGGCGTTTGCCGCATCGACTCTCGCGGAGATTCTGGCCGAGCCGACGAAGAGTGTGCCGCTATGCAATTTCCCGGCTGCAGCGACGTGCGGGTGAGGTAAGCGGTGTCAGGGGGAAGCGGTCAATTCACCCCCGGCTCCCGCACGACTCTTCTGACCCTCCCACCGCCACCGCTGCCTTCCGACCGTAAATATACCCCCGCCCGGTCCGCCGACAGACAACGACCCGAGGCCCACTGGCGTAACCCTTCGATCTTGTCGCCCGCAGTGACAGCCACGGGCACGACGTTCTGCGCAGCCTGAACGAGTGGCAC
>Ga0315899_10002094_pt1 | contig 22327 bp, 18 predicted proteins | sample LakEriMetagenome_2_FD_203518 | JGI IMG/M metagenome (GOLD analysis project Ga0315899, IMG submission 203518) | Freshwater fungal communities from buoy surface, Lake Erie, Ohio, United States - Buoy 4 MA112 | ecosystem: Environmental > Aquatic > Freshwater > Lake | place: USA: Lake Erie, Ohio... | reverse complement strand
CGGGAACCCGTCGGCGGGACGCGGCGCGCCGTCGCGCAGCGAGATCCAGTCGCTCGGCAATTCCGCAGGGCCGAAGCGCGCGGCGCGGATCTGGTCGAGCCCGGTGCGCATGAGGCCGGGCCAGTCGATCTCCGGCGCCACAAGCGGAAGCCGTCCGAAGGCGGGGAAGACGTAATAGGAAAGGTTGACGACCGGCCCGTCCGGCCGCTCCTCCGCCGAAAAGCCCGAGACGCCGGGCAGAAGCAGGGCGCCCTGACTCGTCTTGAACAAGGCGAGCTTGCGGCCGATCTCCACCGCGATGCGCCGGCCCGCCGCGCGATGGGAGGCGTCGGCCCAGAAATCGGACGCTTCCGCGAGCGCCCAGGCGATGAGGATGTCGCCGTCGGTCGCATTGTTCATGTCGGACACGGCCGGCCGCTGGCCCGGCTCCCAGCGCCACGCCACGAGCTGATCGTCGCGCACCATGAGATTGGCGCGCGTCCAGCCCCACAGGCGCTCGAAGGCCATGCGGTCATTGGCGGCGACGGCGAGCAACATGCCATAGCCCTGCCCCTCGCTATGGCTGATGAATCCGTTCGCGCTGTCCACGACGCGGCCGGACGCCGTGATGAAGCGGCTCTTGTAATGGCGCCAGAGCTGGGGCGCGGCGAGCGCGCCGCCCAGCGGCAGCGCGCGGCCGTCGAGCTTCAGGACGCGCGGGGCCGCTGGCTCAGGCGTGGTTTGCGCCCAGGCGGAAGATTGCGCGACGCCCGCCGCGCCCAAAGCCGCAAGCGCCATCGCCCAATTGCGCATCCATGCGCGCGCCCTCATTGCCGTCTCCCCACATTGCGCAAGAAAACCGAAGTCGCCACCGCAAGCGCCACGCCGATCAGCAGCGCCAGCGCGACATAGATCTGGCTGTTGAGCGAGAACCAGCCGGCGGCGATGAGCCGCGCGTTCTGCAGCGAGAAGGGCTGCGTGCCGATGAGGCGCGGATCGCTCGATTGCATGGTGACGACCTGGGCGTCGGACATGTTGAGCGCGGCGACGCGCCCGCTGATCTGGCGCCAGACGCGGGGATCGACGAGACAGGCGACCGAATGGAACAGCGTCACGGCGTCGGGCGCCGTCACCAGCGTGGTGACGTTGGAGGGTTCGTCGCCGTCGATGTTCTGCGCGACGACGAGCGAGGCCTGGCGCGTGAGCGTCGGCGCGGCGAGCGGACGGTCGAGCAGGGCCAGCGCGCGCTCATAGGCGCCTGCGACCCATTCGCCCGCATAGACGAAGGGTGATTGCAGCGCGAAGGTCATCCGCGCGAAAAAGCTCGTCTGCGCGCGCAGATTGCTGTTCCATTCCTCATAGAGATCGCGCGCGGGCGCGGGCTCCGAGGAGCCCACCGACCCCTGATCGACCGCCAGGGCCGCGCGCCGCTCCGCATTGCTGAAGCCGCCGACCGGCGTGGGCAAATGGCAGGTCGCCGGGAAATTGCGCTGCAGGACGAGGCGGTGGCGCGCCTGCCGCTCGAAGCGCGACAAGGTTTCCGGCGAATCGCCGAAGGCGGCCTCGTTGCGGTCGGGCCAGATGGCGGACAATTGGTCGCCGGCGAGGCCGACATTGCGCATCAAGTCGCCCGACAGCGCATTGGCGGGCGCGACGACGAGCGCAGGCCCTTCCCCCGCCGCAGGCTCGGCGAGCGAGAGCCTGAAATCGATGGGGCGGCCGGCGGCGATGGCCAGATGGGCGGCGAGCGTGGCGGCGGCGGAGACCGTTTCGCGCGAGGGCGAAAGCACCGACAGCAGCGGGCGCGTCTGCCCATGGCTGAAGGGAAAGGCGCCCGTCGCCGTCACCGACAGGTCCGGCATGCGCGCGATGCGCGCGAGCCTTGGAATCTCGATCTCCGTCTCGTCGAGGAAAAGGAAGCGCTTGGCGCCCGAATTGGCCGCCATCGGATCGCAGGCCGTGTCGGACTCCACCGGCAGATGCGCTTCGATTTCGATGCGGTTGAGGCCCGGCTGCATGCTGCCCAGCGGCAGCGGCATGGGATTATGCTTGAACGCCTCCCCGCTCGCCTTGGCGAGCTTGAAGCTCACCGCATTGCGCCCGTTCACGCTCACCACGATCTGCGCGCCGCGCGCAAGGCCCGGCGCATAACCGCCCGCCACGTCCACGAAGGCCTTGGCGTAATCGGCCGGATAGAAATCCGGCGGCATCACGACGTTGAAGCCCGCGCGGAACAGGCGCCCGCTGAATTCCTGGCTGGAGAAGCCGAGATCGCGCAGCTTCACGCGCTCGCCCCCGTTCAGCCGATAGCCCGGAAAGGCTGCGGCCGCGCGCAAGCCCTCGGGCGAGCCCTTAGTGATGACCGCCACGGCGAATTGCTGCAACGCCTCGTCGACCTCGGCGTCGTCGCGCCCCGTCACCACGACGGTGGTGCGCCGGCCGTCCGCCATGGGCGCCACCAGCACGCGCGGCCCCAGCACGGAGCCCACGGCGAGGCCGCCGAGCTGCGGGGCGAGCTGCGCGATGGGCCCGATGGCGAGATTGAGGCCGAAATCGCCCGGCGCCATGGGGCCGAAATCCACGACGGGCTGCGCGAAACGGCCCGCCAGCGAGATCATCTGCACCGCGCGCACGATGCGCTCCACCGCGCCGGTGGAGGCGCGCGCGGGCGCGATGGCGCGAATGGGCAACGCGCCCTGCTCGTTGACCGGCAGCGCCGCCAGATCGGCGATGGTCTGCACGCCCGAATCCGTGCGAGGCAATTCGAGGCCGGTCTGCGTCGGGTCGATCTGCGTCCACAATTCATAGGTCGCCTTCAGCGAGCAATCGACGCGATGGCGCTGTTCGGCGGAAATGCGGATGGCGTTGAAGCCGGGCTTCATCAGGCCGGGCGGCAAATCGAACCGCGCCGTGCGCACGCCGCGCGTGCCGATGATATGCACCTGGCCCACCGGCTGGTCGTTGATGCTCAGCGTGAGGCGCGAGGCTTCCGGCATGACGGAAATGGCCGCCAGATAGCCGATGCGGAACGACATTTTGCGCCGGCTCTGCGCCTCGGTGAGATAGATCGGCCATTCCGACTGGCCGATCTCGCCCACCATGCGGAAGCCCTGCACGTTATTGGTGAGATGGCGCATGAAACTGTCGGCCGGCATGCGCTCGCCCGAAGCCTCCGCCAGCGGCGTGGCCGTCTGCACGGGCGGAGCCAGCGTGCGCGCGGGCTGCGCGAAGGCGGCGGGGGCGAGCGCGGCGAGCGCAAGTCCGGCGCAGAGGGCGGGCGGCAGGAGGCGCGAAAGCGCGCGCGCGAAAGGCGTCATCTCACGCGGCTCCCGATTGGCTGCGGGGACGCTCGTCATTCGAGCTGCGCGCGCGCATCATCGCGAGAAGGCGGCGCAGCCACATGGTGGAGACCTGCGGCGCGACCTCGGCCCCCGCCGCGCCCGCCTCGCCCTTGCGCAGCGCGTAAGAGATCGCGCGGGGCGGCTCGCTCACCCCCCAATACAAGAATTGCAGCAGGCCGAGCAGCATGTTCTTGTGCCGGCGGCGACCCATGAGGAACCGCGGCAGCGCGTCCGAATCCGCATACATCAAGTCGGCGTGCACGTAATAATCGCGCCCGCGCAGCTCGCCGAACTCATAGCCGTAGACGGTGCGTCCCTCGCGCGTCGTGACATGGCGGAAATTCACCGGCAGGGGCTCGTCGCGCCGCACGATCTCGCCCATGGGCTCCACGGTGAGCAAAGCCTCGTCCTTCTTGAAGGCCTCGGGCAGCACGCCGTCCACCACCACGCCGACCCCGCCCGCCGACACGTCCACGATGCGCACCGGCGTCGCCGCGCCGCCGGCGTGGATGAAGCCCGCGCGCTCGACGCCAAGCCGGGGATGGCGATCAGGCTGGCGGCGTTCGGCCACCGCGCCCAGGCCCGCGCCGGCGATGAGCAGGTTGAACGTGTTCCACAAGCCCACGACGAGCATCAGTTCCGCCACGCCCGGCTCGTTGAAATAGCGCCAGGCGGCGACCCCGCTGCCCAGCGCGAGGAGGCCGAAGATCGCGAAGAAGGGCCAGGACAATTCCGACAGATGGTCGTTGTCGAGCGTCAGGCCCTTGGCGGTGACGTTGAACGTGGGCTTGCGCGGATTGGCGACGACGGAGACGATCGCCTTGGCGAGGAAGACGCCCTGCAGATATTCGTACAATTCGGAGACGAGCGGCCAGCGCACGCGGCCGTAGAGATAATTCTGCATCATCAGGTTCACGATCATATAGGTCAGCGTGTAGGCGATCGCCTCGTCGAGGTTGGAGACGAAGACCTTCACGTCGAACAGGATGAAGAGAAGCGGCGAGAGCATGAAGGCCAGCCGCGGCAGCGGGAAGAACCAATAGGTCATGCTCGACAGATAGGCGATGCGCTGAATGCCGCTCAGCCCCTTCTTGAACGCCGGATTCTTCAGGATCAGAATCTGGAACATGCCCTGGCACCAGCGCGAACGCTGGCCGATGAAGGAGGCGAACGTCTCCGGCTGCAGGCCCGCGATGAGCGGCTTGTCGACGAACACGCTCGTCCAGCCCTGCGAATGCAGGTCGAGCGCGGTCTCGCAATCCTCCGTGATCGTGATGCCCGAAAAGCCGCCCACGGTCTCCAGCGCGCTGCGCCGCAGCAGCGCGGCCGACCCACAGAAGAACGAACCGTTCCATTTGTCGAGCCCGCATTGGGTGACGGAATAGAACATCTCGTTTTCGGACGGCATCTGGTGGAAGGTGCGCAGGTTCTTCTCGATCGGATCGGGATTGAGGAAGACATGCGGCGTCTGCACGAGAAAACATTTGGGATCGCGCTTGAAATAGCCCACGGTCTCGCGCAGGAAGGCGCGGAACGGCGCATGGTCGGCGTCGAACACCACGACGATCTCGCCGTTGGAGACGCCCAGCGCATTGTTCATATTGCCGGCCTTGGCGTGTTCGTTGCGCGCGCGGGTGAGGTAGAGCGCGCCCAATTGCTTGCACAAGGCCTGTAGCGCGACGCGCCGCTCCTGCGCGGCTTTCGCCTTCGCGGGATTTGAATCATTGCACTTCTGGTCGGTGCCGCCGTCGTCGAGCAGCCAGACGGATAATTTCTCGGGCGGATAATCCATGGATTTCGCGGCCGCGATCGTGGCGGCGAGGATATATTCGTCCTCGTTATAGGTGGGGATATAGACGTCGACCGTCGGCAGGTCCTCGTCGGGATCGCGCGGCAGCGGCTTGCGCTTCAGCGGCTCGGCGCTGATCGTGAGGCTGATGACGAGGATCAGCACGCAATAGCATTCCGCCAGAACCAGCAGCACGCCGAACCCGAAGCCCAGCGTATCGGAGACCGGCGGCAGCGTGCTCGTGGTGCGCCAGTAGAGATAGCGGATGACCACGAAGCTGCCGAGCGCCACGAAGAGCTGGCGCCAGAGCAGCGCGGGCCCAAGCCGCCACACGGCCGCCATGCCCGCGATGACGGAGACCGACAGCGCAAGCTGCGTCTCCACGCTGACCGGCTGGCCCAGAAACAGGACCGCCGCTACGCCAGAAGCAATCCACGCGAACGCGCGCAATCCGGAAGCCATGAAAACAACCTCAAAGAACGCATTGACGCTACGCGAGGGGGAGTTTGAATATGGTTAAGACCAAGCACTCAGTGAAAAATTTCCAAATCGACGCGGCGTCATGGTTGACGAAAGGGAAACGCCGCGCCCCGGCGCGTCAGAAGGTGAGGCGCGTGTCGAACGTGCCGTAGCCGCCGGAGCCGCGGATGCGGTCGCTCATGTAGCCGCCGGCGATTCCAAACTGCAGCGGGCCGATCCTGAAGCCGGAGACATGGGCGCCGAGGCGGTATTGCTGGCTGAAACTGTCGCCGATGGCGACCAGCTCGGGTCCGAGAAAGACCTTCTCCGTCACCGCCATGCCCACCTTGAAGCGTCCGTAATAGCTCTGGTGGGCGGTGGAGAAGGTGACGTTGGCCGAGGCCATCGTGAAGCGGGTGGGATTCACATAGACGTCGGCGGCGAGCTTGAAGCCCATGGTCGTGCCCCCCGTGGCGTTCGAGGGATCGTATTTGTCGAAGACGTTGCGCCAGACGTCGAGGCCGCCATAGACCGAGGCGGTCATCGTGGGGTTCACCCATTCATAGCCGCCCAACATCGTGATGATGCCCTGGTCGCCGCGCACCTCGCCCACGCCCTCCACCGTCGACAGGTAGCTGAACGTGCCGATCGTCGCCGAAAGGCGCAGGCGCATCCCGCTCTGGTCGAGGAAGCCATAGGGCGTGAACGTGCCGATGCCCACGCCATGGATGGAGGCTTGCGTGGTGCCCGACAGCGAGAGATCGAAGGCGGCGCTGGGCCGCGGGGCCGAGCGATTGGCCGCGCCGGTGTACCAATCGGCCGCATGGGCCGGCGAGCCCATCAGAAGCGCCCCGAAAAAGAGGCAGGGTGGCGAACGCAAACGCATGATCGAAATTCCCGCGGGCCGCCGAACCCTGCGGCCCCCAACGGGCCGCGGACCTGCTTCGGCTTTCCCATGGGAGAGGCTGCGCCCGCACGCTTACGTCGAAGTTAAATCAATGCGGCGACGAGGCGTTAAAGTTAAGGCCGAGTTAAGGGGGGCCGCCAAGGAAAACGCCCTCCCGCAGGGCGGAAGGGCGCGAAAGCGGCGGCGCAGGTCTGAGGCCGAGGGCTCAGTCCTTCGCGCGCTCCACATAGCTGCCGTCTTCGGTCTGGATGACGATGCGCGTGCCGGGGCTGATATGGGGCGGCACCATGCACCGGGCGCCGTTGGAGAGCGTGGCCGGCTTGTAGGAGGAGGAGGCGGTCTGGCCCTTCATGGCCGGCTCGGTCTCCACGACCTCGAAGGTGACGCGCTGGGGCAGCTGCACGGCCACGGGCACGCCGTTGAACACGCTCAGCATGACCTTCATGCCTTCCTGGAGATATTGCGCGCCGTCGCCCAGAACGTCGGCGGAGACCTGCACCTGGTCGAAGGTCTCCTGGTTCATGAAATGATGGCCTTCGGCGTCCTGATAGAGGAATTCGTAGTCGCGATCCTCCACATAGGCGCGCTCGACCTGTTCGGTCGTCTTGTAGCGGTCGGACACTTTCACGCCGTCGGAGATGCGGCGCATGTCGATCTGCGTCGTGGGCGTGCCCTTGCCGGGATGGAAGCTTTCCGCGGAAAGTACGGCGTAGAGCTGGCCGTCCTCGCGCTCGATGATATTGCCCTTGCGGATGGAGCTGGCGATCACTTTCACGGGTTCTGTCCTTGCACGGGTTCTGTCCTTGATCTGCGGGGGCGACGCGGCTTAAGACCTGCGCTCGACTGCGCGCGCCCGGCGGATTTCGGGCGCACAATACCGATTCACGCGCGAATGGCCAGCCGTATCCATCCTCCCGCCGCCCCGATCGCCCCCTCGCGCCCCGCTGCGCCTGCGGCGGCGAGCCCCTTCTGGGCGCGCGACGCCCACGAAGACCGCCGCCCGCTGCTGCTGGCGCGCGCGCGGACCTTTGCGGCCTGGCGAAACTGGTTCGCGAACAGGGACTTCCTCGAAGTCGACCCCAACGCCTTGCAGGTCTCGCCCGGCAATGAGGCCCATATCGCGGCCTTCGCGACCGATTTCGTGGCGCAGGACGGCGCCCGCCGGCGCCTGTATCTGCACGCCTCGCCCGAATTCGCCTGCAAGAAACTGCTCGCCGCCGGCGAGACGCGCCTCTTCGCGCTGGGCCATGTGTTCCGCAACGGCGAGCGCGGGCCCTTGCACCAGCCCGAATTCACGATGCTGGAATGGTATCGCGTCGGCGCGCCCTATCGCGACCTCATCGACGACGCGGCCGCCCTGTGCGCGCTGGCGGCGCAGGCGGCGGGCGCCGTCGCCTTCGTCCATCGCGGCGCGACCTGCGATCCCTTCGCCCCGCCCGAACGGCTGACGACCTGCGCGGCTTTCGCGCGCTACGCCGACGTCGATCTCGCCGCCACGCTGCGGCCCGACGGCGCCAACGACCGCGACGCGCTCGCGGCCATGGCGGCGCGGATCGGCCTGCGCGTGCGCGCGGACGATTCCTGGTCGGACCTGTTCAGCAAGATCCTCAGCGACCGCGTGGAGCCGAAACTGGGCATGGGCCGCATGACCGCGCTGGACGATTATCCGGCCTCGGAGGCCGCGCTCGCGCGCCGCCATGCGGAAAACCCCTGCGTCGCAGAGCGATTCGAGATCTACGCCTGCGGCGTGGAGATCGCCAACGCTTTCGGCGAACTCACCGACGCGCAGGAGCAGCGCGCCCGTTTCGAGGCGGAGATGGACGAACGCGAGCGCCTGTTCGGCGAGCGCTATCCCCTCGACGAGGATTTCCTCGCCGCCCTCGCCTGCATGCCGCAAGCCAGCGGCGTCGCGCTGGGCGCCGACCGCGTCGTCATGCTCGCCACCGGCGCAGGCGACGTCGCCCGCGTCATGTGGACGCCGGGCTGATCCCCGACCACCGGGCGAAATTCACCGCGCGCCCTCGCTCGGCGCCGGCGGCTGGCCCGAGGGCGCGCGCGGAGCCGGCGTCGGCGCGGCGGGAAGCGAGCCGGTGCTTTGCGGATCGGCCGGCGCGACGCGCTCGGTTGGGCCTGCGCCCGAGGCCGTGCGGCTGGAGCCGCGCGGATAAAGCTCCATCGCGCCCCAGGCCAGCAGGACCAGAGCGAGCCCTGCGATCAGGATATAGAGCCCCCGGCGGCCCTGCAGGCCTTGCCGCGCCTGCGTAGGCGTGACGCGGACGCGGGGATCGGGTCGGCGGTCGGGATTGAAATCGCTCATCATGGGTCTCCGCCTTCAAGCCGGACCAACCCGGCGCGCGCCTCCCCGTTCCGCCTGCGGGAAGGTTTGCCAGACCCCGCGCGGGGGCCTAAGCAGCCTCATGCGCGACGATCCCGCCCCGCCCAAACCCATCCGCAGCCCGGCGGAGCTTGTCGAGGCCGGCCTTCTCGCGCCCGCCCGCGCGCCGGCGCTGGAGGCTGTGACGGCGCGCTACGCCATGGCCGTCACGCCCGCCATGGCCCAGCTCGTCGATCCCGACGATCCCGACGATCCCATCGCACGCCAATTCGTGCCCGATCCGCGCGAGCTGGAGACGCGCGCGCAGGAACGCCCCGATCCGATCGGCGACGCGACCCATTCGCCGGTGGAGGGGATCGTCCATCGCTATCCCGACCGCGTGCTCCTGAAACTGCTGCACGCCTGCCCCGTCTATTGCCGTTTCTGCTTTCGCCGCGAAAGCGTGGGACCGGGCGGAGAGGCCCTGTCGCCGGAGGCGCTTGCGCGCGCGCTCGCCTATATCCGCGCCGATGCGCGCGTGTGGGAGGCGATCCTCACCGGCGGCGATCCGCTCGCCATGTCGCCGCGCCGGCTGCAGGAGGTCGCGCGCGGGCTGGGCGACATCGCCCATGTGCAGGTGATGCGCGTGCACACGCGCGTGCCCGCCGTCGCGCCCGAGCGCATCGACGCGGCGATGATCGCGGCGCTGAAATCCTTCGGCCGCAGCGTCTATGTGGCGCTGCACGCCAACCACCCCCGCGAATTGACGCCGGCCGCGCGCGCCGCCTGCGCGCGGCTCGTGGACGCGGGCGTGCCGATGGTGAGCCAGACCGTCCTGCTCAAGGGGGTCAACGACGATCCCGACGTTTTGGGCGCGTTGATGCGCGCTTTCGTGGAAAGCCGCGTGAAGCCCTATTACCTGCATCACGCCGATCTTGCGCCCGGCACCGCCCATCTGCGCGTGGACCTTGCGCGCGGACGCGAGATCGTCGCCGCCCTGCGCGGGCGCCTGTCGGGCCTGTGCCAGCCCGACTATGTGCTGGACGCGCCCGGCGGCTTCGGCAAGGCGCCCGTCGCCGCCTCCGCCGCCGAGCCCTTGGGCGAGGGCCGCTGGCGCGTGACCGATTTCCGCGGCGGCGCGCATGATTATGAAGATCCCGTCTGACCGCGGCGCCCGCGCCTCCGCTATGCTGCCGGCCTGATTCGCATCAACCTTCGCTGGAGCAGCGCGCCATGCGCCCAATGCGCCCGATCCGCCTCGTCCTGTCCGGCCTCGTCGTCTGGGCGGGCCTCGCCTGCGCGGCCTTCGCGCAAAACGGGGAGGCCCAACGCCTCGACGGCGCGCGCGCCGCGCTGGAGCGCATCGAACGCGCGCTGGAGCGCAAGGAGCTGTCGGACGCCGCCTTGCAGGCGCTGCGCGCGGACGCCGAGCCCGTGGCCGAGGAGATCGAGGACATTCTGCGCGCGCTGGAGCCGCGGCGCGAAGCCGCGCGCCTGCGCCTCGAACAATTGGGCAAACCCGAAGCCGCCAAATCCGACGCCGCAAAATCCGAACCGGGCAAAACCGAAACGGGCAAGCCCGCGCCGGGAGAGGAGCCGCGCGGCGGCGAGCCCGCGAGCGAACCCGCCGCTGCGGCGGCGGCCGCAGCGGCGGCCGAGCGCGCCGACGTGCAGCGGGCCTTCGACGAATGGGACGGCCTGACCAAACGCGCGCGCCTGCTCGACGTGCAGGCCGATCAGGCGATCGCCGAAATCGCCAATCGACGGCGCGCCTTGTTCCGACAGGCGCTGTTCCAGCGCGCGGCGAGCGTGCTCAGCCCGCGCCTCTGGTACAACGCCGCGCTCGATCTGCCGCGCAGCGCGCAGGCGCTCGCCACGCTCACGGGCGATTGGGCCTCGGGCGCGGCGGCCAAATTGCGCGGCTCGGCGCTCGCCGGCTTCATCGCCGCTCTGGCGGGCGTCGGCCTGCTGTGGGCCTTCGCGCGCGTCGCCGCCCGCCGCGTGCTCGAACGCGCGCCCGCCATGCGCGAGCCCACGCCCCTGCGCAAGGCCGGCGCCGCGCTGTGGGTGAGCCTCGTCGTCGCCGCAGCCCCCATCGCCGCCGCGCTCGCGCTCATCGAGATCGCGCGTTTCTATGAGGCCTTCACGCCGCGCCTCGACCCGCTCGTCGCCGCCCTGTTCGACGCGGTGCGCCGCATCGCCATCACCATGGCGCTGGTGCGCGGCCTTCTGTCGGCGGACAAGCCCGAATGGCGCCTGCCCAACCTGTCGACCGCCGTCTGCCAACGCCTGGCGCAGCTCGCCGTCTCCGTCGCCGTCATCGTGTCGGCGATGAAGATCCTCGACGCGATCCTCGACCTCACCGCCGCCTCCGTCGCGCTCGCCGTGCTGTTGCGCGCGCTGGGCGCGCTGGCGGTCGCGGGCGCGATGGCGCGCGCGCTCTATGGTTTCGGCGCGGAAGAGCCGCAGCCCGATCCTTGCGAGGAGCTGGGCCCCTCCACGGAGCCCCGGCGCGATTGGTGGGCGCTGTGGCGCAACGGCGCATGGGCGGCCATCGTCGCCATCGCCGGCGCCTGCGTGGTCGGCTATGTGGCCTTCGCCAATTTCCTCGTCGATCAGGTGGTCTGGACGACCTTCGTGATCGCCGGCGGCTATCTGCTGCACAAGCTCGCCGACAGCGCCTTCGCCATTTTTCTGGCGCCCGAGACGGCGGCGGGACGGGCGGCGCGCGCGACCATCGGCCTCAGGCGCGAGTCCCTGCGCCAGATCGCCATCCTGCTGCGCGGGGCGGCCCATGTCGCCATTCTGCTTGTGGCCGCGCTGCTGGCGCTGGCGCCATGGGGCGTCGAATCCGACGACATGATCGGCAATCTGCGCGCCGCCTTTTTCGGCTTCAAGGTCGGCGACGTCACGATCTCGCTCTCGGCCGTGCTCATCGCGCTCGTGCTCTTCGCGCTCGCGGTCGCCGCCACGCGCGTGCTGCAATCCTGGCTGGAGCGCGAATATCTCCCCACCACGCAGCTCGACGTGGGCCTGCGCAATTCCATCCGCACCAGCGTGGGCTATGTGGGCTTCATTCTCGCCCTCGCCATCGCCTCGGCGCAGGTGGGCATGAGCTTCGACAAGCTCGCCATCGTCGCCGGCGCGCTGTCGATCGGCGTGGGCTTCGGCCTGCAATCCATCGTCAACAATTTCGTCTCCGGCCTGATCCTGTTGTGGGAGCGCGCGATCCGCGTCGGCGATTGGGTGGTCGTGGGCGACGAACAGGGCTATGTGCGGCGCATCAACGTGCGCTCCACCGAGATCGAGACCTTCGACCGCGCGACGATGATCGTGCCCAATTCCAACCTCGTCACGGGCGTGGTGAAGAATTGGGTGCGCACCGACCGCGTGGGCCGCATCAAGATTCCCGTCTCCGTCGCCATGGCGGCCGAGCCCGATCAGGTGCGCGCGCTTCTGCTCGAATGCGCCAAGGGTCAGGAGCTGGCGCTGGAATTCCCCGCGCCGCAGGTGATGTTCGTCGCCATGGCGGAGTCCACGCTGCGTTTCGAGCTGATCTGTTTCATCAGCGACGTCGAGAAATCGCAGAAAGTGCGCAGCGACCTCAACTTCGCCATCTTCCGCCGCTTCCGGGAAGCCCATATCGACCTGTCGCCGCCGCCGGCGGCGCCGGTCGTGGTGAAGATCGGCAATTAATCGTCAACCTCGACGCGGGATAGATGCGGCGTCGGAAGGAAGCTCCATGACCCGTTTGTCGCATGCCCGCACGCCTCGCCTTGTCGCACCAAGCCTCGTCGCCCCAAGCCTCGTCGCACCAAGCTGCGTCTCCTCAAGCCGGCCGGCCTTTGCGCCTGCGCGCTCGTTGGCCAGCGCGCTCGCCTGCGCGCTCGCCCTCGCCGGCTGCGCCGGCGCGCCGCGCGCGCCCGCGCCCGAAACGCCCGCCTTCTATGCGCGCCTGACCGCCGCCGACGTGAAGGTCGACCTGAACGCCGCGCGCGACATGATCTCGCTCTATCGATCCAACAACGGCCTGTCGGGTCTCGCCGTGGATCCCGCGCTCACGCGCGCCGCGCAAGCGCAGGCCGACGCCATGGCGCGCGCGGGACAGGTGACGCACGGCCTCGTTCCGTTGGGCCAGCGCCTCGCCGGACAGGGCGTGGCCGCGCGCGCGGCGGCGGAGAATGTGTCGGCGGGCTATTACACGCTGGCGGAGGCCTTCTCGGGCTGGCGCGCGTCGAAGCCGCATGACGCGAACATGCTGCTGCGCGAGGGGCGCCGCATGGGCATCGCCACCGCCTATGCGCCGGGCACGAAATACAAGGTCTATTGGGCGCTGATCCTGGCCGATTGAAACGCGCCGAGGGCTTCGCCGCCGATCCAGCGTTCGAGGAACGCGCCGATCCAGCGTTCCACCGCCGCGTCATAGCGATGCCACGCCTCCAGATGGGCGTGGCGCGGCTGCGCGCCGGGCGCGTTCATGCGTTCGGCGCCGCGCGTCGTCCAGCGGCAGATGGTCGAATAGGTGGCCTCGGGGTGGAATTGCAGCCCCACCGCCTTGCCATAGGCGTAGGCCTGCACGGGAAAGGTCTCGCCGCTGGCGAGCAGGGTCGCGCCGCGCGGCAGGCCGAAGCCTTCGCGATGCCATTGGTAGAAATGGCTGGGAAAGGGCTCCGCGCACAGGCTTGCGCCCGCTTGCGTGGGCGTGACGGGATAATAGCCGATCTCCACCGCGCCAGCGCCATGCGGGCCCACGCGCTCGCCAAGCCCGCGCGCCAGCATCTGCGCGCCAAGGCAGATGCCGAGGAAGGGCTTGTCCTCCTTCAGCGCGACGCCGGCGAAATCGATCTCGCGGCGGATATAATCGTCGGGATCGTTGGCGCTCATCGGCCCGCCGAAAATCACCGCCCCCGCATGGTCGCGCAGCGTGGCGGGCAGCGGCTCGCCGAAGCGCGGGCGGCGCATGTCGAGCGGATGGCCCATCTGCGCGAGCAGGCGCCCCACCCGCGCCGGGCAGGAATGCTCCTGATGCAGCACGACCAGAATGGGACCCCGGGGATTTTGCGGCGGACGGCGAGCCATGGCCTTTCATCGCGCGTGCGCGCCGCGCGATCAAGCCTGCGGATGGGTCAGGCGCCGCCCCGCTTCGTCTGGACGGCCCCCACGACGGCCATGACGAGCGCGCGCGGGGCGAAGCGGGCGAGCGCGGCCAGCGCGCGGAAGCCAAGCCCCGGCACCACGACCCGACGGCCGGCCATCAGCGCGTCATAGCCCGCCTGCGCCACCCGCGCGGCGGACAGGCCGGGCAAGGAATCCGCATATTTCGCGTCGCCGCCCGCGCGCGCGAAAAAGCCGCTGGCCGTGGGCCCCGGACACAGGGCGGTGACGCCCACGCCGTCGGCGCGCAATTCATGGGCCAGCGCCTCGCTGAACGACAGGACGAAGGCCTTGGTGGCGTAATAGACCGCCATGCCCGGCCCCGGCAGGAAGGCGGCGATGGAGGCGACGTTGAGGATGCGCCCCCGCGCGGCCCGCACGTCGGGCAGGAAGGCGAGGGTGAGATCGGCGAGCGCGCGCACGTTGAGGTCGATCATCTCCACCTGTTCGGCGCGGCTGAGGGCGCCGGCGGGGCCGATCAGGCCGAAGCCGGCGTTGTTGACGAGAATCTCGACCCGCGCATCCGCCTGCGCGAGGCGGGCCGCCAGATCGTCGGCCGCGCCGGGACGGGCGAGATCGGCCGAAAAGACCAGCGGCCGCCGGGCCGCCGTCGCCGCGATCTCGTCGGCCAGCGCGTCGAGCCGCTCCCGGCTGCGCGCGACGAGGGCGAGATCATAGCCCTTGCGGGCGAAGACGCGGGCCAGCTCCGCGCCGATTCCCAGCGAGGCGCCGGTGACGAGAACGACGCCGCGGCTCATGCGCCGCCTCCCCCGCGCAGACCCGGCGCGCTCGCCCGCCGCAAGACGGACGTCTCCGCCTCCGACACGCCCAGCATCTGCGCGACGCGGGCGACGGCGGAATCCTCGACCTCCAGCGGCAGCCCGTCCGCATAGGCCAGCTCCCAGGCCATCTCCACGATCTTCAGCCGGCCGTTCTCGTCCAGCGCGCGCTTGAGCACGGCGATGAACTCGCTCATGTCCGCCGCCTCCGCCTCGCTGCGCTCGGCCTCCGCCGTCATGCGCCGGGCCTCGTCGGACGCCATGGAGAAACGGTCGGCGAGAAGGGCGGCGAGCCGGGCGCGCTCGCGCGGATCGATCGCCCCGTCGGCGTCGGCCACATGCACGAGCACGGCCGCCGCCGCCATGCGGTAATCGCGATCGTCGAAGCTGCGCGCGCGCGGGCCTCCGACCAGTTCCGCAAGGACGCTTCTGATGGCCTCCAGCATGTCAGCACCCTTTCGACTGGCCTCGCCGCTTGGCGCCGGGGGGCTTGTCGCCATCCGCGGCTTGCCATGATATGGGGCCTCAAACGCGCGGCGCCACGCCCGCAGCGGCAAGAGGGGAGAGAACGATGGGAGAATACGCGCTCGGCCAATCGGTGTCCCGTTTCGAGGACCCCCGGCTCATTCAGGGCGGCGGGCGCTATGTCGACGATCTGGCCTTGCCCGGCATGGCCTATGGCGTCGTGCTGCGCTCCAAACACGCCCATGCGAAAATCCTGAAGCTCGACGTCTCCGCCGCCCGCGCCGCGCCCGGCGTGCTCGCCGTGCTCACCCATAAGGATTGGGCCGAGTCCGGCTATGCCTCGCTGCCTCTGCCCACGGGCAAGAAGAAGCGCGACGGCTCGCCCATTTACGCGCCCCCGCTGCCCGGCCTCACCGGCGACCGCGTGCGCTGGGTGGGCGATTTCGTCGCCTTCGTCGTGGCGGAGACGCGCGATCAGGCCCTCGACGCGCTCGAATTGATCGACGTGGATTACCAGGTCGTCCCCGCCGTCTTCACCGCCGAGGAGGCGCTGAAGCCCGGCGCGCCCGCCGTGCACGACGCCAATCCCGACAATATCTGCTTCGTCCATCTGGAGGGCGACAAGGCGGCGACGGACGCGGCCATCGCCGGCGCGCCGCATGTGGTGAAGCATCGTTTCGTCATCAATCGCGTGATGGCCGCCACCATGGAGCCGCGCGGCTCCGTGGGCGTCTATGACAAGGCCTCCGATCGCTACACGATCTACACGACGCTCCAGCGCGCGCTCGACTTCCGCGAGAAGCTCGCCGAAACGCTGCGCATCCCGGAAAGCAAGCTGCGCGTGGTGGCCGGCGACATCGGCGGCAGTTTCGGCATGAAATCGGGCGTGTACAACGAAGTGGGCCTCGTCCTGCTCGCCTCGAAGATCATCGGCCGCCCGGTGAAATGGACCTCCACGCGCACCGAGGCCTTTCTCGCCGACGCCGCCGGCCGCGACAATGTGACCGACGCGGAGCTGGCGCTCGACAAGGACGGCAAGTTCCTCGCGCTGCGCATCAAGACGCTCGCCAATCTCGGCGCCTATGTGCAGCCGGGCTCGGACGGCGGACCGGTGAGCAATCTCGGCACGCTCGCCGGCGTCTATACGACGCCCGCCATTCATGTGGACGTGACCGCCGCCTTCTCCAACACGCATTGGATGCGCCCCTATCGCGGCAACGGCCGCCCCGAGGCCGCCTATGTGATCGAGCGCATCATCGACATCGCGGCCGACCGGCTCGGCTTCGATCCCGTGGAGCTGCGGCGCAAGAACATGATCGCGCCCGCCGCCCTGCCCTACAAGACGGCGCTGTCCTTCACCTATGATTCCGGCGAGTTCGAGAAATGCATGGACATCGCCCTCGACATGGCGGACTGGAAGGGCTTCGAAAAGCGCCGCGCGGAGGCGCGCAAACACGGCAAGCTGCGCGGCATCGGCATCTCCAATTCCATCGAGAAGGCGGGCGCCGCCGGCTATGAAGGCGCGGAGATCCGCTTCGACCGCGGCGGCGGCGTGACGATCCTGTCGGGCGCGGTGAGCCACGGACAGGGCCACGAGACGATCTTCAAGCAGCTCGTCTGCGACACGCTGGGCCTCAACCCCAACGACGTGCATTACGAGCAGGGCGACACCGACGTGATCTTCTTCGGCGAAGGCACGGGCGGCTCGCGCACCTCCTCCATCGGCGGCGGCGCCATGTTGATGGCCACCAACAAGATCGTGGACAAGGCGCGCAAGATCGCCGCCTATGCGATGGGCGTGGACGAGGTGGACTTCAAGGACGGCGTGTTCATCAACCGCAAGAGCAATGCGACGATGACCATGCGCGAGGTCGCGCTGCTGGCGGCCAATCCCAACAAACTGCCCAAGGACATGGAGCCCGGCCTCAACGCCAGCGCCGTCTATCACCAGCGCAAGGCGAATTATCCTTCGGGCACGCATATCTGCGAGCTGGAGATCGACGAGGAGACCGGCGCGGTGGAGATCCTGCGCTACAATGTCGTGGACGACGTGGGCGTGGTGATGAATCCGCTGCTGCTCAAGGGACAGATCCACGGCGGCATCGCCATGGGCATCGGCCAGATGCTCATGGAGGATCTGAAATACGACGAGCATGGCGAATTGCTCACCGCCTCTTTCATGGATTACGCCATGCCGCACGCCGGCGACATGAGCTCCTTCGAGGTGAAGAGCCATTCCTGCCCCACGCCGTCCAATCCTCTGGGCGTGAAGGGCGCCGGCGAGGCGGGCTGCGTGGGCGCGCTGCCGGCGGTCGGCAACGCGCTTGTGGACGCGCTGAGCCATCTGGGCGTCGAGGACGTGCCCATGCCCGCCACGCCCCATCGCCTGTGGCGCATCATCAACGAGCGCACGCGCCGGCAGGCGGCCGAATAGGCCGCCGGTTCAGAACTCGAACAGGGGCTGCGGCCTGCCCGGCGGATCGAACCGCTGCGGCAGGTTCTCCAGCCGCAACAGGCCGCGCTGGTTCCAATAGACCGGTTCGCGCAGCCACGTGTCCATGATGACGTAATTGTGCATGGAGCCGCGCGGGGGAACCTTGCCCAGATCGAGGAAACTGCGCCGCTGGACGGTGAGCGGGGGCGGGGCGGGCCGCGCGCGCGTCGGCGCTTGAGCGGTTGTCTGGGCCTGCGCTTCCGGCGCCCAGCCCGGCGCCGGAATCCCCGCCGCGCAGGCCAGCCCGATCACGCAAGCCGCGCGCGCAAGCGACCCGGAACGCCGCTCGGAAAGCCGCGCCGGCCCGAGCGCGGCGGAACGGGGGATATCGACGGACGCCATGAGGCTCTCCTTCCTGCGCGGGCGCGCGAGCGCGCGCCTGCAGGGTCAAAGCGCGAAGCCGCGCACGGTTCCGACCGGGCTTCAGCCGCGCGGCCGTTCGCGTCCCTGCGGCTGCGGGCGCGCGGGCCGCGGCGGATCTTTGGGCGTGGAGCGCAGGGCGGGCGCGGCCGATTGCGGCGCGAGCCAATTGGCGTTCTGCGCCATGGAGCGGGGGAAGCAATCCTGCCGGCGGTCTTGTTCTGCGCGCGCGAAAAAGGCGCGCAATTGCGAATCCTCGCCCGCCGCCACAAGGTCGAACCGGTCGATCACGCAAGCCAGCGCGCTGCGATCGAAGGGGCGGCCCTGCTCGCCGCAGGCGAAACCTGAAATGCGCAGGCGCGGCGAGGTCTCCGACAGGCGGAAGCCGATGCACACGCGCACGCCCGCCGCCCCCGACATGGTGAGGTCGCTGGCCTCGAACGCGCCGAAGCGCGTGGGCAGCAAGGTGGGCGCGGAGGCGCGGTCCACCGAAAGCCCGGCGCCCGCCGCCCGCCGCGCCATCTCCACCCACATGGTGGGTTCGGCGGCGTCCTCGCGGCCGATGCGGTAGAAGGACACGCGCAGATAGGACTCGCTTTTGTCGAGCGCGCCGAAGGACAGCGTGTCGCGCCGCCCGCCGCCCAGCAGATTGTGCTGGGCCTCGTAAAGCCCCCAGGAGTCTTCGAACTCGGTCGCCGCCACTTCATAGAGCTGGAACGGCTTCACGATGTCGAGCCAGGTGGAGGCCGCCTCGCCGAAGGCGGGCTCCGCCACAGGCGCGGGCGCAGGCGAGGTATAGCCGAGCCACAAGCCGAAGATCGCGGCGAGCCCCGCCCCGCACCGGCGCACGAGGGCGGACTCCAGCAGGCCGCGGGCGCGACGCTCCAGCTCCGCCTGCGCGGCGATCCGCACGCGCTCAAGCCAAAGCGCTCCGGTGCGGCGGGGCGCGCCGCCCTGTTGAGCCAGCGCGCCGCGCACCGTCGCGATGTCGAAACGGGCCGGCTCCGGCCCCGACGCATCCGCCAAACTCATCCACGCACTCCACGCGTCCCGGCCGCCCGAAGGCTGCGGGCCGGAAACCGCTCGACTTTGCAGCGTGGACTTCATCGAGTCGTTACCATCGCCCGCTCGTCTGGCTTCAGGGTCAACGGCGCTTTAAGGATTTGGGTTAACGCATGGCTTGCGCCCGGCCATGCTCCGCCGCCCGCCGGGGCGGCCTGCGGGCCGATTGACTTTCGAGGCGCGCGCGTGTCTCTGGCCCGCGGTCAGGGCGGTCGGGGCTCCGGGCGGCCCGTTTCGAACGCACAGGACGTATGATCATGGGTTTCAAGGTCGCCATCGCCGGCGCCACGGGCAATGTGGGCCGCGAGCTTCTCGACATTCTCGCCGAGCGCCGTTTTCCGGTGGGCGAAGTCGTCGCCCTCGCCTCCAGTCGCTCCATCGGCACGGAAGTCTCCTTCGGCGACAAGACCCTGAAGTGCAAGCATCTCGACACCTACGACTTCTCCGACACGGACATCTGCCTGATGTCGGCGGGCGGCGCGGTCTCGAAGGAATGGGCGCCCAGGATCGCCGCGCAGGGCTGCGTGGTGATCGATAATTCCTCCCATTGGCGCTATGATTCCGACGTGCCCCTCATCGTGCCGGAAGTGAACGCCGACGCGGTCGCCGGTTTCCGCAAGAAGGGCATCATCGCCAATCCCAATTGCTCGACCGCCCAGCTCGTCGTGGCCCTCAAGCCGCTGCATGAGCGCGCGACCATCAAGCGCGTCGTCGTCTCCACCTATCAATCCGTCTCCGGCGCCGGCAAGGAAGCCATGGACGAATTATTCGCCCAGACCCGCGCCGTCTTCGTGTCCGATCCCGTCGAGTCGAAGAAATTCCCCAAGCGCATCGCCTTCAACCTCATTCCCCAGATCGACGTCTTCATGGAGGACGGCTTCACGAAGGAAGAGTGGAAGATGATGGCGGAGACGAAGAAGATCCTGGATCCCAAGATCAAGCTCACCGCCACCTGCGTGCGCGTGCCCGTGTTCATCTCCCATTCGGAATCGGTGAATGTGGAGTTCGAAAAGCCGATCTCCGCCGAAGAGGCCCGCGACATCCTGCGCGAGGCGCCCGGCGTGCTCGTCATCGACAAGCGCGAGCCCGGCGGCTACATCACCCCGCATGAGGCGGCCGGCGAAGACGCCACTTATGTCTCGCGCATTCGCGAGGACGCCACGGTGGAGAACGGCCTCGCCTTCTGGTGCGTCTCCGACAATCTGCGCAAGGGCGCCGCCCTCAACGCGGTGCAGATCGCGGAAGTGCTCGTCAACCGCAAGCTCATCTCCCCGCGCGCCAAAAAAGCGTAAACGCAAACCGGCGCAAGCGCGTTTCTGGAAGCCCGGACGTTGCGTCCGGGCTTTCTTTTTGCCAAGCATGGGAAAACACGGAAACGGGAGGGAACATGTCCATCGCCACGGCCCGCGCGCAGCGCATCCTCACCACCCATGTGGGCAGCCTGCCCCGACCGGCCTGGCTCTCGGAGCTGATGGTCGCGCGCATGGACAAGCGCGCCGTCGATCCCGCCGCCTATGCCGCAGCCGTGCGCCGCGCGGTGAGCGAATGCGTCGCCTGGCAGGCCGATCTGGGCGTGGACGTCGTGAGCGACGGCGAGCAATCGAAAGTGGGCTTCTTCGCTTACGTGCATGAGCGCATCTCCGGCGTGCAGGGGCGCACCGGCAAGCCGACGGGCCGCGCGCGCACCAAGGAGATCGACGCCTTTCCCGAATTCTACGCCGCCGGCCATTCGGGCACCCAGCCCGCCGGCTCCGAATGCGTTGGCCCGCTCGCCTATTCCGGCCATGACATCCTGAAGGCGGATCTCGAAAATCTGAAAGGCGCGCTCGCCGGCCGCGACCTTGCGGACGCCTTCATCCCCGCCGCCTCCGTGGGCACGGTGGAGGGGGCGGTCGTGAACATGCATTACAAGACCGAAGACGAATTCCTGGAGGCGATAGCCGAGACGATGCGCGTCGAATACGAAGCCATCGTCGCCGCCGGCTTCAGCGTGCAGCTCGACGATCCGCGGCTGGCGATGCATTACATGCTCAATCCCGACATGAGCGTGGAGGACGCGCGCCGCTGGGCCGCCCGCCGCGTGGAGGCGATGAACCATTCCGTGCGCAACATTCCCGCGAACCGCGTGCGCCACCACACCTGCTATGGAATCAATATGGGCCCGCGCACCCATGATCTCGAAATGCGCCATCTCACCGATCTTCTGCTGAAGATCCGCGCGGATTATTTCTCTTTCGAATTCGCCAATCCCCGGCATGAACATGAATGGGAGATCTGGCGCGACGTGAAACTGCCGGCGGAGAAAATGCTGCTGCCCGGCGTCGTCACCCATGCGAGCGTTCTGGTGGAGCATCCCGATCTCGTCGCCCAGCGCATCGCCCGTTTCGCGCAAGTCGTGGGGCGCGAGCAGGTGATGGCCTCCACCGATTGCGGCTTCGCCTCCACGCCCCGCGCGCTGCCGGAGGTGCATCCCGCCATCGTCGAGGCGAAATTCAGGAGTCTCGTGGAAGGCGCGCGGCGGGCGAGCGCGAAATTGTTCTGACGCCTATTCGGCGGCCTGCTGCGGGCGCGCAGGGCGCGCGCGCCACGCCTCCATCAGCAATTCATAGGAGCGCAGCCGCGCGGCGGGATCGAAGATCGCGCAGGTGACCATCGCCTCGTCGGCTTGCGTGCGCTCCGCGAATTCCGCGATCTGCGCCGCCGCCCGGTCGGGCGCGCCCACGAACAGGCGCGCGCGTTTGGCTTGCACATAAGCGCGTTCGCTTTCGCTCCACGGATAGGCGAGCGCTTCTTCGGGACTGGGCAGGGGCGCGACCTCGCCGCGCGCGCGGCGCAGCCAGTTGAGATCATAAGTGGCGGCGAGCCGCTCGGCCTCCTCGTCGGTCTGCGCGACCACGGCGGCCAGCGCGATGATCGCATGGGGCCGGGCGAGCTGGGCCGAGGGCTCGAACCCGGCGCGATAGGCGCGCATGGGGGCGCGCGCGTCATGATCGGAGAAATGCGAGGCGAAGGCGTAGCCGACGCCGATGCGCGCGGACAAATGCGCGCTGTAATCGCTCGACCCAAGCAGGAAGAGCGGCGGCAAGGGCGCGTCGGAGGGCATGGCGAACACGCGCTGGAACGGATGGCCTTGCGGAAAGTCGCGGCTCTCCCAGGCGAGCAATTCCTGCAGGCGTTCGAGGAATTCGTCGCCGCCGCGCTCCTCCATGCGCCGCCGCAGCGCG
>Ga0315899_10002093_pt1 | contig 22340 bp, 13 predicted proteins | sample LakEriMetagenome_2_FD_203518 | JGI IMG/M metagenome (GOLD analysis project Ga0315899, IMG submission 203518) | Freshwater fungal communities from buoy surface, Lake Erie, Ohio, United States - Buoy 4 MA112 | ecosystem: Environmental > Aquatic > Freshwater > Lake | place: USA: Lake Erie, Ohio... | reverse complement strand
TGGGTAAGCCGGCAAACGGCTTGCGAGGCCGTGAAATCCAACGGTCGACGAGCTGTAACCCCCGCATCCTGCAGGGGCGCGGCATGTTTGATGGAAAGGCTTTCCTTTTGGGAGAGGGGTTTTCCCGGGGTCCTTGTTTTCAATCATTTTCAAACTCTGGTACAAAAGGACCCCCCTAACGGGGAAACCGAGGCACGAACGCCCTCACCTACCGCCCCAAATTTGCCTGGGTTATGTATTGAAGCTTGGCCTTGGAATTAATTGAATGGCAGTCGTCCCACTAATCAATGAATTGCACTGCCAACGTATTATAATTTGGCCAAATTCAAAATCCGACCCGGAAACGGGTGCGTGGGCGCCGGCATGGGAGCCGGGGTGAGCAGCGGGAAGCGTAGGCGAACCCCACTGCTTCGCGACAAGGTACCGTCGACAGCTGCTGACCCGTTGGGCTTGCCTAGGGCACACGCCGTCCGGCGTGGAACCGACATCTGCTGTCACCCTGATTCGTTTACGTTGCGCATGACACCAGGACTTCATTTCCTCGCCTGTTGCCAAATGGTGGGATGGCCGGGAGCGCAATTGGATCCACGAGGTTCGCATCCGCGGACGCATACCTGCTGAAGCGTGCGGCAGATAGCAGATGCAAAAGTTTGTCTTAGCTCGCGTTGGCGCATCGCACCGTAGCTGCCTCTTCCTTGCGGCGTTCCCAGCGCAGACTCACTGTGCGTCCGTTTCTCTGTCAGGCTTGGGACATAATGCAGCCGCTGTCTGAAGGCAAATGGTGGGCATATGCGGCGTTGTGTGAGCTCATCGGCGATTTCGAGCGTGCCGCCAAGCACATTGCGAGAATCATCCTTTCTGAAATTGGCGTGGAAGAGCAAAGTCGCATCCTAAAGAAGCGACCCGATGGAAAGTATCGCTCGTATTTTATGGAGGTACATGAACACGCGCGCGCACGCACATATGCACATACACACATACATCTGTCAAATTGTTTTCAGTGGGGCATCTTTGCTTCTCTCAAGGTCTGGCCGGCAAAGGCATCGCTCTTTGGAACAGTTACCCACGTTTCCCCTTGCTCAGATCGTAGTGGTACCTGAGTCAGCAGCGCAAGATTGGAAAGGACTCTCGGATGAGCTTGCAGTCATCCGAGCTCTGTGGCGCTGCCGCTCCTACTATTTTGTTCCGGTGATGTGCTTTTCATGTGCGGGCGTGTACAAGTGTGCGTGTGCACACGCGGCTGAGTTAGGTTGCGTTTTGTCGCAGCCAATTGTGTGCATTATCGACGTGTGTGGATTGCGAATGGGCTTTCGAGCTCTGGCCCCCGAGGGATCGCGAGTTGTCTACGGTCCCGGTATGTCGGTGCGTTTGCCAATTTATTGGCATTACGATTCACGTGCAAGAGAGTCCCGCACGGCAGCTCCTAGACATGTCCCATTGTTTACGTACTTTGCATTGACTGCGGGGTTTGATGCCACGCAGGCGCCGCAAAATTGCAAAGCAAGGCAGGTACGACAAGTGAAAAATGTCCTTGCTTGATTAGCTGCTTTATAGCTGCCTTGGCGTCTCAAGACTTAGTTGTAGCTGTGTCCATGCGTTGGTGTGTTGATGCTACACGTGCTGATGCTGATTCTGAAGCTCTTTCGCAGCCCAGCAGTTGCACAGTGAAGTCGAACGTGTGGCCACAATTTTGAACCTGAAAAGTCACCAAGCATTTCCAACTTCCCACGCTCCTTTTTTCCATGAGAAAACAGAGGGGGCCAAACCGCATGGGGAGGAAGATCGAACAGAAACTAATAGAGGCGAGAACAGGGGTGTTCAGGGGCAAAAGAGCGTGGGGTTTTCGCTCTTTGGCGCTAGAGACGAGAAATTCGAAACCTTTTTTGGACATACTGTGGTTATTTGCACAACTACAAGCGGGCTGCGCTTTATGGAAATGGTGTCAGATTTATTGCCCCTTGAGGTGGGCCCTGATATGGAACGGATCAGAATGGAGGTAGCAGCCAAGAAGAAAAAGCGAGAGGAGGAAGCAACGGAGAAGGCCTCGAAGCAGTTGGCTGAGCAGAGAGAGAGGGAAGAAGCAGAACAGAGGAAAAGGGACGACACACCAACCTTATATGAGCGTTTTCGTGCAACAGCAATCGACTTTTTCGGGCTCCAAAAGAGGGAAAATTTGGGCGACTTTTCGCTGCATCAGCTCCAGTACAGGTGAGGTTGTGAGGGAGTGGCATTGAGCTAGAGATAAAAAAGAAGCAGAGAGAATGTGAGAGAGATGTCCGAAGAAGATCGAACGGTGTAGGGCTTAAATCACACGGTGCAGTGGTCCGGATCCAGGGTGATAAGAACACATACAGAGGTCAAGATACGGAGATCAGATGTATTCTACGTGTGCACGTACAGGGCCCGGGAGCTGGGAATCAATTGGACAGGCTCGCGCTACGAGCTGATTCCACGTATTCAAGCGGAGCTGAAGAATCAAGCTGAGGTGAAGAACGAACACGAGAAGCACCAGAGACAACTGGCTCAAAACAAGTACCTGCGGGAAGAGAAAAAGAGGAGAGAACAAGAGCGTCTCGACGGCATGAACGCCCAGAACCCCCCCAAGTTTGGTCTTACTGGGGCGCGACGGCCTTTACGCCCTGAGTTCGTGCGCTCGTATGAGCACGCCCTGAACTCAGATGTGCACTGTACATGGGATACTGCAATCAGCTCGCACAAAGGAGATAGGATGCAAGTGGAAAAGGCGACCGAATATTACAGCACATCAGTCATTTCGCAGTTGGCTGTAGAACTGCACCATCGTTACAGGTTGTGCTCTCCGAACGCCCGCGCCCACACTGACCCCCAAATCTACCAGTCGACCTCCCACGATCCACTGCTTTATGCCATCACAACTGACCATCTCTCCTAAATGTGCGCAAGAATAGGCACCTTCATCATATGCACTTTGCAAGGGCCATCGTGCGCATTCTGACCTTCATCATTGAACATCGCGATCGATATATCTGACGCATCAGGATCGATGGTCCAAGAGGCAAAGCCGTGGAGAACTTGACGTGCGAAAAGCTCAAGCGGATCTGTCGTCAAAAGGGTGTGAGAGCGCGTGATTTCGGCAAATTGTATGGTGCTACTTCCTCGACGCACATTCGTTGCATTATTCTCACAGAAATGGTATGTGCGACAATTATTCTTGTCTCAATGAAACCCTATATAAATTGCCAGCCCCCGGCTGGGGTTTCGTTTCGCTCCTCCACGTTTAAACTAATGCGCCGCCTTCGGCGTCTCAATCATGAATGGGCGGAGTGAGGGTCATGAATGGGCGGAGTGAGGAGTGGGCGGGTGGGTTTGCAAAAGTTGATACGTTTTTGGGTAGATTTGATACTTACAAAGGAGGTTGAGAGTATTTATTAAAAGCGATAAGAATAATTTTTACCTCCTTCAATATTTATATTTATGAAGTAAAAAAATTTACATCGAAATAAATGAAGAAGGGGGAACCCTCCGTAAAAAAACATTTTTTGTGATGTAATTGTGAAGCAATTTTTTAAAACAGCTCTGATATTTACTGCATACATGAGACGTCTACTAATATTGAAATTATGCATTGTGCCACTTGCTCCACCAGAGGTTTTGATGATCACGCACATGTACACGTGCCCGCGCATGCTCATTCTGATCATTACAATCACTTTTGCTTGTAAGCTCGGTAATTCTCCTCTGTTGTCCTGTCCTCTTCCATCAGGTATTCCGGCTGTGTAAAACGCTGCTGCGCGCAGTGATGTTAGATGCTCTACGATCTTGCCGCGGGCTATCGCGCCAGCCTGTACACGACGCTGTTTGCGAATTTCTCAGATTGGTGTTCGGCAATAGCGAAGAATCTGTGAAATTTTGGGACGGAATGCAGCAAAAATTAGAGCAACACTTTCCCGGCTTCCAGAACCTGACCGCCGCGCAAATTTCGGATCTCGCTGAGTGGGAAAAGGCAGCAAATATTCTGCAGAACTTTGAATTTCATGCTGAAATCGAGCGATATAAAAAGAAGGACGCATATCATAGGACCCACGGCGGAAACCCGCTCTCTGACCTGGAAACGACTCGTCTGAAACTCGTTGAAGGGACTCTGGGAAAAGCACAGCTCCAAGAACGTACGCTGCGGCGTGCTATTGACTCAGCGTTCGTGCACGTTGAGCATCAATGTGACAAAAAGCAGGCGCTTGATCGTTTGGCAGCGGCGTGCGGTCTTCGGTTCAATCATGGTATGCACATTTACATGAATGCATGCACATGTGCTTTTCTATATTGTTAAGTGCACGTTTGTATGTGCTGTGTGTTGATTGATAGTTTTTATTGTGTGACGCGCAGGCTTTGAAAGAGAGAGGGGGGGGGAGAGAAAGAGAGAGAGAGAGAGGTAGAGAGGGAGAGGGAGAGGGAGCGAGGGAGCGAGGGAGCGAGGGAGGGACGGAGGGACGGAGAGAAAGAGAGAGAGAGGAAGGGAGAGATAGGAGAGTCAGGCACCATTATACACGCACACAAATTCAAACGCAAAATTCAGGCATGGACGTCGACCGAGTCCTCGGCGAGTGCAAGGCAAGCATTCTGGCTCCAACAGATGTAAGGAAAATCGGACTCAGATTGCACACGATGTGCGTGGGCGATTTTGCTATGGCGATTCAAACCGTGATGAGAGCGAACCATGAAATCGAGCATAGGCGACTAAAGGACTTACGAATCTCGCTTAGTATCCTCGAGGAGCTGCTGCCTGTAGCCCCTGATGATTGGCTCCTCTGCGTATTCTATGCTGATAACCAGTTGCTCCTGTCCGATCTCGATCATGCAGAGCATCGATATAGCAAGTTGCACTCGGCGTTTGAGCACTATTGCCGAAGTGTAGCTTTGAATAGGCTCAATGTTCATTCCATGTACGAGGCGGGAGACGTCATGTATCGGATGCTGGTAATGCGTTTTGACTCTGCTCTGGAAAAGGAGTTTTTGAGTCAATGTATTGAATACCGGATGCAAGAGGTGAGCCCACTTGAGTGGAACGTAAACATCCGGAAATGGGCTGGCTTGACCTGGCGCTTTGCAACAGATTCCACAGGTCCAAAAAAGCTCTTGCGTGGCACTATTGCGGGCAGGCTGCTGAGCCTGTGGATCGAATATCAACGCGAGCATCATCCACATCGTTACAAGGAACTCAATTTGCTGTCGGTCGACGGTCTAGAACCCTCGGACGTGTTTGCAGTTCTCGAAGCCACCAAAGAATACATGCCCCTCGGTAAAATCGTACTTGAACCTGAGACAGCGACCCAGAAACCAGCAAAAGGTGTCGTCAGCAAATTTTCTGTTGGGAAAGCTCTGAGCTCCTTATTTTCGAAAGACCACACTGAAAAAATGACAAAACCAGATGGGAGACTTGATATTAGACCAACTCCGTTCATTTCGGATGACGGTATCTGCGCCTGCATCGAAATCATAGGATCTGTAGAGCACTTCCACGCGCAAAAGTGCCGCACTATGACTGGAGAACCTATACTATTGCTGGCAGATCAGTGCGGAAGCTCATTGACGAGTTTTCAGCTCGCGGAGAGCCCGCACGTTTCGCAGGACGCAATCGAAGCTGTCATTTCTAAATGCGAAAGCCTGGTGGACCTTTCTGTCGAGTGGATGGAAATGGTTATGACGAATACGTTCGTGAAAAAAATTTCTGTGCACTGGGGGTTTCTCGCCGCCCTCGACATCTCTGAGAACAAGGACATCAAGGACGATGCACTCCGAAGCATTGCCGAGAATTGTCCAAACCTCATCGCGGTGGACTTTTCTGGCTTATCAGACATTACCGACGCGTCCATGACACATATTGCGCGATCTTGCCGCCGAATTCGCACCCTTGTCCTCCGAGGTTGCCGGAAGCTTTCAGGTGCACACATGTTTTTGTGTTCGATCATGTGCGTTTTCCTTCATGAGCACAGAATCAATTTTCTCCGTAAGGCTCGGGGGAATCGTTTCCGTGTTCTCAAGAGTTATCGTCCGACATTGTAATGTGCCGAGCGCACTGCTGAACGTGCACACACATCACATGCAAAAACAGGCGATTCGGTAGCTGAGTTCGCGTTTCGGACGCACAGCCTCTGGAGTATCAAGAATAATGTGTGGAGGCATCCTGACGGCAAACCTCTTGCACAAAGAAATCAGAGGATGATGGTATTTCGCTCCCGCTCTTGCTCGATCGCATCCTTCCCCCTGTTTTATTTCCCGTCTGTCCTTCCCGCAGCCCTTATTCTCACAAACCGCATCACATGCCTGGTCTTGTTTGCTCACTATCTTGAGCACGCACACACTTGCTTACGCAGAATATCAAAAAACCACTCACATGGCAAAAAAGTTCAAAGAAGCTGACGTCCAGTGAAGTGAAAGAGGAGGAGATTATTCCCTGGGCTGTAGGCAACTGCGATTCCCGATCCAAGTGGTTGGATTTGGCGGGTGCTGTTACATTGCTGTCTCAATTGAATCAACAACCCGAAGAAGACGTTCCGCATGAAGCATGCTACTTGATGTTTGACGAGCTTGATCAGGTCACGAAATGGAAGGTTGACGCAGGCCACAAAATTCGTATTGAACGTGCCCGGCGATGGTTCCTCAACAAGGTGTGAGTACAGTTGCGCGTGGAAGCCCACGACACACACACATCTGCACGTCTCATATTCATATACACATGCAACACAGGTTGACACGGAAACTATTGAAATGGACTTTAGAGCTGCACGAAAGGAACTGGACGAAATGTTCGAGCTATACGCCGGTCATGCACCAGGAGAACCTTCGAAAGGACATCCAAAATCATTGTCGCTGGAAAACCTTCTTGATTTGCTCAATTTTCTGAACATCTGTCCCGCGTACATCATGGCAGACAACGTGGCTTACTTCATGCAAGACTTCTTGAGAAAGCGGCAAGAGAAGGAAGTGGCACAAAATGAGACAAATGTCCTGATGGCGTTGGGCTTCAATGAGCCCAAGCGCTTGCTGCATGACGAATACCTAGGTGTCATGGCCAAGATCGCCAAAAGTCTACGCGTTGAAGAAATCAACCTTGGGCGCATCACACGTGCTTGGTTGCACAAGCCGGCTGTTGACAAAGAATCTCTTGTTGCTCGACTTGACCCCAGAGGTGAATCTCACAGCCAGCTGTGCAGGTTCTGTGTGTATGCGCGCGTGTAGATCTGTGTAATCGACGCATGTGTGTATGCGCGTGTGTAGATGTCTGCGGTCTCGTGTGCACAGAAATGTGCACACTTGACAATGTAAGGAAACGAGGGGCGAGTGACGAAATGCTGTATTCCGCATACGCGTGCGTGTGCGCACACAAAAATGCAAATACGCGCAAACACACCGGCCTGCAGCGAAATTACACGGCACGACTCGCACGATTTGGTCATTCATCTCTCGGTTGGTGCCCTCAAACTGACCAAAGATACAATGGAGGTGCTGTCGGAAAAGGGTATGGAATTTGAGTCGATCGAAATGACCGTTTCTACGAGCTGGGGTAAAGATTTCAAGAGTAAAAAATTCAAGAATTATACCCGCGACACGTACAGGAAAAAGCTGAAGGAAAGCGTTTTTAAGCAAGAATTCTGGCTTTTCAGGATGTACGAGGAGTTTTTGATTGATATTCCTCTAAGCGCCGTGAATGGAGATGATGATTGGCGCAGCGCGAACCTGTACATTCAGCTTGCATTCAACTATTTTGATTACAAAAGGGCTAAAAAGGGCCATGGTCATCAGCAGCAAAAGATTGCAACTCTAATCTTGCTGATGCCGAAATACGTTGAGACAGATGGGCCTGTCGAATGGCTGGCATTTGGGAATTTCGTCGGGCAGGCAGACAAGCGAGATGCAGTGGCCATGGCGAAGTCGCACAAAATGCCCCCGCAGCTTCGAATGCGCTATCGTATCCTGAGAAATGTGAAGGCCGATGCAGCCAAACAGAAAGTCAAGGCATTGCACCACTATGAGTATCATACCAGCGTTGGTGCGGCCGCCTTGGGCGCCATACAATCTATCTTGCCCGGGTATATGGCGAAGAAGATAGACCTTCTTGCGGAGGATGTGATTGACGAGGTGTTTACCCAAGTGGTATTGGGCACCCTTAACGAGTGTGTTCGTGATCTCTTTCACGGCCTCAATATTATGGACGAGCTCAACCTCAGCGGCTGCTTAATTGACGATGACAGTGTATACGAGCTTCTGCATTGGTTTGATGGATTGAAGACCCTTAACCTTGCAGACTGCCCTCTGGTATGCCCTTCGACTGTAGCAAAGTGGTCGTGCCACCTGAAGAGTCTTGAGCACCTCGACCTGAGCCACACAAAAGAGGAGTTCGTGCCGGAGAGCTACCTGGAACTCGTTATGTCCTGCCCGAATCTTGTGTCGGTGAATTTTTCTGCCTGCCTTGGTTTAACCGATGCAGCCATCCTTCAGATCCCGCTCTACGTGCCTTTTCTTGCAAGCCTCAATCTGAGTGGATGCAAAAATATCTCAGATATGGGCTTTACATTTCTGAGCGATGCAACGAGCCTGACGCGGCTCAAGATATCCGGATGCGGCCACGCTTCTGAAAACGCCATTCTCAAAATGATCCGCGGCCTCACAAACCTGACGAAACTGAATTTGTCTGACATGAGCTTCATGACTGACAAGTGCGTTCACGCGTTCATGACAACTTGTCCTGGTCTTAAACGTATCAATGTGAGCAACGACATGCAGCTTACAGCGGATGCGCTTCGAATCTTTGCGCGTTTTGGTCAAGGGTTGCAGAGCCTAAACATTGGCGGAAACAGCAATTACGAATCCGAGGCGCTGGGAGAGCTTGTAATTAGTGCCGAGGGTCTGGCAAAATTGAAATTGGCAGGATGTGTTGGACTGACGGATGATGCACTCATCAAGCTTGCTGACCACGGAGTAAAAGCGAAATGAAAAAGTCAGACGCCGTGCAGTCTTGGCACAAATCCGAGCAGAGCTGAATTTTGACATGTTGCGCAGGCGTCGCTCGAGGCTCTTGACCTGTGTAATACATCAACGACGGCCTCTGCTTTGAAGCAGCTGATTACCCGTTTGCCAGGCGTGCAGATTTTGTGCGATGCCGTCGACATTTGATCAAGATGCCCTCAACGCATTGGTACGTGAGCGACGATAACGTTTATGAGGCTAGGCCAGAGACAAAACCGAAAAATAGGACAGGGGTTGGAGCTGGAAGATCCGTGCATCTTCACCAGGCCCGTGGGCAGCATTCGCTCTTTGCACAGCCCGCGGGATGGCATATGATGACTAGATGTAGGCGAATATTGCACAGGGTAGAACGAGTGCGTTCCAGATTCACTCATGAGTATACTCCTCTGATATGTTTTGGTATCCGCATGCGCATCGTATTCTGTGATATCTTAACTGTGAATCTTGGCATTTCGTCCTCAGGTCTAGGACCAGAAGAGCCAGAAGTTGAAATCTTCCTCCCTCACGCAAGCCAAGGCGCAAGCAGCAGGAAAAAGAGCAACAGCCGCAGGACACGAGCGACGATTCAGAGATGGACGAACACCTTGCCCAGCAGGAGGCTTCACTAAAAAGCAATGGTCGGAAAGCATAGCTGTTTTTGTCATAAACACACAACTTCGGGCTTAGCCGCAGTCTTGCGGATTTTATTCCACCTCGAAGTCAACAATGCGACTGACTTCTGATTCCTTCACCCCCCTCGCCCCTTTCCTACCCTCCTGTCCTTTCTTTCAACAAACAATTATTTGGAAACCCAGTCTCACACGTCCAAGATCATAGCAGTACCCCGATAAAGCCATTTAGTTGGTCGCTCCATTGTCTGGACTTGAGTGGTACAGAGGAAGGAATCGCTGCGTCTTGCTCGTGCGTATATCTGTGTCGCACATCAGCACGCGCGCACATGGAAGCATTCAGAAAAAATACACAGGGTTAGGATGAGCTCGACGCAATTCTCAGGGTATGCGTATTATATAAACATCAGCTGTGGTATGGGCGATTTTGTGTGTGCGTTTGCATAGTATCTGCTCGTACACGGGTGAGCAGGTGCCTCATAACGTATCTGCGTAGACTCTGGTGACAATGTGGCACGCGCACAAACACAAACATTTATACTGACAATCGACTAGTCTAAATTCTCGTGCCAATGGCGCGCGCCTCCAAAATATTTGCATAGACAAACGTGCACAAAGCCTCCGTGCTGACCGGGCAGTCGAAGAAATAGGGAGGATCTTGGTCCGGATCGTTGTGGATAGGAAAGGTCACGTGAGGTGCCCGTTCGTTAACATGGACGACTTTTACGTAGACGACAGGCACGGACGGACGGACGTCTTGGAGCACTTGGTCAATTATGCACTGCGTCGATGGCTCCCATGCAGCGCCCTGTATGTTTATACGTTTATCAGTTTCTCCATCCTAACCAATCTATTAGCTGTTCATGTGATATACTCGCGGTGCGATTCCCCACAAGTACAAAGGACGATCTATGCATCTACATCCTAGCGTATGAGAGACTGCGCGGCCTGGGTCTATGTGCCTGCTCAATCGCCGCAATGTCGTGAGGCAACGCTACACGTATTGTGGAAAACGAATCTGTCTTTCTGAAGTCCATTATCAATCTATGCACACCTCAAGGAATAGGCCATGTACAAGTAGCCCATCAGTAGGGATTGCGTCTGGGTCAGCCATCATTTCTAGCGAAGACTCGGACGGCCAGACCGTGACTGCGCCGCATACGTCCAGATCCTCCCACGAAGCCACTGAGGGATTGGCGCGAAGGTACATTTGTTTAGCACACCTCATTAGCGCACGAGGGTTAAAGAGACCTGGGAGCCAGATTGAAAGAGGGGCAGCTTTCCCCTCCTTTAAACCCTCTTTCCATGTTTCGAGGAAAGCAACTCGGCTGAGGAGGTCAATGAACCATTTTGATAGCCCGTAGAGTGCATCATGCGCCACGTTAAGCCACGAAGCAGGAACTTCATTCGACATGATAGCTTCGAGAAGCCTCTCCATATGATCCGATATATTTGTACGCCCATTCAGCGACGCCTGCAGTGCTCGAAGCTCGGGCCTGATGGTGTCTAGCACCATATTCATGCGCGTAGCTTCTTGCAACAATATATAACCCAACGGCTCGAGCATGGCACCAAGGTTCTGCACATCATCTCGGATGCTGTCCAGGACAAAGTTGATGGGAAGCTGTTCAAGGAGTTCATGTAGACTATCAGAGGCTGCTGCAACGGACTTGCGCCCCGAGTCCAGGGGCATGCTGGGCTCGAGAACGACAGCGAGATATCTCAAGAATGCGTCCGCCTTGGGGAGCGCCACCTGAATGGATGCATTGTGATGCAGTCCCAATACATTGGCATTCTCCAGATTGTCATGTTCCTGGAAGTACTTGATGTACTCGCCGTATGTTAAATCATCCTTGTAGCGCACACCTGGCAAGAAGTCACCTCGGCCCTTGGATGCATTGACGTCGCGTTTGAATTGCACCATATCATGCAAGCTCTGCTGCACCAGAAACATGTCTCTCACATCGTGCACCAAATCCCCATACATTGTTTCTGCAATCTTGGAAATCAGCGAGGATTGCAAAGTTTTTGAGCTCGTCACTGAATTTACGATGATCTGGCCTGCTTCCTCGAGTTGTTCCAGGCTAAGATCATACTCGCGCGTCCAACCCAGACTCAGGAAGGAATTGCGGTGGACAAGACTAGCATGGCATATGGCCAGTTCTGTGACCAGATTTTCGAATTTCATTTGGTCTGCGGGTGACGACCCCCGGTCAAGGAAGCGCTCGTTGTCAAATACCGCCAGAGATTTGAGCACGTTGGCTTGAAAACTCGTGGGCGCTTCATATGTCATGCAGATTGATGATCTGACAAGGCTGTTGGGGATTTCAAGATTTGTTCGTTTGGTTGTGCTGTTATAAAGAATGAATGCACGGAATTCTCCGTCTATCTGTGTCTCGCGCATTTGAAGCAATCTATCCAACAACATGAGCCACTGCGGTCTGGTCTCTGCATCAAACATCACCACCCACCGTCCAACCTTCATTGCATACTTCAAGTCTGATGCGACGTCGTCGTCTGACACCTTGCCATGTCGTAAATACACAACTTTGCTGCCGAATTTCTTCTTGCGAATGAGCGTCGTGATTCGTCTTGCAGTTTCTTCCGTGCGCGACATTGAAAACAGCAAGAGCGGCATATGCGGACGCGAAATTCTATACATTTCAACCAGCTGTGTTTCGCCACTATGATCACTTACAAAGTCGGGTCCAAGATTCTCTGCGACAAAACTTCGGAAGCCTTGCTGCACGCGATCAGGGCGCACGGCGCGGAGAATCAAGAGACGTTGAAACGGGGATGCCGTGCGACCGTAGACGCCCGGCAGAGTTGAAATTTCTGGTGTTGCCTCACAAATCCATCTTTGCCAGCGATCGTGTGATGATTCAACGTCGTGCGGCAATTTTTGCAACCCTGGTACCTCTTCCAACGCGCACAGTGCCTGCCAATTCCTCTCAGACATGAACGAGGCGAGTGTAACAGGTACCTTGCTTGCATGTCTGGTGGCATCCGGCAATACGCCGCCAGCAGCCTGGCCGAATTCGATGATTGATTGCAGCTCCTTGCGTGTGACTGCACCAGTCTTGATCATTCTACGTAGAGCCACCACAACTACGAATAGAAGCTGGTCACGCGCGAATAGCCCGCGCTGCACAAATTGACATAACTTCACAGACACTGAGGTCATCAGCGAGTCACTATCTTTCACTGCTAAGCCTTCATTCGCATCTTCTGTTGAGGCCTGTAGCTGAACACGTCCACGATCCAGATGGCCCTTGGTACCGCCTTTGATAAGAGTCGCCATCACCCGAAAGCGCATGAAAGGATTTGTATCACTGCCTGCCTTGGTGAAGTCTGGGACATGTATAAAGCCACGGGCTGGTCGCTTGATATCTTTCACCGCCGCATTCAAAAGAGCTGACGTAAATGCGTCGAGCGAAAACTGGTACAGTGGATCAATGTTTTCAAGACTTTGCGCAATGAAGTACAGTTCCACGCAGCTCTTGGCCAAATTACGGTACGGCTGGCACATTTTGCTTGCGTGCTCAATTTTCTCCTCCCGAGCATTCAATTTAACCGTCAGATCTGAGCGTAAGGTTGCCAAACCATCAAGGCTTTGAACTAATCCTGGGTCTAATAGAATCGAACCTTGTGCAGCGAGAAGTTTTGCAAGCACCGTAACCGTCCGTTCTTCTAGCTTCAGTTCTAGGTCCGCATACTCTCGTGCGGTCTCGAACCGCATTACTTCAATGACGGGCTGGCGCTGCTGGGTGATCACACGTAAAAACACATCTTCAAGGCCCTGCATTGAAGTCGTGCAATCAATCAGCGTGCACTCTGCTTGAACCACCGAGTCAATTCGCGGACTACTCGCCCGCGTGACAAGGTATAGGCGGAAGCGCGGATGGCACTCGACTTCCTTGTCGCCGAGGCTAATCAACGTGCTATTACCTTTCTGATAGATATTTTTGGCCACTGCTCTACTCAAGAACAGCGGCACAGCATTCTCCACACCATCAACTACAAGCGTCCATCCACACTCAATGGCACTCGTCAGCTTTTGTTTCAAGGAATCCGATCCCGCAGACTCATGCTGGACTTTACCAGAACTTGACTTCTGGCATATCCATCGGGTGAAATACAAATGAGGGTCAATTAAGAGGGGTGTTCGAGTGGTGGTACACACAATAGCTGCATTCTCAAGCGCCGTCCTGTCGTCTGGGAGCCCTTGCTGCGCCCATGCCAATTTCATCAAACGAGTGCATATCAACCGCAACGGATCCGGAGACTTTCCACAGTCGACCTGATTGGTGCTGAGCAGGTGCAGTAACTCCTTGACGAACTCCTTGCGAAATACTGGGGCCATAGGACCCATGTACGACACGAAACTAGACGATAGCAATGCACTGCCAAGCAGTTTGGGCTCCATCGCCCGGATCTGTTCCATCTGATCGGCCCAGAGCTTCTGCTCGACGGAAATAGCCATCAAAAGCTGCTGTGCCAGTGATCGGCGCTTCTGCAGATCCTTGGCCTGTTCCAGCAATTTGTTCTTGGATTCCGAGACAACTTGACACGCCTTTTCTGCATTTTCCAGCTCAGTTTGAAATTGCTTCAGACCATTCTTCGCTTTGTCTAAATTTTGCTTTGCTTCATCGTGCTCCTCACGCGTCGTTCCCATCAGCTGCAACTTTGACTGCGACTTCGAGACAATGTCATAGTATCTCACAACGTTCATGACAGACTCGCACAATGCGCCGGCACAAGGGTTCTTCTTCCTGACTTCCGTCGGGTCAAACCCCTCCTTGTCCATGTACTGACGTGTCGTGCTGATACTACGTGACTCTACTCTGCCTTCGGAAATAGCCGCGAGGATCTTGTTGGTATCTTCGGTGATTGATTTCACATCCTTGAGCATGGTTTTTGCGGTGACCCAGTCATGATTCTTGGCGGGAATTTCGCGCAATGCGAGCATTGCAAATAGGACCTGCTCGATATATTTGTGCGGAGAATTTGGATTTGCCTTCATTTCTATGAGATCTCGAGCTTTTATTGACACAATGGCGTCGCGTGCCGCTTTTGCTGCAGGCTCGCCCTCTTGCAGGATGGAGTTGCACGCAGCGCGCTGCTCAGAAAGCGCGTCTCTCAGTTTTTCCTCTCTGTTTGTCTCAGCAGTAACATTGGCTTGCTCCTCTTCGACATTTACTCGGGCATTGCGAATGGTTTGCAAGAGTGCTTCTTCTTCGAGTTTCGCGTCGTCTATGGACACTGCCCCCTTCGTCAATTCTTCCTCTAGCAATTCCACTGAGACATTCACCTCTGCTATGCGCTCCATCACTAGTTCAAGATTGCTCATGTCTGTCCGCATCCGCTCACCTTCTTTAGTAATGAGAGCGGTAAAGAGTTTGAGGTGGTCAAGAAACATTTTCGGCGCCAAGCAGACGCGAACGTTCTGCAAACGACGCGCATCACCGTCGGCAGCCATTTGAATGACAATCGCATATGAGGCAGCTAGCGAGGAAGCAACGACCTTCAAATCCACTTCAGATTGATCAGACTGGTCATCAGGTGGTGAAGGAAGGGGAAGGGGAACGTCCGCTAAAAATGTCTCAGCAACGCCTTGCAAAACTTCGACAGGCCACGGATGTATCCAATTGATCTGCGTACACGTTTGCAGCGATGAAAATCGTGCCATACGTTGTCGCAATTTTGGCCCAGGCTCTAGGCAAAGTGCTATCCTCAACGTCTTCATCACACGTGCTCTGAATAGTTGGAAGCATGTGTCCCTGTCAGAAACATGCCCGTGGTCCTTTGCGAAGTTGCGCAAGGATTCATGAACTGCATCCTTGTCCTCTGCAGTAAAAGCGTCCCGCAAATCACCAGTCGTCAATACCTCTGAGAATGGCACGAGAAATTCTTCGTCTACAATGGCTGACTCCGTTATCATCAGAACAATCAATTCATCCCTCAGACCAACCTTCATATACATATCTCTAATTTCATTGCGCAAATCTTGAATGCCATAATTGATGGAGGTCTCTAACCGCCACACCGTGTAATGCATGAAGTATGCCGCTAATTGGGTGAGACTCTGCTTTCCGTTGCCACCCTCACTCACAACAAGAGCATGCCCCATTTGGAGCAGACGAACAATTTTCAAAACATTACGAATCGACACATCGAACAAGAAGAGTTTCGCCTGCGGGTTACCATCTTGGTGCGACTTTTCAATGCAGGCTTCAAATTGCTTTGTGACGCGTTCAAGTTCTAGAATTCGTGTGTAGGTCGAGTTTGGATCATCTTGCTCCAACCTAGTGAAAATAAAGGGCTCAGCAAAGATAGTTTTTTGTTCGATGTCCTTGAAGTAGCGTTTGCAGACATCTCGGAGCATTTTATTGAAGGTGACATACGCTGCCTGCGACACGAGGGTGTCCCTGTACACTCGTTCAGCTTCATGCGCCCACAATGACAACAATTGATGAGGCTCAGTGAAGTTGAAGGAGTCCGCGAGTCTGACTCCATCTAGCACACGCAATTGGTGACGCAAGTCGAAGTCGTAATGGTGCGTTTCGATGCTCTTCTGGAATAAACCATTCATTTTGCTGTGTAGATCTACTGTGCACAAGACTAGCTTGTTGATAAATGCCTCGTCGCAGAGCTTAGGATCAAATTTCGGAATTTCAAAATACGTCTTGAGCCTCGCATGGAAAATGCGATTGAGGGATTCTTGAGAGTATTCTTGGTTGAAAATGACAAAGTGTCGCAGCAACCGATCGTTGACGGCGTCATTCCCACGCGCTACGTTCATACCTGCAATCAATTGCGTACCATTGAGAAGCTTTTCTGCATGCTTCTCACGATCGTACCAGGTCTTGTAATCTAGCATCTGGCGGACGAGTTCTAGACCACTCTGATCCCCAAATTGATCCACCGCCTCCATGTTGATGTCATCCAGCACAATCGCTAAGTTCTTTGCGGCAATTGGTCCATAGTTTTTGCCCGCCTTCTTCTCTAGCACACTTTCAAACAGTCCTTGTATCATGTGAGATCCCGACAGGTAGGTGAGCTGATAACGAGTCTTGCTATATCCGTTCGGAAGACGGCGCAACATTTCCTCCACAAGCGCAGTCTTGCCCGTCCCACTGGCGCCAATGAGCAGCAGATTCAAGTGCATCGCCGACGCCAAGCCGCCGATGGTGCGTGCCGCAATAGTATCCGTTGTATGGATGAAAACCTTGGACGTGGCTAGCTTCGCTTCCTCAGTTTCGTAGGACACATGCTGTGGATTAGCAGGGGCAGAATGCATCTTGATTTGGGCTTCTTTTTCTTCGTCTTCGAGAAGTGACTGCCAAGAGATAAATTCAGCCCTTTTGATGCCGTAGTCGAAGACCGTACCCTTGCTGGGCACACGCACCGACTTGAAGGTCTGTCGCCAAAAGACGCTAAATGATCGTTTGTTCTCAAACGTGAAGCCGCTGCCGAACGCCCAGATTGCCGCAAAAGCAAAGTATTTCTCGATGATTTTCGACTCATCTTCGACATTCTTTGGGATGTTATCATTCGTCACGAGTGCGTCAAGCAGGCGGCAAAGTGTCTGTACGGACTTGATGGCAGGAACAGTGACGACAGAGTTCATTTCGTTTCCAATGGCATTCAAAATTGGTGGCACATACTGCTGAATTAGCGCCTTCACACAGTGGTGACGGGTTTGGACGATTTCGCTTGTCTCAAGCCACATTTGCACCCAATTTTCCCAATCTAATGAATGTGTCGTATTAAGGACGGATACACGCGAAACGATCGATGGGGCAGCGTGTCTCAGTGATTTTGTTTCCAAAATGACCTTAGTCTGGGCTGAAAGACGAATGTTTTCGCTATTTGCAAGGCTGAGAAGGCGGGTGTCGCCAAGAAGCGACTGCAGATTTTCTGCCCAGGAAGGATCGACTTCGCAGTCAATCACAAACCACAGCTGACGGCACTCAACATGCCCCATCAGGTCCTTAAGCAAGTGTGGTAAGATGCCTTCTTTCCAGATTTCCCCTCTCATGTAGCCGTATAGCTCAAAAGATGTAAATACCTTGGGATTGAACTGTAAACATGGCCAAATGTCACTTTGTTGCACGATATTCAAGGGCAACCACAATTTTTCGTTGCGATATACAGGGCGCAACATGATATTTCTCATACCTGCTTCCATTTTGTTTTCACGCCTCTCGCCTCGAATACACCTGCGCAGAAAGAATCAGTGCCAGACACATGGATGCTAGAAGCAGACGGGGGAGACACTCGAGAGCTGACTTGTCGAACTCTTACCCGCAAGACTCTGCCAGAGTTGAGTTTTGCCGGTGGCAGTGGCACCAGTGATTGCGACAGCATGCTTAAAGTGCAGCATGTTCTGAGGGTGACATGTTGTGTGCACATGGTGTCAGTGATGATATTATTTGTTTCGTGCATGTCAGCTAAGACGCAGACATATATGTCTGCACCATTTGCCAGCTGACATATGTCCATTCATTACACATGTCTCAAAACTTACCTCCAGATCCAGCATTTGCTCCGCAGCCAAATCTGTGCACAAAAGCTTTGAAGATATGGTCTCCTGCAGCATGTCAGTAATTTTCTGTGCCCTTGAGGATTGATCGTTGACCTGCTTCACCTTGACCCTCTCTTTGTCAAATACGTCGGCGACAAAATCATGAAAAATAAGGCGGGAATCCTTGTCGAGCAGTGCATCAAAGTGCAGGATAATCTCACGTTGAAACAAAGCAAGTTCGTCCTCCTCACTCTCGCCCCATTTGCCTTCGGTCCGATAATAATAGCACAAATTTGTGATGCGCTTAAAGACACGTAAACTCCAATCGACTGGCTGATGCAGGCCCTTCAAGACGACTCTTCCAAACGCTGCTACATGGGAGATCTTGACGCCGAGCTCGTCTGCCGATTTAAATCCCCGAGCCATTAGCCAATTGCGCAAAATAACTTGCATATCTGGTTCGCTGATGACTAGTGGTCGCATCTGCAACTTCATCGACGGATGGAGAGTGTTGGGGCAGTTTACAAGGGAATTGATGGTCGACGGCCACAAGACAAAGAAGCCCATAGCCGAATCCAGAGGAATATCTTCGATGTGGCCGAATGTACACCTCGTTCTATACTCTGCAAGCGCTAGCAGCACACTTTTGCAGAAGGTAGCGCACACTGCCACAACATCTGCCTGGAGCACGTGAAAGTTGCGCAAACAGCCCCATGCACGGTTGGAGGCTAGACCCGCAAAAATGTTCACCATGCACTCGGCGTCCGTCTGCGGTGAGCACTGCACCACTTCCAGATGCGCACCGGCGAGTGCAGCTAGCTCCCCAATTGTCTCAGTTTTACCAGCGTTACCCTCGCTCAACACCAAGCAACCGCGATATGCCGTAACTGCCCGCAGGGCATTGCAGAACGCACGCGACGTGGGCATCGTGATAACAGAACTCTCGACAGGTCCAAGGTAGTCGTGTAAATATCTGTAGCTGCGATCACCGCACTGCAGAACACAATCATGATAAGCGATCTCGCGGGGATTCGAAGAGGAAGAGTTGGGCTGAATGATTCCAGAAAAACCTGAAGCTTGCTCCCCTTGCAGTTCTCCGAAGGCATTTGCTTTATCATGAAGGTCAAGCCGCCACTGCACACGGATGTGAAAGTGCCACGCAAAGCTGTCTACTCCATCTGTCATGTCGGTCTGATTGAAATAATCAGCCGTGTCACATAGGTGTATGTGTAACAGAAAAGCATTCTGAAGAACCATACGTTTGTTGCTTTTGAGGGATTGTTGTGAGATCAACGGTTGTAAGTAGTCGACACGACTCGAGTCCAGAGATTTGCAGAAGATTGCAATTGCGTCTTTGTTCCCAAATCCACCAGCCAATTTCGCCAACTCCAGTTCCATTGAACTATAGAAGTGGATACGCAAAGCGCACAGGGCCACTTGATTAGGATATTCCAGGAACCATGATGTGTCTGCAGCGACTGGTACCTCTTCGACAGCTTTGCCGAGGAGCGCATGTAAAGTATTTTCCACTTCCACCAGAATTCCCTTGAAATTGTCGATCACTCCGCTATCTAAGACAACCTCGCTAATAAATTCAACGGTCTCTGAGCCCTCGCTTGATACCCAAGAAATTGCGTTGCTAGCGGCACCGGATGGGTATACATTGACGTGCGAAATGCTCGAGCGTACTCTCTTGAAGTCAATCTCTGTAAGCTCTGGGCTAACCTCGTTGCCCAGGGTTGCTAGCACCTGAGCAAGAGACATGAAAAAAAATGGTGGAAACGTCTTGCGCTTTTTTTGCGCATACGACATCAGAGCATTTTCTCCTTCCTCTAGCTCTTCTAGAAAGATCTCGAGCTGCAACGTCAGCACCTCGTCTTGGTGGTTCGCTGCTATCACCCTTTTCACCTTGCTCAAACCTGTTAAAAAGGCCCGAATCTTGTTGTCTAAGAATTTGAATTTTTCGGTGGCCTCGGGCAAGGCTTTGGGCACGTCTCGTTTGTGCAGGAAAAAAATGGACAAATTCTTCCATTTGTCTTGAACCTCTTCGAGTAGTTGAACTGCCTCTGCTACCAAGGACAGCTCAGACTCCCAGTGACGAACTTCGACCTCAAACGTAACGATTCCACGTTCGGGCTCCGTCCGTAACACAGCATCGAGATACTTGGAGTTCATCATGATTGAAATTTGGACGCGATGTGTCTCGAGCTTGTCCATCAGATTGGGCTCCAATGAGAGGACGACAGAACTGCCAAGTTTTCAAAATGAGATTCACACTGCATATGAAAAGATCATACCGACGAGCATTCTGGCAGCAAAAAGAAATTAGAGACAAAACTTACTTTAGTGCCTCGATGTGATCATAATTGAACGCAGCTTCGGACCAGGTGATGTCAATGCTTGCGAGATGATTCTCCATTTCATGCTCAGATTGTGCGCGAGAAAGCAAGTCGTGGATGTCTTTTTCGTGGAGATGAAGGTCCATCGCCAGCAGATTTTGGAACATGAAGTGCTCATCTTTGTAGTTGAGACTTCGGACGTCAACAAGGGTTTTCAGTATATCCCAATGCCGGTCGCGGATACACTCTTGCTGCATACCGAACAAGATTTCAAATGTTGTGAGCAGGTTCTGCATATTTACGCGTAACTCTTGGTACAACTCCCAATCCTTTGCCGCGGGATTGCGACTCACGAGATCCAGTAAGAGGTCCAAGAGACTCTTGAAGTGCTCAGTGGCTGCAGAACAATCCAACTCGTGCCACTTGACATGACCCCACGAGCGCACATACGACTCGTACAGAGAAATGAAGCACCACATCTGTCGCACGACTTTCAGGCTATCTCCAAGATTTCGCAGCATTGCAAGAGATTTCTCCATTTGTTCGGGGAACCCAAATACTGTAGCCTCAAATCCCAGTGTTTCTGCATCGTCAGTCATTGCCTGAAACTCCTCGTAGACTTCAGCAATATCCTGGAATGAGCTCTCAGCATTCATCACAAAGACAAACGACGATCGCTTTTTGAGTGAGATCACGTAGCTCTGCACCTTATTCTCAATGTTCGAAATCTCTTCTCGCAACTTCACTGTCTCGATAGTTCGCAACCATTGAGTTTTTTCGGTGATTCTTGGAGCCAGTTTTTGGATTTCGTTCCACATGTCCTGGCATTCTGAGAGATCAACGCCAAGACGCTCAAGCTTTGAGCCTTGCCTGCGAAGAACGACTAAGACCTCTTGCAGAATGTCTAGCGTCAAGCTAACTTCATTCTTGTGTTCTTCAACACGGTACAAGGACCCAAAGATGTCCCATGCAATTTTGCTGCGAAGCTCTTCCTCATCTGCATCCTGTTTTCCGCCGTTTTGAGCATCCATTACGTTGGACGGAATCTCCTGATTTAAAATGTCGCGCTCGGTTTTCAAAAATTGCTGCACCGTGGATAGTTCATCGACCATTTGCATCGCCATTTTCCCGTTGACTGTCGTCGATTCTAAAAGCTCGTCGTACTTGAGCACATGGATTTCCTCACATGGTGATCCCGCCTTAGCGCTCAGTAGAAGTACAAGCTTCTCCTTATTCAGCACACCAAGCGAGCGGATCCGATCCCGGGATATCCACGTATAATCCGATGCATAGAGACATGCCCACTTCCATTTATCCTCTTCGACCCTCGTATCGAGCATGTAAATGTCATCAAAATTTACGCCATTCTGATCCGTTCCACCATAGATAAAGATTTTGCCCTCGTGCACGTATGAGCCGAAGTCTCTCCTGGGGCGCACCTTTCCGGCGCCTGCCATAGTCCGCCACTCGACAATTCCCTCCTTTTCTATGATTTGCCCCATTATCAAGTCGGAGGAGAAGGGAACACCGCCGAACATGACGACAGAGTCCTTATCCAAGGCGAACACCTGGCACTAACCATTTCAGCATACATACGCAGACACCCCGAAAAAAAACTAAAAAACATTCAAATTTGTACCTGGTGCTTCTGACGACACCCTGGCAATCCTAACACTTTATCATGATCTTGCTGCTGGGCCACTCTCATTGCGAATACTGCGCTGGTGCTCGTCATGTCGTGCATAGTTTGCTGCGACCTTAGCAGGTTATGTGCTGTCTCTTCAGGGCTCAAAACATTCTTAAGTTTGCACCACTCAATCTTATCAAGGTTCTGCGATTTCAAAATGTACGAATCGTCCACCA
>Ga0315899_10002092_pt1 | contig 22343 bp, 13 predicted proteins | sample LakEriMetagenome_2_FD_203518 | JGI IMG/M metagenome (GOLD analysis project Ga0315899, IMG submission 203518) | Freshwater fungal communities from buoy surface, Lake Erie, Ohio, United States - Buoy 4 MA112 | ecosystem: Environmental > Aquatic > Freshwater > Lake | place: USA: Lake Erie, Ohio... | reverse complement strand
CCTGCGCTCCCCAAGGAGACCCTTTTGTGAATTGAAATCAATGTCATTTTGCATTACACACTCAACTCGGTCAGATCGCCAGTGCTATTGAGGGAAGAAAGCTTGAAGTTATTCCTCGATGTTTCGCGGTTGATCTTCGGCGCATGGCGCCCCATGCCAACCGGTATTGATCGGGTAGAGCGCGCATATGCTCGACATTGGCTCAAAAAAGACCCGACCCGCGTCACGTTTGTGTTGCGCGGCCCGGTTGGCCCAGCGGTGGCCGTGCCGCAGGCGCTTGTTGCAGAACTCATTGAGGCTTTGGAGACCGGGCGCCTTGGCAAACCGGGCTGGAACGACGCCGCAAAGTCAGCTACGCGAATTGCCCGTCTTGCCATAACGCGCCTGGGTCTTGGGCGGGGATTGAGCGACTTGTCACGTTCGCTCGGCGATTCAGAACCGGCTGTTCATCTTTTGGTCTCTCATTTGCAGGCCGATAAACCGGGGCAGATTGCCGCCCTGAAGCGCCAGGGGGTAAAATTCGTCCCCCTGGTCCATGACCTTATCCCGTTGACGCACCCTGAATACTCTTCTCCATCTGGGGTTCAGCGTCACGCCAAGCGCCTAGAAACCTTTGCCAGATTTGCCGATGGCATCATCGCCAATTCGAATGCAACCGCAGCGGACCTTCTGCCGCATTTGCCGCAAGGCCCCGACAAGCTTCCGGTTATCACTGCGCCGCTTGGCATTGAAACCCACGTTCCGGATGCGAATTTCCCGGTGCCCGCCGAGGCTTATTTTGTGTGTATCGGGACCATTGAACCGCGCAAGAATCATCTTTTGCTCTTGAATACATGGCGCGTTCTTCAGCAACGCCTAGGGCCGAATACGCCAAAGCTGGTTCTTGTCGGGCGGCGCGGTTGGGAAAATGAAAACATCCTTGACATGCTGGAGCGTTGCCCAGCGCTGGTGGGCGTTGTGCGTGAATATCAGAATTTGCCGGACAATGCGGTAGCGCGGCTGTTGCAGGGGGCGCGGGCGCTGCTATTCCCTTCTTTCACTGAGGGTTACGGCCTGCCGCTCGCTGAAGCCTTGGCCCTGGGTGTGCCCGCCATCTGTTCCGACCTTCCGGCGCTACGCGAAGTCGGCGGGGAAGCGCCGGAATTCCTGGACCCCCTGGACGGGCTCGGCTGGCGCCGCCTGATCCTAGGCTTCACGGATGAGGATAGCCGGGTACGTGAGGCGCAATTGCGCCGGATCGAACGCTGGTCATCGCCAAGCTGGGAAAATCATTTTTCGCTGGTGGATCCATGGTTAGAGGAAATTGTCAACGCGTCCGTGCCGGCAAACGCACGGCGGTTTGCCCCGAGCCCCATGGCCGCACCTACGCGAAGGGCGCCGGCTACGCCTTCAATGCTGGGCCCCTGAAGTACCCATGCGCGGTCGTGCCAAGCGCGTAAGCAAGCGGCGCCCCGAACCCATCGCCATTATCGGCGCCGGTGCCCGGATGCCCGGAGCACCCGATCTTACCCGATTCGCCGACCTGCTGCTGCGGGGAGAGGATGCTGTCACTCAACTGCCGGATGACCGGTTCGAAAAAGCGCGTTGGTTTCATCCGCGCCAAGGCGAAGCCGGCCGCAGCTACAGCTTCGCCGCCGGCACGATTGGCGACATTCGGGGTTTTGACGCTGAAGCCTTCGGCCTTTCCCCGCGCGAGGTCGCGGAAGCCGATCCACAGCAACGGCTTTTGTTGGAAGTGACGCGTGATGCCTTTGAGGATGCGGGGCTTCGCCCCGAAAGCCTCGCCGGGCGCAACATCGCGGTCTTCGTTGGGGGTTCGTCCACAGATTTCGCCGAGCTGCGTCTGGATGACCCTGCCGCCAGTGACCGCTTCCTGATGACCGGCAATGCGCTTTCCATCCTGTCCAACCGCATCGGCCATGTGTTTGATTTGCGCGGCGGCGCGCAGACGATTGATACCGCCTGTTCGTCTTCACTGGTCGCTTTGCATCTCGCGGCACGGGCCTTGGCGGATGATCCATCCTTGGAAGCCGCCGTGGTGGGTGGCGTCAATCTGCTGCTCTCCCCTTACGCCTTCATCGGTTTTTCCCGCGCGGGCATGCTGTCTGCCCGCGGCCGCTGCCAGGTTTTTGACGCAGCGGCGGATGGCTATGTGCGTGCGGAAGGGGCAGGTGTTGTCATTCTGCGCCGCCTTGCCGATGCCAAAGCCGCGCATGAGCCAATCCGCGCGCTGCTGCTTGGCACCGCGAGCAATACGGCGGGGCGCACCATTGGCATTTCACTTCCCAATCGCGACGCGCAGGCCGCTTTGCTGAAAGGCCTTATTGAAAAAAGCGCTGTGGATCCGGATCGTTTCCTTGCCTTTGAAGCTCATGGCACCGGCACCCAAGCTGGCGACCCGGCCGAGACCTGGGCAATCGGGCAAGCCATTGCGCGCCACCGCACGACGCACCTGCCGATCGGCTCGGCCAAGGCCAATATCGGCCATCTGGAAGCGGGCGCCGGCATGGCCGGGTTGCTCAAATCCATGCTCATGCTGGAACAGGGCTTTGTGCCGCGCGCGCTGCATTTCGCGAACCCCAATCCGGCGATTGATTTCGCGGATTTGAACCTGCATGTCCCGCGCACGACCGAGACCATCACGGTCGCCGATGATGCGGTGATGGGTGTCAATGCCTTCGGTTTTGGGGGCACCAATGCCGCCGCCATTTTGGGCCGCGCGCCCCATCCGCGCCCGCTGCGTCGCGCGGCAGCAAAGGTTGCGCCGCCACTTATTCTCTCGGCGCGCTCTGCCGAAGCGCTGCGGCTTTCGGTTGGCGCGTGGCGTGATGCGCTAGCGGGCACTGATCGCCCACGCGCTGCGGCGCTCGCACGCGGTCAGGCGCGGTATCGGAACCTTGCGCCGCATCGCCTTGTGCTGCGCGGGGCTGAGGGCGCTGCGCTATCCCAGCGCCTGGCGGCCTGGGAAGCGGGAGAGCGTGAGGCTGGCGTGGTGCAAGGTGTGGCCCACCGCGGCCACATGGCTTTTGTGTTTAGTGGCAATGGCGCGCAGCACCTTGGCATGGCGCGGGAAGCCTTTCGCGCCTCGCCCGCCTTTCGGCGCGCCGTGCTAGCGGCAGATGCGGCGCTGGCGCCAAGGCTTGGGGTTTCACCAGCCGCCCTGATCAAGGCGGGTGTGAGCGATGCGCAACTTGCGGGCACGGACCTTGCCCAGCCTTTGCTTTTCGCCGTGCAAATCGGCGTTTTGGCGGCGCTGGCCGCACAAGGCATCACGCCTGATCTGGTGATCGGTCATTCGGTCGGCGAAGTGGCGGCGGCGCAAGCGGCGGGGATTCTCTCGCTTAATAAGGCGGCGGCGCTGATTGTGGCGCGCAGCCGGCATCAGCACGCCACGCGCGGCACCGGGCGCATGGCGGCGATTGGCGCAACGCCCGAAGCTATCGCGCCATTGCTCGAAGAATCTGGCCCAGGGCTTGAAATCGCGGCGATCAATGCGCCTGCGGCACTCACCATCGCAGGCCCGGCGGCGGCGATTGCGCAACTTTGTCAGGCAGCGGAAGCGGCGCGGCTGTTAGCGATTCCGCTTGATCTGGATTATGCTTTCCACAGCGCAGCGATGGACCCGGTACGGACAGGGCTTTTGCGCGATCTGGCGGGCATGAATACGCAGCCCGGTACTTGCACGATGATCTCCTCCGTCACCGGCAAGCCCTTGCCCGGGGCGGAAGCCAGGGCCGAATATTGGTGGCGCAACCTGCGCGAACCCGTGCACTTTCAGCATGCGGTGGCGGAAGCGGCTCGGCAGGGTGCGCGACTTTTCATGGAAATCGGCCCCGCGCCCGTTTTGCAGAATTATCTCCGTGAGACACTCCGCGCCGAGGCGGTGGAAGGGGCGATCCTTTCAAGCCTGAAGCGCCAGGACCCACCGGGCGATCCCTTTCCTGCCATTGCGGATCGTGCCATTGCCGCGGGTGATGATCCGCGCGCCGCCGCAGCCTTTCAGGGCGCGGCAGAGCGCGTGGCACTGCCACGCACGCCCTTTGCGCGCCGGTCCATCTGGTTCCCGCGCACGGTCGAAAGCGCGCGGTTGACTGATCCGCTGCAAGACCATCCATTGCTTGGTTTCCGGCAGGGATCGGCGCCCGGGCTTTGGACGCAATGGCTGGATACCACTTCCATGCCTTGGCTTGGCGATCATCAGCTATTTGGCGAAGCGGTGCTGCCCGCCGCCGCCATGGCGGAAGCCGCCTTGGCCGCCGCAGCGCTTGCCCATCCTGACGCGCCGGTGCTGGAAGTGGGTGAACTTGCCATTCTCCGCCCCGTTTCGCTCGCCAAGGACAGCATGGCCGAATTGCGTCTCAAAGCGGATGACGAAGGTGGCTTCACCCTGGAAGCCCGCCCGCGCCTGACCGAGGATGAATTCACCCTTTGCGCCCGCGCCCGGCTGGCCGCCCTGCCGCGCCTGCCGGCCGCGCCAGAATTCGCGCTGGCCAAAACACGGCAGGTGCCGGGCACCGAGGTGATCGCCTTTGCCGCGCGCCACGGCCTTGATTACGGCCCGGCCTTTCAAAGCCTTAAGCAAGTGGACGTAGATGGCGCCGCCGGGGCAGCGCTCGCCCGGCTGAGCCTGCCGGAAACCGCACCGGCGCATGACGGCTTTATGCTGCATCCCGCACTGCTGGATGGCGCCTTGCAGGGGCTTTTCGCCCTGATGCTGGGCCAGGGCCTCAGCGCTGATGAGGCCGTTATTCCCGTGCGCATCGGCCGGCTTTGTGCCCGGCGCGATGCGGCCCCCATCGCCTCTGCCGAAATCACGTCGGGTCGCCGCGGCGCAAGGCTTTTCGCCGCCAGCCTGACGCTGCGTGATGCCGCTGGCGTGGTGGTGGCACGGATCGAGGATATCTGGTTTCAGCGCATGCCGCGCCCGGGCCGTGAGAAACTGGAAAGCCTTGCCTTCCGGCTTGATCCGGTGCCGAGCCTGCCGCTGCTCAACACCCCAACCACGCTTGATGTTGCGCCGATCATGGCGGCCATCCGTGGCCAGGATCAGGCTGCGCTGCTGAGCGAGGCCGCGCTGCTGCTGGAAGCCCATGTGGCCGCTCTGGCGGTGCCGACGCTGCGAGACAATGCCGCACCGCCCAGCCCCTACCGAGCCGCGCTGTGGCGCATTCTGGCGCTGGCCGGCGCTGCGGAACCGGAGGCTGAGGGTTGGCGCATCATCGAAGACCAGCCCTTGCCGCCGCCCGAGGCGATCTGGCGCGCCGTCCTGGCGGAACAGCCGGGGCTGGCGCTTGATCTGGCGTGGCTCGCGCGGGCGGCGGAACAAATGGTCCCGGCCTTGCGTGGTGAGGCGCTTATCGCGGCGCCTCCACCGACCGGCGGCGGGGCGATGCGGGCCTTGGCTGAGCCACTTTTGGCCGGGCTGCGCGCGCTGCTCGAAACCTGGCCCAAGGATCGGCCGCTCAGGATATTGGAACTTGGCGCGGGCGGGGCTTTGACGCGGGGCGCCTTGGCGCTGCTTGGCAGCAGCGGCCGGCGTATCCATTACCGCGCCATTGGCGAGGCTCGGGCTGGGGCGATCGGGGCGGTGCCCGAGGCGGTCGTCATGACATGGGATGGCTGGGAGAAACTGAGCACCGCCGCCGCCCCTGCTGACAGGGCCGATGTGATCCTTGGCTTGGCGCCAGCAGCGCTTAATGGTCGTGGGCTCAGCGTGCTGGAAGGGCTAGTCGGCCAGGCGGCGCCGGGGTCGCTTCTGTTGCTGGGCGAACCCGCGCCTGGGGCGCTTTGGAACTTTGCCATGGGGCAAGACCCTGCCTGGTGGCGGGATGATCCAGAGGGCGCGCTGCCTGATGCTGCCGCTTGGCGCACCGCGCTCGGCATGGCCACGTGGCAGGGGGCGGAGGTAGAGGCCCTGTCAGCCGCGCCCTGGCCGGCGCTGCTGATCACCGGCCAAGGCCCGACCGTGAACAGCGCCGAGCACGCCTTGGTTTCGGCTGAATCGCTACTGATTTTCGCCGATGCCGAGGCCATGCCACTGGCCCAGGCGCTGGCGACGCAGTTGGCGCCGAATCGGCCACCCGCGATCCTGACGCTGGGGGAACTGCCGCCGCCCAAAAGCCTGCGCGGGGCGAAGATCCTGGCGCTAACCGGCATGGCGGAGCCCGCGGCGGCGCTGGGGGCGCTTACCGCGCTTGCCTCGGCGGCGGATGGCGTGGCGGGCGGGTTGATGCTGGCCGCCCAGGCTGATGAAGCGCGTGCCGAGGCGCTGATCGGGCTCGGGCGGGTCTTGGCAAACGAAATGCCGGGGCTGCGGCCGCGTCGGCTGACCATCGCCCCCGATCTGCCGCCCGAAGACGCCGCGCCATTGATCCTGGCGGAATGTGCTGGAGATGCGCCGGAGATCAGCCTTGCGGCTGGTGGGCGTTTTGCGCCGCTGATGCGGCCTGGCTTGCCCGCCCCGGCGCCTGGCTTTCCGGCGCAATTGGCCATCGGCCAGCCCGGGCAATTGGCAAGCCTTGGCTGGAGGGCGGCCGATACCTTGCCGAAGCCCGGCCCCGGCGAAGTTCGGCTGCGCGTCACGGCGACGGGCCTCAATTTCCGCGATGTGATGTGGGCGCAGGGGTTATTGCCGGAAGACATGCTGATGGACGGCTTTGCTGGGCCAAGCCTTGGCATGGAATGCGCCGGCGTTGTGGATGAAGCCGGGCCGGGGGTTGGTCTGCAAGCGGGCGCCGCAGTTTTCGGCTTTGCGCCCGCTGCCTTCGCGACCCATGCGCTGACGAGGGCCGAGGCGCTGCAACCCTTACCGCCGGGCATGAGCCCCGAAGCGGCAGCCACCATCCCGGTTGCCTTCATTACGGCTGCCTATTCATTGGAAACCCTGGCCCGGCTGCGTCCCGGTGAGCGCGTGCTGATCCATGGCGGGGCGGGTGGCGTTGGTTTGGCCGCGCTGCAAATCGCCAAGGCGGCTGGCGCCTTGGTGGCGGCTACCGCCGGCAGCCCGGAAAAGCGCGCCTTTTTGCGCCAGCTTGGCGCTGATCTGGTGTTGGATAGCCGCGATGCCGGCTTTGCCGATGCGCTGCGCGCCGCCTGGCCGGATGGCGTGGATGTGGTGCTGAATTCACTGGCCGGTGTGGCGATGGAAAGAAGCCTGGCACTGCTTTCACCCTTTGGCCGCTTTATTGAATTGGGCAAGCGCGATTTTGCCGAAGGTCGCCGCACGGGGCTTGGGGCCTTCCGGCGTAACATCAGCTATTTCGCCGTGGATGCGGATGCGCTGCCGCGCGCGCGCCCTGCATTGGCGGAAGCACTGCTGCGTGACATCGTCGCGCGGCTTGCGGATGGTGCGCTGGCACCCCTGCCCTATCGCGGCTTTCCGGCGGAGGAAGCGGAAGCGGCCTTTCGCCAGCTTCAGGCTTCCAGCCATATCGGCAAGCTGGTGATCCGCCCGCCCTTGCCTGCGGCTTCTCAGACCGCACCCTGGCAGCCGGATGAGGCCGGGGCCTATGTGGTGCTGGGGGGCACGCAGGGCTTTGGCTTGGAATGCGCCAAATGGCTTGCTGCCGCTGGCGCCAGGCGCGTCGCGCTGGTTTCCCGCCGCGGCGCGGCCACGCCGGGCATGGATGCGGCCTTGCGCGTTTTGGCCGCCCTTGGTGCGCGCGCCAGCGCCCATGCCTGTGATGCGACGGACCGCGCAGCACTTGGCGCGGTTTTGGCGGCGTTGCGCGCTGAAGGCGCGCCGTTGCGTGGCGTGGTGCACGCCGCGGCGGTTTTCGCCGATGGCGCTGCGGCGCGGCAGGATGGCGCAAGCTTCGCCCGCGTGCTGGCGCCCAAGCTTGCCGCGGCCGAGGCTTTGGAAGCGCTGACCGCTGATGATCCGCTGCATCTATTTTTGCTTTTCTCCTCTGCCACCACGGCCTTCGGTAATCCTGGCCAGGCGAATTACGTCGCCGCCAATGCCGCGCTGGAAGGGCTGGCACGGCGGCGCCACGCTTTGGGCAAGCCAGCGCTTGCGGTTGGATGGGGACCGATCGCCGATGCCGGCGTACTGACGCGCGAAGCCGCGGCGGCGGAAAAGCTGGAACGCTTGAGCGGTGCCAAGCCAATGGCCGCACAGGAAGCACTTGCGACGCTGCCCGCCTTGATCGGCGCCGGCGCGCCCGTAATCCACCTGGCGCGCATGAGCTGGGAGGGTATGCAGGCAGCGCTGCCCATTCTGGCCGAGCCTGCCTATGCGGCGCTTGGTGGTCGCATGATAACGCGTGATGCCGATGGTGCGGCCTTGCGGGCTCGGCTGCTGGCCATGGCGCCGGATGCGGCGCGGACGGAACTTCTTGCGCTGGCGCGCGAGGAAATGGCGCGCATCCTGCGCCTGCCGCCCGAAGCGGTGCGCGTGGATCAGCCACTACCTGGGCTTGGGCTTGATTCACTCGGCGGCATTGAATTGCGCATGGCTTTGGAACGCCGCATTGGCGTCAGTGTGCCACTCACGGCGGTGACCGAGGATCTGACTTTGGCATTATTGGTGCAACGCGTTGCGGGCGTGCTGTTCAAGGATGATGCCGATATCGCAACCGTCGAAGCATTGGTCGAAACCCATGAACCGGTGGCAGCGGCATGAGTAGCAGCTTTGGGCTTTCCGCCACCGCGCGTGCGGCGCTACTGGCCCGGCTGACACGGCGGCGCGACGACGCGCCGGCAGCGGAAGCACCACGCGGCTTTCGCGAATTGCCGGGCCAGCGCGAAATGGCGCTGATGCGCGATGCCGCGGCAAGCCTTGAATTGGAAAACCCCTTCTTCCGCGCGCATGAAGGCATTGCTGCTGCCCATAGTGTCATTGCCGGGCGGGAAGTGATCAATTTCGGGTCCTATAACTACCTTGGCCTGAATGGTGATCCGCGCGTGCAGGCCGCCACCAAGGCGGCGATAGATCTGTATGGGGTTTCGGCTTCGGCGTCGCGCATGGTCTCCGGTGAAAGGCCCGTGCATGGCGCGCTGGAAGCCGCGCTTGCCGCACATTACCGCGCACAGGCAGCGCTTGTGTTCGTTTCAGGCCACGCCACCAATGTGACGGTGATTGGGCATATGATGGGTCCGCGTGACCTGATTGTGCATGATGCAGCCATTCATAATTCCTGCACCGAAGGGGTGCGGCTTTCCGGCGCCAAGCGGCTTTCCTTCACGCATAATGATTGGCGCGCGGCCGAAGCGGCGCTGGCCGAAGCGCGGCGCGGCGCGCGGCGGGCGCTTTTGGTGATTGAAGGCCATTACTCCATGGATGGCGATATCCCCGATCTGCCTCGCTTCATTGAAATCGCGCGCCGCCATGATGCCTGGTTGATGGTGGATGAGGCGCATGCGCTTGGCGTGGTTGGTGCCCGCGGACATGGCGTGCATGAACATTTCGGTATTGACCCGAATGAGGTTGATATCTGGATGGGTACGCTTTCAAAAACCCTGTCCGGCTGCGGCGGCTATATTGCCGGCAATGCGAGCCTGATTGAATGGCTGAAGCACTCAGCGCCGGGTTTTGTCTATTCCGTAGGCCTGGCGCCCGCCCTGGCAGCGGCCGCGACAGAAAGTCTGAGAATCCTTCGTGCCGAACCGGGGCGCGTGGCGCGCTTGCAAGCCAATACTGCGCTTTTCCTTGACCTTGCGCGGGAGGCTGGTTTCGATACCGGCACCGCCACCGCCCATGCCATTGTGCCGGTAATCCTGAAATCTTCGATTGCCGCAGCACGTTATTCGCAACTGCTTTTCGCACGCGGGATCAATGTGCAACCGATCATCTATCCGGCGGTTGCGGAAAAAGCCGCGCGACTGCGGTTCTTTATGTCAAGCGAACATTCTGAGGCCGATATCCGATCCACCATCGCGGCGCTGATTGCTATCCGCAAAGAAGCAAAAGGGTAAGGCCCGCGATTTTCGCGCGGGCCTTCCTTGCATTCAAAGCTGTTCTTCGTCGCCCCAATCGGCGCTGGCATCATTGCCATAATCTGCGGCCGCATCCGGCTGCGCGTCACCGCCCCAGGGAGAGGCTGAAGGCACCGCTTCCTGCGCAAAGTCACCCGCAGAAGCGGCCTGCGCCGCACCACCGCCACCCAAGGCGCCCATGAGCATATTGCCAAGCATGATGCCGCCCGCGACACCGGCTGCGGTGGCAAGTGCGGTGCCAAGGAAACCACCACCCGGGCGCTGTTGCAGCGCCTGCGGGTTGTGGCCGGGCGGATAATAGGGCTGCGGGCGCGGTGGCATGGGGGCCGGGCGATTGCCGCCGAAAAGCCCACCGAGCATGCCACCCTTCTGCGCCTGACCTTCACGGCGCGCGGATTCCACTTCCCATTCCAATTGCTGGATACGGTTATTGGCTTCGACCAGCGCCGCTTCCTGCGCAAAGGCCGATTGCGTGATGCGATAGCGCGCTTCCGGATAGCGCGTGAAAAGCTCTGTGATCAGCCGATCGGCGTCAGGGTCAATCGGCGGCAGGCTTGGCTTCTGCGCCGTGCTGGCGCCCCAAGGGCCAGAGGGCGCGCCCTGAGCCGCCGCATTGCCGCTCATCCGCTCAACGAAAGCGGTAATGATCCTGTTTTCTTCATCCGTCATTGTGAAATCCCTCTCCCGACATTTTAGCATTTTCAAGCCGAGTGGCATCACTTGGCGGCTCGGAAAATGCGATCAAACAAAGGTTTAGAGCGTGCCCCGTGAACGAAGGTGAACGGGACACGATCTAATTGCGCCGGCGGATTCATGCCCGCCCGGGTGCACGCGCAGGAATTGGCCCGGGGGGGGCTGGTTTTCAAGCCGAATGGTCCAGCTTCATTGAACCGACATCAACCAGCCGGGCGGCCATGACATTCTAAAAATCGGTGGCGCGGCCCTTCTGTTCCCAATCGCCAAAGCGGGTCGGCTCAGGGCCTTTGGGGCCGCCAATTTCCTTGGGCTTGGCCGGTGGGCTCTTGGCCGGCGCAGGCGGTTGCTGTTGGTCTTTTTCGACCTGGGGTTTATCATTCATCACAATTTGTCCTAACATTACTTCAACGTCACACGAGAGGCTAAAGGAAACGCATCATGGCCGGCTATACCCGCACTGTAATCCTGCTTGCGGCCATGACCGCGCTTTTTGGCGTGGTCGGCCAAGCCATTGGCGGGCAGCAGGGCATGATCATGGCGCTGATTTTCGCCGTGGGCATGAACCTCTTTTCCTGGTGGAATAGCGACAAGATGGTACTGCGCATGCACAATGCCCAGCCCATCACCCCGCAGGAAGCGCCCCGGCTTTATGAAATGACCGCGCAGCTTGCGGCCAATGCGGGCCTGCCCATGCCGGCGCTTTATGTGATCCACGAATCCCAGCCAAATGCCTTCGCCACCGGCCGCAACCCCCAGCATGCTGCCGTCGCGGTCAATACCGGCCTGCTGGACATGCTTTCGGAAGAAGAAGCGGCGGGCGTGATTGCGCATGAATTGGCGCATATCAAAAACCGCGACACGCTGCTCATGACCGTCACAGCCAGCATCGCCGGGGCCATTTCGTCGCTCGCGCAATTTGGCATGATGTTCAATCGCGGCCGAGACCGGCAAGGGCAGAACCCATTCGGCCCAATAGGTATGCTGCTGATGGTGATCCTGGCGCCCATAGCCGCAGCCGTTGTGCAAATGGCCATCAGCCGGTCACGGGAATATGAAGCCGACAAGGTGGGCGCGCAGATTTGCGGTCAGCCCATGGCCTTGGCAGGCGCCCTTCAGAAACTGGAACATTATGCCCATCAGCGCGTGAACCAACGGGCCGAGGCCAACCCCGCTTCCGCGCATATGTTCATCATCAACCCGCTTTCGGGCGCGCGGATGGATAATCTTTTCTCGACCCATCCGCGCACGGCAAACCGCGTGGCGGCGCTTGAAAAACTGGCCGCCAGTATGGGCGCCCTGCCGAGCAGCGGCACCTGGACCCAGGAACTTCCCAGCAGCAAGCCCGCCACGCAGCGCGGCCCCTGGGGATAAGGCTGGCGGTAGAAGCCCAGGATGGCTAATATCAGGGCATGAGATTCTTGCCGCGCCTGCTTCCCCTGGCCGTGATCGCCCTTCTGGGGGCCGACATCGCCCCCGCCGCTGCGCAATTTGCGGCCCCACAGGGCCAGCCAGGCGCGCGCCAAGCGCGCCCGCCCGCCCTGCCCGGCCTGGCCGCACGTCGCGCGCCGGAACCCATCCCGGCGGATGACAACGCCAATCTATCCCCCACACCGGCACTTTTTGATGCCATTACACGCGGGGATTTGGTGGCGGCGCGCGATGCGGTCAATCGTGGTGCTGATCTGAATGGCCGCAATGCACTTGGCCTGTCGCCCACGGATTGGGCGGTGGATCAGGGGCGCAATGACATCCTGTTCTATTTGCTCTCCGCACGCGGCATGGCCGGCGGTTCCTCTGGCCAAAGCAATCCGCGTAGCGCCGCCGCTGCCCGGGCCGAACAGGAACGCGCCGATCGCGCCGCGCAGCAGGAAGCGCTGCGCCTTGCCCGCCAGGCTTCAGCCCAAGGCGCCCGCACACCGAGCGTTTCCATCAAGCCCCGGCTTTTCGCCAATGATGGCGGCGCGGCGCAGCTTGAAGCGGGCTTCCTGGGCTTTGATGCCGGGCGCCCAGGCGGTGCCCGCCGCGGCGGCTGAGATGGCGTTTTTCGAAGGCTTCACGCTGGAAACACGTGAAGCCAATGGCCAGCGCATCAGGCTGCGCCGCGCCGGTTCCGGCCCACCGCTTTTGCTGCTGCATGGCAATCCGCAAACACATGCCATGTGGCATCGCGTGGCCCCCATTCTGGCACGCGATTTCACGGTGATTGCGCCCGATCTGCGCGGCTATGGGTATTCATCCAAGCCCCCGGTCAGCGCCGATCACGCACCCTATGCCAAGCGGGAAATGGCCGCCGATTTGGTCGCGCTGATGGCGGGCTTTGGTTTTCCGCGCTTTCAGATCGCAGCCCATGATCGCGGCGCGCGTGTGGCGCATCGGCTGGCACTTGATACGCCAGATGCGGTGGAACGGCTTTGCGTGCTGGATATCATCCCGACGCTTGAGCACTTCGAACGCGCCGATATGGCCTTCGGGCTTGGCTATTATCATTGGTTCTGGCTGGCGCAGCCGCATGACCGGCCGGAACGCATGATCCTGCGCGATATCGAAGATTGGTTTGACCTGCACACATCACGCGAACCCAAGGATAAATCATTCTTCCACGCTGAAGCACGCACGGATTACCTGGCAGCGCTGAACGTGCCTGGCACGGTGACTTCCATCTGTGAAGATTACCGCGCAGCGACGACGATAGATCTGAACCATGACCGAGCATCCCGCGCGGCAGGGCAGAAAATCACTTGCCCACTGCTGGCGCTTTGGGGGGCGAAGGGCAGCATCCCCAAATGGTATGACGCGCTGACGATTTGGCGCGGCTATGCCTCTGGTCCCGTGACAGGTGGCGCGGTGGATTCAGGCCATTATCTGGCGGAAGAAGCGCCGGAAGAAGTGCTGGGGTGGCTTCGGGGTTTTCTCTCGGCTTAGATACTATTTCACTGTTACTATGAAACAGCGCATATCCGAGCCAGATGAAATCACTTGGCTAGCCCCGCTTGAGCGTCATCCGCCCCAACGCAAAGCCACCAATAAAAGCGGCCAGCACCATGGCCGCGACTTCGCCCAATAGCGCATGGGCGAGCGGTAGGCCGATCATGGTCGCCAGCACAAAAGCGATGATGAAGCCAAAGCGCTGACGCCAGCCGGCGGCGCGGGGCTTGGCTTTCCGCCCTGACGACCGCGTCTGCCCGCTTGCCTGACCGCTTGCCTGACCGCCAGAGTGCAATTGACGCGCCACGCCCCTTCCGCGCGCATCGGACATGGGATCAGGCCTCGCGCCCCAGCATGTCCATCATCTCGCGCCATTCGCGCTTGGAAAGCCCGCTGGTTTCTTGTGTCACGGCCTCATTGGCCAGCATGCGGCGCAGGATCGCCATCATCTGGGCGGAGAATGTCACCGCGCCCATGCGGTAATCGCGGAAGGCTTCAAAGGCCATGGGCACCCAGGCCTCAACGGTTTTCAGCATCGCATCCGCATAAACACGAATTTCATATTGCGCATGAGTATCGGCGCGCAGCGATAAGAAATGCAGCAGATTATGCAAATCCGTCTTCCAATACCATTGCGTATAGGCATTGAGCGTCAGGTTCATCCGCGCCAATTCGCGCGCCAGGCCCTGGCGGCTTTCATCGCGCGCAGCGCCTTCATCATCCTCATTCAGCATTTCAAGGTAATGGTCGTAATTGCGCGTGGCATCTTCGCGCAGCAGATCAAGCACGCGCGCGGCTTCAGCGCCTTCAAGCACATCGCCACGCCCCTGGCGGTTCATGGAAGATTGCGCGGCCAGGTTTTCCGGCGCGGGGATATAGAATTCGCGGTCCAGGATGGAATAGCGCGCGGAATATTCATTCACATTGGCGGTGCGATGCCGGATCCATTGCCGCGCGATAAAGATCGGCAGCTTCACGTGATACTTGATTTCGCACATCTCAAAGGGTGTGCTGTGGCGATGGCGCATAAGGTAGCGGATCAGGCCGCGATCTTCATTCGCCGCGCGGGTTCCGCGCCCGTAAGATACGCGCGCCGCCTGCACAATGGCGGCGTCATCTCCCATGTAGTCAATCACCCGGACAAAGCCGTGATCTAGCACGGGGAGCGCCTCGAACAGCACGGCTTCCAGCGCCGGCACGCTGGGGCGGCGCGAGGGCGCCTGGCCTGCACGTGCGGCTTCGATTTCCTGCTGCTGAGCGTCTGTTAGCGCCATGGTGAGACTCGCCCTTAATGACCCCTTTGGCGGTAGCGGCGGGTGGCGGGCGGGTCAAGCGCGGGTGCTTCCGCCCCACGCCGCTTCCAGGCAGGATGGGCGGGAAACCAGTCCCCGGAGCCCTCCATGTCCCCAATTGATGCCATCCGCCGCCACCAGGCCGAACTCACCGCCTTCCGGCGTGACCTGCATGCCCATCCGGAACTCGGCATGGCGGAATTTCGCACGGCGGAGAAGGTGGCCACCGCCCTGGAAGCGCTCGGGATTGAAGTGCATCGCGGCGTGGGCGGCACGGGCGTAGTTGGCGTGCTCCGCAATGGTTCCGGCAATCGCGCCATTGGGCTGCGCGCCGATATGGATGCGCTGCCGATGGAGGAGCTCACGGACCTGCCCTTTCGCAGCACGGTGAAGGGGGCGATGCATGCCTGCGGGCATGATGGGCACACCACCATGCTGCTGGGTGCCGCCAAATATTTGGCGGAGACCCGCAATTTCGACGGCATTGTCCATTTCATCTTCCAGCCGGGGGAGGAAGGCTGCGGCGGCGCGCTCGCCATGCTGGAAGATGGGCTGTTTGAGCGTTTCCCCTGCGATGCGATTTACGGCATGCATAACCGCCCGAATATGCCGCTTGGCGAATATGCCATTCGCAGCGGATCCTTCATGGCGGGCGGTGCGTTTTTTGACATCACCATCACCGGTAAGGGCGCCCATGGCGCGCGGCCGGAGGCCTCGATTGATCCCGTACTGGCTGCCTGCCATGTCACGGCGGCGCTGCAATCCATTGTCTCACGCAATCTGTCGCCGCGCGATGTGGCGGTGATCAGCGTAACCAAGGTGGTGGGCGGTGAGGCCTATAACATCATTCCTGAAACCGCCGTGATTTCCGGCACGGCGCGCTTCTTTTCGCGCGAGGTCGGCCAACAGATCGAAGAAGGGCTGAAGCGCTTGGGGGCCGGGGTAGCGGCTGGCTTTGGTGCCTCGGCCAGCGTGGATTACCGGCTGATCTTCGCCCCCACCATCAATGCGCCAGAACAGACCGAAGCCCTGGCTGCGGCGGCGGCGGAATTGGTCGGCGAAGACAAGGTGGCGCGCGACAAGCCGCCCGCCATGGCGTCTGAGGATTTTTCCTTCATGCTGGAACGGGTGCCTGGCGCCTATATCAATTTCGGCATTGGTGATGGCGCTGAGGTGCATAACCCGCGCTACCAATTCAATGATGAGGCCATTCCCTATGGCGCGGCGCTTTATGCGCGCGTGGTGGAAAAGGGGTTGCCGGGCGCGTAGCCCCCCCTCGAAATCACGCGCCAAAGCGCCTATATATGCCTCGTCACTTCGGTGACTATGGCGATAAACACGGCTCGGAATAAGCGTTGCGGACCCGGGGGCGGTACCCGGCGCCTCCACCAATCACCCGCCTTATCAGCGGCAGATGGGGGCGAAACAGGCTCGACGCGCGTGGTAAAGGGGACGCTTTTGCTCGGCATTGTACCGCCGTTATCGGGCTAAACCTTAAGTGCGAACGATAACAGCCGTGAGGCTGCCGCACTCGCTGCCTAATAGGTAAGCGCGGCTCGGGGGGCGCCGGGCAACAGAAGCCCCCCACTCTTTCCTTTGTTTGCCAAGGGATATAGAGACACCCCGCAATGAGCGAGAAATCCCCCCCTCCCGAAAGCCTGCTTCCCTATGAAGCCTGGACCGAAGACGCGATGCGCGAAGTCGCGTGGCGCGCTTTGGAACATGCCGCCAAACATGGCATGCCGGGGGAGCATCATTTTTACTTGAGCTACCGGACAGATCATCCGGGTGTTGTGATCCCAGGGCACCTTAAGGCGAAATACCCTGAAGAAATCACGATTGTTCTGCAGCACCAGTTTGACGACTTGTTTGTGGACCGCGTGGCGGAACGCTTCGGCGTGACGCTGCATTTCGGCGGTGCGCCGGCGAAGCTGGTGGTCCCCTTTGGCGCGCTGACCATGTTCCACGACCCGCATGTACGCTTCGGCCTGCGCTTCACGCCAAGCGGGCTGGAGGAAGAAAAGGTGGGCCTGCCCCCGATGCCGCAAGCCGCACCGGAGCCTGCCCCCGCGCCGGCACCGCCGGGCGAGGTGGTCAGCCTGGATGCCTTCCGCCGCCGCCCGAATAAGGATGGTGGCTAAGGTAGTACGGCAATCCGCCCGGTATTCTGACGGGCGAAAAAGGCCGGGCGATACATGTCCCGCAGCTCGGCCCCCGGTAATTCGAAGCTGCCTGCCGTGACCGCCCGCACCCGCACCGCAATGCGCGCCACGCGGTTTTCGCCTTCCAAAGTCACCGCGGCGGCGAAGCGGTCATCCAGGGCCGGCTGGCTATCAATGGCGGTAAGCTGGCCAAGCCAGGGCAGGCCAGACACTTCCCCCGCGCCAAAGCGCCCGGTGATTTCCCACCCCGCCGGCAGGCCCTGCTGCACCAGCAATTGAAATTTCTCCTCGGCATCCGCGCTAGCTTCCAACAACAGAACAAAGCCATCCCCGGCGCGGAGCGTATCCAGGTTCAGCGCCGCGCCATCCAGCGCATAGAAATGCCGAGTCACGCGCAGCCCCTGCCGTGCAGCGGGCAGAGCCTCACGCGGGATGCCGGCAGTGGCGGTCATTTGCCATACGGTTGTGCTGCCCCGGTTGCGCAGCCGTGCCGGGCCCGAAAGCGGCGCCACAATCACTGGTGCAGCGGGCAGCGCAACGCCATCCAGGCTTGCTTCAATCGGGCGCATGCCTTGGCCCAAACGCGCCGCCGCCAACACGGCCCAGGCCTGTTCCTGTGTGCTGGTATTCTCCGGCGTGAAATTCTGCCCCGGCAAGGCGCCCATCAGCGCCGCCAGCCGATCCGCGAGCAAGCCGCTTTCTTTGAGCAGGCTTGCCACCGCCAGCGCATCTCGCTGCGCCGTGCCGAGATCAAAGCTCCACCAGCGTCGGCTAAGGTTCGAAAGCGCAGCGTTGAAAGCCTGTTCCGCCCGCGCGCGATCCCCGCCACGCGCAAACACCGCGCCCAATTGCGCGAGCGAAAGCGGCGTTGGCATATTGCCGGCGCTTTCCATCAACCGCCGAGCCGAACCCAGACGAACCCGCCCCGCCATGGCCAGCGCATGCAGCCGATAGGCTTGCGCGGCGCGTTCTTCCGGCGTCGCCTCACCAGTGTCGCCAACCGCATCATCCAGGAAGCGCAATGCATCATTCAACGCGGCTTCCGGCAGGGTGGCGCCGGCAGCGCGTGCGCGCAGCAGCGCTTCCACCGCGAAGGGCGTCAGCCATAATTCCGCTTCCGCATTGGCAGACCAAAGGCCGAAGGCGCCATCAAAACGCTGCCGATCCAAAATGGCCTGTACCGCGGCTTGCAGCCGGGCCGCTTGATCGCCACCGGCTGGCGCGAATAGTCCCGCACTCAGCGCAATGGCGCGCGCTGCGCTTTGTTCCAGACAGGCCAGAGGAAAGGCTTCCACGGCACGCAAAGCTGCCGCTGCATCATACCGCACCACTGCACCCAGGCTGAGTTCCGCCCGCGCCGTGCCAGGAATGAAACGATCAAAGGCGGGTGCCACCTCTCGCGCCGCCCCGCCTGGCAATTCAGCCGATTGCACATCGGTCAGCAATGGCCGCGCGGGGCGAATGGTGATGCGGCTTTCGCGCGTTACGCTGAAACCCTGAGGCCCGCTGAGGCGCAAGCGCAACACGCCCTCACCACCCGAAAGCGCGCGCAAGGTCGTTGCAGGTGCTGCGCGTTCGCCGGTGGCGAGCTGCGCTGCCAGACGCGCCGGCCCTTCAATCGTAATCGCGCCTTCGGTGCTGAGTTCGGCGACAATCTCACCGGCTGGTAATTCGATATTTTGCATCAGCACCGGCAGCCGCGCCGTATCGCCAGGTGCCAGGAAGCGCGGCAAGGCCGCTTCCACTACGGCCTGATCGCGCACAATCATGGCGCGGCTTGCGGCACCAATGCGCGTGCCTTCCCAGGCCACCGCCATCAGGCGCAATTCGCCGGCAAAATCCGGAACCTCCAGCGCAATCACCGCGCTGCCATCGGCGCCCACGCGCACGGGACCGGAGAAAAGCGAGACCAATCTTTGCGGCGGCTGAATGCCCATGCCGGCCAAGCCGCCATCTCCGCCCTGGCGCAGCAGCGCGAGCGCGCCTTCCGCCGGCGCCAATAACCGCCCGTAATCATCGCGAATATCCACGCCAAGCCTGCGCCGGCCCAGGAAATGCGCCACAGGATCGGGTGAGGCAAAGCCGGTCAGGCGCAAAATCCCCTCATCCACCGCGGCGAGTGTGACCATCGCTTCACCCCGCGCCCCCGCAATGCGGATCGGGATTTCCACACGCTGGCGCGGGCGGATGCGTTCCGGGGCCGCAATTGCCACCTCCAACCGGCGAGGCGCGGGATCAAGCCCGATCCAGGCCAAGCCGAGCGCGCGGCCGGGCCGGCCTTCACGCGCCTCACCAGGGCGATAGGCGGTGATGGCGATGTAAGCGCCCGGCCCCCAGGCGGCATCCACTGGCACTTCAATCTCCGTACCCGCTTCACTCAGCGTGATTTCGCGGAGCGAGACAAGCCGATCCGTCAGCACCGCAACTGTCGCCGGCCCCGCGAAGGGTGGCGTGATGCGCAGCCGCGCGACTTCCCCGCGCGCGAAAGCTCGGCGTTCCGCGGCGACATCAATACGGTCCGGAATTTCCGCGCTTTCAACGCCAGCCCAACCGGCACGGAAGCGATAGGATGCCATGCCAAGACCATCCGCATCAGCGATTTCAAGCCGATAGCGGCCAAAGGGCAGGCTGCGCGCAAAACGCGTGGGCGCGGCGGGGGTGATCGCGATCTCCGCTGCATCTACCGGTTCATCGCGCCAAACGGTTTCAAACCGCGCAATGGAATCGCGCATCACCAGCCGCCAATCCGGCCTTTCGCGCAGTAGGCGTACCCGCAGACGCGCCAGTGCCGCGCTGCCATCAGGTGCGACGGCGGCGATTTCAAAGGCTGCTTCCGCGCCGGCATCCACCGCATCGCCCTGAAAGGCCGGGCGCAGTACGGGGAATAGGCCCGCGGCGCGGACCGGCACGGCAATCTGCGCGCGGCTTTCGCGCCCGCCGGGCTCCGCAATTGCCAGCGTGACATTGGCTTTGATGGGCAGCGTTGTATCCGGTGCGCGCGCCAGGGAAAGTGCCACCACGCCGCGCCCTTCACGATCAAGCGGCGTGATTTCTTGGCGGATCAGATCCGGTGCGAAGTTTTCATCCTGCAGACCAAAGCGCCAGCCACGCCAGGCTTCAAAAGGCTCGGGGTCCGGCAGCAGGCGAATCTCGGCGTTGCCCGTAAGCCCCGCGCCCGGCGCACCATAAAGGAAGCGCGCCATGATCGGCAGATCAAGCGCCGTACTGCCCGGTACCAAAGGCCCTGGCGCTGGCCCGGCGGTGACCTCCAACCCCTCAGGCACAAAAGCATCCACACGGAATTGCGCGCGACCAATCGGTGGCAGGGCGGGATCAGCGAGGGCTTCAATTGTCCATTGGCCATAGACAGCACCATCAGAAAGCCGAAGTGGCCAGGAAATCACGCCGCCCATCAGGCGTGGTGGGGTGATTTCCGCTGCGATCTGCCCATTGGGCCGCCGCAGCCTGAGCCTGAGCGGCATATCCTGCGGATTGCCCGCGGCATCGCGCAAAAGTCCGGTCAGATTGACGGTCTCGCCAGGACGATAAATGCCGCGATCGAGCCAGAGAAACGCATCAAGCGGGCCGGGATGCGCGCGGCCCGTCGCGCCCCGATCCGAAAGATCAAAACTCGCCGCTTCAAGATTGAGTGCAGCGAGGTCATCCGGCGCTTCGGCATGAATGGCGAAGGGCGCCAAGGGCCCTTGCCCACGCAGCAATGCGACTGGAAAGCGCGCAAGCCCCGCTGCATCCGTGCGCGCTTCGGCGAGCACATCATTATTGCGCGCCATCAGCGCAACACGCAGGCCGGATTTTACTTGGCCCGATTGAAAGCCGCGCGCCTGCACCGCCAGCCCATCCGCGCCGCGCCAGGCGGTCAGGCTGATATCCGTCACGAAAAACGGAAAGGCGGCGGCGGTGGCTTCTCCACGGCGGGTTTCCGCCTGCCGTGCCGTGATCACATAAAGCCCCGGCGCGGCATCGCGCAGCAGATCAGAAAGCGGCAGCGCATGGCGCGTGAGGCGATTGGGTGTGCCGCCCTGTAATTCCGCACTGCCTTCCCACAACACGCGCCCGCTTTGTTCGCCGATATATTGCGCCATCCATTGGTCCAAAGCCTCACCTGGACGCCAACGTTCGCGGAGCGAAAGCAGATTGCGCTCAGAAAGCCGCACCAGGCGAAGCTGCAATTTCTCGACATTCACCGTCGCCACACCAAGGCGCGGCGCCTGGCCACGCGGCAGGATGAAGGCGCGGTTTTCGAACACGATGCGCGCGCTGCGATCCGGCATGGCGATGGCAAGCGGCGTATCGGCACGCAGATTGCCGCCTTCAACTGGCAGGCCAGCGCGCAGGATCAGCCGCGTGGTCTGACCCCAGGGCAGGCCGCCCACACAAAGCTGATCCGCTTCGCGTTCGATGGTGAGGTTGGGCAAGGCAGGGTCAGCGCGGACCCAATCCTCCGCACGCCAATCGCTGCGGCGCGCGGGCGGGATGGTGAAGCCAATGCAGGCGCGCGCCGGTTCGGCATCTGGCTCGGGCGTGACGCGCCGCACCAGCATGCCGGCGGCGCGGCGCGCGGCATCAAGTTCTGCCTTGTGACGTGCATCATTGGGCAGGCGTTCCACCACCGCTTCCAAAGCTTCTACCTGCTGCGCCAGACGATCCTGCCGGCGCAGCGCTTCAGCAATCAGCAGCAAAGGCAGAACTTCGGGTTCTCCGCCCGGGGCGAATTGAAAGGCGCGCCAGGCGGCTTGCAAAGCGCGGTTATTCTCGGGCGGTGTGCGCGCAAGCTGCGCTTCAGCGAGCGCCAACCAATGATCTGCATTGCTATTGCCAAGCCCGATGCGTTCTTCCAGGGCAGCGGCGGCGGCGGCGAAATCGCGCCGCGCAGTGGCATCCTGTGCACGGCGTTCGGCCCCCGCGCGTTGTTGCGGCGTGCCACCGGCGGGGAAGCGCCGTTGCAGGCTTTGCTGATAGGCGCCGGATTCCTGGGACAAGCCGGGCAAATCAAAGCCCTGCGCCCAGGCAAGGGCCGGGGCCAAGGCCAGCATCAGGATCAGCAAAAGGCGCGGCAGCTTCATCGGGGGGTTCCTCGCCAAAGGCAGGCTAGCTTATCACATGTTACGCGGCAGGATGCATCATTAGGTTTTAGGCCGGGGGGTATGGCCAGAAACCTCGGCCCCCGCATCCCGGCTGAGGGCTGCCAGCATGGGAATGGACAGAAGCGTGACCACCGCGGCCACCAGGAAGCCAGCGGAGAAATCCGCAAGCGCAAGCGCTGGCCGCCCGGCGATCAGGCGCGATGCCTCCAGCGTCGCGGTTGCCAGCA
>Ga0315899_10002091_pt1 | contig 22344 bp, 10 predicted proteins | sample LakEriMetagenome_2_FD_203518 | JGI IMG/M metagenome (GOLD analysis project Ga0315899, IMG submission 203518) | Freshwater fungal communities from buoy surface, Lake Erie, Ohio, United States - Buoy 4 MA112 | ecosystem: Environmental > Aquatic > Freshwater > Lake | place: USA: Lake Erie, Ohio... | reverse complement strand
CCGCTGGGTTGCTGGCCGCTGGGTTGCTGGCGACCAGCGATATTCCCAAGCTCGGCTGCTTGTTTCATCAAGCTCTCTTTCGCTTGTTGAACAGCCTGCAAAGCCCCTTCAGCATTGGGAGCTTGTTGCGGTTGTGGATTGCCATTGAGTCTGGCTTGTTGAATTAGATCTTGCTGTTGCTGTTTCGCTTGTGCTGCAGCTTTTTCTAGTTCCGATGATGCGTTTTCGACGGATCCCTTGGTTTGTTCTCCAACTTGCTTTGCTTGTTGTTGTAGCTGATCGCTACCCGATTGGTTATTCAGACGTTCTTCATGCCGGGCACTTCGAGCCAATTGCTCGGCGACTTGATCGACGGTTTGTTCGACGCTCTCTTGGGTGGGGTTTGCTTGTGCAAGTGCATCCGAGGTAGGTGATCGCTGTGGAGTCTGATTCGCTTGGTTTTGAACCCCTTGCATTTGGTTTCGCAGTTGATCGAGTTGCTCTTTTGCAGCGTTGATTTGTTCTCTAGCGAGAGCAGCCATAGGATTTGGGGTGTCGAGATTTGCTCGTTGAGCTTGCTCCGTACGTTGCTCTTGCTGTTTCGCATTCTCGGCGATGTTGCGAGCAGAGTCAGCGATTTTATTCGCGGAATTCGCTCGTTGCTGAGCTTGAAGAACTTCGCGAGTCTTTTGATCCACTTGTGCTTGCAAGCCAACATCTTCGGGCTTTTTCTGCAGTGATTCCATTACTTTATTACGTTCGCCGGAGCGTTGCTGCAGTTCGCGATTGCGATTCTCATTCTCCTTGGCCGCTTGTTGTGATTGCTGTTCGCGTCGACGCGCAAGGTCTTTTGTTTGTCGCACGAGGTTATCGCGCATGAGCGATTGCGCGGACTGCGATTCGGTCAGTTGAGCTTGCCGCTGCTTGTCTTCTTTGAAGTTATTTTGATCCACGAGTTGATTCAGACGCGGTTGCAATTCATCGATTTGTTGCTGAGCTTTTTGGATGCTCTGAACGAGTTGTTCGGCTTTCTCTTTCAAGGCTTGCTGTGTTTCATTATTGCTCGCTCCCTTGGCTTGCCGAGCGGCGGTTTGTAGAGCATCTGAGATGGTCGAAATATTCTTCTTGAGCTCAGGTTGATTGATACGGGTAAGGGGATTGACCGCCTTGTTCAAAAGATTGGTAGCAAGCTGTTCGGCGTTCTCAGCGATCGCATTGAGTTGCTGGGCTTGTAAAGCCTTGGCATCACTTGCTTGCTGATCAGAGTTCTCAAGTTGTTGGGATAAGGACTCTTCACGTCGGGCTGCATTTTGAAGCTGCGAAGATGCATCTTTCGCATTGTCTTGCGAGATTTCCGATAACTCTTTCTGCATCGGCTTGTTCTGCCGAAGCTCAGCTTCGAGCAACTTCAGGAGTTCTTCTGGGGAATTCTGCGCCATCGCGTTCAATTGATCGGCTTGCTGGTACTTCTCAAGCATTTCCTTCGCTTGGGCGAAAGCTTCCTTTGCAGATTCGGGTTGTTGCAAATCCAACTGAGGTTGCGATGGTTTAGATGCCGCATCGGTTTGGCTCAAATTGGATTGGTTGGGATTGGATTGAGGGTCGCTTAACTTACTTCGAGATTTCTCTGCATTGGCAAGGTGACTTGGCTCTGGATTCGCGAGAGCTTGTTCGACCAATTCAAAGTGCTCAGCGATCGTTTCGAGTACTTCCTCGGTCTTTGTCTGTTTTTCAACAGCTTGTTCTGCAGCTTTTTGGATCTCTTGTGCATCCTGCGCTTGCTGTTTAGCTTCCAAGAACTCTTGATTCGCTTTTGTCATAGGTTCTTGGGCTTGATCGATCAAATCCAATGCCCGATCGCTGTCTTTCGCGGCTTGGAGCTGTGTGGAATTGAGCAAGTCTTGGCGAGTTGCCATATCTACAAGGGCATCTTGAAGTTGTTCGATACTGCGTTCAACTTCTTGCTGCTGTTGTATGTTCTCTTGTGGTGTGGACTGCGAGTTTTGGGTGTTCTCTTTAAGTTGTTGTGTCTTAGCCACTGCCTGACGCGCAAGTTCAGAAATGCTCGGTGCGAACTTCTCAAGTAGCCTGCGAGCTTGCTCCACTGTCGGTTTCACTTGATCGAGTATTTGATCGTATTCACCGAGATACTCCTGAAGATCCGCCGAAGCGTTAAGCAGCGTTTGGTTGTTTGCAGATCGGCGATACTCAAGTTTTTGTCGAATCGAATTGGAAGATGGATTCCACCGCATGGCATTGAGTTTGTCAAAGTCTGGCTGTGGGTATCCAGCTTCTCGCATCGCGTTATAGATGAGTTCAAGTCGGTTCGGAATACTCTCCCATTGCCGAAGGTGGCTGAGTTGTCCTTCCGGTGAGCTCCAGTCATAACGTTCTTGACGATGAAGCGAATCGAGAATCATGCGGGTATCTTGGAGTTCATGGGCAGCTTCCAAGACTCGATAAGCTTTTACGATTGCTTGAAGGTCTTCTCTAGATTGTTTCCATTCCGTTGATCCTGCCGGAAGATTGATCCACTGATCGATCACGTTCGTCCAAGCTCGGCTGGCAAGTCCCATATCGCTTGGGAAAAGCGGATCGAGTGGTTTGCGACGTTGATGAATGTCTTTCCGATCGAGAAATTGGCTGGATGCAGGGAGCGTCGCTTGAGTCAGCTCATCGAGTGTTGCGGAGCGTAGTCGTCCCAACACGTCGCTATTGAGGCTCGTATCAGAATTCCAGTCGTTCGTCCGACTGAAAAGTTCGATACTTCTCGCCATGGCGTTTCCGATCCCTTGGCTGCGTTGCATCAGATCTTTTCGAGTTTCTTGGATGCTCCAAAGCAAACCACCTTCGAGGTTAAAGGCCCAGTGTTGACTTTGGAGATCGTTATAGAATCGTTCGATGCGGCGCACCAACTGCTCGTGCGCCTGGGATGTACCTTCGGCTTGAGCAAGCTCCTTGATTTCCTGCCTCGTTTGGTCGAGGATTCTTAGGAAGGGCTTGGACTGATCTCGCAAGTGCTGCGTTAGGTGCGGATCCATTTGCGACGAAAGCTTCATTACCCCCTCGATGTACTGGTCAGCGATCGTTTGTGAGCGGGCAAGCGACGCGAAGTCGAGGTCGTTTCCTTTTTGTACTTGAGTCCGCTGATGATCTCGGAGAACCATAAGATCCTTGGTCATCGCTGTCATTGTTTCATGGCTCAGGAATTGACGATAGATGTCGCTCAAGCGTTGTGAATATCCTTCCGCATCGTCGAACGAAGCGATCGACCGATCCACTTGCTGTTGAAGAATCTGTGCGAGCTTGTCGGGAATCGAATCTGGTTGGCCGGGAATGCTCACTGGCTGCCAAGCATCGGTATTTGCGGCGAGTAAAATCGAAGTTGCATGTTCCTTTTCCAACTTCGAAACAGCCCGTACGATGAACTCGGTTTCCGATTGATCCAAAGGTCGTGAAAGATTTGGGATGATCTGCGAGGCTAGCCCTCGGATCTTCTTCGTCAAAGTCGTCAATTGTCCGACGAATTGGTCGACTTCTGAGGCTATGGACTGACGAATTTGTGAATCTAGTTTTGGATCTTTGAGTTGTAGGATCTTCGGTCGAAGTTCCGTGCGCGAAGTACGAATCAGATCCGCGAGTTTTTGAAGATCGGGACCGAGAACAGCCCGATAGATAAGTGACTGATGTCGATTGCGATCAAAATCCTCAGAAGCTAGGCTTAGCTGGATGGGAACAGAGTACGCAACGTGATCAGCCGAATCTTTCGCAGCTATGCGAATGGCGACGACATCGCCGCTAGTAAGGGATCGGGAAAGCAGATCCCATTTCCACTGAGCCGTTCCACGCGTGGCATGCTCGACACCGTCTAACCCAGTCCAACTTACTAAAGCGTTCGTGGTTGCAGCATGTTTCACTGCGTCGAGTTCCATGGGGATTGGAAGATCGATAGTCTCCCAGGGTTTTCGATTCACAGAGATTTCTTGAGTGAGCGTGGTACCAGGCAGATCATCCGCCACTGCCACCGCCATAGAAATGAACTCTTGGGGAGAGACAATCCAACTTTGGTTCGCCATCGGAGGCGTACTCCAGAGAGTCTTCTCAGCCACCATCCAAGCAACGTTTGGGGCGTTGTCTTCCGCGCATTCAATTTCAAAAAAGGGACTGAAAGTATTCTCGATCGGAGTCAGCGCTCCCGGAACTTCGGCAGTAAGCTTAACTTGGGCTTTCAAATCACGGTCGATTTGCAGAGCAGTCCCCCAGCGTTTCGTGAGCGGATCAAACGTCAGATCGATAAACTTCTTTTCGCCGGAATCAAGTTCTTCAAGGGATAGTCTTGCCGATTGCAAGGGCATTGAGGGAACAACGGACAAATCGAGTTTCGAATCGCTTAAAACGCGAACATTCCCGAGTTCGCTGCTGCGTGCTGAGGGTGGAATATTCGTATAGGATGGAAACTCGATTTTATGATGAAACTCTACAGCTCTTGGTCGTGGTGTGGTTTGTAGTTTTCTATACGCGGTTACCGCATCACCGGATACGAAGCGGTACTCGATGGGCTCGGATTGGATCGATGCGATCGATGCGAAGGTTAAGGGATCGCGTTGGGTTAAGTTCATCTCGATGCGGGTGGGCTTCGAGGAACGCGATGTATTTTTAGAACGAGAGTTCGGAGCCGAGCGGAGTTCTAAAAATGCTGATTCAGTGGGCTCCCCTTGTACCTCGATCTCAAAAGAAACGCTTTGATTCTCTGGAACAGTCAGCTCATCGCGACTGGGTGCGAGAATCATGATTTGGGACTTTGAAGGCCGTTGGATATCCAGAAAAGGAAATAGGGCTCGCGCGAAGCGATTCGGCATTTGGAGGTTCGGTATAGCGCAGAGGATCGTCGCAAGGGCGATGGCCCCAAGAGAAGCGCAAATTGGGCGTAGTACAAGGCTCCACGGCAAAAGCGAACGGGGAGAAATGACGCTGAGTTGATCCGAAACATTTCTCTGAATTGCATGAAGAAACTCAGGGCTGAAATGCCGCTTATCGAATGGCGTGTGCTCGAGCTCAACAGCAGAGAGGAGGCTTTCGTTGAAATTGGGAGTAGCCGTCTCCACGTTTTGCGCGATTTGAACTTCGTCGATCTTTTTCCAACATCGGTTTAGACCGAACCAACAACCGAGACTTATGCTGGCCACATACATTCCAATACTTAGGGCCCAGCGTGTCGGATCGTCGATCCAACGCATGGCGTCAAGTGCGACGATGATTGCTGCACAAGCGATTACGCACAGTGTCGCGAACGCGAGACCTTGCAGAATCAGCATCATCGACTGGCGAGCACCGAATATCCGCAACCACTTATGGATTCCATCAAGGTGGGTAGAAACCACTCCATCAGGAGATTTCGCCGTATCGAATGAAGCTGTGGTAGTACTCATCAGACAAACCCCGCACGTTTTCTAAGAAACCATTCGATGGAGAGTAACGCCATGACACCGAAGAACCAAGGATAACTTTGCCATAGGAGTGTTCGAGATTGCTCAATCTTACCGGACTGCAGCGACTCAATGGCTTCATTGAGTCGGTCCGCTTGGGACTCATCGAAATACTTTCCATTGGTGGCATTTGCGATTTGTTCCAATAGCACCCGATTGGAGGCGAGCACCTGCATTTCGACATCTTCCGAGGGGCGCACAATAAACTCGGTACTTAAATCCAACGCTTCGTTAGGAAGACCTTGGACCTCCAAGCGAACTTGGTAACGGCCTGGAGGCAACGTCGAGATAACCGCCGAGACCGCGCCGGTCCCTTCGGCTTCTTGCCCCAAGGGAATAGACTCTACGCGAATACCATCTTGTTCAATAATTGCGTACGCTTTGGGATCAACGAGTGGATTTTGATCGGCGTCGCGAAGCCTAGCACGGATCAAAATATCCTGGCCGAAGGCATAGGAGCGGTCACCTGAATCGAGAGCGACATAATCATTCTCGACGGCAAAAGGGGCTTGCATTGTCCATTGAGCAAGTTGATTCCAAAAACGTTGGTGATACAGGTCAGCAACGTTATAACGCCATCGCCATGACTCATCGTGCGCTACGTAAACCACGCGACCAAGTCCGGTCCGTCGAGAGACTAAGAGGGGAAAGCTATCGTTCTCTAACTTACCGCTTACCATCGTCTCGGCACCGGCAGCAGGCTGAACCCTTCTGGCGATTTTCGGTGGCGGGAAAGCTTCCCAAAGCTGTTGGTTGCTAGCTGGGTCTTGTTCGAAGTCGAAGGCGCGCTGTTGTGTCCCGGCATCTTCTAATTGAATTCTAGTTATAGAAACCGGTGCGGTTTCCTCGGAGTAGCGTATGGGTAACCAATCGACGTCATCTTTTGTTACGACATTGTTGGGCGGGTCGCGACCGGTATCGATCAGGATCAGCCCTCCACCAAGATCAGATACATAATCGGAGAGCCAACGCAGTTGCGATTCATTCCAAGCGTTGAAGCTATCAATGGTGATAACGACAAGATCAAGTCCGATCAGTTGGTCTCTGGACTGAGGAAAAGTGTTCTTCGAGAACTCATCTGGTCCTAGAATCGATTCGGCTTCCCATGCGACATCGCGTTGAAAAGCATTCTTGATGTATCGAGCTTCCCAACGCCCTCGGGGATCGACTACCAAGACTCGGTTTTTCCTTAATACGCCCCAAAGAGATGAATCAAGCGAATTGTTTTCGAGCGAAGCATCCGGCCGATCACGATGAAGTGAAAAATTCAAATCGATCGGTAGCGCTTTCGCCCGTGACTTGGATTCCGTAGCAGAGATAAGTTTTTCACCGGCGATACGATATTCGATCGTTCGCTGCCCAGCACCATCGGATTGAAAACTCTGAGTCCATACGAGATCGCTTCCCTTACGGATTTCCAACCGGTAGGTTTCCCCTAAAGGCAACTGCTGTTTGATCCGAGCGGTTCCTTGAAAAGCATCGGCTTCAAAGAGAGTCTTCGTGTGATCGACCCCAAGAATACCTAGGTCTTCCGGTTCGCTTTCCCGTCCGTAACCGATCGTGAAAATTGGAATCGACGCTTGTGCGAATCTTTCGGCAACCGCCGATGGGGATTCTCCGGAGTTGCTTTGACCATCCGAGAGTACAACCACAGCGGAATAAGGTTTCGCGGTGAGCCTTGAGGTATCTTGGGCTGATTCGGATTGCGAAGTCGACGACCGAGAATCAGACGATGGATCCGTAGAGGATGACTTAGGTACAGAGGAGCGAAGCAGTCCTGAGAGCGCATCACCGAGAGCTGTTTGGGCACCGTCTGCATACTCCCCAACCGAGGCGTTCGTGCTTGGAGCATCTCCTTGCCTCACTTGATTATCTCGCAAAGGCCAACGTGTCACTTTCTCGTTCGACTTCAACAACGAATCCCATAGCACCGGGATTTCGGTTGTATCGTTGCTTGAATCATTGTTTGAATCGTTGTTCCGCGAATGATCGAAAGAGAAGAGTTTCAAGTGGAAGCGGGTGCGCTGTCGATCAAGCCAGCCAAGGTCTGATTCCGATCGGCTGGTAAGCCACCGACTCGCACGTTCGAAACGCGAATCTGCATCTTGTGCATCCGATTCCGTAAGCGCCATGCTTGCAGATGAATCGATCAGAACAGCGACACGACTCAGTTCGCCGGTAAGCCATTCCTGTACCAATGTAGGACCGCATAGCATTGCTAGGATCAGGCCAAATGCGGCGGCGCGAAGGGATGGAAGTAGCCAGTTGAAAGGAGCGCGAGCGAACCGCGACTCGCGATAGTAAAACCACCATACGCCAGCCATTCCCAAAAGCATCAATGGGATCAACGACCAGAGAGGCAACAAGCCATTAAACTGCAGCTGGTTCATATTGATGCCCCCGTGAGCGTTGAGCTAGGTCGTGCCTGACGAGGGTTTAAAGACTGCTGTAAAAACATCTCCGCTAAGAATAGGATGAGCAAACCTAGCCAGAACCAGGTCCAAATCTCTTTTCCAGCAGGATTGGAATTCTCCTGCTTGATCCATGATTGGGCGTCGCGATAAACATTTGCTTTAGCATCTTTTGCAAATGCTTCGAGCTCGTCGCCGGACATCAAAGCCCGGCCAAGCTCCACTTTTCGATCTTTAGAAGAAAGCACAACGGCGGTATTGATTCGCCGATCCCCAAGAGTGCTTTGGGCGATTCCCTCGAAGCGTGAGGAGCCCAAATCGATCGTGCGAAATAGAACCGGTTCGTTACCAGCAGTGTCTTTTTCATTCAGTGGTACATCACGTGTAGATGCAGCGGGTAATTGAACTGTGAGAGATTTGCGATCTTGGAAAAGGCTAGCAACATCATTCGATAGCGGATTGGTCTTCCCGGTCATGGCACTAAGGTTTTCGAACCACGATTCACCAGGGGAAACTTGATTCCAGCCAGAACGCCAGTGAAGAATTGAGGTCATCAACTTTTGAACGAGCGGAAGGTATACGGGAAGTGCTGGTAGATTGCTATCGTCATCATCTCCGCTCGACATCATCCAGTAGACCTTACCGGAGCCGATGGTTGTTTTGATTAGAAAAGGCAATCCGTCAGCAAACTTAGCAATTGCGATTGCCTGCGGTTCCTCGACAAGTAGTTCGTGTCTTGCAGCAAACTGCGCAGAACGCAATGCGTCGAGTGATGCTCGCGATAATTCAAAGGGAGCATCTGCGGTGAGATTGATTTCACCTTCCCAAGCAATCCTCGGGGACAGTTTGCCGATTCGCAGTCCACCTTGCGATAGTGGTTCCCAGGCATTGAGCTTTTCAGCTTGGACCTTATCACCGAGGCACATTAACAATCCGCCCCCTTTCTCGACGAAGTTTCTTAACCACTTTCGTTCGTCGTTTGAGAAGTCGGGGACATTACAACAGATAACCGCTTCGCATGTCCGTAACGCTTCTTCGTTCCAACCGCCGGGTGTGACGACTCGAGTGGAGAACAAGTCTCCGGGTTCGCCGCGCAGAAGAGAAAACGGGGTGAGTGCGAGCCGAATGAAATCCGATTCGCTTTGCATCGCTTCTTGTTTACGATCCCCATCGATGATGAGAATACTCGCTGGCTCACGGGCTCGAATGACATTTGTCAAAGCGTGATCTTGCGGCGTCGAGTCTTTCCAATCTGCGAATACTTTGAGAATGCTGTCCCCAGCGATCTTGGGAGACCATTGAAAGCGAATGGTCGCGGTGGAATTCGCGGATACGGATACCGATTGACGTTCGACTTCGTCGAGTCCATCCATGAAGACAACAGGCACGACGGCATTTTGGTTCGAATAGTTTTGCAACGTAGTCGATATCGTCATCTTTCCTTGCGGTGTAACGTGCGATGGGATGCTATCGATCCCCAGCAATGCGATGTCAGCATTGCCTGTCAAATTGCCTGTCAAATTGCTTGAGGCATCCGTTTGCGAGTCTGCTTTACCGACTTGAATGAACGACCACTCGATCGGAACCGAACGATTGGAAAAAGCAGTTGCAAGATCTCGTGCTAAGTCTTGAGTATTCGAATTCCACTGACTGGATTGAAAATCCGATAGAACGAGAAGATGCCTTTTTGAATTTGTCCCTTGATCAAGCCATTGGGTAGCGAGGGTCACCGCTTCGGAGAGGTCGGTCGTTCCGGCGGTTTCGTTCTTTTTGGCTCGACTTTCGATCAACTCCGCGAGTTTCATTTTCAAAAGAGCGGCAGGTTGATGCTCGCTTTCGATCTGTGCAGGTTTCCCTGCCCAAATAAGGGCCGCTTCGCTGCCGGTAGGCAAACCCTCTAGGACGGTGCGAACTTGAGCGACCGCTTGTAGGATTCTCGATGAAGAACTACCAAGTCGATTCGGTTCATTGGTGGCTTGGTTAGCCTGTGCGGATTGCAAAGCGGACTGGCTTGGCGAAAGCGTATACATCGAAAGGGAATCATCGATGAGTATTGCCAAGCTGAGAGGACTAGCGTCGGCAGAATTTTTCCAAGCTTGCAGCAATGGCCTGGCCATGGCGAGGGCGAGCAGAATCGGGATCAAGCAGCGGACGAGAAGCAATAGGAGTTGTTTCCATTGAATTCTCCTCGAGTTTACTTTTACGGAGGACTCGAGGAACTGCATCGCCCCCCAATCGATCGTCATGTATTTGCTTCGATTGAGCAAATGAATCAGAAGCGGGATCGTAAAAGCTGTTGCTCCAAAGGCGAGCAAGGCATTGAGAAACGTCATGCTTGACCTCGATGCGATAAGTAGGTGGCAAGCACGGCGCTGAAGGATTCGGATGTACGTACGGGGATCCAATCAATTCGATTCTGCCGGCACGCGGCTTGGATGGCATCTTGGTGAATTTGGAAGTTGCTCAAGTAATTGCGACGAAGCGATAGAGGATCGACGAGTTGTTGTTGATCTCGGGCTTCCAACGATCGGAACATGGTTCGGTTTTGGAATGGAAAATCTATTTCATCGTCATCGAGGATTTGGAAGAAGACAATTTCTTGATTGTTGGCGCGCAACATCGATAAGCTCTTGAACAAGGATTCGGTGTTGCCGAAGCCATCGCTGATGAGAAATAGTAACCCACGTTTTCGGCAAACGCTTAGGAGTTGATGCAAGACGGCCCCGAGATCGGTTTCGTTTTGGCACTTTGAAGCAGCCAGCGACTCGAGTATAAGACGCAAATGATTAGGTCGTGACTTCGGAGGAATCGTGGCTCGTATGGATGTATCGAAGGTCGCCAAACCAATCGAGTCTTGCTGCGAGATAAGCAGGTAAGCCAAGCAAGAAGCGAGCCGGATCGCATAGTCGTGCTTTGAGAGCTGGTTAGCTCTCGATCCGACATAGTTCATCGATCCGCTTTGGTCGACCGCAAGCGTAGCGCGAAGGTTGGTTTCATCCTCGTATTGGCGGATGTAGAGTCGGTCGGTCTTGCCAAAAAGCTTCCAATCGATCGAGCGGACTTCGTCACCGTGCACGTACGGACGATGCTCTTTGAAATCGATGCTTGCCCCGATATGTTTCGAGCGATGGATTCCACCCGTTACCCCTTCGACAACATCCTTAGCAAGGAGTTGCAGGGCAGAGACTTTTGCAATGTCGTTTGGCCTTAGCCAACGAAACAGGGGGTTCGTGCTCAAGATGCTTTACGATTCGATCAGAGGTGAACGAGGTATCGCATGAGGATACCAGGGGCTGCGGTGGGAGGATTTGGCGGGCCCCTTATCATACCATCGGCAAGCGTCCGGTACGAGCAAAACCGGGTCTGCACGCACGAGGTCTCAAATAGCTTTGGCCAGCCTTAATCCGCAGAAAACCGGCGCTAGTCAGCAACAGACCGATACTAATAAGTAGCAAACGGGCCCTAATCAGCAGCAATATCGTCGAGCCAGCTTTGGTTTTCCAAGTCCAAGCGGTAGGTTAGCTGAGTGTAATCGTAGCGCGGGGTGGGGTTCGGATTTCCGGAAAAAGTATGGGAATATGTCCCTTCGAAGAACAGGACGAGTCCATTTTTCTGAAAAAACTCCGGGTGCAGTTTTGGATTGTAAAACGAGTAATTCGGGTGTCGAGCGACCAGTTTGGCTTTCCTCCATGGACCTACGGCCGATTCGGTCGATTCGGCGTAGTAGATATTTCCGAGCGTCGAATCCTCGCCCTTGAGCTGAGTGAAGACCATGGACCAGCAGTTTCGCTCGGGGTTCCACGCAACCGAACCGTTGTGAAGTGAAACCTCTTTACCTGAATCGATATCGATGATTCGGCGGAGTCGTTCGGCAGGTGTCATCAATTTTTCCTCGACCAATTGGCATTCTTGCTGCTGGGTGAGAGGACGGGTCGCACGTCTCCAACGATAAAGGAGTCGGCCCTTCGCGTCGCGATCGAGCTTTCGGTCGGCGAACTGCGTTCCATCCTTCAAACATGTATATCCTTCATACTGACTCGGGTCGATGAACGATTGGGATTGAGCAAGGACACGAACGTCAGGTATTGGAGAGCAAAACGCAATGTACTTTGTTGCCGGCTCGGTAAACTCCGCGTATTCGATGGTATGTGCCTGGGATTGCGGAAACAGCTCCGGAGATTGATCCCAGTCGATAAGGTGCTCGAACGACTCGGTGGCAGGGTTCCATTTGGCGAACCCCCAACGGTAGGCTTGCAAGCCTGATTTGATTTTCACGTAGGGCGCGAGCAGGGACTCGCTCATAGGTTGGTCTTGATCGCGGATGGTGGCCAACGAAAGGAGCCATGTAGGTCCTTCACCGGGCATGATCGCCAGGGGTTTCGATCTGCCAAGTCCGTCAACCCAATTGCGGAAGGGTGGTGGCATCTGATCAAGTCCGATACCCGCGATGAGACCTTGAGTGTCGGGCAATGGGGTCGTAGCTCCGGACATGTGAAAACTACCCCCGATTGGATAATGGATTTGGGAGGTATCTCCCCAAAACCAAAAGAGTTGGTTTCCAAACCTAGCGGTCAAGACACTATCGCATCCGATGGATGGATTTTCGAGCTCAGGATATTCCTCGGTGAGCAGTGTAAGTTTTTGAGAATGGATATATCTTGCAACACCCGTGGAGCGGTACATCCGTTCGGCAGGTTGTATTCGCTTTACTTCCAGAGTTTTGGTTGTTCCTGGGGTGCACTCAAGCAGGGTACCGGAGAATCCGAATCCATCTTTGGCGAACGAGTATCCGGGGCTTTCGATGGTAAAGAAAACCGAGTGATCGAGCAGATCAGGATCATCGATAGCGACCCAACCGAGATTATCGGTTACGTACTGCACATGATGAATGGTCTTGAGCTGCACCAGGGGTACGGCCCGTTTGGTCTGAGCGTCAACAACCCGAATTGCGAAAGTCTTCGAATTGGTTTCTTGAAGGTGTGTGGTTGCTTCTAAAGTCGCTTTGCTTTTCGGAAGTTGTGCGAATGCCGCTGAGGGCATAAGCAAGCAAGTGACCGGGCTAGAGAGCTGGAAGGGTAAAACAGCGGAGCAAATGACCGACGCAGCCCAGAGAACCAGAACCCCTCGAAGTCTTACGCAAACCGCAGTTGCAGTGGCCAATCTATTGCAACTGAGGTTCATAGGGATAGCCAAATGTTTTCGCGACGGCTTCGTTGGTTACTTTACCTCGACGAACGTTCAACGCCTCCTGTAGCGGTTTGCTTGCGGCGATGGCTTGATCGATTCCTTGTTGAGCTAATTGCACGACCCATGGAAGTGTGACGTTGCAGAGTGCAAAGGTGCTTGTGCGCCCCACCGCACCAGGCATGTTGGTGACGCAATAGTGAAGGACTTCGTCGACGATGTAGGTTGGATTTTTGTGCGTGGTGGGTTTGCTGGTTTCCACACAGCCACCTTGATCGATCGCTACATCGATGATGACACTACCGGGTTTCATCAGTTTAAGATCATCTTTGCGAACCAAGTAAGGTGCTTTTGCCCCTGGTATCAGGACAGATCCAATAACTAGGTCTGCAAGTTTAAGTTGTTCGCGGATGTTGTAGCGATCGCTGTAGATGACATTGACGTTCGGAGGCATGACATCGTCGAGGTACCGCATACGATCGAGGTTGACATCGAGGATGTTGACATCTGCGCGAAAGCCTGCGGCGATCCGTGCGGCGTTTGCACCTACGACCCCACCACCGAGGACGGTGATGTGGGCGGGTGGAACACCGGGAACTCCCCCCAAGAGTATCCCACGACCCATTTGGGGTTTCTCGAGATACTTTGCACCTTCTTGAATGCTCATCCGCCCGGCGACTTCACTCATGGGGGTCAGCAACGGCAATCGCCCTTGGGAATCGCGAAGGGTCTCGTATGCCAAGCACAACGCACCACTATCGATCATGGCTTGGGTGAGTTTTCGGTCGGCAGCGAAATGGAAATAAGTAAAGAGCGTCTGGTTTTTGCGGATAAAGGGAAACTCGCTGGCCTGGGGTTCCTTAACCTTGACGATTAGCTCAGCCTGCTCAAAGACCTCCTTGCCGGAATCGACAAGCGTTGCACCAGCTTGCTCGTATGCTTCGTCAGCTAGTCCAGAGCCCAGCCCCGCTCCGGCTTGAATAAGGACTTGATGCCCCCGCTGAACCAATTCCTCGACTCCTACAGGGAGCATCGCTACACGGTATTCGTCCTCTTTGATTTCTTTAGGGATACCTACGATCATGGCTGGGACCGGTCGTGTTTGAGGATATGATTAGAGCAAGGCAATTTATTCCCTTAAGTGTACCCTTTTGGCAACCCATACGCCACACACAGTTACGCCACACACAGTTTTTCAGCATGCAAACAGAGTCAACGACCAAACCGCCACCAAACACGTTCTTTGGGATCCTATCTTACCTCGGACCGGGGCTAATCATCGCCGCGAGCATTGTCGGGAGCGGTGAATTGATCGCCACGACTCTTACCGGTGCACGGGGCGGATTGATACTCCTCTGGCTGATCATTTTGGGATGCGTTGTAAAAGTCTTTGCGCAAATCGAGATCGGGCGCTATACGGTCTCGACCGGAGTCCCAACGCTCTCGGCGCTGAATACTGTCCCCGGACCACGCGTTGCAAATCGAGGCAACTGGTTGATTTGGTATTGGTTCTTTATGTGGTTTTGCAGCATTGGACAGTTGGGTGGTATCGTCGGTAGCGTTGGACAAATCATGGCTCTGGTTCAACCGATTACCGCTCAAGGAGCGGCTTATCATGAGATCGGTGATCTTGAGACCAAATTTCGTCTAGCATCTGTCACAACCCACTCCGGTGTCGTTCAAGGTCAAACGGCTCAGGAGATGGAAGTCAAACTCAAAGAGCTTCAAGATGCTTACATGCAAAAGTACGCGCCAGGGAACGCGGCGGGCAGTGCGTTACCTAGACCGATGGACGATCGCTATTGGGCAATACCCGTTGCCTTCATCACCGCAGGATTGCTTTACTACGGGGGGTACGGTTTAGTGCAATCGGGCTCTACGGTGATGGTAGCGATCTTCACCATCGTGACGATGGCGACGGTGATTGGTTTGCAGATGAAACCTGACTGGGCGATTCCTACAAGCGAGTGGTTACGAGGACTATCCTTTCAGCTTCCAGAAGGTGATCGACTGACTTCGATGGCAACCGCTTTGGCAACAGTCGGGATCATCGGCGTTGGTGCGGCGGAATTGATTCAGTACCCGTACTGGTGTATCGAAAAAGGATACGCAAGGCATACCGGGCCGGATGATGGTTCGGCCGCTTGGCTCGACCGAGCCAAGGGATGGCTCAAAGTCATGCACTACGACGTCTGGGTATCGATGATCATCTACACCATAGCAACCATCGGTTTCTTTGTGCTTGGAGCTGGAATCTTGCACCGTTCAGGGATAAAGCCTGAGGAGTCGAAGTTGATTCAAACGCTCAGCGCGATGTACGAACCGGTGCTCGGCTCCTGGGCACCACCGATCTACCTTCTCGGTGCCTTCATGGTTCTTTACTCGACTTATTATGTCGCCAATGCGAGCCACGCAAGAACCTTCACAGACGGCTTGAAGGTCATTCACTTGATCAGCAGCGACGAACAAACCCAAGCGAAGATGGTACGGTTTCTCAGTGGGTTGTTTCCACTGCTTTGCTTGTTGGTCTACTGGATATTACCGAACCCAGCGTGGTTGGTATTGATCAGCGGTTCTGCACAAGCAGTCATGCTACCGATGCTAGGCTTTGCGGCCCTGTATTTTCGGTATTACAAGTCGCGCAAGGACCTGCTTGGGTCTCGAGCGATGGAGATTGGGCTTTGGATTAGCGTCGCCTTGCTATTCCTGATCGGGATCTCGAATTTGATCCTCGAGCTGCGCAAGTTCATCAGCTAAGTAGCTCAGCAACAGAGTCGGTCTATTCGATTTCCCTTGGAATCTCGCCCCCTGCACGGGTGCAGAGAGCTTGGTAGATCGCTACGTCGATAGTATCGGGGATGAGCCGAGTGGAGCCATCCGCCAGGACGATGTGGATTCCAGAGGTATGTCGGCTGGAGAAATCTTCGAAGTGCCCAATCTTGCTGTTGGGTGGGTGATCTGCAACGCCAAGGAAGCGGGCACCGGGCTCAGCTGCTCGATCGATCCAGCCGTGCCAAATGGACCCACCAAGCCGGCTTGAGCGCTCACCGACGATCATGGTGTGGCTAAGACCATCTCGCAGGTCGCGAAGACGGATAGCGGAGTTTCCGAAAAAGGTCCCATCGGAAAGGTACGGGGCATCTTCGATTTCTTGGGTCCCAAAGACCGCTGGGTAATTGGATTTCGCAATGCGAAATAGCTTAGGGCCTTCGTCGACGTTATGACCGACGTGCTCTTCGGGTTCTTCCTCATCGGTCTCGCCTCCGATTTCGAAGGTGTTTTCGCCGGTATCTGAAGGGCAGATGAACAGGGGAATGACATTGGTCAAATAAGGCAAGTTAACCGGTGCATCGATTGGGGATCGAAGGTCAATTTGGCTGTAAAGGGAGTTGGCTTCCAGATAAGGAAGAATGGCGTGCGACCAACTCCAGCCTGGCTGTTTGGTTTGTTGGAAATCGACCCAACCGCTGGGCAAGCGTTTGTTGGCGCTCTCATAGTTGAGAAGAGCCAACGCGATTTGGCGTTGATTGCTCATGCACTGCGCGCGTCGGGCTGCTTCCCGGGCAGCTTGAACCGCCGGAAGGAGTAGCCCTACCAGAATGCCGATGATGGCGATGACGACCAGCAATTCCACAAGGGTAAAGGCTTTGCGTCGTGATTGGCGAATCGTCGCAGAGGTGCACATGGCAACGAGGCTTAGTTAAGGGTGAACCAAAAGTCGCGAGCTTTGTCTTTTGAAGTCCGTGGCTTCACGGATACTACCAGAGTATTGTACGAAGTGAGATCTTACTACGTTTAGAAAAAATCGACAAATTCAATCCAGCCCTATTTGCAAAAAACTTGCAGGAGCGTTTCTGACGCTCCTGCAAGTTTTCGAGGTTTTGGATAGCTAGGGGGGTTGGGGCAAACTTCCCCACCCAGCTATTCTGGAGCGTCGATCTTTTCGCGTTCAGCGGCAGTTCGAAGCTTGGCCAAGGCACGGAGCTCTAGCTGTCGGATACGTTCCTTGGTAACACCGAGTTCTTCACCGACTTCTTTCAACGTCCGTGGTTCTGAACCGCGTCCTAGCCCGAAACGCATGACGATGATTTGTTGTTCGCGATCATCGAGCGAATGAAGGATCTTTAGGACTTGGTCTTCGCGGACTTGTTGATCAATTTCCTCTGCCAAGTGATCGGCGCGGGCGTCTTGATGGCTGGTGAAGATCTCATCGGAGCTGGTTCGGAACCGTTCGCGATGCTTGAACTCATCAGGGATCGAACGTGCAAAGTTCTTGCGGATTGCCCAGTGGGAATACGTGCTGAACTTGAATCCCCGTGCGTAGTCGAACTTATCGACCGCTCGCATCAAGGAGACGTTTCCATCGCTGATTAGACCGAAGAGATCCCCAGAAGTTCCCACATGGCGTTTTGCGATCGAGACGACCAAACGCAAGTTGGCTTGGACGATCTTGTTCTTCACCGAGAGCGCTTCTTCATATAGCTTTTCGATCTGATCCATCAACGCAGCCGTAGGTGCTTTCGGATCGAGTTTTTCTCGAAGCCCGCTCGCCTTGTACTTCAAGAAATTCATCTTGCGGAACAAGTGAACTTCTTGCTGTGGTTCGAGCAATGGAACTTCGTACAGCGATGCAAGGTACGCAGGCAGTCCGCTTGGGGCTCGCATCTTCCGCGATGGACTCAGGCTTGTTGGAGTTTCTGCCAAGATCTGATCGACCATGGAGTCGTCTTCAAAGACTGGGTTTGGTACGAAATCGAGCGCGAGCTCTTGGATCGAGACGGCTCGTTGTTCGTTGAGAAGTCGAACAATGCTGCCTCGGGTTCGTCGGTATCGTTTTGCAAGAATCACTGTAGAGACTCCTCGCAGGTGTTGTTGATAAAGGGCTCGCTTGTCTTCCTCGGAGAGGGTTTCTCGTTGTTCGGGGAAGACGGCCATGGCTGGATATTTGCGATCGAAATTCTTGATCGTGTAACGGATCGTCTCGATACTTCGGTGAACTTCCTTGGCAACGTCCCGAATGACTTCGGTCAAATTTGCACCTTGGGAAGCGAGTCTGCGGGAACGATCGATGATGTCATCGCGCTCTGCATCCGTCATTTGACTGAAACGCTCTCCTCGCTCGACGCGGACTTTGTTGAGGTTTACGAAGCGTTCGACACTGGAATGAAGAAACCCAACGCGTTTTCGCCCTTCGGCAACAAACCGCCGAGATACAAGCCCTTGATCTCGCCAACGGGAAATCGTCTTGGTCGACACGTTGAAAAGCTTGCTCAAATCCTCGACGGTGTGAACCGGTTCGGAAGCTTCTTCGAGACGAAGATTCATCGAATCGGTGATATCCTCGACGAACAATCGCAAGTCATGCTGCGCATCGTGCCCCTTGATCAAGCGCATGCTGCTCGTCTCGGGACGAACTTCAGTGACGCGATAGAAGAGGAAGTCGAATGGATATTCCTTCGCCCCATCGAGTTCCGTGAGAAGCTTCTCGGCGCGGTCGGCTTGTTCAAGTCTTTTGCCTCGGGGAGCAAATCGAACTTGCTGGTCTCGCAATTCTCGGATCAGTGCAATCTTGTATTCACTATTCATCTTCTACTCGCCTCCTGCCATGCAAACAACGCCCTAGGTCGAACTTAACCTACCACAAGGACTATCGCCGGCGCAACGGGACAAACCCCAATCGTTGGAGTCGTACGGTCTCCTTCTCACTGTTCGACGTTCGCAAACCGATTAAGGTTCACCGCTTCGATCAGGAAGAAGACGAAAAGTTATAAATGCAAGAAGCGGGCCAAAACTCAAAAGATTCCCACCGGGGAAACGTTTCGGACAAAATATGTTCGGAATGGTCTAAAGCACTAGCAGCCCAAGGGATTTTAAGCCTAGCAGAAGCCTTCGTGTTGTAGTTTCTTCCACCACAAATTGCAATTTTTTGGCAAAGGACTTGCCAAATCGACGTTCCGAAGGTCAATCAGTGGTGGATGATCTTCGAGACGACTGCCGGGGCCGTCTCATTTTAAGACAGATTTGCACAGGTTGATCCAAAGACAAAGCCAATGACTCGGCTCGGGGTGTCATGAAGGAAACCGATATCTCGGTGGCGGATTGCCGCGGGGCGGATTGCTGCGAGGTGGATTGCTGGGCGAGTGATGACGCCTTGGAATGGTATCGGACGAACTAGAGCCGAACTCATCTGGCTCAAATCCACACTCTTCGCAATCATCATCACCATGAGACGAACTTACAGTACTAGCATTGCACCTAGTACCCTCGGAGCCAGTAGCCGGCATCATCTCGCGAATCCGCTGGCTTAGCACTGCAGCATCGTACCAGCTGAAAGAAAGATTAGGATCCGCAGCATATCGTCCAAGCAGACGTAGTAGCTCAGTTCGACGCTCTGGCTGGAATACAAAGACGTACTTCTCTTCGCCACGCACCAGGGTAACAACGCCGACTTGATCCTTCGGTAGGCTTTGGCTCATGATGACTTTCCGATGCCAGCAAATCCTCGAAGTTCGAGGAGGGATAATCCTTCGCTGGGTGTATCGGAGAGCTAGTTCATGGGTATTGAGCGGACCTGATACGTGTGGATCGATCGTCAAGGTCGGCACAGTTACCCACACCGTGCACCCACACCGGGCATCTAGATCGAACGGTTAGAAGTGCTTGCATTGTCACTCGGATGCGGTCATCGAGCACCCCCGCTGCGCCCATACTGTCCCTGCACGGGCTTTTATCAGCTTCGGCTCGGAACTACTTGTCCAACAAATCGAGCTTGGCTTGTACCTCGGCAACCCGATGCTCCAACCCGATTTCCGCAAATCCTACAATTGCTTTCTCAAAGAACTCTTTGGCTTCCTGTACGTTTCCTTGAGCAACCCGGATCTCACCGAGCTCGTCGTAGGTGGAAGGAACTCCATCGGCATGCCCCATGTCTTGCGCAAGCTTCAGGACTTTCCACTGTCTTTTTTCGGCTTCGTCGTAGAGCCCAAGATGGCGGTGGACGACCCCGAGCTGGCTCGAAACCGCGATCGAATCATCGGTGAGTCCTTCTCGTTCGTACAGACGTTCGAGTTGTAGTAATCGCTTCTCGGCATCGAGATAGTTGTTACGCCCCATGTCTACTTCGGCCAGAATGAGGTTTACGAAAGCGATTCCAAGAATACTCTCCTTGCGCCGTTCAATCTCCATGCTCTGCTTGGCATAGTCTTCGGCTTCGTCCCATTGATTCAAGTGGATATGTAAACGAGCGAGATTTCCAAGGCTGACGCTCTGGCCTTCCTCATCCCTGAGGCTGCGATCGATTTCAAGGGACTCGTTATGAAGCTTCAGAGCTTCGTCATACCTACCTTGCATTTGACGGACAACACCCAAGCCATCGAGCCCCATCGATAGCTCGATAGGCCACGAGTACTTATCGCCCAGGACGCATATTTTTTCCCAGTGGTAAGCCGATTCATCGAGACGTCCGAGGAATCGGAGGGCTTCGGCTAGCTGATATCGCACTTCGACTGCTAACTCGAGAAACTTTCGCCGTCTCGGGTGGTTTTTGATCTCATTGAACAATGTCTGCGCAGTACTGCACGATTCGGAGAATTTCCCAAACTCCAAAAGCACTTCGCTGAGGTAACGCTGCGCATCCCAGCGTTTGCGGTAGAAACCAAGCTGGGTGTAAATTTCTATCGCCTTGCCAATGCACTCAAGGGCTTGCTCAACGTCTCGCTGCTCTTCGTGGAGCGATGCAAGGTTCATGTATCCGACCGCTCGCCGTGACAAAGGGTTATGGGGATCGGCAATCTGCCGATAAGCTTCAAAAGCTTCCTCGATATTCCCAGACTCTCTAGCGAAATCTCCCGAAAGCTCAATCGTCAACAAATTCCCTGGCGCTTGCTTCTTGAGTTGCGCGAGGATCTTTTCCGCTCGACGGATTTTCCCATACGCAAGTGCTTCGATTCCCTCGGTAAACCAGTCCTCTATGGATCGCTTCATCAGTTCTCTTCGGTAAATTGAATAGCTCTGCCAACGGCAAATGGAAATGGCTCTGCCAACCGTAAATTCAATGGCTCTGCCATCGATGGCAAAAGATGGCACTGAGTCATCTTAGGGTTGGATTCCTGGTTGTCTACTTGTATGGACTTGTATGGAAATCAGGATCGAACAAGCAGCAGTGCTTACTGTCGACCAAGATCCTTCGTGTCGGCAGGGCGCCCTGCCGACTGCTCCGATTGTAGTCTTGTTTGAGCCTCTCCCGCGTACTTGCGTTCGATTTCTCGCCGATTGACGGCACCTTTCCAATGTTTAAGACCATTTTCGGCCGTCCAAGGTTCATTGCTTATGACTAATTCCACAGGGCGAAGGTGGTGAGGTTCATCTGCAAGCTCACCGGCGACGCGATCGAGGAGCTCGACGCGACTGACTTTCGCGCCGGGAACAAGTTGCACAACTAGCAACGGCCGAGGGCGATCCCCACCGATAAGAACCGATTTCTCGATTGCTTCAATCCGTTCGATTTTCGATTCCAGCGGAAGCGGTGCGAACTTGGTTCCGTTGCTTAAGACCTGAAGATCATCGATCCTGCCGGAAATATGCAAAGCCGAATTTGAATCGAACAACGAAGATTCCTGAAGGGTCGGCTCCCGAATTCTCGCCTTTTCGATGCTGTCGCCGGTCATCAGCCAACCCCCTTGAATCCGCTCCGAAGTCGCTTTCTCATCCCGCCAGTAGCCTTGCATCACTCCAGGGCCGCGAACCGCAAGCTGGCCGTCTTGCTCAATTCTGCACTGCACGCCTCGCACCGGCGGCCCAACTCCCTCAAGGATCGGCTTTCCATCAAAACCAACAGCTCGATTCGAACAGACTACCGGAGAAGCTTCGGTTAACCCATAACCTTGATAGATGAATAATCCTTGTGCACCGAACTGATCCCGAAGCTTCTTTGGAATCGCCGCGCCGCCACTTGCAAGCTGTCGGATGTTACCGCCAAGAAATCCATTAAGGGTATCAAGAGCCCTCTCGCATCGATCGCTTTGAGTTTCGCTAACGGCATTGCCTCCCGAACGCATTACGGATGTATGATCGACGCGGGATGCAATGTCGACGCGGGATGCTTGCGAGTTCCAAGCTTCCAGCCAATTGTGGTACAACGAAGGTACGGCGTTGATCAAGGTCGGGCGAATCGCTTGAGCAATTTTGATGAAGTCTTTACTCGTCCCCGCCGTACAAAGGGTACTTCCTGAAAGAATCCAAGTCGTCAACTCGCAGGTTCGAGCGTAAGCATGCGAGAAGGGTAA
>Ga0315899_10002087_pt1 | contig 22355 bp, 21 predicted proteins | sample LakEriMetagenome_2_FD_203518 | JGI IMG/M metagenome (GOLD analysis project Ga0315899, IMG submission 203518) | Freshwater fungal communities from buoy surface, Lake Erie, Ohio, United States - Buoy 4 MA112 | ecosystem: Environmental > Aquatic > Freshwater > Lake | place: USA: Lake Erie, Ohio... | reverse complement strand
AAACGATTGGGGACTAGGGCGAATCTTCTGCCAGTATCGCTTAGTAGTGTGAATGAGACAGCCTTGTATGGACCACCATCGTCTACAAGGCAACTCGGCCAGTCAATGCTTGACTGGTGCGCCCACGCCTGCCAGACCTTCTGACACCATTCCTGTCAGACGGGCTAGGCCATCAGGGCTGTCAGTTCACATGATCGGGGGTAGACCATAGTCGTGGCCACTTGGCCAGTCAACGCTTGACAGGAATGGTCAGCGGTTTGACAGACAGGTCTGCCTCCCGGTCAAGCCCCTACGGGGGCTTTTTTTATCCCCATTCCAATACCCATATAGTACATCCGCAATCCGTAAGGCAAAGGCCAAGGCCTACGGCCTAGGGCGAATCTTTTTTTAGCACCGCTTAGAAGTGTACTAAACGAAACCCCTCCTAAAGGAGTCTGACATGGCCAAGTTCATCGAAAATCTGAAGGTTTTGGTTTGCTTGCCGGTCACGGTGCCCGTCCTTATCGGGCTCCTCTGGTGGACCTCCGAAACGGAGGCGGGCCGGAAGTGGGCCGCCGAAACATTTGGGGACATTTCCGGCTGATCCCGCCCCGGAAGGGGCTTTTTTTATTTACACCCCGAAACCTATACAGTACTTCCACTAGCCAAAAAGAATAGCCTCTAAATTTGCGTTTTAAGCCATCGATATTTCATTCTACCAAAGTCCCATGCCCTATGCCGATCTCCCGCCTATTGCGAAAATTGAGGCCAAAGAATTGAAGCCAAGGTTCTGCGTTAGCTGACAAGAAAACTACTTGGATTTATACCCGTACAGTACTTCCGCAAGCCGTAAGGCCAAGGCCAAGGCCTAGGGCGAATCTATTTTTAGCACCACTTAGTAGTGTACTAAACGAAACCCAAACGGAGGCCTAAAATGGCCAAGTTCATTGAAGGGGTTAAAACCGCTGGCCTGCTTGTGGGGGCTTATCTGGCAATCCCATACCTGATTTGGGCCTACTGGGCTGACTTCTGCCAAATGGCGGAGGAAGAAAACCGCCTGCGGGATGAGATCGCCCGCCTAGAGGGACGGGCCTGATCCCAGCCCCTTGGGGGCTTTTTTTTATCAATCTGAAACCTATGCAGTACATCCGCAATCCGTAAAGCAAAGGCCTACGGCCTAGGGCGAACCTATTTTTGGCCTCGCTTAGTAGTGTGCTAAACGAAACCCCTGAAAAGGAGACGGTTATGCTGACTATCGCTTTGGTGGTTGGTGGGTTGGTGGCCTACGGGGTTGTGGGCGGGGGGCTGGTGCTGGCCCTTTTCGTGGCAGGGGCCAACATGGACTCCGACCTGCGGAAACTGGAGCGCAGGCGGGACCGCCTGAAGCAGGGCATTTTGGACTGAGTCCCGGCCCCTACGGGGCTTTTTTTATTTACACTCCCAAACCTGTCTAGTACATTGGCAGGTCAAACCGAAAGCCCACGGTCTAGGGCGAATCTGTTTTCGGCCCTGCTTAGTAGTGTACTAAACGAAACCCAAAGAGGGGATGCCCATGCGATGCGCCTGCGGATGGGATGCATGTTGGGGGGAGGCCGAATGTGGTACTCCCCCAAATGAAGGAGCATTTGGGCTCGCCCTGCTCCTTTCGGGGGGCTCTCTGGAGTCCCTCGTCCTTAATACAGAGGACGAGGACGAGAAGTGACCCTGCCCCGAAAGGGGCTTTTTTGTTTGTTCTCACAAACCTGTGTAGTACATCCGCAAGCCGTAAGACAAAGGCCTACGGCCTAGGGCGAATCTATTTTCGACGGGCCTTAGTAGTGTACTAAACGAAACCCCTCCTAAAGGAGACCCGCCATGGCCAATTTTACCAAGAAAATCCGGGTCCGGGCCTCTCAGGGCGAGGCTTTGGCCAACGCCCTAAGAGGGGCGGGTTTTGAGGCCCAGTTCCTTGGGCCGGGAACCGCCCACACAAGTTTGCATCTGGGGTGCAGCGATGAACTGTGCTGCCCCCAGCACAGGGCAGCTGATGCCCCTCAAGAGTGGGGAGCCGTTGCCACCAATGTGGGTGGCAACAAAGCCCACAGAGTGTGGGTGGCCTGCGGACTGGTCTAAATAGTCCCCCCAGTTTTCCTAAAGCCCCCGGCCTAACCCGCTGGGGGTTTTTTGATTTACACTCACAAACCTGTCTAGTACATTCGCAATCCAAAAACTAAACACCTCTAAATTTGCGTTTTTAGCCACTCAAACATTACTTGGCCCATCTCCCACCCTAGGTCACGAAAGCCTGCCTATTGCGAAAATTGAGGCCAAAGAATTGAAGCCAAGGCTCTGCGTTAGCTGGCAGGGAATTGTACTGCACTCAACTCTGGGCGAATCTGGTTTCAGCACCGCTTAGTAGTGTTCCGAACGAAACCCCTTTCAAGGAGGTGACCATGGTGGCCGATCTGATGCTGGTGGCGGGTATTGTGGCGGGCACCTATATCGGGGGCATCGCCTTTGCCCTCGGCTTCTTTCTCTACATGACACCGTCATGTATGTGGGAGAAGCGGGACTGAGGCCCTTCGGGGCTTTTTTTTATGCCTAGTCAAACCTGCATAGTACTTCCGTAAGCCGTAAGGCAAAGGCCTTCGGCCTAGGGCGAATCTTCTTTTGGCCCTGCTTAGAACTGTAACCAACAACAAAAAAGGAGACCTGACCATGGCCACTCGCCTCTACCCCGCCACCACCGACATCGCCACCATCGAGAGCCTCGCAGGTGTGCCCTGCGGCACCTCGGCGGTGCTGGCCGAGCTTCAGGCCCAAGGGGGCCAGCTGGGCGATGACTACGAGGCCTATAAGCTGGTCCATGACCACGCCCATGCGGGGGCGTTGGACAGCTTCAAGACCTTCGGGTGGGGGAGGCTGCAAGGCTGGCGGGTCGTGCAGGAGGCGGGGCTCGACCCCGTGTGCGGGGGCACCGAAGACCCCGCACTCATCCGGGCCATCGGGGTGGCCCAAGACCTCACCGACCGGGAGATCGACCTCCTGATACGCACGGGAGGGTGCTGGTGGTCCTGAGCACCGGGGCTTCGGCCCTTTTTTTTTATACTCTGCCAAACCTGTCTAGTACTTCCGGTCAGCCCCTCTTGATATTTGCGTTTTAAGGCACGACCATCTCGGTTGACCCAAGTCCCATGCCACTACCTGATCTCCCGCCTATTGCGAAAATCGAGGCCAAAGAATTGATGCTGGCCTGACTACCTTCCAGATGGATTGCTTGGCTTCATTTGAGATACGGCGAATCCTTTGTCCACATTGCTTAGATGTGTCCAAAGGAGGACTAGGAGATGGGAATGGTACTTGGAGTGCTTGAGGTTCTGGCCACCGCTGTGGTGGCTTCGGTAATGTGGGTCAGCGACCTTTGTCAGGGTCGCTGACCTTTTTTTATTTGCCTGTCTTAACCTGTGCAGTACCGAACCCCTAACCTAAAAAGAAAAACCCCTACACCAGTTCAGGTGCAGGGGCATCGTCATCACAATGGTGACAGAAGTCAAATACTTCTATCACCTCTGGCACTTCACACTCTGGGATATCACAGTTGATATCAATGTCATCATCTTCATACATGAAGGCACCTCCTTTAATGTTTGACTGGTGACACTACTAAGGCGAACCGCAACTCGTTTCGCCAAACAAAAAGATATCATTAGAAATATTTTGCAAAATTAATAATTATTTTTTAAACTTGAAAAAGTTTAAAAGCTAGCCGTGTATAGGGAGGGCTATCCGAGTAGTGACTCCATTTTAATGAAAGGTTCTTTTTTTTATTTTCATGCTATTTCGATTTCTTCGATTTCAAATAAAGATTTTGCAAAACTGGGATATAACCAAGTAAAACGACCCCCCTAAAAGGTGAAGTGAAATAAAAAGGCCGGATTTAAAAAAATCCGGCGGGGTAATTTTTTTGTATGGGAGGGTTTTATATAAAATTATTTATTTGTTGATAATTTGTTTCTCAGGTAATCAGCAATATCATTTCGTTCATTATTTCTTGCAGTACCAATTACATAGAGTGGTATTTTTGCACCTTTTTCTACTAAATATTTTACCATATCAAAATAACCATGTGCAACTGCATAGTCAAGTTCGTATTCAGGTAAATCTGCGCCTTTTTCTATCAAGAATTGTAATAAATTAATATCATTAGCATATATTGCGCTTTTAGCAGCATCTTTGTTAATCTTAGAACCTTTTTCTATAAAATCTTTAATTATATTCAATTTATTATTTTTTATTGCATAATCAATAAGTTGTTTTGTGATAGGGGCTCCTTTTTCCAAAAGATATTGAATTAGTGAAAAATCATTATCTTTTTCTGCAATATTTATGGCATAATTGACAGCATTGTTGTCGATTGTGGCACCTTGATCAATAAAATAATTTGCCAGTTTTAGTTTTTTATAGAGAATAGCCATTCCAACAGCCTGATTGTCAATTTTAGCGCCCTTGCTTAAAAGATATTGTAATATATTATCATCACTTTTTGCTATTGCACTTGTAATGGCCCTATCAGGAATTTTAAATCCATGATCAATAAAATATTTTACTAGATTCAAATTATCACTTGATACTGCCGATCCAACGATATCATCGGGTACTTTGGCACCCTTTTTTATTAAATATTGTACCATATCCATATTTCCTCTGAGCGCTGCATTTGAAACAGCAACTCCAAATGCAGCACCTTTTTCTGCTAAATACTTTACAATATCAGAATAACCATTTGAAGCTGCATTTTCAAGAGTATCATCAGATATAGTAGCGCCTTTATCTACTAAATACTTCAGCATATTCAAATCATTATAATAGGCTGCTGCATCCACACCTGATTGAGGTATTTCAACTCCTTTTTCTACTAAATGCTTTACTAGATTGAAATCACCGAAGCTGATTGCTCTGTCTAGTTTTCGGTTCTCTGGTAAGTCTTCATACAATTTTTCTTGTTGTTGTGGATTTAGTAAAGTGTATTCTTTTCTGTTTAATGGACTTGATTCTTGGTTTTCACTATGATGTGCAATTATTCTATTGTGGATATAATTTTTAGTTAAATCTTTATCTGTAGTTATTTTATCAATTTGATAATCATTCAGTAGTGCTCCTGTTTTAACATATTGTTCTAATAAGCTATAAAACTTATTATCCCAAATGTAATCAAATTGTTCGTTTGATAATCGGTGTCCTCTTCCTATGTAGCTAGATTTTTCTTGTGGTGATAGAGAAATGAACCATTTGAGGTCTTCGTTTTCTTTTCCGAGTTTTTTATCTTCTTCTATTTCTTCTTTTGTTTTTGGTAAATTTTTGAATATGTTTGTATCAATCCCTTTAGATTTCAGGTATCGCATGTATATGTCTGGATTTTTATCTCTTTGGTTTGGATTGTTTGGGTTTTGCGCTGTGCCAGTTTTATTTACTTTGTCGGTCAATTCGATTCCTTCTTTATTGGCATCTACAACTACTATTGATAGATCATCATTTCTTGAATGGTCATAAACGAAGTAAAATGAACTATATTTATCATCTCTATAGGTCTTCCACATGGTATTTCCGGGCTGAGAAATGCAAAATTTTTGTCCTTTGCCTAGGATGATGCATTGTGATGGGTTATTTGCCTGATATACCTTGATGAGTCCATCGGGACTAGTAGCGATTGGTTTTTCATTTTGAAAGTCGATATCGCTAGGTATGTATTTTTTAGCTTGTTTGGCCTGTTCTTCTCCTTGGTGTCCATGCATGATTTGTGTCCAATAGAGATAGCTATCAAATGGCGCATCTGGTTTTTTTGTTTGAAAGTTTACTTTGATGGGAGGCATTTTATTGTTTTTGAGTAAAGCGATATAATTTTGGATATCTCGTTTTGTTTGGTTGATGTTTTTGGATTGGGACAAGTAATAAGAAGCCAAGAGGAGTAGTGGGTCAGAATCTTTTTGGTTTTGCGGAATGACTTTGAGAAGTTCGTTGTAATTATCTTGGTTGCCAGCTAGTTCTAGAGCTAGTGCTTTTTCTTCTTTGGATTCGGTGATGATAAACCATAGTTTAAAATTCATAATAAGTATTTATGTGGAAATATAAAAAAATGCGAGTTTTCGATTTTTGATCTATTTGGGGATTAATAGTACAAAAGAGGTTGTATATGAAGAGATTTAGTAAATGGTTAGTTGAGAATGATTTGAATCAGTTGGCGCATGATTTTGCGAAGATGAAGCATGACGAGACTGGGAAGGTTCGGAAGTTATCTGGGAAGCCGTATTTTACGCATCCGAGTAATGTGGCAGATTTATTGAGTGGAGTGGGAGCGAGTCCAGAGGTGGTGATGGCTGGTTATTTGCATGACACTACAGAGGATGCTGGAGTGAGTTTATCGGAGATAGAAGAGAAGTTTGGTTCTAGGGTAGCAGCCTTGGTATCAGGTTCTAGTGAGCCGGATAAGGGAGCGAGTTGGGATGAGAGGAAAAAGCATACCATGGATTATTTGCGTGGGTTGAATGATGATGAGGTGTTGCAGGTGGTGGTGGCTGATAAATTGGACAATGTGATGGATACGAGCATGCATGGTGGAGAGGGCATATGGAGTAAGTTTAACGCACCTTATGAGAAGCAGAAGTGGTATTATACTTCATTGGCTGACATCTTTGACGATAAGATACCGTCATTTCCTTTAACATCGAGGTATCGTGATATAGTAAATAAAGTATTTGGGAATTGAGATAGATATGTTATTTAATTGATGTTAAATTTTATTGATATCAAATACATATTTGAAATAGTGAGGTTTTATGAAAAAGTTTAATAATTGGCTGAGTGTGAAATTAAATGAAGCTGATGATGCAAGCCAAGGTAATGATAGTTATATTCCGATGTTGCAGCAGAAAATCCAGCAAATGAAGAATTTTTATAGGGATATTGGAACTGGATCTGCAACTGGTCGTTACAATTTGTTGGCTAAAGAAATAGGTGAAATTATGGAAAAAATTGAATATAAATTTAATGATCTTGAGAAATTGGTGCAACACTTGCAGAGTGTGAGAGATTCTGAGTAGAGTTAGTAGTTTAGCTAATTAACGATAATTTTAGAGCCAAGAACCCTTTCTTCAGTCCATGGGTTCTTGGCTCTTGTTAAATTTTTTATTAGTGCTGATTGATTACTTTGGTACAGCTTGCTTTTTATTAAGTATTTTGATTTGTTTGGGGTCGAAAACAGCGATATTATTTGCGCCGGTTTCTTGAGTGAGTATTGAGTCGAATCCCATTTTCTTGATATAGTCTATGATTGGTTTGGATTCTACGAATCTCCAGCTTTTATTTTCGATTCTCCAGAGTATGTGATCGACTGCATCATCGGTTGTTTGGACTGGTTGTTTTGTTTTGGGGTTAGTGAGAGTAGGTGAGATATTGAAGTTAGCTCCGGTTGCTTCGTCTTTGTATTTGGCTTCTACATTTTGTTTGATGATTGGGATGAGCATTTCTCTATGATCTTTGTTTTGTGGGTTGAATGGATTTTTAGCATCTAGGCAGGCTGTGAAGACATGTCCTTTGGTTTCATCGCCTGAGAATCCTTGTCCTGTTGCGAAATTATGTGCGAATTGTGGCTTATCGGTGAAGTAAATAGTGCCGTAGTAGTTTGAGTGTCCGGGGTCAAAGTTATCGAAATCTTTTTGGGTTCCGTGGTAGACGGGTCCAAAGAGTCCGTTGCATTGGTTATCTTGTTCATTGAGCCATAGTTTGAAGTTCATATTATTCCATTTTTTGTGATGTATTGAGTTCTTTGATTTTTTTCATGAGGTCTTCGAGTTGATCGTTGAGCTTCCTGTATTCTTTGACATCTTTATGATCTGGGTATTTTTCTTCTATTTCTTCGGTGCTCATGCTTGACCAACCGTTTTTATAAAAGTTGTTTACTACTTTTTGAATTTGTTTATCTAGTTTCTTTTTTTGGTCTCTCAAATCCCATGCTGATTCTGCTGGAGTGTCTGATTCATGGAGCCATGTTAAAAAACTTTTCATGCTAGACCTCTTAATTATAAAATATATATTACTGAGTATAAAGTTTAGCTGAATTTTTCTTTTTGAGTTGGTTGATGATCTTTTGGGCTTTAGTGGAGAAGTCTTTGACTTGGGTATAGTTTTGGTCATCGAATCCTTTGAATTCTTTAAACCAAGATTGTGGGATGCTTGCGTTATGTGGTAGGGAATAGTATGAGTAGTAAATATGTCCTTCGTTTATATTTTCTGCCATTTCGTTGGGAATGACGGTGCAATCGAGGGGGCACCATTTAGCGGACATTTGGGTAATTTCTTGATCTTGGTAAAATAGAGTGTTTGTGAAATCTTTGAGACCACGGCTTTCTGGGCAACGGTGGCTAATTGCGTAGAATGTTTGGTTTTCGTCAATGGTCCAAAATTCACCATCGAAACATACTTCAATTTTGAGTCCGTTCGGTATAATTCCTTTCCATATTCTTGCTCCGTAATTATTTGTCCAATAGGTTTTGTCTTGTTTATCGAGACTGAGGTGTATTCTAAGTTTTTCGTGTGGTGAAGTGCATTCGTAATGTTCTTTTGGATTTGCCATGGAGAGGAATCTACAGTACCAGCCGGAATGGAAGGAGATGAGGTCAGCTGCGTGTAATAGCCAGAATATATCTTTGGATTTTTTGTCAATATGTGTTTTCATTAAGTTTCTATATGAGCGTGTTATAGTATTTTCGGAATTCCATTCGATATTTTTTTTGAGTATATCTAGAGCAACGATGAGTGGATTGGTATCTTCTTTGAGCCAGTAGGCGAGAGGGGAGTCTTGGCAATCGTGAAGTCTTAGAATGAGGTCATTGAGAGCTTTTTGGAAGAAGGGGGCAAGGTTGAGGAAGGGTTGTCCGTGGAGGTATTTGGGATAGTTGAGGAGGTATTCGTTATTTTTGGTAATTTTGCCGAAATTGAGTGGTGTGAGTTGGTATTCTGTGGAGCCGTATTCTTTTTTGGATTCGATGACTTCCATGGTTGTTCCTCCTTGAAACTTGAGATTTAATTTTATTTTATTTGGTTTTGGTAGAATTGCAAGTAATTTTTTTAGACTTTGATCATCCAGACTTTTGGTGTGATATCTAGTAGGTTTGAAATGGACAGTCTAGTGTTTCCGGCAACGCAGTAGTATTGGTTTTTATATTTGAGAATGATGGGTGCTGGTAGTGGGGTATTTTGTTGGAGTGCAATTTTGATATCATTAACTGCTTTATCTTTCCAAGAGTTTATTTGTTTCCAGTTCAGGGTAGGTGAGTTGGAGTCTGTATTTTGTAATTTATTCCAGACGGTGTTATCAAGGGTTTGCAGTTTACCGTTTTCGAATGCTTGAAAGATGTCTTGCGTTGGGATACTGAGTGTACTTGCTTGTCTGATGAGTTCATTTTTTTCATCTTTGAAATTGGGTTTAAACCAAGACTGATTGCCTTTATCTTTTAGTTCTGCGAATTCTTTGAATGTGATCATATGATTATATATTTTATTTTGACTAATCTTTTAGGAAAGTGTTTGAGTGCTATAGCAATCCTGTGATGTCCTTTGATGAGTGTTTGTTTGCCATTTTTGTCAACTTTTATTTCTATAGGGTGTTTGATACCGTTTTTGAGTATATCTTTTAGAAGTCCATCTTCTTTAGCTTCTTTATATTTCAGTTTTAATAATTTTTGATCATCACCTTTAGCTGACTTATATATTTTATATTTATGATCATTAAGTTTGACTGAATCCAGAATGGCTTGTGCGGTTCTGGATTCAGGTAAATTTTCTGTATTTTCTAGCCATAGTTTGAAATTCATGATCCACGGAATTTAGAGAACATGCCCTGTAAAAAACCTTTTGGTTTTTGTGGTGTAGCTGGAGCCGTTGGCTGTTTAGGCTGATCTAAACTTTTCTCTGGGTCCATGTCCATATAGTAATCGGGCAGATGTCCGTATTTTGCTTTGACTTTCATGGCCCAATCGAGTCTATCCTTATATCCGCTTCTTTCAATATCTTTCTTTTCTTTTTCGGCTGTTGCTGTGTCGCCTGCATCGACTGCTTTCATATAGTCAGCGATCATAGCTTTGGAGATGAAATCATCTCTTCCGGGTTCATCGGCGTACCATTCGTTGGTTTGTTTGATTTTTTCTTTAAAGAAATCATGGAAGCTTTTCATGTTTGGCCTTTCTTTTTTGTATGTATCTTTTTATCCAGTTTTTCTTTGAAGGAACTGTGCCAACTATTATGTGCTTTGATTATATGATTTGGTAAATTATCATAATCATCTGGTTTAATATTCACTTTGTCTTTTGGGTGGTTGATGGAATCGGGAAGGGATGATCCTATTGATATGGTTGTGATGTGTTTGGGTGCGAATTTAAGTCTGTCTGCACCTCTGCTGTGTCCTATCCAGAGTTGTGCTTTGAGATTGGGTGTTGTGTGTGGTTTTCCTTCATCGAATTCTACTTTGAAACCTTTTTCTTGGAGGTATTTTTTTAGTTTGGGGTAGAGGTTGCCGGGAGTGTTGGGTTGCTTTCTGCTTGGGTTTCCTTTGATGATAATGGCAAGGGGTTTTTGTTTTTGTTCGGTGACTAGCCATTCTTTGAATGTTTTCATATTGAGTTATAATTAGATTTTTATTTTGTGTATTGCATCATATCGCTCAATGTTGATGTCAATTCTTGGGTTTGTTCAGGTGTCAACTGGATGATAGGTTTGTCATCGACTGTGATAGTGTTTCCTGTGAGTTTGACCGTTTCTGAGCCGTTTGCTAATTGTTTGTTGACATTGAAGTATTTTGCGACAACTTCTCTTCCTTTTTTGCTCCAATCGATTCTTGGGGGTGCTGTGCCGAATATAGGAGTCTCTGTTGCTTCAGCCTTGATGCCTGTCAATTGTTGCATTTGTTGAGGATTAAGAGTTAGTTTGTGATCTCCCCTTGATCCGTGGAATATCAGTTCTCTTCCCACTAAATCTAGGTTTATTTTGCCGAGGACATATGATTTGATTTGTTGGCTAGCGCCACCGACAAGTAAGCAGTAATTACTGCCTTTTGTTTGTACACAGAGTTTGTCGCCTGCATTGATAGGCACTTGAGTGTTTGGTGTTATTTGTTTGCCGTTCAATGTAAATATGTTTTCTTTTGTTTTGACAGCTGCATACCATTGTTTTTCATCGAGATATGTGAAGGTGATGGGTGGATTATTTGGTCTGATGATTGCTGATCTTAGTTCTCCGGGCCATTTTAATGTTATTGAATCACTAACAAATCTTGTTGGTGATAGTTTGAAAGCTCTTGGTTCGTTTGCAAAATCGATTGGGGTCATAACTAGCGGTGGTGCTTTAATAACCTTATCGGATATATCTCTGCCTGAAACCTTGGCTTGGTAAAGGCTTTTGACGCTGGTTCCTTTCATGGTATTTTTCCATTCAAGGTTATTGATTGTAGATGGATCAAGATTATAGTTATCGCTTTCCGCATAACCGAGGAAGGTTACACCATCTTCGACTGGTGGGTATTTAAGGATACAAAGCCCGAATCGTGGGCCGAATAGACCCATGTCCATGTAGATGGCACCTTTTAAATTTTTCTCACACCAGTCTTTATAATTTCCTAGGAAACTGTCGCTCATTTGTTTATCGTAATCATTTAGTTTTTCTTGCCAATCCGATCCGGCAGCTTGTTTCCAACTATCTAGAACATTGAGTTTTTTGAGTTGGCTACTGACGAGGTAATCTGGGCCGTGGATTTTCATCGCTTCATTTTTTGAGAGGACAAGGAAGTTTTCTAGTCCTGATATTTTCCATTTTGTAATATATCTGCCATAGTCTTCTGCATGTGAAGTGAATTGCGACTCTATGTTTACCATAGTGTATAGACCGCACCCGAGGGCGCATCCACCGGCTTTACCTGCTTCAAATATTTGTGATATGAGAGAGGATACGGTTCCTAGGTCCGTAGTTCTATGATAAACGACAGCGGTGTTGTTTTGCAGATATAGTTCTTCAGTAAGTAGCCAGTTCTTAAATTTCATAATAAGTATTTATTTATTCAATTGGAATTCTGCCATATTTTTGGAATATCTTTTTAAGATTATCTTTTGCTTCATCATTTATATGAATGTGTTGTGTTGTTGTTAGAACTTTTATATGTTCATCAGAAATTTTATCGATATTTTCTTTTCCAAGAGCATCTGCAATTTCTTTTTTATCATATGCAAACCAAAGCATATTTGCGACAGCTAGAGGAGACAAGTTTGGTATGTACTGTATTATTTTATGAATTAATTCGTCTTTATTATATTCATCTGTTATTTGATATTCACCCGGAATTGAAATTATCTGGCTAATGATTTTTTCAGACAAACTTCCAATATTTTTCAAAACTGCATAAAGTTTTTCTCTGTCTTTATCATTTGTCCATACTTCTAAACTATTTGCATCTAATTTAGTTAAATTTTCTGGGCCTAGTAGTTTTGCCATCGGTTCTGCATCTACACTATTGTTTATTAGATGAAAAACTTGAATATCTTGGAGTTTATTCAAATCATCTTTTTTTATATATTTTTTAATTTCATCTAAATCTATTACATCAACGCCAAGCATGGAAAAAACTTCTAGGGCATCAAGATTTTTTTTGTACTGGAACATGCCTTTAATAATTGCAGGACTATTTAATGCATTAGGAAATCCAGACCAATGATACACACAATGTACTTTGTCAACCAGATTACTTCCAAATTTTTCAAAAATTGGGTATGGGTCTTTTATCGATTTGAGTACATCGATTAATTCAGGACCGCTCAGGTCTTGCAAAATATATTCAAGCTTTTTGTCTTTTTCTAGACCATAAAGTGTTTTTACAGCAACTTTACTTGTTGAAGTGATCCAAGGGCTTTCACATTTTCCTTGTTCATTTTTTTTACAGTTAGTTTCAAGTTCTTGCATTTTTGCCAAATCATCAGTTGAAACATCATTTGCATATCCCAGCATAGTTATTGTGCCATCTTCAATAGGTGGATATTTGACTAAGCAATATCCATCGTGTGAACCATAATAAATTATTCCTTTGGCTTTATTCTCTAAATCTGTATTTTCTTGATACATTTTTAGGGCTAATTCACCTGAAAACTTGACTGTTTCCATCATACTATCAAATTGATCTATTTGTTGAGTCTTATAAAGATCAGTTAAATTTAGTTTTTTGAGTTGATCGCTAATTTTATAATTTTGTCCTAAGATTTGTTGAGCAACGCTTTTGTGGCAAATGACATATTGATCAAGATTGGTTACTTTGAACTTTAGTATTGATGTGCCGTATCTTTTCATGTAGCTATTAAATTGACTTTCAATAGAAAAGGTAGTGTAAAGTCCGCAGCCATACATGCATCCTTCTGCTGTTTTCCAATTTGTGGAAAGTATAGTTGCTATACTTTCAGGTCTAGTTCTGTGGTAAACAGTAGCAGTATTATTCTGCCATATTTCTTCAGTAAGCAGCCAGTTCTTAAAGTTCATAATAAGTATTTATTTATTGATTTGGAATTTTATAGTCTTCCAAACTTTTTCAACATTCTTTCTATTGCTTTACCATTTCTGGTATTAAGCAAGTCCTCTACATTTTTATCTGATAATTTCTTAATTCTTTCTACCCCTAATACTTCGGCAATTTCTTCAGGAGTTGCTCGTCCAAAATATTGTGCATTATTTAAAAGGGCAAAAACAGAATTTGTATCAAGTTTGTTTATATTTTCTTCTCCAAGCAAATCTGCGATGGCTTTTATATCATTAGAAACAAGTAAAAATTGATAAACTTGGATTGGTTTAATATCTTTGAGTTTTGTAAAAACAAATTTTAATATTTCATCATTATTATGATAACCTGTAGAATATCTGCTTCCCTGTATATAATGTATAAACTGATCTTCTGCCTGTTGTGGGCATTTTTCAAAGAGCAATTTAATTAATTTTAATTTGTTATCATAAAATCTTGCGAATTTTTCGATTTGTTCACTTGGCAAACAACCGCCATTATGGTCTAATAAAGCTCTGAAAATTTCATGAATATTTTCTTTCATTACATCATCGATATATCCCCCACTAAATAGATCATCTATTTGTTCATTTCCTATTTTTTTATATTTTAAATAAGTCTGCATAGAGTCATAAACAGGTATGTTTGGCCTCAAGAACATATTAATATCTTCTGGCATTTTTGGTCCAAGAAACTCTAAAAATTCTTTCAAGTGTTTTGTGTTCATGGAGACAAAATTTAAAGTATCATTATCATCATCCATGTCTATTTCAATAGGACCGAATACATTTTGAACTTCTTTTGGTGTTTTATTAATTAAAAGTTTAAGAATTGTTCTTTTGCTAATATTTTCTTTGCCACCAAAAAGATTTAAAGTATTTTCTAAATTTTTCGAATAGCTTAAAATTGCCTCTAAAATTTCACCATCTATTTTTTTTCCTCGTTTATCATACATTTGAGCAAGTTCTTCACCAGTAAATATCTCATTTTTTAACATTTGCGTAATGTCGTGTGAATTTAATTTTGAAAGATTGTTTTTCACAATAAATTTCAATAAAAGTTTTTGTTTCAAATTTATTAGTTGGTCAATATCGACATCGTAGTAACTTATTTTATTTAGAAAATCAGTTCCTATATAGCTCAAGAACTTTTTTTGTTCTTCTTGTGACTTTGTTCCAAGAAGTAAATAGAATTTATCATAATCTGGTATTTTGCTTAGATTTTTTGGACCTAACATTTTAGCCATTAAATATTTGTTATGTGTATATCTCAAGAGTTCAAGAATTTCTTGTTCCGATACATCTTCTATTGCTGAATTTCTATAGGATAGAATAATATTTGCGATTTCATCGGGGTTTGTTGACCTGCCAAGCAAAGTAGAAATTTTATGAATACTTAACTTATTTATATTTTCTGAACCTAATAGTTTTGCCATTTCATCTTTGTTAGTTGCATAAAAAATAAAATTATAAACATCACTACCAGTTAATTCTTTTTTATTTCTAACAATTGCATTTATAATTTGATCTTTTTCTATTGAATAAAAAATCAAATTAAAAACATTGATTTCAGTTAATTCTTTTTTATATTGAATGATTAGTTTTGCCATTTCATCTGGGTTTTTTGCATCGACTATTAAATTATGAACATTATCATCAGATAATTTGCTTATATTTTCTGAACCTAATAGCTTTGCAATTTCATCTTTATTTTCTGCTAATTGAAGCAAATCATAAGTGATATTATCATTTATCTTAAGCTTATTACTTTTAATAAGAAATTTTAATATGCTATCTTTATTTTTAGTATCTTTTAATTTATCTTTGAATAAATCCCAGCTTTCTTGATCAATTTGTTGCATCCTTGAGATTTCAGAAAAGCTAGGAATTCTTTGTTTCGCATATTCAGGCTTTTTGTCTTTTTCTATACCATAAAGTGTTTTTACATTAACTTTGCTTGTTGAAGTTATCCAAGGGCTTTCACATTTTCCTTGTTGATTTTTTTTGCAGTTAGTTTCAAGTTCTTGCATTTTTGCTAAATCATTGGTTGGAACATCATTTGCATATCCTAACAAGGTTATGGTGCCGTCCTCAATAGGTGGATATTTTACCAAGCAATATCCATCATTTGAACCATAATAAATTATGCCTTTGGCTCTATGCTGTAAATCTGGATTTCTTCGATACATTTGAATTGCTAATTCAGCTGAAAACTTTGTTCTTTCCATAATATTATCGTAATCTTCTATTTGTGAAGGCGCATAAAGATCAGTTAAATTTAGTTTTTTGAGTTGATCACTTATTTTATAATTTTGTCCTAAGATTTGTTGAGCAACGCTTTTATGGCAAATAACATATTGATCAAGATTTGTCACTTTAAACTTTAGAATTGAGGTGCCGTATCTTTCCATGTAATTTGTGAACTGGCTTTCAATAGAAAAAGTAGTGTAAAGTCCGCACCCATACATGCACCCACCTGCTGTTTTCCAAGTTGTTGAAAGTATAGTTGCTATACTTTCAGGCTTAGTTCTATGGTAAACAGTAGCGGTATTGTTCTGCCAAATTTCTTCAGTAAGTAGCCAGTTCTTAAAGTTCATAATAATTATTTACTACAATAATTATAATTTTTATAGTTAAACTATCACATCAGCCAACGGTTTGAATTTTTGACAAATAGCAACACCCTGTCTGTAGGGAAAGTCTTTATGGTGTTTATCATAAGTGGTGTGCAAAAGAAAAATATCGTATCCTAATTTTTTGAATTCATTGACCATAGTTCTTTCGACTGGTTGGTGGGCAAGTCCGTACTCGTCTTTTACTGGTGATCCTTGGTTGGAATATGGCTGATAATGAAGGTTTGTATCATGCAAAGCTAAGATTGTATCATCATCAATAATTTTGTTCTGTACAAAATGATGGTACATGTCCATTTGCACCATATCATGGCAATCGAAAAAAACAAATTCTAGAGGTGTTGAATCAACATCTTCTGGTATTAAATCCAAAACATTTTTTTCTATGACTATGTGATTATCAGCAAGTTTACGAACTGGGTTTATGTCAACTGTGTAAAGTGTGCCGTTTACGAAATTCATAGCCTTAAGGAAATTGTTGGATGAATAAGCAAACAAACCACCTATTTCAAGAACTCTACTTATTCTTTTACCCATAATGATTGAGTACATGAACAAAGCTTCATCATCCTGAATTGGTCCTGATACGACTTGGCTCTGTGGTTGCGTAAGATGATCCAAAGGGTAAACTGCCATGATTTCTCCATTAAAAGTATTCTAATGGAGTTATATGAAATTCGAAATTTCATCATCTGATAGATTGAACTTATCTTTTACAGCCTTTGAGATTTGACTTATGGGTAGATTCTTTGTTTTGAGACTTTGAATCATTTCTTGTGGGGTTCCAAACTTTGGCTGTTTGTTCTTTTCAGCATTGATTTTGCTCTTTTCACTAGCAGCAATTAAAGCTTGGTCATTTTTATCAATAGACTCTTGACTTTGAGGATTTCTTCCCATCTTATCAGAATATATCAAAATCAATAGTAACTTTATTTTCTCATCTGGTATGAGTTTTCCATTTTTGAAATATTCAGCAACGAATGATTTGGGAAATCCACCCTTAGAAACATCCATGTGTCTTTGAATCAAAAAGTCAAATAGACTTCTGTTTTCCTCATAAGTCTTCCTTATTTCTGGTGGCGTTATGTCCGCAAGTTTATCGATTTCAGGCTGGTAGAATTGGGGGTCTTCATGTCGTAAGCTTCTGATTTTGCCTGCATCTCCCGGCTCTGTCCAATGTCTAGTGCCAGAGTCTGTTGTGATTGTTGTTGTTGGGATTTTGCCGATATCATGTAGCCAAGCTGATAGCTTTAGTATCTCCATTTGTCTGGCATCAGGAACAATATCAATATCTTGAAGAATAGTGCTCCAAGGTTCTTTGGATTTTAATTGCAAAAGGTAGCTGATAGCCTGTGGAATAGATTTTCTTACTAATTTGATGTGTGTTAGAACATCACCTTCCGGGTGGTGTTTGGGGTCTTGAGGGATGGGTTTGAGAGACTGGCTATATTGTCTAGCCAGTTCTTTTGCGCTCTCAGTTTGGAACCACTCTTTAAATTTCATAATAAGTATTTATAGATCAGGCATAATTGTTTTTTGATGTTTTTCCGCAGCCTTCTTTACCGCTGGCATGCCTCCGTCTATTTGATCTGCTATTTCCATGGCATCAGACATAGTTAATTGTCTTTTAATGTTTGAAAACACAAGATCAAGCGCATCATCATCTTCAGCATGCTGTTTTGTTTTAAGATTCCAAAATAATTTTCCCAAGTCATCGTGAGTAAAATAATTTAAATAAGAATTTCCATAAAAATTGATTAGTTGATCCGTCCAATATATATTATCTCTAATAATATTAACAATAGCATCTTTGTTTAGGCTTTTGAGTTTTTCTGGTCCAAATAGCTTGAGCATTCTTTTTACAGAAGTTCTGGTAAAGAATTCTTCGATGTATTTATTTGGAATTTGTTCTTTGATTTCTGGACTAAAGTTACTTAAAAACTCCTCTGCGAGTATGCCTCTATTCATCAAGTAACCAATTAAATCTGGCGTGAATTCTTTGGGCTTATATTTAAAAATTAATTCAATAATATTTTTAAAACCATATTGATTATTAATTCCATAACTTCCATAGGGCAGCAATTCTTTGGTTATATGTTTTTTATGTTTAATTAAAGCTTCCAAGAAATCGTGTTGATGTTCTCTTAAAATAAAATCCAACATATGTTTGTATTCTTTATCTGAGATTTTATCAATATTGTTCTGACCAAAAGCTTCGAAAGCTTTATCCTTATTAACTGAATTGATAAGTACGCTAGTTATCAAATCTTTATTTATATCTTCGTACCTAAATAGCTTTGGTAAAATATCTTTCATATTTTCAGATTTGAGTAATAGTTTTTTCTTAAAGTTAGCTGATATTGGTAGTTTTTTTTGCAATATTTTTTTAATGCTCAAATCTATATTTTTACCTTGATTAAGAATGACTTCAGCCTCATTGTCTGCATTTATTGCTGTATTTTCTGCTGCCTTTTCCCTATCTTTTTCAGGCAAACTGTAAAGATGTTTGATTGCAAGTTTGCTGGTTGAAGTTATCCAAGGGTTTTCACACTTGCCTTCTTGAGTTTTTTTACAGTTTGTTTGAAGCTCTTGCATTTTTTGCATATCGTTCGTAAATGCATCGTTTGCAAAAGCAAGAAGAGTTATTGTGCTATCCTCAATAGGTGGATATTTGACTAAACAATATCCATCATGTGATCCGTAATAAATTATTCCTTTAGCTTTTTTATCAAGGTTATTATTAGTATCATACATGTCTATTGCTACATCGCTTGAAAACTTGACGGCTTCCATTGTGCTATCAAATTGATCTATTTGTTGCGGTGTATAAAGATCAGTTAGGTTGAGTCTTTTGAGTTGATCACTTATTTTGTAATTTTGTCCCAAGATTTGTTGAGCAACGCTTTTATGGCAAATAACATATTGATCAAGATTTGTTACTTTAAACTTTAAAATTGAAGTGCCATATCTTTCCATATATTCGGTGAACTGGCTTTCAATTGAAAAAGTGGTGTAGAGTCCACACCCATACATGCATCCACCTGCTGTTTTCCAAGATGTAGAAAGTATGTTTTTTATATTTTCAGGGTCTGTTCTATGGTAAACAGTAGCGGTATTGTTTTGCCAGATTTCTTCAGTAAGCAGCCAGTTTTTAAATTTCATAATAAATATTTATAGATAGTTTCATGAAAAACTTTAAGGCATTTTTCGAATCATCCGATGATGAGGACTATAGAGGTTCTCATCGTGCTCCTATGAAAGGAGAAGGTGCGCCACTACACGATGTATCCGGTGTATATCCAGATGATATTTATACTTTGCCAATAGCCACAGCTGCCAGATATTATGGCCATGCAGAACCTTCAGATACTGAAGCAATTTATGTAATACAGAGAATGAAAAGCAAGCCAAACGGTACCTTGAAGATTTATAGGGCAATACCTGATGTCAACAAAGAAGTAAATGATAAACTCAAAAAACTAGGCAACTATTTTGCATATGTTGACAAGTATGGATTTCCACCAATAAAAGATGAATTAGCAAGAGACATTTGGCGAGACGCTGGATACGATAAAGAAAAGTTTTTTGATCAAGTAAGAAAAATGATTGCCGAAGCAGAGGTGCAAAAAAAGAAGCCGATACAGATTAATCGTGGGGACTGGGTTACCACAGTACGATCTTATGCTGTAGGCCATGGAGAAAGCACATTGGAAGGATCATACAAAATATTGTCCAAAACTGTTCCGGCAAAACATCTTTTGACAGACGGAAACTCGATATACGAGTTCGGGTACGATCCTAGTTAGTAGATAAAGCTTTATTAAGTGTATCTTTTTCTTCTTGAGTCAATTGATCGAACTGATATTCTTCGAGTCTATCTTTGATAAACTCTGCTACATAGTTTCCGATGTCTTTTTTATATTTCAGGACAATTTTTGCCATTCTGAGTTTATCATCAGCATAACGAATTAGATCGGTCGTAATAATTGGTCCAATCTTGTTGAAATTATCTTCACCCAACATTTCAGCGACTTTTTCTTTATCATTTGCGTGGTGGAGCATTCCTTGGACATCTATATCTTTTAGGTCTCTGTTCTTAATCAGAAAATCTATAATTTTTATTTCATTATCTTTATCGTGGTAAATTAGATTGATCATGCCGTCTGAGTCTAGGGTCTTGCCTGACTTAAGCAGCATATCAATAAGTCTAGGTTTTTGATCTGCGGGTATGGGATAGAGCATATACTCTGTGTCGTCCCCGTCAAATTCTTTTTTATTGGTAACTATGTATTCTGCGGTTTTAACTGGATCAGAAGTATTGTTCATGAAAAGCTTCACAACTTCTGTGTTTATGTCTATTCCTTTTTGCATCAACAAGGATATTGTTTCATCCTTATTGATAGATTTTTCTAACATCAGTCTCAATTTACTTACTTTTGGAAATTTGTCTATAATGAATTTTATAGTTTTTTGAGGATTACCAGTAAGATAAAGCAACGCCTCTTCATTGTCTTCATTCATTTCAAATTTTTTATTATTATCTAAAACCCAATCAATAAATTTGGATTGATCTTCTTCTTGTTTCATATCGTAAATTAAACTGTTGAAAAAAGGAATGGGTTCAAATTTTTCGGCTATAAATTTAGCTAATTCAAATTGATTTTGACTTTTAGCTAATAATATTCCATAAGTGTACTTGTTCATTTTCAAAAGTTTATTTTCAATTAACTTTTTAGATACTTCATCAGGCCTTAATGATAAGTCCAACATAAATTCCAGATTTTCTTCGCTGAAAGAAACTTTTTTATTAATAAGTGCATTAATAATCAAATCTTTGTTCTGGGAAAGTGAAAGAATGGCCTGAATTTGATTGTCATCAAGTGTGGGATATTTTTTGATTATGAAATTAGCCATGACATCTTTATCTTTTGCATTCCATAGTCTTTGTGTAACACTCTGTTTTGGCGGTTCTGTTTGTACTTTTGCCAATCTTTCATTTTCTGGAACACTATAGATTGTTCTTAAGGATACTTTGCCAGTTGATGTTGTCCATCCTTTGCCATTCTGCAAATCTCGCATGGCATTCATATCACCAGCAGGTGCTGATTCGGCATATGCAAGCATCGTAACTGAGCCATCTTCAATTGGAGGATACTTGAGAAGACAATATCCATCTCTTCTGCCGTTATAAATAATTCCCTTGGATTGTTCAGCAATTCTGAAATTTATTGAGTACATGTCTTTGGCTACATCAGATGAAAACTGTACTGTTTCCATGTCTTTATCAAATTGCTGCATTTCTTGTTCTGAATATAAGTGATCCAGATTAAGTTTCTTTAGTTGATCGCTAATTTTATAGTTTGCGCCTAAAATTTGCTTGGCAACACTTTTATGCGTAATAATAAATTTGTCTAAGTCAGTAATTTTGAATTTTACTAAAGCTTCACCGTATTGACGCATGTAGTCTGTGAATTGACTTTCAATAGCAAAGGTTGTGTACAATCCACACCCGTATAAGCATCCAGTACCTGCACCAGCATTGAAGCTTGTGGTAAGCAGTCTGCTTATATCTTTGGGCTTGGTTCTGTGGTATACAGTAGCTACTTTACCTTGCCAGATTTCTTCAGTAAATAACCAGCTTTTAAAATTCATTTTATTTTTTGCCAATACATTTTAAGTAGCCCATATATCCTTTCATTCTTCCAACTTCTTTTTTGCATTTCGGACATTTATAAACACCCATTTTGGGACTAAACATATGGTCAAATGCTGGTTCTAGTTCAGAACAGCATTCTGGGCATCTAACCATTCTTGGTTTATCAATAGTTGCATCTAAGCCTTTTTCTTTGATTTCTTTTGCAAATGTTCCTGTTACTGGATTAGACATTAGAATATTTTGCATCCAGTTTGGATTGGATGAAAGGTCTCCAAATATGTCACCTTGTTCATGCAGAAATTGTTTGAATGTTTTCATGGATTTATTTATTCTTTTCAAATAAGTTTCGTAAACATTTCCTTTTCAACTTGGTTCATAGCTTGTGCGATTTGCGGGCCTTTAAGATGCATGAAGTCTTGGGATTTAGTCTGTTGCTTATAATTTGCAAACTGACTTATATGTTTGTTATTGGTTAATTTACCAAAGTCTTCGATATCTTTTTCTATGCCTTGTGCTATTGCGTTTTT
>Ga0315899_10002084_pt1 | contig 22366 bp, 16 predicted proteins | sample LakEriMetagenome_2_FD_203518 | JGI IMG/M metagenome (GOLD analysis project Ga0315899, IMG submission 203518) | Freshwater fungal communities from buoy surface, Lake Erie, Ohio, United States - Buoy 4 MA112 | ecosystem: Environmental > Aquatic > Freshwater > Lake | place: USA: Lake Erie, Ohio... | reverse complement strand
GTTGCGTTGATGGAGCGGAGCGTGTCGACGATCGTGCGGATACCCGGCAGATCGCTCGCGCTGCTGGCAAACAGCACCAGGAAATCAGGCCGGCGTTCCTGCACCTGGTTCAGAATCTCATCAGCGGGCAGCTTGCCGCCCGCATAGCAGACTTCATAGCCAGCGGCTTCAAGCAGATCGCTGGCGATCTGACCGGCGAGCTCTTCACCTTCGGTATTGCCGCAGCAGGCAAAGACCGTCTTGCCGTTCGTGGGCAAGAGCGTGAGCTGCGCGGCCATCTGATCCACCATCATGCGGAGCAGACGAGTGGACATGTTGTAGGAAACAACGGTGAGCTGATCCTGGCGGAAGAGCTTCTCAATCATCTCGTGCGTGGGCCAGAAGAGATCCATCAGGATGCGTTGCGCATGCACACCTTGTTGGATCGCCTCACCCACAACCTTGCGGCTCTGGGCCCGGTCGCCCGCGATGAGCGACTCAAACAGACGTTCGACGAGCAGTTGCTGACTCATGGGATTGAACCCTTTGCTTTCGCCGACGTGCTCCGCTCCACGAGCCGCGTCAGCATCCACACCACCGAGCAACCGGCAATCCCTTGCCGGCACGATCCTCCTCCCACACTGTGAAGCTCGAGAACCGAGATCACAGTCCCGCAGTTGCGAGAGAACCTCGCACGGGGCTAGTCGTATCGGTGGTGAGTGGGGCAACTGCAAGACAGTGCGGGGCTGGGATTTTGAGTCCTATAATATTGGCATCCCCGGAGAAAGGCATCTACCAAGCTCCACGACACTGATTATTGGACGTATATCAGGACTTGATGCCCCGATAACATGCGCAGATGCCCAAGCTCAGGCTCCAATCTTGCGCGTTCGCAAAACCCGTGCGCGAAAACAGTGTGAGCATCTCCTCACGCGAAATGAATGTGCTCACGCTCTTGGGCAAGTACTTGTAAGCACCAGACTTATCGCCAGCGATCCAACTCGCCGTCATGGGCATGATCTTGCCCGCGTACACGTCATTGAACCACCGAACCGGCGGAATAGACGGTTTGGAGAACTCCAAAATCACAAGTCGGCCTGAAGGTTTCAGCACTCGCGCAAATTCGCGCATGGCCTGCGCAGGATCAGCGACATTGCGAATCCCCCACGCAATGGAAACGACATCCACGCTCGCATCCGCAAGGGGCAGGTTCTGTGCATCTCCCTCGAAATAGCTCACTTTTTGTGCGGTGTCGCCCGTAAGTGCCTGCCGCTTGTCGCGCGCAACCTCGAGCATGGCGTGCGTGAAGTCGACGCCGATCACCTTTGACGCGGCAGACTTCGCAAATGCCTGCGTCAAGTCTCCCGTGCCGCAGGCGACATCAAGAACCACATCGCCCGGCTTCACATTCGCGACCTTCACCGCGAAGTTCCGCCAGCGAACATCCTGCCACAGGCTGTGGACATGGTTGTTGAGGTCGTAGCTGCCGGCGATAGCTGTAAACATCCGGCGAACTTTGCCGGCCTTTTCGGCGTGGGCGTGGGGGTTGGTCAGTTCAGCGTCACGCCAGGCGATATCAGGTGAAGTCGATGTCACAGGGCATGGTACGAACACGGGACCAAGAGAGATTTGCGCGAACGGAAGATGTTGGGTGGTTTGAGAACGCCATCTGCCAGGGATTTGTGCACGAGGAACGGGAAGAAGAAACGCCAGACGCTGGAGCGGCCTGACGCCCCCCTGCGGGTGTTGCGTTAGATCGATCGGCTCGCAGCCCGAGGAAACGCCAGGGCACAAAACGTGCGAACGCCACAAGTAAACATCGCACACATGCCGGGGCATTGTCGCGCCACTCGGGCAGCGTGCTGCTCGCTGCGAGACACCCGCCATGTCACCCGCCATGCACAAGTTGGTGCAGTGCATCAACAGGTGACGCACGAAATTGCGTGCGAAATGCCGCCTGCCAATCCTCACGAACGCACGCACGAGCGAATGCGAAATAGCGATCCGGCTGCGTCGTCAGACATGCACGCGAAAACCACTGGGCAAGGTGATATGCCAGACGCTGACGGTCACCTTCAGGCGAGAAGAACGATGCGCCTTCGACAAACTCCTGCAACGCATCGCGAGTCCACTCGTTGGCGTGTTCTTCGCGTTCAGACTCCGTCAGCGTGAAGCCCAGCAAACCCGTGACGCGTTCTTCCATCATCTGTGTCAGGCCTTCTTCAATCCACAGCGGCAAACGAGCATCGCGCAGCGCGTGATGCGTCAGTTCATGCGCCAGCACCGAGAGCACGTGCCCTTTCTGCATCGCGTTGATCGCGAGCAAAGGCATCACGGTGCCTTCACGAATGTACAGCCCGCCAAAGGTCGCAGTGTGTGAATCTTCGCTGAAGAAGTGACTGGTGAAGTCAATGAACGCATCGGTCGGAGCAATCGCGACAATCGCAATGGGCCGGATCGGAGCATCGTCACGGATCTTTCTCAATGCATCATGAATGACCGCGATCGCCCGCTCACCGCCTGCGGACACATCCACCCCGACCGCTCCCGCCCGAGGCACAATCGCCTCGGTGTTGGCAGTGCGCAGCCTGAGATGATCAACCGCCAACGCATCGCGCACTGCGTCAAGCCATGCAGCCGCCACAGCCCGGCGATGAATCTCGTCATTGGGCATGCGCTGCGATTCGAGCCACGCCTCAAGCTTCGCAAGATGAACTTGCGGAACGTTGGCATCCATCACAAGCAAGCTGGCTATCCCGTCCCGCGAGACAACCGGCAGTTGCGGCGGCACAGACGCAGACGACGTGCCCAAGATGCTCGACAGCAGTTTGCGTATCACCGCGCATCATACAGCGCAGACCGATTTAGCAGCTCAGAACCACCGTCTGCAGCCCGAGAGTGCTCGTCAGCACGCCACCGTCGGCGAGCGATATCGCCAGCATGCAAAGCATCGGCCCACTGGGTGCTCACCGCGTGCTCACAACATCCTGCTCATCCGTCAATGACCGCGCGCTTACAGCGTTGTCGTGCTCGTCCTTCTCAAGCTGTGCAAGCTTGGTCAGGTACTCCAGCACCACAATCACGTACGTCGCATGACTCCACGTCAGCGGACTGACGCTGATGGGATCGCCAGTGTGCGGATGGAACTGTTCGGCCATCACGCCCGACTCTTCAGCGCGATACACGCACCATTCGAGCAGGCCGCGGGCCTCTTCCAGTTCCTCAACATTGCGAGCCTTCGCGATGACATACTGCGCACGCCACAGCGAGCAGATGGCCCACGGGTTGCCCGGCACCTGGTCGATGCGATCGCGCTCGATCTGGTGGTAGTAGTCGCGCTCGTAGCGGGCGTAGCCGCCCACGCCCGTCTTCACGCTCAGCCGCTGCTGCATCGCTTCGGCTTCAGCAAGCATCTGCGGATCTTCAACGCTGATGCCTGCGATCGCGAAGAGCGCGAAGTTCGCACTGTCGCTGGTCATGTCGAGGCGATACTGGCCGTTAGGAAGCGGCGTTGCCATGCGCGCGAAACGCTTCTGCTCTGGATGCCACAGGAATCGCTTCATCGCAACTTCCATGCGGTCCGCGCCTTCGCGATACTGCTGTGCGCGATCGAGATCGCCAAAGTCGGTTGCGAAGAGTGCGGCCGCTCGGAGCGCCCCAATCGTCGCGGCGACGGTAAAGGTGTGAATGCCGCGGCGTTCTTCCCACAAATCCCAGGATTGGTGCGGAATGCCGTTCACATCGCGATACGACAGAATCCAGTCCGCCGGCTTCACCACCAGCGGGATGTAGAGGCTCTTGATGAACTCAACATCACGGAATGTCTCAAAGTGCTTGCGAAGTGCCCACAGCACGAGACTGGTTTCATCCTGCTGAATGGGCAACACGCGCTGGCCTTCGACCATCCACGGGTGCCAACTGCTCGCGAGTTCCGCCACAGGCGTGTACTTGTGCAAGAAATAGCTGTTGCCATTCAAGCACTTGGCGCAGAAGTGGAAGAAGTTTCGCGACAGCTCGCTCTGTCCGGTCAGAATCAGCGAGTACGCGACCAGCGCACCGTCGCGCGGCCAGCAGTACGAATAGTGGTCGCCGCCGAACTGCGTGATGTCGCTGTCGTTGGCCGCGATGATCGCGCCGCCGTTATCAATCTGCGTGCGTAGCACGAGCTGGCTGCGCACAAACATGTCAGCAACACGCGCCGGCATCTTCTCCATGCCCGGCACATCTTTACGAGCCCACAACCGCCAATATGCCGCGGTTCGCGCAATCATGCGATCAGGCCCGGTGTTCAGGACGCGCTGGTTCAGCGCCTTGACTTCGCCATGGCTGTGTCCGCAGGCCATCCAGCTTGTCACATACGCACTGCCGCGTGCGGGCACCTGCAGGTTGTACCCAACAGTCGCATCAACCGAGCCCTGCGAAATCGCATTGCGCCCGAGCTGCCCGTCTTCCGCATCGCGCCATGTGCCTTCAGCCCCGCGCACGCGCTTGGTGCCAATGGCCCAATTGTCGATGCCGCACTTGTTTTCGTCACACGCGTTGAAAAGGAAGTACGCGTCGTCCTTATACACGACAATGCTGCTGCTCGCCGGGTCGTAGTTGGCGGTGTCACCCACTGCGCTGCCGCGGATCGACAAGTCCCAGTGGCTGAACAAACGCACGTCGCGGTCCTTGCCCGACAGGTCGGTCACCACGCAGCGACGCATGTACACAGGCTCATGGAAGTCGACGGCGTCGTAGCACTTGAGCTCAAGGCCCAAGCCCTCGTGCCGCAGCGTGACTTCCGTCACCAGCGTGCCTTCTTGATACTTCAGCGACCGCTTCCAGCCGTTGTCTTCAATCCACGCAAACCGGCCGTCCACCCACACGCCGAAGCGCTGCACATGCCCTTCGGTGTGGTTGTACCGACCCACGTGCGGAAAGTAGATATCGCGCACCCGATACAACTTATCGAAGGTGATGAGCAGATCACCGTTGCCAACCGGGATATCACGCGGCATCGCGGTTCACTTCCTTGCGAGGTCGCCCCTGTCTGTCTTCTGTTCGCACACGACGCGAAAACAGAGGCACACACGCGGCATCATCGGACGTTGGACGCCGGCACGCCAGCGACGGTCACGATATTGCCGCAAGTCGACCCAATGACAGCGTAGTGCGCGGAACGTGCGCCCGCGCACACCGGAAGCGCAAAGAACGCCGGTGCCATGCCGGTCGCGATCAGATCTGGCCCGACAGCAATTGTTCCGCGAGTGCAGCCGCTGCGGCATCTTCATCGCTGGTCGCGGCAGCAAGCGCCTCTGTCCGCTGCTTCAGGTCGCCCAGGTACGTGATGCGAATACCGAAGTTCTCCCCCACCTTTACCGCGTTGCCGCAGCCAATGACCTTGTCATTGCACATCAGATCCAGCTCGGCATCAGCGTTCTTGGGCAGCTCGATAATCGAACCAGGCACCAGACTAATGACAGCTTTCAGACTCATCGGTCGCTCGCCCACACGGACGACGACCGGAACCTCCAGGTGCAGAACTTGGGCCAAAGTCGGGGAAGGCATGGCAGGCTGAACGCAACAAGCGTGCCAGCGAAATTCGCCAAGGTGTGCATCAGACAACATGCAACTACTTCATATCGTGCTCCGAGCGTCTACGCTCTCGACCCGGCCCTGGCTGTCCACCAGATCGTCGGAAGGAGATTTGCAATGCTGATTCGCACGCACACGTGCGGCCAACTGCGCGATGCGCACGTGGGCCAGTCTGTCCGCCTCAACGGCTGGGTTAACAGCTACCGCGACCATGGCGAACTGATCTTCATCGACCTGCGCGATCGCTACGGCATCACGCAGCTGGTCTTTGATCCCGAGTCCGGCATCGCCCGCGACATCATGGAAGCCGCCGACAAGCTGCGTAACGAAGACGTCATCGCCATCGAAGGTGACGTCCGCGTCCGCGTGGGCGGTGAAAACCCCAAGCTCGCCACCGGCAAGATCGAAATCGTCATCAAAAAGCTCGAAGTGCTGGCCAAGACCGACAACCCGCCCTTCCTGCCCGACGACATGACGAAACTGCCCAACGAAGAGTTGCGGCTGACGCACCGCTACATCGACCTGCGCCGCCCCAGCATGCAGAAGGTGCTCGCGACGCGCCACAAGATCTACCAGACCACGCGAAAGTACTTCGACGAGAACAACTTCCTCGAAATCGAAACTCCCATCCTCTACAAGAGCACGCCCGAAGGCGCCCGCGAGTTCCTCGTGCCCACGCGCCAGGTCCCGGGCTCCTTCTACGCCCTGCCCCAGTCGCCCCAGCTCTTCAAGCAGATTCTCATGGTCAGCGGCTGCGACCGCTATATGCAGATCTGCCGCTGCTTCCGCGATGAAGACCCCCGCGCCGACCGCCAAGCCGAGTTCACGCAGATCGACTTGGAAATGTCTTTCGTCCGCCGTGATCAAATCATGGAGATGATGGAAGGCTTCGTCCGCCGCCTGTGGAAGGAACTGACCGGCTACGACGTGCCGCCGATCCAGCGCATGGACTACCGCGCCGCGATGGAGGACTACGGCATCGACCGTCCCGACACGCGCTACGACCTGCGCATCAAGGACATCAGCGACTTCGCCGCCAAGCTCGACTTCGGCGTCTTCAAGACCGTGCTCGAGAAAGCCAAGGATCGCCCCAAGTACTACAGCAAGAAGGGCGTTGTCAAAGCCCTGCGCGTTCCGGGCGGAGCCGACAAGCTCACGCGCAAGCTGACCGACGGCTACACCGAGTTCGTCAAGGGCTACGGCGCGGGTGGCGTCGCGGTCGTCAAGATCATCAAGGGTGAAGACGGCCAGCCCAAGCTCGACACCGGCATCGCCAAGTTCTTGGAGCCCCTCAAGGCCGAGTTCCTCGCGCTGCTCAACTGCCAGATCGGCGACACCGTCCTCTTCGTCGCTGACACCTACAGCGTCGCGACCAAAGCCATCGGCGAACTTCGCCAGAAGGTCGCTCGCGACATGGGCATCGTGCCCAAGCCCGGCGCCGAAGGCGGCCCGTGGAACTTCCTGTGGGTCATCGACTTCCCCATGTTCGAGAAGAACAAGGAAACCGGCAAGTGGGTCGCCATGCACCACCCCTTCACCAGCCCGCGCGATGACCAGATGCAGGCCTTCCTCAATGCCGACGTGGATGACGAAGTCACCATCGAAGGCATCGTGAGCGCCGGCTACGACATCGTGCTGAACGGCCAGGAAATCGCCGGCGGCAGCGTGCGTATCCACGATCGCGATGTGCAAAGCAAGGTCTTCAAGCTGCTGGGCATGACGCCCGAGCAGGCCAAGGAGAAGTTCAGCTTCCTCCTCGAAGCCCTCTCTTACGGCGCGCCCCCGCACGCCGGCGTCGCCTTCGGCCTCGACCGCCTGGTGATGAACTTCGTCGGCACCGACAACATCCGCGATGTCATCGCCTTCCCCAAGACCCAGATCGGCCAAGACCTCATGACCCGCGCCCCCAGCTACGTGCCTGACACGCAGCTCAAGGACGTGCACGTCAAGAGCCTGGCAGAGCCCAAGGCCTGAACGACTTGAACCCATGCATCGCAACACGCCGCGCCACAACGCGGCGTGTTGCTTTTCTGGTACACTGCAGGCCCTGCTGGAAACTGGAGTAACGCCATGACCATCTGCCGCTCGTTTGTAATGCTGACGTCTCTGCTTGTTGTCTCACCACTGTGCGCCGATGACGGCTCGAAACGGGACGATGCCCCCAAGCAAACCACTTCGACGAACGACGCGACGCCGACCAAACCCTCGAAGCCTGACGAGAAGTCGGAAGGTAAAGAAGCCAAGCCGAAAACTCCTCCGAAGCTTCGGGCATCGGAAATCGCCGGCGCGGCGTTTCGCATGGCTGGGAACATGAAGTGTGCGGGCTGCAGCGGCGACGGCGACAACATTGTGTCGGGCGGAAAGGTGTCCAAAGGTCGAAGCGTTGGAAGCGATGCGGCGCCAGCTCGCCTTCAGCCAAAGAAGGGGACACGCAAGCTCGACGAGTGCGAGGCCTGCGATGGCCTGGGCTTGCGTCAAGGTGACACGGTCTGGAATACCGCAACCAACTTCGTCGACAAACTCGCTCAACTCAATGTGTCCGACCCCGAATGGGCGAAGAGCCGCAAAGAAGCGACGGCCGATGGTTTGCAGAAAGCCGCTCAACTTGGCCTCGATCGACTCGCACGAAAGCTGAACGAACCTGCAATCGAGTCGCTCTTCTCCGCCGGGTCCGAGCCACGAAAGCAGCGAGTTGCGCTGGTTGGTGTCGTGGCGAAAGCCCCGGAAATCGGTGCGGGCGATATCGTTATCGACTCCAGCCGAGGCTATCTAATGCTCCGTGCCCCGCTTGTCACTCGCTGCCTTCCCATGGAGCGCGTCTTCACTGGGGGCGTTTGGACCGGCATGACCAATATCAAGGTCTTCTACCTCGATGAGCAGGGGCGTGAGCAGGAAAAGGAAGTGCCTGCTCGCGTACTCGAATCCAGCTTCGTCGTCGCGCCGTGATCAGCAGGTGCTCTGGATTCGAACGAAGCGCCGCCCCTCTGGCGGCGTTTTTCTTTTCCTGATTGCACACGAAGACCTGCAACGGGCACATGCAAGGATGTTCTCGTTGTTGCAATTGCTCACGCGTGAAATGGAACATCGTCGTTGCAACGAATCTTGAAAATACCTGCTCGGGTGGACACAAGTTTGCACTTGCTCACACCCAAACTGGCCCGGGTATACACAAGGACTGGCCACCATGGATAGGTGCAGCGATAACCCAGTTGTAGGGATGCGTAAGAGCACAGCACCACTTTTACAGGACATTCGTCAAGTATCCGATATCTACATAAACCCACCGCGCGTTCGCGACTGGTGGCATGGGTAGGGACTCGGACCTCTGCCCACGCTTCCGTGATTTCTTCCGGCGGAGCCTGGCATTCGATGCGCACCATTGCGATCATCAATCAAAAGGGCGGTTGCGGAAAGACTACTTCAGCTATCAATCTCAGTGCGGTGCTCGCCCGAGCCGGCAAGCGCACGCTGCTGATTGACATGGACCCGCAGGGCCACTGCGCCGCGGGGCTGGGCATTCCGGAGCAGCGTCTCGAGCTCGACATCGGCGATGCCATGCTCGCGCTGGGTACCAAGCCCATCGACGCATCCAAGCTGCTGTGGCGTGCCGTGCGAAACCTCGACCTCGCGCCAGCTCGCATGCGACTGGCTGGACTCGAAGCAGCTCGCGGCGGACTAGCTGATCTGCCCGACAAGGACCGCCGTCTTTCGGCCCTGCTCGAGAAGTTCGCCAACGAATACGACGTAGCAGTCATCGACTGCCCGCCCAGCATCGGCCTGCTGACGTACAACGCTCTTGCCGCGGCAGACATGGTCATCATCCCGGTCGAAACGGGCTTCTTCAGCCTGCAGGGCGCAACCCGCCAGGTGAACACGGTCAAGACGCTGAGCAAGCGTCTGGGCCTTGAACCGCACGTGTGGCTGCTGCCAACGCTGCACGACACCAAGAACACTGTGTCGAATGACCTGCTCGAAGAGATGTCCCGCCGCTTCAAGGATCGCGTCATCCCCGTGGTCATTCGCCACGACACGCGGCTTCGCGAAGCCACCAGCTTCGGCCAGTCGATCATCGACTACAACCCCGGCTCCACCGGTTCCGAGGACTACGGCCGCTTGGGCGTCTGGGTGCTGGAGAACATCAAGGCACGCACGCAGTTGCCCGCGGACCAGATTCCGACCGTCAACGTCGTCAGCTCCGTGCCCGCCACGACAACCACAACGATCACGACGACCGCTGGCATCGCCCGGGCAGTCTCCATGAAGCACGAGGGCCACGCCGAGCCCAAGCCGCAGCCTTCTTTCGCAACGCCTGACAGCAACGAGATCAAATCCGTCAGCCGCGCCGAGGATGTCGCTCGTCGTGCCCAGGAGTTCCTGCGTCGTATCGCTCTTGGTCGCAACGCGGCGGAAGCCGGTGCTGCAACCGCCGCTGCTCCCACCCAGGGTGGCACGGCCACGCTCGCTGGGCCCGCTGTTGCGCCCGTCACCGTCGCCATGCCTCGCCAGACGCTGACGGTGATCGATCAGCCCAAGACTCAACCCGCCCCGATGCAACCCGGCACGCAGCGCGTGCTGGGTGTGCGAGAAACGTCGCAAGGCGTGCTCTTCGTGCAACCCATCGATGCTGGTCAGAACATCGCTATCGCCGGTTCGTTCAACGGCTGGAGTCCTACCACGCACCTCATGCGTCGCAACGACGCGCAGGGTGTCTTCGAACTGTGCATCAAGCTGCCTGCCGGCAAGCACAGCTACCGCCTCGTGGTCGATGGTCAGTGGCGTACCGACGCGCACAACCCCAACCACGAACCCAATCCGTTCGGCGAAGTGAACAGCGTCACCTACGTTTCGTGACGCAGACCACATCGCGCAAGTATCGACACCACCACACCTTGTGTGTGACGGACCCTGTTTTTGTTGCTGCCGCACCCCGGCCGCCGATATCAACCGGCGGACCCTGAGGGGAGTTTTCACGTGGCTGATGAGCATGCGCGAACCGAATACGACGCCCTTGCCGATCTTTTTCTGGCAAGTGACGCCGCGCGCGACCCCAAACCCGTGACGTATCCCTCCCGCGCCACGCAGGGCGGCCCCGCGCTGCGCCTTGCTGATCAGCTTGACATGGCGGCTCCGTCGACGCCTCAGGTTGATGAGCCCGCAGCTCGCGAAGCCCTCACCGTTGAAGCGCTCGTCTTGGGTCACTTGCCCGTCCTCGGCGCCGCGTGGGTCACGCAGTACGCCAAGCACGTTGCCGAAGAACGCCGCTCCGCCGTTGCGTTGCTGCGGCTGCACGAGGGCCAGGCGTGGATCGACATCGTCATGCCTCGCACCGCCCAAGCACGGCCGCAGTCACGGCTGGGCGGACATGACGAGCCCGCAACGCTCGAAGCGGCCCTGCAGCACGCAGCCCGCGAATGCTCGCACTGGCTCGTGCGTGTTGATGAGATTGCGGAGCTTGAACTGGTCGCGCTGCCCCACCTCTCGCGCGTCACGCTGCTCACCGGCGCCGATGATGCCGCCGTGGTCGCCAGCTACCGCACCATCAAGAACCTCTCACGTTCGTTGGACGCTGCCCACGCCGCCGATGCCGCGGCGCCCAGCCTCAAGCTCGCCATCATGGGAGCCGACGAAGCCAAAGCGACCGAAGCCGAAACCAAGCTGCGCAAAGCCGCGGCCACGTTCCTGCAGAACGAACTGGAACCTGCGGCAAAGGTCGCCAAAATCGGCGGCAGCTCAACCCTCGCGATCTTCCGTGGCCATGCGTCGATGGACATCGCCGCGATGCTCGCGTACGCCCACGCACCGCAAGCTCGCCCGGCACCGCAAACCCAGCAGCAGCCCGAAGCCCAACCTGCGAGCGAAGCACCAGTTGCCACACCGCAGACTGACGTGCCCGCCGCAACACCAGCAGTGCAGAACGCCGCATCACAGCCGGCCGTCGTCGCACCGCCGCAAGCCGGCCCACTGCCCATTCCAGGCCTCACGCCGCTTGCATTCGTCTGTCCGTATGCCAAGCACGTCACGCTCGCCGTCGCGGCAGACAACTCGCTGCAGTTGATTGCACCCGCCAAGTCCGATGCAGCCCAGTCACTGCTCGCAGTTGCCGCATGGGCCCACGAGCACGCGCCGCTGCTGGCTCTGGCGCACCCAGGCCTGCGCTGCGATCAGCCCACGCTGCACGCTCTCGCCGACGAACTGGCCGATGTCCGCGGCCTGCTCGACACCGCCATCATCGTGCACCTGGTCTTCCGGATGGGCGAAACAACCATCGCCAAGCGCCTCAACTGAATCACCAGTTTGCAGCCAACATCGATACCACAAAAAAACCCGCGATCTCTCGCGGGTTTTTCACTTCGTCACTTCGTTACCCCGTCACTTCCCACTCACTCCACCGGCTCCAGCTCGCGCTCGCGGTGCTGCATCTGAGCCTTCAGACGGGCCAGAATGCTGCTGTGCATCTGGCTCACACGGCTTTCCGACAGGTCGAGCGTCGCGCCGATTTCCTTCATCGTCATGCCTTCGTAGTAGTACAGGATGATGATGAGGCGCTCCGCCCGGCTCAGGCCCTTGGTCAGCAGTTCCTTCAGGTCCTTGCCCTGCATTTCCGTCAGCGGGTTGGCCTGGCTCTCGTCGCGAATCACGTCAATCTCACGCACTTCACGGCCGCCGCCGTTGTCGCTCGCGAACGTCCGCGCGCTCAGGCTGCGAGTCGTGACAGCCTTGCTGTCGCGCGTCAGCTTGTCAAACTCTTCGCCGTCCACGCCCAGAGTCTGCATGACTTCAGCGTCCGTGGCGGGACGACCTTCGCGCTTCTCGATCTCCTGGCGAGCCTGGTCAACCTTGCTGCTGCGATGACGCACCAGCCGGGGCACCCAGTCCATGCTGCGCAGTTCGTCGAGGATGGCCCCGCGAATACGCGGCGCGCAATACGTCTCGAACTTCACCTTGCGTTCAAGGTCAAACGCGTCGATCGCGTCCATCAGACCGAAAACGCCCGCGCTCATGAGGTCCTCCACGTCCACCTCGTCGGGCAGGCGCGTGTGAATGCGCTCGGCGTTGTAACGCACAAGCGGCAGGAACCTCTCCATGAGATAGTTGCGGATGTCCTCATCGCGCGTGGACTGGTACTTGGTCCACACTGTGTTGATGGCCATCCGATCGTACTTCGACTTGACCTTCACTTCGCCGTTGATGCGCGATGCACACCACTGCGAACGTGTTCCGCGAATGCCGGCTTTGACGCTGGCCATGGTTCTCTCCTTGAACCTCAAATGTCGATCACTCCCGAGCGAAGTGACCAGATGCCTTCCGCTATCCATGCGTCCGGCGCGCCGCTGGCTTCATCCTTGAAACTTTTGGCGTCCCGAGTATACAGACAGCCCTACCAAGTGTGCAAGCGAGATGCCTCTCTCATGCACTTTTTCACATGTTTTTCGCATCAGCTTCCGATGCGTCATCATCGTCTTCACCACCCGTAGCGCGACCTCCGGACCCACCACCACCTGTAGTGGACTGCGACGCAGGCCGCAACAACTGCGGCACAGGCCGGCTCGCCTCATACTTGGTGTTGTGCTCCTTCACCAGCCGCTCCAGCACCGACCCGGCGATCGAACCGACCACAAAGCACACCGCCATTGCCACCAGACCTCGCCACATGACCGCCGTTGCGTTCATCTCCCAGAGCAGACCGCTGACGCACGCGACCGAGAAACCGGACAACGCGAACACCGCGGCCACCGACTTCGCAAGATCGAGAGGAACGTTTTTCATGATGCTGGTCCGGACACCGACTGTGTGGCCCGCGGTATCGAAACAAACCGTTGACTACTTCACCGATCTGCATCGATTTCTTGAAAAATGCTCAACGCAAAACACGGGCCATTCGCATTTCCGAGGTTTTCCACCCCCCGCCCGCGTTCCCTCAAACCCGCCCGTTCGCCCCGTCCGCCGCCATGCGACGCCGCAGACCTGGGTGCCTATCATCCCTTCCCCCGTCGTCCGGCGACAGCTGTTGGCATGGTGCCCCCAGCGTCCACCCGGGCCATCCCAGTCCAAGACGAGGGTTTGAGGTTTCCATGAGCAAGTTCGCCCCCCGTTTCGGCAATCCCACCAAGCCCCGCATCACCAACACCAACGTCAAGGGCACCGTCATCGTCGACTGGAAGGACGTTGAAAACCTCCGCCGCCTGATGAGCCCCAACGGCAAGATCCTGGGCCGCAAGCGCCTCAGCACCAGCGCCCGCGAACAGCGCCTGCTCAGCCAAGCCATCAAGCGCGCGCGCTTCATGGCCCTGCTGCCCTACACCAGCGCGACGCTGTAAGGCCACGCACCGACGCGTCGCGCGGGCTGCTGGCCCTTCGCGACGATCGGACACAACGCTACGCAAAGCCGCTGCAACCGCAGCGGTTTTTTCTTGGCCGCATCGACTCGCGCTTGGTGCGAAACAGACCTCCTATCGCACCCGTGCTTTGCAACCGCCCGCCTGCACTGTCGGTACACATCTCGACCAGCCCACCACTGTCCGCGTGAGGCTGGCATCGGGAGTTTGTCATGCACGCAGTTTCGTCCGCCGTACTTCGTCTCGCCACTATTGCACTGAGCGCTACATCAGTGGTCGCACAGACGTGCTTCACCCTGATCCCAGACGGCACGGTTGGTTTGGGGGCACAGGAAGCCTCGATCGCTCCAATCGCCCCCCGATTCGCGACCACGTGGGACCCCGATGGCCCTGGCCCGCAGACCAAGAAGTTGCTCGTGGAGCGTGGCCGATTTGGCTTCGTGCCGTTCCAGTTTCCGCCAGACTCGAACAACGACATCCTCATGACCGACCTCGACACCTTCGAGATCATCCCGCGCCCCGCTGGCGTGCGACTAGTTGCATTGGGGGTGTATCAGAATCAGATCTACACCCTCGGACGCAGTGAGACGGCTCCCGGTGTGTTGCTCACGCTCTATCGCCGCAACGGCGAAACATGGAACGCCATTCCACTTCCTCCCATTCGGGAAGGAGGGGACTTCAGGTCGCAAATCCAGATTGTCGAGACTCCCTCCGGGCTGCTCCTCGCGAATGTGACTGCAGACTCATCCAACACCAGCCTTTTCCTCATCGTTGACCCGGCCACCGGCGCAGTCAGCACACAGCCGGTTACAGGGGGCGTCAGAGGAATCACGAAAGTCGGCGACGCTCTGTACGCCTTTGGCGATCTGCAACTCAATGGCGTGCCAAGCACGATCCTCCGATTTGTCAACGGCCAGTGGGAGGCGCTCGACGATGTCGGTGGGATTCGACCAGCCGCCATGAGCGGGCTCGCCGAGTTTCAAGGACGTATCTTTGCGAACGCGGAACTTTCCTCGCCTGCACCTGCAGTCTATGGGATCATTGAACTCACTACCGACGGCTGGGTTTACACGGGCGTTGCACTGCCAACCCGTGAACTGACGAGTTCACTCGTTGCGACGTCCTCCGCGTTGATCGTCGTAAGCAACTCGCGCCTGCTCCGCATAGAGAACGACACGATCACATCGCAAACCCTTCGCATCGTTGACAGGCAGGGGGGGGGAATGTGGCATGAATTGGTAGGTGTTCTCAATGACCTCGCTGCTGTCCGGTCCGCCGCGAGAGGTGAAACTGCGGATTTCCAGCCGCCGGGAGACGTGGCGTTTGTTGGCATGGTTGGCGGCATCTGTCTGACGGACGGTGCGGAAGTGCTTAACTTCAGTCCGGTGCTCAACGGACCGGTCACTGATCTGATCAACTTCCAAAATCAGACGTATGCGATCGGCAGTTTTGGCTCGGCGTCAGGACGTTCCATGCGTTCGATCGCTCGACGTGAGAACGGGGAATGGCGTGCGATCAACATGGAAGGTGGGCCGCAAGGTCGTGCAATTGACGCGACCATCTGGAATGACCGTCTCACGGTCGCCTGGTCGCGACCGCGGCAGCTCTCTCTGTTCCCAGACAACTTCATCTCCTCGTGGGATGGCCAGACATGGACAACAATCAACGGTCCGACAGGTGTCAGCGTCGGACGCATTGAAGCATCCGCAACCGATCTCTACTGCACGGGGACCAATACAACAACCGCGCAGTTGCTCCGACTCGTCGGCGACCAATGGGTATCAGTTGACTTTCCTGGCGGCATCAGCGTCCCACGTCGCCTTGGTAATGATCTGTATGTGGGTGCAACAAGATTGGTTGGTGGCCAAGTTCAGCCACAACGCGCTATCGACACAGGATCATCGGTGGTTCCGCTCGCCATGTTTGGCGATCGCTTGGTCGGATATGGAACGCGTCCCACCAATGGACCACAGACCACCGATCTGTACGAGCTTCGCAACGGGAACTGGACTCTCTTCGCCGTCAGCAACGAACGACCATTTGCAGTGCGATTTCACCCGTTCCAGCACGAGTTACTCGCTATTTTCGACTCGCTCAGTGCGAGCTTGGCCATCAGCAGTTGGAACGGGGCAACATGGAAACAACGTATAGGTACTATCGGCCAGTATCCTCAGAACGGAGGTCGCGGCAACGTCTCATTCGCGTTTACGAGCGTCGACACCGATGCCGAAACCGGTTTGCTTCGCTTTGGCTCCACGTGCTGGGCCCTCTTCAATTACTCTGCTGACTTCACTGGCTTGCTCGACTTCACGCCGCGCGTGTCTTTCTCGCGCGTGCCTTTGCCAACCCGCGTCCTTCCCGGCGACACCACCACCCTCCGCGCGCAGGTCATCAGCCAAGGCCAGTTCACCTACCAATGGACCCGCGACGACGTCGCACTGGTCGATGGCGTACTGCCCACCGGCGAAGTGATCACCGGCGCGACCGGTCCCACGCTCACCATCACCAACTCCACCGCCGCACTGAACGGCAGCTACACGCTCACCGTCACGCCCGTTGATGCTTCGCTCTTCTGCGGGCCCGAATCCACCTTCCCCGTTCCCGTCACGGTCGAACGCTTCTGCGACTCCATCGACTTCAACAACAACTTCGTCTTCCCCGAAGAGCAGGACATCATCGACTTCCTCACTGTCTTTGCGGGCGGCCAGTGCAGCACCGCCGCGTGCAACGACATCGACTTCAACAACAACGACATCTTCCCCGAAGATCAAGACGTCATCGACTTCTTCAACACCCTCGCCGGCGCGGGTTGCCCGTAAAACATCGACTCACATCCAGACGTGCCAAAACCCGCTGCTCCATCGGCGGGTTTTGCTTTGAAGACGGTGCAGTGGGGTTTGTTCGCTTTGCCGCCAATCGAACACCATCTCCCTGCAACCTCGTGCCGACCCGCCGGTACATATCTCTACCAGCCCACCACTGTCCGCGTGAGGCCGGTATCGGGAGTTTGTCATGCACGCAGTTTCGTCCGCCGTACTTCGTCTTGCCGCCATTGCACTTGCCGCGTCAACAGGGTTCGCTCAGACGTGCGTCACCGCGATTCCTGAAGGCACGGTGGGTACAGGGATCTCTCCATCCGCACTCTTTTCGCCGATCGTGCCCGCATTTGCGACAACGTGGGACCCGGATGGTGAGGGCCCACTGCCAACAAAGTTACTCGTCGAACAGATCGGCTACGGACGTCAACCGTCTCAGAGTTTTCCGCCCGGCGGAAGCAATGACATCCTCATGACCGATGGCACAACGTTTGAGATCATTCCACGCCCGCAAGGTTTCGAACTCGTTTCCATCGGTGTGTATCAGAATCAGCTTTTTGTTCTTGGCAAACAAACGTCCGGGAGTGCTCTGCGTCTGTTTCGCCGCGAGGGCGATGCGTGGGTGCCGATCAACCTCACGGTCGAGATGTTTTACTTTAGTAGCGGTTTCAGTCGTCTCTACATGCTGGAAACACCCAACGGTCTTCTCATCGGCAATGTGCAAGTGGTTGCGGCTGACTCGTATCGTTGTATCGTGCTCGACCCAAGCAGCGGTTCGATCAGCGTGACCTCCCTCTCCGGCTCCACTCCGCAGTTTGCCAAAGTCGATGACACCGTGTACGCCTTCGGCAGCTTCTCGATCAACGGCACGCCCAGCAAGATCGCGCGATTAGTCAACGGCGAGTGGGAATCTCTCGACAATGTCGGCGGCGTTAGTGTCTTTCACGTGAGCGGTGTGGCTAAGTACCAGGGGCGTCTGTTTGCGTCTGGCAGTTTTCAAGCTCCTATGCAAGCTACTACAGGCTTGGTCGAATTGACACCTGAAGGCTGGCAAACGACACCGACGGCTCTCCCACGTGTCTCCTCGAGTCTCGGGCTTGGGCTCATCGCAACTTCACAAGGCCTCATTGCAGCAGCAGACGGTCGGCTGTACCTCATTCAGAACGACGCCGTGGTTTCGCAATCAGATCTCACTCTCGATGGCCTTAACTTCTTGGCCGCGCTCGACATTGTGGGCATCTTGAACGACAAGGTGGTCGTTCGCACCAATGCGCTGTACGAGTGGGGCTCTCCGGGTCCAACTTTCCGAGATCCTCAAGACACTGTGATGCTTCACGGCATCTTCCTTTCCGATGGTACCAACAACTTCAACATCACCCCGGCCCTTAACGGCAGCGTCTTCGATCTCATCAATTTTCAGGGACACACCTACGCCCTCGGGCAGTTCAAGTCCGCAAACGCCCGATCCGTTCGCTTCGTCGCTCGTCGCGAGAATGGCGCATGGCACCCAGTTGATCTGACTGGAGGCCCGCAGCGCCGCGTGAACGACGCCACAATCTGGAATGGTCTGTTGGCCGTGACCTGGACGCGTCCGCAATTGACTTCCGTCAACGTCGATAGCTTCGTGTCAACATGGGACGGCACGACGTGGAACACGTTCCCCGGTCCCGTCGGCACCATCACCTCCCTCGAAGCCTCATCGACGGATCTGTATTGCATTACATCTGTCCGCAATGGTGACTTCGGCCTCTTTCGGTTCGATGCCGGCCAGTGGCAGCAGCTCATTTCATCGCGATTCTTCCTTGGGGCGCTTTCTCGCGTCGGTGATGACGTCTACCTGGATACGCAGAAGCTGATCGGCAACAGCATCGTACCGCAAGTCGCTCTTGAAACCGGCGACGCCGTTCGGCCTCTCGTCGCGGAATCTGGCCGAACAATCGGAGTCGGACGGATTCCTGGCCAACCGCCTCTCAGGATGTACGAACTACGGAACGGCGCATGGATACGTGTAAGCCCAGGCTTTACGCTCATGCAATTCGCCGCTTCACTCTCACGTGGTGAAGAGTTTCTGGGAGTTAATCCCTCACTCGGGTTCGTAGACGCCTTCACGATCACAAGTTGGAACGGGGCAACGTGGGCAACGCGATTCACATCCCGCGGAGGGCGAGTGCCCGCGGGAGGCGGCGGTCTCAACTCGGGATCAATCAACTCCCTCGTCGTCGATGAGGAGACAGGCAAACTACGTTTCGGCTCCTCGTTGCGCTCTCTCATGGACGCGTCGACTGATTTCACCGGGCTCATCGACCTCAAGCCACGTATTGGCTTTTCCAACGTCCCGCTCGAAACTCGCACACAGCCAGGCGACACCACCACCCTCCGCGCGCAGGTCATCAGCCAAGGCCAGTTCACCTACCAATGGACGCGCGACAACGCCGCGCTGGTCGATGGCCCTCTGCCCACCGGCGAAGTGATCACCGGCGCGACTGGTCCCGTACTCACCATCACCAACTCCACCGCCGCAGTGAACGGCAGCTACACGCTCACCGTCACGCCCGTTGATGCCTCGCTCTTCTGCGGGCCCGAATCCACTTTCCCCATTCCCGTCACCGTCGAACGCTTCTGCGATTCCATCGACTTCAACAACAACTTCGTCTTCCCCGAAGATCAAGACGTTGTCGACTTCCTCACCGTCTTCGCTGGCGGCGTGTGCAGCACCGCTGTGTGCAACGACATCGACTTCAACAACAACGACATCTTCCCCGAGGACCAAGACGTCATCGACTTCTTCAACGTTCTCGCTGGCAGCACTTGCCCGTGAGTCGTTCCGTATCACCCCAGGTCAACGAAAAACCGCTGCGAGGTCGCAGCGGTGGTGAAATGAGCACACAGTCTGTAGCATCGCGCCGATCCGAAACGGCTGCCTGTCAATCATCGAGCGCTGCGACGAACTGTTCACGGCGCGGATGGTCTGGATAGTCCACAAGCAGCCGTCTTGCGGTCGCCTGCATGAGCGGTTTGTCGACATGGGCTTCGCGAGAGGTTGAGAACACAACTTCGGCCACGAGCGCTCGAAACGGCTGCATCGCGAGGCCCATCGCCACCTGTTCCTCACCAGCGTCCAAGAGCTGCCGAGCCATTTCCGTATCCAATTCGTCCACGAGTTTCGACGGCGCACGCTCGACTACGCCTGCAAGGAACCGCGCGGTTGAGGCCGCCGCCTTTCGATCCGTCTGTGCGCCTTGGAGCGAGACAATCTCATTGCGAACATAGCGTAGTTCGTTGATGCCGTGTTGCCGCCTCGCGAGCCAATCCGCCAACAGGGCCAGTCGACTCTGTCTGGTCAGAGACTTCACATTGAACGCTGCGTCGAGCACCGCGTATCCGTCCCTGTGCAGGTTCTTCTCGTCTTTCAGCGTCGCGGCGCGGTCGAATGCCTCGAACACAGCCTCGTGATTCCCCGCGGTCGCGGCGTGTGTCGCCATATCTGTCAGCACCTGCAGTCGATCAAGCACATAATTTGAAGCTTTCGCCGCGTCGGTGATGGAGGCGACTGTGTCGTCCAGATCTCGCAGCCGTGTCACGCGCTCCGTCGCATCCGCAGGCTCAAGCGCCCTGACATGCGATAGCACGAGCAAATACATCAAGAGTGCATCGTCCCCTCGCGCCACGACATCCTTGACGGTGGGACATGCGGCGAGAGCCTCCGCCGCCAGTGCGAATTCCATGCGAGCGAAGCGATGGGGGTCCTGACTTTCCTGTCGTCCACGCTGCATGGCGGCTAATGCGTAGTTGGCCCATCTGGCTTTGTGTATGCAGTCGGCCTCGTGCAGCATGCTCGCCTTTGCGACATCAACTTGATTTGATCGATACGACGCGGAGTCACAGAGCATGTATAGCTCAAGTCGAAACGCCCGCAGTTCAGCATCGTCACTCCCGGGCGGAAGCGAACCATGAAGCGTCACCATCGATTGCACGAACTCATCCGTCACCGCTTGTCCGGTGCGCGATCGCAGTTCGTTCCGCTCCTCAATCAACTTTGTCCATTCTGTCAATGTCGAGCCATGACACGACGCGGTTCCACCTATCACTGCAATCGATGCTGCCAGAACGTGGCCACCAATCGCGCGTCTTAGTCGAATGGACAAGTGTCGCATCGTCATCTCCTTCCGATCAAACTTAGTAGTAAACATCGCAGTCACCATGGCACTTGTCTGTACAGAGAACCTCACAGTCATCGGCAACTGCGAGATCCATCTTGGCGGAACTCACCTCTTCGCCACAACCTTTCACAAACCGCCCGGGAATGATGGGACAGACGCAGCAGCAATTTGCATTGCCCCAGCTACCCGACAGCCGCCACTCGTGAAGAATCCGGGCATTTGCGTTTCGCACGACGTCCAACACCGCGCGACGCACGGCGCGGCTGCAAGGCTGCAGACTCGAAATCTGGCACTCACCTTGTGCCGTCAGCGTTGTTGTCCAAGTCCAACCGAGAGTGATGCCTAGTTCCAGTTTGATTGTCTCACCTAGTTCGCCGCCGATTTTGGGCGCTAGTGCGACACTGAAGGACTGCGTGAACGACGCGGTCAACACTGACCTGCAAGTCACTGATGGCGCGTTCTGATGGCAATTCGCCGGGCAACACGATGGACAATTCGTACATCTGCTGTTCACACTGAGGATTCGCCCAGGAGCGCCGGGAGTCATGATCGGCAAACTGTCCCGCCGTTCACACACCAAAGCCATCGTCGTGCAGCACGCAGCCGCGTCTGTCGGCGGCGCACAACATTGCGAACGCGGAACAGGCACCCACCCTCGCCAAGATACGGTTTGACCTATTGCCGTGCATGCACAAAACGTCACCGCGACTAAAGTCGGCAAGAGTCTTAAGTTCATAGCTTCCCCTTTCCATGCCATCACTATGACGTTTGGAATTACTCAATTCCGCCAATATACTTTCATCTCCTCCGACGGTCAATCGATACTCGTGATGGCGTGGGGAGAAATGTGGATAACCTGCCCGCAGACCCTTCGTAGCCGATCGGGCGCGAAGTATCCGATAAGAAAAACGCCGCATGCTGCGGCGACTTTTCTACTGCTAACGCATTGCGAAAATCTGTTCTCCACCCGGCTTTAGATACCGCCGCCCTTGCCCGCCATCGCGACCTTCTTGGCCGCCAGAGCGCGGGCTCGCATCAGGTCTTCGGTCGCGGCGGGCGTGTTGTCCTTGGGCTTGGCGGCCTGCAAGGTCTTCAGTTCGGTTTCGGCGTCCGCCCGGGTCAGGGTTTCGGTCGCCCAGGCCTTCTCAGCCAGGATCGTCAGCTCATCGTTGGCCATCTTGACAAACCCGCCGTCCACCAGGAACGTGCGGCTGCCGCCTTTGCTGCCCGTGCCCTGGATCTTGGCATCATCGGCGAAATCCAGCCGCAGCTCGCCCATGCCCAGCTTCATCAGCATGGGTGCCCGGCCCGGCATGACGCCCAAGAGGCCATCAAACATCGGGACGCTGGCGTAGACGCACTTGTCATCGACCAGACCGGCGGAGGGGGTGACGAGCTTGCAACGGAAGGACTTGGTGGCCACGGGGCAGTGCTCCGGAATGGGTACAGTCGCCGCCGGACGCAGTTTCCGACGGGGGCCAATAGTAGACGATCCCCA
>Ga0315899_10002083_pt1 | contig 22366 bp, 14 predicted proteins | sample LakEriMetagenome_2_FD_203518 | JGI IMG/M metagenome (GOLD analysis project Ga0315899, IMG submission 203518) | Freshwater fungal communities from buoy surface, Lake Erie, Ohio, United States - Buoy 4 MA112 | ecosystem: Environmental > Aquatic > Freshwater > Lake | place: USA: Lake Erie, Ohio... | reverse complement strand
GGGTGCAAAGTTTGGCCAAAGCCAACCAACTTACGCAACGAGAACAAGACATCGCAAGAGATCTCTTGCCCGAGATTGAAAGCCGGCTGGAATTTTTAGAAGAAGTGGGCTTGGGTTATCTCACCCTAGACCGCGGCGCTCCAACGCTCAGTGGCGGTGAAGCGCAGCGAATCAGGCTGGCCGCACAGCTGGGTAGCAACTTACAGGGCGTGTGTTACGTGCTGGACGAACCCACCATTGGTTTGCATGCGCGTGACAATCAAATCTTGTTGAATGCGCTGCAAAAGTTGGGCGACAAAGGCAACACGCTGGTCGTAGTCGAACACGACGAAGACACCATCAGACGCGCCGATCACATTATTGACATCGGGCCCAGCGCAGGCAAACGGGGTGGGCGATTGGTGGCGCAGGGCAGTGTGAAAGATATTACGGATGCTGCAGATTCGCAAACAGGTAAATACCTGCTGCACGCCATGAAGCATCCGCTGCAAGCAAGACGCAGCATGTCAGAAACTTTGAAATGGCTAGAACTCAAAGGCGCCAAGCTGCATAACTTGCAAAACGTCAACGTCCAAATTCCCTTGCAACGCCTGGTCGCCGTCACCGGCGTGAGCGGCTCAGGCAAATCAACCCTGGCCCGAGATGTGCTGTTAGCCAACGTGCACAGCCACGTGAGCCAACGCAGCACCAAAGCTGGCCGCGACGAACAAGCCGCAGGCAAATTCCCCTCACTCACAGGATGCTCAGAACTCAAAGGCTTCGAAGCAGTAGACCGTGTGTTGGAAGTAGACCAAACCCCCATCGGCAAAACCCCTCGCAGTTGTCCTGCCACCTACATTGGCTTTTGGGACACCATCCGTAAACTTTTCGCTGAAACCTTAGAAGCCAAAGCGCGCGGCTACTTAGCCGGTCGGTTCAGCTTCAACACTGGCGAAGGCAGATGCCATACCTGCGAAGGCCAAGGCCTGCGTACCATCGAGATGAGTTTCTTGCCCGACGTGAAAGTGCCGTGCGAGGCTTGCCATGGCGCACGTTTCAATCCGGAAACCTTGGCCGTCACATGGCGCGGCAAAAGTATTGGTGATGTCCTGCAAATGGAAGTTGACGAGGCGGTGTCGTTCTTCGAAACCATGCCCTCCATTGCGCACCCTTTGCAACTCCTCCAAGATGTGGGCCTGGGCTACCTCACCTTGGGACAACCCTCACCCACCTTGAGCGGCGGCGAAGCACAGCGCATCAAGTTGGTCACCGAACTCACCAAAGTGCGCGACGAAGTGGGCAAGCGCGGCAACAAAGCGCCGCACACTTTGTATGTGCTGGACGAGCCCACCGTGGGCTTGCACATGGCCGACGTCGACAAGCTCATTCATGTCTTGCACCGATTGGTCAACGCGGGTCACAGCGTGTTGGTGATTGAGCACGATTTGGATGTGATTGCGGAAGCTGATTGGATCATTGATCTGGGGCCTGATGGCGGCAAGGCAGGGGGCAAAGTGGTGGCTAACGCCAGTCCGGAAGACGTAGTTCGATTGAACACACACACGGGCAAGGCGCTGAAGTCTGTCCTTGCAAGATAAAAACCTAGTAACGTGCAGCAAGACAAAGAAATAGTGTCCAATACAAGCATGCAGTTTGAGTCTGAAATTTTCAATTTTTTAGAAGCTACAACGCCAGTGCTTAAGGTAGCAACCTTGCCGACTTTCAATCCCATGTTTTGGGTCATAGTTCCTACATACAATCCTGGTCTAAAGGCTTGGGACCAGTGGGTGCAAGCTTTGCAGTCCCAAAATTGTCAGCCAACTCAAATCATTGTGGTCGATTCTGGCTCTACTGACGGCTCACAAGCCTTATCTCAGCAATCGGGATTCACCATGCTGAAGACTCATGCGCAAGATTTCAACCATGGTGCCACGCGCCAATGGGCTTTGAACCAAGCCTGCTCAAATTCAGTATCAGACGCGTCCCCTGAAACATCTTTCGGCAACTCCCCGCAGTTCATTGTTTTCCTCACGCAAGATGCCGTGTTGGCCAGTCCGGATGCGCTGTCTGAATTGCTTCAAGCTTTCCAAGATCCTCAAGTGGCTGCGGCTTATGGTCGTCAATTGCCCAAAGTCGATGCGAATTGGTTGGAAGCCCATACAAGGGCTTTCAATTACCCCAAGCACAGCCGCACAGTGCAATTGCAAGACAAAGTCAGTTTAGGTATCAAGGCTTGCTTTCTGTCTAATTCATTTGCGGCTTATCGATTGCAAGCGCTGATGGACCAAGGGGGATTTCCTGCTCACTTGCCAATCGGCGAAGACACCTACATTGCCGCCAAATTCTTGTTGTCGGGCCAATCTGTGCGCTACCAAGCAGGTGCAACCGTTTATCATTCACATAATTACAACGGCTTGCAGGATTTTCAGCGTATGTTTGACACTGGCGTCTTTCACGCTCAAAACCCTTGGCTCTTACATAGCTTTGGCAAACCCGAAAGCGAAGGATTTAAGTTGGTGCTTTCGCAATGGCAAAGTCTTCAGACACAGCCCAACTTTTTGCTAAGCCTGTTGCAACTGTTATATACAAATGTACTCAAATTCGGGGGGTACAAACTGGGGCGGTTATATCGGTTCTTGCCTCTTAAGCTTGTAAAAAAATTCGCTATGCACAAAGTTTTTTGGCACCAGAACTCATGATTCCAAAGCTTTCGCTGTTTCAAGTTCGGGCCTCCAAGCTGGCTATTTTGTTGGGGGATGCCTTGGCCTTTGCTGTTGCCTTTGCTTTGGCCACGCTCACCAATGTCGCATTAGATCCCAGTGGCAGCATACGCGTATGGTTTTCCACCCAAGACATGCCGCGGTATGCCGCCTGGAGCGGTTTGGTGTTTCTTGGGCTCATGCTGTTTCTCATGCGCTTTCAGCACTACAGCGACCGCCGCCCATTTTGGGATGAACTGGGTGACATACTCAGTCTTATTTGTATTTTGGCTGTTCTGGATATGACGATCACTGCTTCCAACCGTTGGAACGCATCGCGTTTATGGTGGTTTTTGGCATGGTTCTTTTCGTGTTTTACAGTTGTTTGGGGACGAATGCTGACCAGTTGGATTCTTCGGAAAATAGGCCTTTGGACTAGACCCACAATTATCATTGGCATCGGGGAAAATGCCTCTGAAGCTGCCATTGCATTGGAAAGTGAACCCCGCATGGGTTTTGAGGTTGTAGGCTATGTGGATGTAGGGGAACCCAATCCAGAACTGAAATTAAATGGTCAACCAATAAAAAACATGGAGAAGCTTGAATCGCTTGCAAACCAGCCGGGTATTCAATGGATCATTGCTTTGGAGCACGCGCAATCGGAGCAGCGCGAAAACTGGCTTAGAACCCTCACTCAGTGGGGTGCGATCGACATCAGCGTCATTCCTGCAATGCGCGGCATACCCCTATATGGTACTGATATTGCCCATTTTTTCTCGCATGAAGTGGCCTTGTTGAGAGTTGGAAATAATTTACGGCGTTGGCCAGCGCGCTTAACAAAAAGAATTTTTGATATTTTGCTTGCAATAGTCTTGTTGGTGTTTTTATCGCCGCTTATGCTCATCATTTCTTTGGTGCTCAAGCTAGAAGGTGGTGATGTACTGTTTGCGCACCAACGAATAGGCAAAAATGGGCGTAAGTTTAAGTGCTATAAGTTTCGGTCAATGGTGCCCAATGCAGAAAAGATTCTTGAAGACATCTTGGAAAAAAATTCAGAACTTAAAGATCAATGGGAAAAAGATCACAAACTGAAAGATGATCCAAGAATTAGTAAACTGGGCGATTTTTTGCGGCGTACAAGTATGGATGAATTGCCTCAACTGTTGAATGTGATCAAAAGCGAAATGAGTCTTGTAGGTCCAAGGCCTATTGTGGAAGAAGAGCTACACAAGTATGGCCTTGAAAAAAGCTACTATTTGATGGTTAGACCCGGCATGACAGGTCTTTGGCAGGTCAGCGGGCGTAATGACACAGACTATGAAACACGGGTTTACTTAGACATCTGGTACGTCAAAAATTGGTCACTTTGGTATGACCTTGCACTTCTATTCAAAACGGTTAGGGTCGTCACGTCCCGAAGCGGTGCCTATTAGGTCTTTCAGATCAATTTAAGTTTCATTAATCTAAGCATGAACACGACAACTGATGGCGCAACCAAAGACACGAGGGTGGACATTTCCGTGGTCATTCCCTCATACAACCATGCGCGTTACATCGTTCAGGCTATTGAAAGTGTGATCAGTCAATCATGTAGCAATTGGGAAATTATTCTGATTGATGACGGCTCAACAGACAACACCCGTGAAATACTGGATCAAAAATACAAAGATAACCCAAAGATTCATCTTTTTTATCAATCCAATCACGGTGCACACCAAGCTATCAACCGTGGCATCGCGCTGGCAAATGGCCGTTATATCAGTATTTTGAATTCGGATGATGTGTATCACCCTGACCGACTCCAAACACTGTTAGAGCATAGCAATCCAGATACATCCACTCTTTTGTTTACTCCGGTAACGCCTGTCAATTCCGATGGCGCTGACATATTGGATTCAAACCATCCATGGTGCCAACTTTATGCACGGCTCATGAATCTTTATCAACAACGTGGCGCTAGAGAGGCATTGATAACTGGCAATTTTGCGGTGACAACCTCTAATTTTTTCATAAGCGCTGAATTGCTAAAAAAATCAGGTGGTTTTCGCAAGAAAAAATTCAACCACGACTGGGACTTTATGTCCAGAATACTTCGGCAAGGACTGACTATTCAATGCGTGGGCCAACGTTCATTGCTCTCCTACCGAATCCATGATCGCAACACCATCTCACAAAATACGCTGTTAGCGCGCATAGAACTAAAGCAAATTTTAAAAGATTCAATTCCAAAGGATGATCTTTTCATTCGCAAGTTATTTTTGCAAATGCAGATCAACATGCGCTCCATAAGACTTGAGCATCAGGCCCAAGTTTTTAAGAGATTTCAAGCGCAAAATGAATTGGTTGCCCAAATTAATTCGCAAGAACTTGCTTTGACGAGAATCTTGAATTCGCGATCGTATAAGTTGGCGCGGCAATTGTCTAGCTGCTTTAATTGGTTTAAAAAAATTCAGAATCTCTTTAAATAAGCCTTATGACAATCCAAAGTATTTTGAAAATAATTTTGAGGGCTTCTTATGACCCACTCTATCGCCGTTCAGTGTGGGTGCGAATCAAACAAAAACAAGACAACCGAAGCTTTTATTCTTGGATTTTTAATGGTATCAAACGCAGAATATGGCCAAATAACTTACAAAATTTGCTGAAGATGAAGTCAGCTAAGGCTGAAAGATCGCATGATTACATTAAAGCTATCCGATTAAACCAAGTTCCACACCCAGAATTTCATCAACCTCGAACTCGTGTTGCGCCATTAAATGGCAGTCAAGGTTCTACGCCAAAGTTCCTGGCTTATTACTTACCTCAGTTTCACCCATTCGAAGTTAACAACAAAGCATGGGGTGAGGGCTTCACAGAGTGGACCAACACCACAAAAGCATTGCCTCAATACAAAGGGCATTACCAACCGCATCTCCCAGCCGATTTAGGACATTACGACTTGCGCGTGGCCGATGTCATGCGACAGCAAATTGATTTGGCCAAGTCACATGGCATCCATGGATTCTGCTTTCATTACTATTGGTTTGAAGGCCAGAAAGTCATGGACCTGCCATTGCAGCAATTTTTGGCAAATGAAGACATGGACTTGTCTTTCAGCATCTGTTGGGCCAATGAAAACTGGACTCGTCGTTGGGATGGTCTAGAGTCAGAAATCATTTTGCGCCAAAGTTATTCACATGAAAAATGCCTAGAATTTATTCACGATATTCTTCCAATTTTTCAAGATCCTCGCTATATCAAGGTTGATGGCAAACCGATGTTGGTCATTTACAGACCGCTTTTAATTCCTGATCTTGAAAAAATTGTTTTTGCTTGGCGTGAGGAGGTCGTTAAAGCAGGCCTTCCAGGGCTTTGGTTGGTCTGCGCACAAACATTTGGATTAATTGACCCGCGCCCTCTAGGCTTTGATGCTGCTGTTGAATTTCCGCCTCACAATATCCATGACCGGATTGACGAATCTTTCCCTGAAGGTGGCTTTTGGAATCCTGCATTCAAAGGTAAAACTTGGCTTTACGCCAATGCTGTGGGGGAGTCAATGACTCGAGATGCCAAGCCCTATCCACTTTATCGTTGCGCATTTCCATCTTGGGATAATGAAGCTAGACGGCCAGCAGCTGGCAATTCTTTTGCACAAGTCAGTCCTGTGCAGTTCGGCGAATGGCTTGCTACCTGCGCTAGTTTTGCGCGTGAGAGGCAGACAAGAGCTGATAACTTTGTATTTATCAATGCTTGGAATGAATGGGCAGAAGGGGCGCATTTAGAGCCTGACCGTCATTTTGGTTTTGCTTGGTTGGAGCAGGTTGCGCATCAGGCCCAAAAAAAATGCACAGACTTTATTCCAAATCTAAGTTATGGCGTAGCAGCTTTAGATTCAAAAACAATGACCAAAACTGCAGTCATGGTCCATGTTTATTATGAGGAAACTTGGCCGGAGATAGCCAATGCCTTGGCGGCAATGAAAGAGCCTTTTGACCTGCTGATCACCACCACCAAGGAAAAAATTGCACATCTCTCTGCTCAAGTCAAAGCTGCTTTTCCGCTTGCTGAAATATATGAGGTAGAAAATAAAGGCAGAGATATTCGACCCTTCATCGCCTTGTTGCCACTTTTATTGCATCGGCAATACCATGCAGTGCTCAAGCTTCATTCCAAGAAGTCTTTTCACCGAACCGATGGCGATCTCTGGCGACAAACGCTCATCGCCCAGCTCTTGCCGCAAGGGCCAGAGTTAGAGCACATGATCAACAGTTTGACCGAATACCCCTCACTTGGGCTCATTGCGCCAGAAGGCAATGTGTTGAATATTCAGCGATACATCGGGTCGAACCAAAAGTGGGTGGACAAATTAGTTCATGAGTTGGGCGAAAGTAGCCAATGGCTGAATGAAACCAAACCTTGGTTTGCTGCAGGTACCATGTTTTGGTTTAAGCCGAGGGCGGTTCAAAGTTTGCTTCATTGTCCGTCCATCCTCGCGGATGCTTTTGAAGTTGAAACTGGTCAAAATGATGGCACCTTGGCGCATGCCATAGAACGGGTCCTGGGTTGCGCTACTTTGGCAAATGGCTATCATCTGATCGACACGCGCCTTGCCAAGGGCATTGGATCTCCAGCCCCTGCGCTTAAAAGACAAAGTCAAAAAGACTGGATCAATGCGTGGAGTCCCAAGGCACGCCAAAGAACGGTAGATTCGCCATTTGCCCGCCCCACTTAAACAACGCCTCAATATGCAATTTCACATCTTTACCACTCCTCAAAGATCCTTTCTTGGGCGTTTGTTGGCTTTGTGCTTTGCTGTGAGCTTGGTTTCGGTCAAGGCTCAGGTGGTTGATCAATTATTTTCTGAGCAGGACTACCTGCGAGAAATTCCGCAGGTGTTTTCTACCTCAAGGCTTCCCCAGCATCCGCAAGACACCTCTGGTGCCAACACCAGCATTGACAGGAGTTATATCAAGGCAAGTGGCGCCAGGAACCTCAGTGAATTATTTGTCGGTATTCCGGGCATGCAAGTCAGTCTCAATGCAGGTGGGCGACCTGTGGTGGCCTACCACGGTTTTTCGGGCCAGGTTTCACAAAGAATGCAAGTTTTTGTGGACGGCCGCTCTCTCTATGCACCCTATATGTTTGGCGGTGTAGATTGGAGTTCTGTCACTGTTCCGCTCGACGAAATTGATCGGATTGAAATCCATCGCGGTTCAAATTCAGCGGCTTATGGCGCAAATGCTTTTTTGGGCGTCATCCAAATCTACACGCGCGAAGCCGTTCAGGCCTCAGGCCTGTCGTTCCAAATTCAAAAGGGCAACAACAATATTTCAGACCGTTCTTTTCGTTGGGGTCGTAGCAGTGAAGATCTGCAGTGGCGAGCTGTGGTGAATCAAAAAGGTGATCATGGCCTAAGCAACCGAATTGACAGTTATAGAAAAGACAGCCTGGACTATAGAGCAGACTTTCAAAAATCGTCTACCGAATCAGTCATGTTTTTAGCCGGAACCAATCAAGGAAAGTTTGGTATCGGTATTCAAAACTCTATCGCTGACCCAATTCGTGATGAAACCAATTCAACATCTTTTGCGCATCTTAAATTCAAGAAACTTGTAGACGATGGACAAGAGTGGAGTCTCTCTGCCTCATGGACGCATGATCGTGGAAGCGATGCCTATCGCATACCTATCATTTCGGGTGCAGAACTTAACATCCTGAAAAACAGACAAGCGAATCGATATTCTGTTGAATACCAACACTACAACAGCCTTAGCAATACCTTGCGTGCTTCTTGGGGTGGTGAATACCATCGTGATCAGGTTCAGTCGTTTGAACTTTTTGCCACTGAAGCACCCCAAAAAAATGCAGCTTGGCGAATGTTCTATAACCAAGAATGGAAACCGTTTGATCACTGGACATTCAACGCAGGAGGCCTGTTGGAAGAAGACCGGTTTTCCCCGCAACAGTTTGCGCCTCGTTTCTCTGTCAATTGGAAGCCATCCACCGATCATGTCTTGAAGGTGGGTTATTCATCAGCGTTTCGAACGCCAAGCCTGTTTGAGCAAAAATCCAATTGGCGCATTCGCGATGAACTTGGACAAACGCTGTACATTAAATATTTATCCCGTGGCGGTTTGGTACCAGAGCATGTCAAGGCGGCAGACTTGGTCTATCAAGGTCAATGGCGCCCAATCAATTTGGCGCTGGATGTTCGACTGTTTCGAGAGGAGCTCAAACGTTTGATCAGCGGTGAGCTCTACACGCTTCACACTCAGGATAAAAGTAATGCATTGGCCTATGACCTGCGAAACAATGCCTCTGCCACACAGCAAGGTGTTGAATATCAAATCAGTGTGAAACCCTTCGCTGGCTCAACACTGGCCTTCAGCGAGTATCGCGCTCGAACCCTGAGTGCAAAGCCGTCGATTCAACTCAGTGTTCCGCAAAGTTCAAACAGTGTTGTTTGGATGCACCAAACTGAAAGCGGGTTCAGTTTCTACAGCTCCTATTTCAAAACCAAATCCATGACCTGGTTGGGCGAAGACACATCCGCTGATGATCAAAAAATATTGGCACTCTCATTGCAAAAGCGCTTCAAGTTAGAACAAGCTTCCATCAATACCAGTCTGACATTGCGCCGCTCTTTAGGCCAATTTTATGAATACCGTGAATTGCAATACCTACCACGCACATTGTGGCTTGGAGTGCAAATTGAGCATTAATCAGACAGCAGTTACAAGCTCATGATGCAACTCAATTGGCGCACCTCTCCTAAGTGCCTGATTCTTTGGCTGTGCCTATGGCTAGGCGTGTTACTGCCCTCAACCGCATCTGCCTTTAGCGTGCAGGTGCTTTCCAGTCGGACGGGCGGCGCCTACGACGAAGTGATTGAAAGTTTAAAGTCTGAACTGATGCGCGGCACTGAATTGCGTGTTCAATATCTCAACGCCAATGAGCCAAATTGGAAACCCATTGAATCAACCAATTTGGTTATTACCATTGGTGTTGATGCTGCCAATGTAGCCATCAAAAGCGCAGATACCAATACACCCATTCTTTGCGTACTGATTCCCAAAGTTGCGTTTGATGCACTGACAAGTGGGAAAAAAGACCTGCGCAGAGTAAGCGCTATTTTTCTCGACACGGCCCTAGGGCGACAATTAGAACTCATTCGTCAGTTGCTGCCTCAGGCCAAAAAAGTAGGGTCTGTTTTGGGAAATATCTCGTTGAGGGACAAGGAGTCCCTTCGTATGGCTGCGCGAGAAAAAGGACTTTTTCTGCATTCAGAATTTGCTCAACGCGATACTGAACTTTATGCTGCGCTTAAATCGGTGTTGTCTGAATCTGATGTTTTCTTGGCAGTACCCGACCCAGCCATCATCAACGCATCTACTGCACAAAATGTCTTAATTACCGCATTCAAAAGCCAAGTACCAGTCATTGGTTACTCCGCCAATTATGTCAAGGCAGGTGCATTGGCCGCTGTTTTCACTACGCCGCACCAAATTGGCTTAGAAACGGGGCAAATCATCAATGGCTATCAAAGAGCCAACAACTTGCCCTCACCCAAATTTCCAAGGTATTTTTCTGTGGGCATCAATGCTGCAGTTTTACGCTCTTTTGGTTTGTCCGCAGTCGATGAACGTCAGTTAGAACAACGATTGATCAAGTCCGACTGAGTTTCAAATGAACAGCAGAGCTCTTCAAAAAATCCGACTGACTTATGAATTTCTAATGAGCAGCCTGCGTTGGCGGCTGCTATCGATGTCTATGCTTCCGCTCATCATATTTGCGATCATTTGGATGAGCTATTCATTGCTCCAAAGATACACTGACCTCAGTTCTCAGTTGGAACAACGTGCGCAATTGTTGGCCCGTCAAATGGCGGTAGCGTCCGATTACGCCATCTTTGCACAGAATAATTTGGTTCTTCAAAACATCACTGATTCTGTGGTTAAGGAACCAGAGGTACGTCAGGCGGGTGTTTACGATGCCAGCTTGCAAGCCCTCTCAATCAGTGGAAGTAAAAGCAAGCTTCTCAAGGAGCAAAGTAATAATTTATCAACGCAAATGAGGATTGTGGCCAATTCCGGCCAACCTTATATGGCAGCTGAATCAGACCGACTTCTTCGATACATCCAACCCATTTATTCTGTTGGCTTGGAGTTAGAAGACCAACCCAAGAACGCCATCAAGCTGAGCCCTATTTCTGGCTATGCCGTTGTTGAAGTGTCCTTAGATTCGGTCTATTCAGAGCTAATCAAATTTTTATTTGGTGTACTGTTTGTTTTGGCGGGACTGTTGTACATCGCTTGGCGAGTTGTCGATCGATTCAGCTCTCAACTTGAGCACAGCTTTCGATTGTTGGCCAGTACTGCAAAAAAAATTGGTTCAGGGCAAACACAAGTGCGACTTCGAATGGGGGCCAATGACATCAAAGTCTTTGACAACCTCTCGCGTGACATTAATCTGATGGCCGAGCGCCTAGAGTTTTCACAAAATTATTTAGAAAGCCAAGTCTTGGCAGCCACGCAGGCCTTGCGAGCGCAAAAGGACCAGGCTGAAATGTCAAACAACGCCAAGTCAAAATTTTTAGCAGCTGCCAGCCATGACTTGCGTCAACCCATTCACGCTATCAGCTTGTTGGTCTCTGCCGCACAGCATGAGAAGGACCCCGCTGCGCAATCTGCCATCATTCGCAGAATTGAGAATGGAACATCTGCATTGAGTGATTTACTCAATTCCTTGCTTGATATATCGCGCCTTGATGGGGGAGGTGTCCAGATCTACGAAGAAGACTTTGCACTGACCCGAATCATGAGTAATTTACAAAATACATACCAAAGTTTGGCGCAAGAAAAAGGACTTGATTTAATCATTCGCCCTACCAAAGCATTCACCCGATCAGATCCCGTTTTACTTGAAAGAATTTTGAGCAATCTGGTCTCCAACGCTGTTCGATATACCCCCGCTGGTGGCGTGGTTTATGTGGTTGTTCGACCTCGCGGACATGAGTGGCTTGTTCAAGTACGCGACAACGGCCCAGGTATTTCACCGAAAGAACAAGACAACATCTTTCAAGAGTTTGTGCAACTGAACAATCCTCAGCGCGATCGAAGCCAAGGTCTGGGTCTGGGCTTGGCCATTGTGAAGCGGCTGATGAATTTGTTGTCACATCGAGTAGTGGTTAGATCTGAATTGGGGCAAGGTGCAAGCTTCGGTGTGTTCATTCCTAGAGTTGATTTAAGTGAGCCTCACGTCCAGGCGCTGACTGATTCGGTCAAGTCCATCAGCAATCCCTCATTGCAATTGGAGGGCATCCGTATTTTGGTCATTGAAGATGACGAGTTGGTGCGTCAAAGCTTTCAAGGTTTATTGACCATGTGGGGCGCCAGTGTCGATGTATTTGAGCAGGCTGATTTGGCAATTGCACACGTAAAAAGCCAAGACCATCAGCCTGATTTGATCATCACCGATCATCGCTTGGGTGGCACTCACAATGGCTTGGAACTATCGCGCGAAATTGAGCGCTTGCTGCGCCGTCCTATTCCCACTTTGTTAATTACGGGAGATACAGAAGACGTTTCATTGCAAAGAATATCAGATCAGCATATTCAAGTTCTGTACAAACCAGTTAAGCCCAATGTTTTAATCAGCGCCATCCAAAATCTGATCGTACAAAAAAGCGTTTAAAGGCGCGTCAAATTACGGGGTTGGCTAGAACATTGGAGCAGTTGGCCAGTTGAAATGCTGGGTGATAAAATCAAAGGTAAAACTTCTACCATTGGACTCGCCTTGAAATTGCTAATCGTTGACGATCACGGCTTGGTTCGTGAAGGACTAAAAGCCATTTTGGGTCAATCAGACCTGCAGGCTCAATGTCTTGAGGCCTGGGACGAATTGAGCATTTGGCAATGTCTCAAAGACAACCCCGACGTCAACTTGATCCTTTTGGACATTCAATTGCCAGGGCTTAGTGGCATGGAATTACTCAAGCGCATTGTGATAGAACGCCCTGCAATTCCAATTATCATGCTTTCGGCCGATCACGATTCAAACACAGTATCTCAGGCCCTTCAGTGGGGGGCCAGCGGCTTTATGCCCAAAAATTCGCTTAACCAAGTACTCATTTCTGCCATTCGGCTTGTATTGGCAGGGGGCGTCTACATTCCGCCCGAAGCATTGCTCAAAAGTACACCAAAGCCACTACCTCCGCTGACGCCCAAGGCCCCCCTTCAGCTGGAGTCTTTAGGGTTGACAAATCGGCAGGTGGATGTGTTGCGTTATTTGCTAAAAGGGTTTTCTAACAAGCGCATTTCACGTCAAATTGATTTGGCCGAGGCCACCGTCAAAATTCATATCCGTGGCATTTTGCGCACTCTTTCGGTTACCAATAGAACCGAGGCGCTGGTCAAGCTTACTGAAATGGGCTATCGCATTGCTGAAACAGATGACTTGTCACCTTCACAAGATGAGAGTCACCCTTGAAAGTCGCGTTGCAAGTTGCCTCAGCAGTTCGAAATTTAGCTGGGCATCGGTATTTGCTTAAAACCCTCATTCAAAGAGAGTTAAACAGTCGGTATCGAGGCTCCAGTGCAGGCCTTCTTTGGTCCTTGTTGTTGCCCTGTAGCATGCTGGCCATTTATTACTTTGTATTTGGCTATATGAATCGGCCTGTCCGTCAAAGTTTCTTCAGCCAAGAAGGCGCCAATTTCGCACTCACTTTGTTTGCAGGGCTTAATTTGCATGCCTTGTTGGCTGAGTGTCTTTCACGCGCACCGCAGGCTATCGTCTCCCAACCTAGTTATGTCAAGCGTGTGGTGTTCCCTTTGCACCTGCTGCCCTTTACCGTGGTAGGCGCCGCATTGATTCAGTATTTTCTGGCTTCGAGTATTTTGTTTGCGGCCCATCTTTGGCTTCATGGTTTTTCATGGACATGGTTTGCGTGGCCCTTAAGCTGGCTTTCCTTAGTCCTTTTCTGCTTGGGGCTGAGTTTGCTTTTATCGGCATTGACCGTTTATTTGCGCGACATTATCCAGGTCACTGGTTTTGTTTCTACATTTTTACTTTTCATGGCGCCCGTGTTTTACCCATTGGCCAGCGCACCGCATGGCCTTCAAGCTGCGCTGTTGTTTAACCCATTAACCATACCGATAGAAACTTCGCGTGCCCTCTTTGCACAGGCCCCCTTGCCTGATGCTGGTTTGCTAATTTCACATGCAGTGGCTTCGTTGATGTTTCTAATCTTAGGTGCTTGGGTCTTCTGGAAAACGCGCAGAGGATTTGCCGATGTCATTTAATCAAAATAATTGGCTGATTCGTGCAGAGAATTTGTCTAAAACCTACCGTCTCTTCGATCAGCCCCATCACCGTTTACTCCAATCGTTGGCTGGTTCGAGGCGGAGGTACTACCGTGAATTTGATGCCCTTAAAGACGTTAATTTTCAGCTGGAATCCGGTGAAACCATGGGCATCATTGGTACCAATGGCGCTGGCAAATCGACACTGCTTCAGTTGTTGTGCGGCACACTTGAGCCAACACAAGGTCAAGTGCAGGTTCAAGGCAGAATTTCGGCTTTGCTTGAGCTGGGTGCTGGTTTTAATCCGGAATTTACGGGTCGTGAAAACTTGCGCATCAATGCGGCTATTTTCGGCTTAACACCTTCCCAAATTGCAGATCGCACCGAAGACATCATCGCCTTTGCCGACATTGGCGAGTTCATTGATCGTCCAGTTAAAACATATTCCAGCGGCATGTATGTTCGAGTCGCCTTTTCTGTAGCCGTTCATGTAGACCCCCGAATACTGATTGTCGACGAGGCTTTGGCCGTGGGCGATGCTCTTTTTCAATTCAAGTGCATGAGCCGTATGCGGCGGATGCTTGACGACGGTGTGGCCTTGCTGTTTACCAGCCACGATATCAGTGCCGTCAAAGCACTGTGTCAGCGCTCACTGTGGCTTGAGAAAGGCCGCGTTCGAATGCTGGGAAACACGTCAGATGTCACGCAAGCCTATGACCAAGACTGGGTTAGGCGTGCCAATCTACAGCAAGACAATTCGACGCAAGAAAAACCGCTCGATCCTGAAGATGATGACAAGCCTATAGTTGGCACAGGCGCTGTTGAAATTGTTTCTGCTCATTGGGGCTCTGATGGACTGCTTGTCACCCAAGCGCGCGCTCAGTACGGTGACACACTGCAGCTTAGAGTTGTTGCACGCGTCAAGCAGCCCTGCAAACAGGTGGTGTTGTCGTATCACATAAAAAACAAGCAAAACCAAAACGTGGTCGGCGGCAACACGGCTTGTGAACCCATGTTGTACCAACAGCAATGGCAAGGGGGAGAAACTTTTGAAGTTTCAATTGAGCTCAAGGTGGAGTGGCACGCTGGCGACTATGCCCTGACTCTTTTGGTTGCCAGCATAGGCGATGTACGGAACTACAGCGACGTGGTGTTTCATTGTTGGGAAGATCAGCTGGCCACTCTCAATGTGGTCCAGCGAGAGCAGTTTCCATTAAGCGACATGATAGAACCCAAACAACAAGTACAAATCATTTCCCAGGCGCCTTGGTTCATCTTGGATGATTTCTTTCCAAATCTGCTCACTGGTTTTAGAGTAGCTGAATACAACGCGCATTTGCAGGCATTCAATCAGCTGCAAATCATGTCAAGCTCGATAGAATTTTCCGAGCACTATTGTGCGTACCGTGCGCTGTACCCATCATTTGCACATCGCATTGGCCACTATGCGCCCTCTCGTTTAGAGGGTGCAAAATTTGCTTACATCAATTTTTTAAATAATGCACATCAGTTTTTAGATGACTTAACGCGGTTTGAAATACCCTTTGTATTGAACCTGTACCCTGGTGGTGGTTTGGGACTGAACGATGCCTTGAGCGATCAAAAATTGTTGCGAGTCATGGCCAGCCCGCTGTTGCGCGCAATGATCGTGACGCAGCCTGTGATTGAAAGTTACCTGATCCAACTCGCCCATGAACATGACTTTGTGTTACCAACTTTGCACTTGATTCAAGGTGTGGTGGTCAACCCAGATTATTTCAATTCCAACTTAACGCGACACGGCCCTCGTTATGGTTCGGGCAAAGAAACTTTGGATGTGTGTTTTGTGGCAGAAAACTACATGGCAGGCGCTGCAAACAAAGGTTTTCCAGAGTTCATTCAAGCCATGCAAAGCTTGACCGATGTGTCTCAACTCAGAGTTCACTTGGTGGGCGGTGGCTATAGCCCTTCAGACTATCAACTGCCTGGCCTTGGCAGCAATTTTCAGCACCACGGCCGCTTGGCTACCGCGCAGCTTAGGGAATTCTTTTCTCAAGTGGACATCATTGTGGCGCCAAGCCGGCCTGGACTTTTGCATGCTGGCAATTTTGATGGGTTTCCCACGGGGGCTTGCGTTGAGGCCTCATTGTGTCAAGTGGCCGTTGTGGCCACAGACGCTTTGCAGCAAAATCCTGGCTACGTAGACCAAGAGTCGATATTCTTGCTAGACCTCCAACAAGAGCCCCTGGCTCTTCAAATTGAACGTGCCATTCGGCACTTGGCTCTGAACCCCGGCCAGCTCAGCCAAGTGGCCATACAGGGCCAGTTGCTGACGCAAGAGCTGTATGCCCCTGAAAAGCAAATTGCAACCCGACAACAAATTCTCCGAAAGGTGACAAGATGAAATCCATCGTTATCTGGGGAATTGGAGGACATGCCCGTGAGGTCGCCCAGTTGGTGGCGGACATTGAAGCCAATCAACCTGGCACTTGGGCTTTGCGAGGCTTTTTAGCAGACACTGGTGTCGAAACTCAGCACCCTCAATCACTTCCCGCACCCTTGCTGGGTGGTCTCGAATGGTCGGTCGCCAATCCTGATGTGTGGTGTGTAGTGGCAGTTGGAAACCCTGAATTACGGCGCCAGATCACAGAAAGATTGTTGGTCGCCAACCCGCATGCCCAATTTGCCTTGCTTGTTCACCCCAGGGCCTGGGTTGTTCATACAGCCCAAGTCGGTGAGGGCAGTGTGGTGTTTGCCCAATCTTGCGTGTCAGATCATGTTCAAATTGGTAAACATGCCAGTATCAATCTGGCTTGTACCCTCAGCCATGACAGCGTATTGGGTGATTTTGTCAGTTTGGGGCCAGGGGTGAAGTTGTGCGGCGGGGTCAAGGTGGCCAGCCATTGTGAGCTGGGTGCGGGTGTCACAGTGATCCCCAACGTGGAAATAAACACAGGTGCCGTGGTAGGCGCTGGCGCTGTGGTGACGCGCTCTCTACCCTCAGGGGTGATTGCAGTAGGTGTACCAGCAAGAGCAAAGTAATATACTTTGCCCATGAATTCATCTCTGAAAGCACCGCTAGGCTTTGATGTTCCTATTTATGTCTCGCGTCCAGTGCTGCCACCATTGGCAGACTATGTTCATAGCCTAGAAAAAATTTGGCAATCTGAATTTTTGACCAACGGCGCCACACAACACCAGGCCCTTGAGCTTGCGCTTTCTAATTATTTACAAGCGCCACATATCAGTCTTTTTAACAATGGCACTCTGGCCTTGTTGGTAGCCTGCCAAGCTTTAAAAGTAAAAGGTGAAGTTGTCACTACGCCATTTACTTTTGCTGCCACACCGCATGTACTAGTTTGGAATCAAGTGACACCCGTGTTTGCAGACATCGATCCCGAGACCCTTTGCATCGATCCCAATTGTATTGAAGACAATTTGAATCAAGAAACCTCTGCCATTTTAGGCGTTCATGTGTATGGCATGCCTTGCGATGTGCATGCCATTCAAACCTTAGCGCAGGCCCACCAACTGAAAGTTATTTACGATGGCGCGCACGCGTTTGGCTCGGAATTAGATGGCAAGCCCATTGTTCAATTCGGCGACGCGACAATGCTTAGCTTTCATGCCACCAAGCTTTTTCACTCGGCTGAAGGGGGGGCGCTTTGCGTGGCCAACGCAGATCTGAAAAAACAAGTTGATTTGCTCAAAAACTTCGGCATTAAAAATGAGGAAGAAGTATTGTTGCCCGGTATCAATGGCAAGATGAATGAGTTGCAAGCAGCTTTGGGCTTGCTGGTACTTGGGCATGTCGATTCAGAAAAGCAAAAGCGCCAGGCCTTGCGAAGTATTTATGAAGAGCGATTGAACAAGCTTGCAGGTGTTCAAATTTTGAAAGCCCCCAACAACGCCAGTGACAGCCAGCAATACCTGATTGCCATCATCAATGAAGCCCAATCGGGTTGTTCTAGAGATGCATTGCATGTCCGCCTGAAAAAATTCAACATCATTTCGCGCAAGTACTTTTACCCCTTGTGCAGCAGCTTTGACTGCTACAAACATTTGCCTTCAGCCCATCCTTCGCGATTGCCCAATGCACACCGCTTTGCGTCTCAAGTGCTCTCCTTGCCTATTTATGGCAAGCTCACGGCTGACGACATCCACCATATTTGTGATGCCATTGCTTACTGTCTTCTAACTGCATGAATTTCCTTCGGAACATTCCATTCAATGCCAAGCCTCTTGTGAGTGTGGTGGTAGCCAGCTACAACCACCAAGCCTATGTGCAAGATTGTTTGCAAAGTGTCCTGAACCAAGACTTCCAAGACTTTGAAATTCTTGTCACAGATGATGGCTCAACCGATCAAACTGTGGCCAACATCGAGGCTGTCCACGACAAACGCATTCAATTGAAAGTGCTGCCTCAAAACATGGGCGCTTGCATTGCGCTCAACGATGCCATCTTGCGTGCACGCGGTAAATTTGTGGCGGTGCTTAATTCAGACGATTATTTTTTACCCGGTAAACTTTCGCAGCAGTTGGCCTTCATGCAAGCCCATCCCGATGTGGGCGCTGTCTTTGGCTTGCCTTCTTTTGTCAATGAGCAGGGCCAAGTTTTTGAAGACCCTGCGCATCGCGATCATGATGCCTTTAAGTCCGCGCCTAAAAATCGACACCAGTGGTTGCGATATTTTTTTGATGAAGGCAATGCGTTGTGTCATCCCACAGTGTTTATCAGGCGGTCGCTTTATCAGCAGCTCGGTTTGTACGATCCAAGGCTGGCACAGGTGCCTGATTTAGACATGTGGATACGCCTGGCCACTCGTACTCAAATTCATGTCATACCGCAAGCATTCACAGCGTTTAGAGTGCGCGATGATTTAATGAATGCAAGTGCAGGCCGACCAGAGGTTATCGTGCGTGATGCTTGGGAACGTGCGCAAGTTTTGCGCCATTATTTGACGATGCCAGCTGAAGAGCTGAAGCTAATTTTTCCGGAATTCGCAACGCAAGCTGAACCACTGGTGGTTCAGCTTGCGAAGTACGCACTTGGCAAGCCGTACCCATTTTTTCATCGCTTTGCACTCGATGCGTGGTTTGATAATTTGCCCAGCGCACAGTTGCCCCAGGCCATGTTGCAACTGCAAACTGCCAAGCCCAGCGCGTGGCAAGAATTGATACAGCAAACAGGAAAATTTGATTTGCACAAAATTCAGTCCTAAACGAAAACACTCCTTGATCCAACGAACAATTAACAAATACTCACAACCTAATGCAAACTCAACAGCGCTCCTATTTAAGTCGGCTTGACCACTTGCGTTTTTTGGCTGCAAGTCTTGTGGTGCTGTTTCATTTTTTTCACCACACCCAAGGCGATCTGCGAAGCGGCAACCCTCTGGTCAGTCTGATTGATGAAGGGCACACGGGCATCGCTTTGTTCATGGTCATTAGCGGGTTTATTTTTACAGTCATTGCTGGAAACAAGGACATCCACTATGCGGGCTTTATTCGCAACAGAATCATTCGAATTTACCCCTTGCTGATTGTGGCTGCATGTTTGCAGCTGTACATCAGTACTTACAACGACCATCGCAACTATGGTTTTATTCAACTGCTGGGATGGCTCGTTCCCTTTCGCTCTGAGACCATTGGGTTGTCGCCTTACTTTCAACAAATGTGGACCATTTGGGTGGAGCTGCAGTTTTACCTTTTGTTCCCTTTCCTCATTCTTTTTGCTAAGCGCTACGGCAATGCTTATCTTTGGGGTGTTTTGGCACTTTTGGTTTTGTTGCGTTCTTTGGTATTTGCTGCGAGTGGTGAGGTTCGTTATATTGCCTACGAAACTTTGTTTGGGCGGCTAGACCAGTTTGTGTTGGGAATGCTTTTGGGGCGCATGTGGGTGGCCAGAGATAAAGATCAAGAAAATTTCCAGCTGAATGTTCTTTGGTTACTGCCTATAACGGCATTGGTGTTGACTGGCTTGCACTTGTTTAGCCTGAAGGTAGGCTTTGCCGAGATCAAAAGCCCTGCGTGGGTCGTTTGGCCCTTCATTGAGGGTGCTATGTGGAGTGGTTTTGTCTGGGTTTATTTGCAAGCGCGTTGGCCTGGGCCTCAATTTTTGAAGCTTGCAGTCGATAAAGGTTTAGCAGCCTTGGGCGCGATTAGTTTTTCTACCTACGTCTTTCACAATTTGGTGCTTGCCGCTTACAACCAGCACGCGGGTATTGTTCATTTTTCGGGCCGCGAGATGTTTGATACCATCCTGACAGGTTTGGTTTGTGTTTTGCCTTTGGTGATGCTGATGTCTGCAATTACTTACCATCTCATTGAGAGGCCTTTTTTAAGCTTGCGACGGGGTTATCTGAGCTAATAAAATTGGCCCGAAGCAGTTCAGTTGCATAAAAACAACTCAAACAACTACTCCTTTGGGTGTAGTTGTTTGAGTAATATATTTGAAATCAAATTTAACCTGTTGATTTTAAATAGATTTTTTATATTCCAGGAAGCCATTAGCTTCTACACCCAAAGAAAATATCTAAAACTAGCGCCACATCTATAGAATTCACCCCAACGCGCATTTGAGACCAAAGCGTGTTCAGTTTTAACTTAGTTTTTTTAACCCCGAAAGGTAAACCTCATGTACTTTGCTACAGGTGCTTCACTCACAGCCGCAATTGCCGCTCTTCCTTCAACGACAAAGGGCAACTACAAGGCCTTTGACGACTTTTACTATGCTCAACTTTACATGGGCTCGTATTCAGGTAGCCTTTCACCCATTGAACACTTTGTTCAAATCGGCGCTGCTCGTGGTAACAAGCCCAATGCTGACTTTGACCCAGCTTTCTACAAAGCTCAGTATGCAGACTTGAAAAATACAAATTTTGATGCAGCTGATTTGCTGTTTCACTATGTTAATTCCGGCTTGAATGAAGGCCGCATTGGTAATGCAACATTGGCCAGCTCTTCTTGGTCTGGCTATTTGACTGCTTACCCTGATGTGGCTACGTACGTCAACGCCAACCTCGCCTCTTTCGGTGGCAGCACTACAAATGGTGCAGTTGCTCACTACGCTAAATTTGGTCAGTATGAAGGTCGTGCAGTTCCAGGCGGTCCTAGCTCTGGACAGACTTTCACGCTCACTACTAATCTGGACTCAGGTTCTGCATTCACTGGTACTGCTGGAAGCGATACATTTAGTGCACTTACTACTACATTGACGACTGGCGACAATATTCTTGGAGCGGGTGGAACAGACAATTTGAATCTTTCTGGCACTATCGCTGCAAGCGCAGCCATTGCAGGATTCACTTTGGGTAGCATTGAGAACGTGAACGTCAGCCTATCTGACGGAAATGCGGCAGCTGCGCATACCTTGACACTTAATATGTTAAACGCTGGCATTGTTGGCGTAACTCTTTCTGGCCTTGCAGCAACAACTGCAGCAGACATACTCACTTTGGATAATCTTGCCGCAGGTTCGACAATTGGCCTTAGTGGAGCAACTAACCTTAACTTGACGGCAAACTACGTAGCTGCTGCAACCGCTGGTACGGCTGACTCCGTATCACTAGCTTTGAACACTACAACCTCTACAGCTGCAACCGACGGCATTGTGACCATCGGCACTGGTTTTGAGACTTTGAATATCTCGGTTTCCGGCAGCGCTGCTGCTCTTGACGATATCATTACTTCAACTGCAACGACGATTAACGTTTCCGGAAATCAAAACTTGACAGTCCGTCAAACGCTCGACGCTACATTGGACGTCCTAAACGCAAGTGCTTTCACTGGCCGTTTGAGCATTGTGACCGCAAACGACACCTCCACCCCAGACGCATTGGTTGGTGTAGTTGACGTAGTTGATGACAGTATTACGGGTGGTACTGCCAATGACACAATTGACGTTTCTGCAAATGCAGGCGATAACGAGCTATTTGTAAACGGTGGCGCAGGTGACGATACCGTCATCATTGGAGCGGCATTGGGAAATGCATCGTCAACCAGTGCGGGTGATGTGCTCCAAGGTGGTGATGGCATCGATACACTGCAGGCAGACATTGACTTAATCGACGCAGCCGCTGTAACCACAGCGCTAACAGGTGTAACAGCTTTTGAAACCATTAATTTGTCTGGCGCATTTGATGATGCCAGCACTTTGAACGTAGCCAATATTTCCAGCAACGTTAATCGCGTTAATATTTCTACCGTTAGTGGTGCTGCTAATCATGTCATTAATTACTCAGCTGGCGCCCAGACACTCGGTATCAACGTAGCCGCTGCTGTTGCTGCAGGTCAAACGCTGACGCTTGATGCAGCAGGAACGGCTACTACGGATGCCTTGACCATCGCAAATATGCTGACAACCGGCCAAATGACGTCGGCTACCTCAAACCTGACTATTACCGATTTTGAAACGGTGACCATCAATAC
>Ga0315899_10002082_pt1 | contig 22368 bp, 20 predicted proteins | sample LakEriMetagenome_2_FD_203518 | JGI IMG/M metagenome (GOLD analysis project Ga0315899, IMG submission 203518) | Freshwater fungal communities from buoy surface, Lake Erie, Ohio, United States - Buoy 4 MA112 | ecosystem: Environmental > Aquatic > Freshwater > Lake | place: USA: Lake Erie, Ohio... | reverse complement strand
GGAAGGCAAAGTTTGAGTGGCAACGAAGCTGAGATGAAGGACCGATGAGATGAAAATCTGCCGTTTTGATGATAACCGTCTCGGCCTCGTGGATGGTGACAAGATCCTCGATGTAACCTCCGCCCTTGATGCTCTGCCAGCCTATCGCTATCCGCTGCCGCGCACCGACCAGCTCATCGAAAATCTCGATATGCTGAAACCGCGCATTCTGGAAGCGGCAAAGAGCGCGAAATGTGTACCGGTCTCCTCTGTGACGCTGCTGCCACCTGTGGCCAATCCGGGCAAGGTTGTTGCCGCTCCCGTGAACTACAAGGCGCATCTGGAAGAGTCGCGCGCAGATGTCGAGATCAATCACAACCGTCAAGTGATTGAGATCCAGACGATCGGCATGTTCCTGAAGGCGACCTCCTCTATCGTCGGTGCATCGGAAGGCGTGAAGGTGAGCTTGCCGGAGCGTCGTAACGATCACGAGATCGAGCTTGTTGCCATCATCGGCAAGAAGGCGCGCAATGTCTCGAAGGAAGATGCGCTGAATTACGTCGCCGGCTATTGCACCGGCCTTGATATGACGATCCGTGGCCCAGAAGAGCGCAGCCTTCGCAAGTCGCTCGACACGTTCACGGTGCTGGGTCCGTGGTTCGTCACCGCTGATGAATTTGGCGAGCCGTCAGGTCAGCAGATGGTGCTCACCGTCAATGATGAGCCGCGCCAGAATGCCAATACACGCGATCTCATCCTGTCTGTGCGTGACCTCATTTCATGGGGTTCGACTTTCTACACCTTCCAGCCCGGTGACATTCTCATGACCGGCACGCCTGAAGGCGTGAACCGTGTCGTGGCAGGTGACACGATCAAGGCGACAATCGACAAGATCGGCACCATGTCGGTGAAGGTGCGCTAATTCATGATTCAAGCAGGTGCGAGAGGCTCGAACACTGACGCGTTATTGCGTGTACAGGTCGCTGCCACAACGCGCCTGCTGGTCATGGAAAATATCCTCGACTATTCCGGCCATGTTGCTGTGCGTGCGCCGGGGCGCGACGCTTTCTTCATCCAGAGCGCAGCTGAACCGCGCTCGGATGTGGCGCCCGAAGGTGTCTTGCTGGTCGATTTCGACGGCAAGGTGCTTGAGGGGGATGGCCGCCCGCCCTTTGAAATTCCGATCCATATCGAAATCTTCAAAGCGCGGCCTGATGTCGAAGCGATTGTGCATTGTCACATGGAACTCGCCATCTGGTTCACGCTGATGGAAGGCGTGCAACTTCTGCCGATGCGTGCGCGCGCCATTCGCTGGCGCAGCGGCATTCCCACAGATGGCGATCCAAGCCATATCAAGACCACCGAGCAGGGTCGCAAACTTGCGCAGACCTTAGGGCCGCATCACGCCGCGCTCATGCGCGCCCATGGCCTCGTGCTGACGGCCGAGTCGCTGCCAGCCTTGCTCGTCGATGCTGTGCATTTCGATGAGAATGCGCGCGCGCAAATGCAAGTCATGCAAGCGGGCCGTACCCCCAAAGCCTTGAGCGATGAAGAACTCGACATGGTGGATCGACATGAAATGCGCGACTTCCACGTGGGTAAACTTTGGGCCTATTACCTTCGGAAAGGCCAAAAGCAGGGCATTTTGCCGACGGACTGGCAAATCTGAACCTGCGCCTTATGTCTCTGTCACATGACAATTCAGGAGGGGATGATGAAGACTTTCGCTCGATGGGCGCTCGGCGCTGCTGCCATATTGGCGGCTCTGCCTGCGCTGGCACAAGACAAGCTGAAAGTAGCTGTCGGCCAGCGCGGCGTTTGGGAGAACTCGGTCTCTGAGCTGGGTCAGGATGCTGGCATCTTCAAAAAGCACGGTTTGCAGCTTGAAGTGCTCTATACGCAAGGTGGCGGCGAGACACAGCAGGCCGTCATTTCCGGCAGTGTCGATATCGGCATCGGCGTTGGCACCTATGGTGTCATGGGCGCCTATTCGAAGGGAGCGCCCTTGCGCATACTGGGCGCCACCATGCGCGGCTATTACGAATTCTGGTATGTGCCGTCGAACTCCCCGATCAAGACGATGAAGGATGCGGAAGGCAAGACCATTGCCTATTCCACCACCGGCTCCTCCACTCAGATCATGACCATCGCCTTTGGCAAACATTTCGGCGTTAATCTGAAGCCGACGGCGACCGGCAGCCCACCCTCCACCTTCACGCAGGTGATGAGCAATCAAGTGGATATTGGATGGACCGCTCCGCCCCTGATGCTTGATGCGCTGGAAGCGGGCCGCATCCGTATTCTGGCCAAGGGCGAGGAAGTCCCTGAGTTTCGCAACCAGCCGGTGCGCGTGATCGTGGCCAATGCTGTCGCTCTCCAGAAGAACAAGGATGTCATGGCGCGCTATATGGCGGCCTATCGCGAAACGATTGACTGGCTGTGGTCGAGCCCGGACGCGATCAAGGCCTATGCGAAATGGGCCAATGTGTCGGAAGCCATCGCACTGCGTACCCGCGACGAATTTGTGCAGAAGGATCGCGCCAATCCCGACAAGATCGAAGGCATTGCCGAAATGAATGCGGATGCCGTGCAGTTCAAATTCATCGCTGCCCCCCTGACCAAGGAGCAATTGGGCGAACTCGTGCAATTGCAGCCTGCTCGCAAATAATGACGCCAGGAGAGCCCCGTGCCGCCACCCGCGGACACGGGGCTTTCTTTCACACTTGATCATTTCACCAGAAAGCCTTGCCCAACGGATGCTTTGAAGGTTGCCGCTCCCCGGTCCGGGCGCTAAACATAGGTCTCTAAGTACGGGAGTCGCGACCTCCCGTTTCCCCAACAAGAAAAACCGGGAAGGACCAAGGCGCATGACGGCGGTGGCATCGGCTCCAGAGACAGAGATGAAGCGCTCCTTTGCGGAGGTCTGGCTCATCACTATCGGCCATGCCCTCACCCATTGGTACCCCGCGACCTTCTATGTTCTGGCCCCGATCATTGGTCTGGAACTCGGCCTGACCTATACGCAGATTGCCTCCATCACGGCCGCACAAGCGCTGGCTGGCGCCGTTTCGAATATTCCAGGCGGCATCCTCTGCGACTCGGTCGGCCGCAAGGGCCTCTTGATGGCAACTTCGCTGGCATGGATCGGCGTGCCTTATGCGCTGATGGCGGTCAGCCATTCTTACTGGGTGCTGCTGGTCTGCTCGGTCGTGATCGGCCTTGGCAATACGCTTTGGCACCCAACCGCCCTGCCCACGCTTGCCCAGCGCTTCCCGGAGCGGAAGGGCCTCGTCGTCTCCATTCACGGCATGGGCGGCAATGTGGGTGATGCAGTGGCGCCTTTCGTAGCGGGCATTCTGCTCACCGGCATCGCGGTCGGTGGCTTCGCGCTGAACATCAATCTGGGTTGGCGCGAAGTCATGGTGGTGAATGTCATCCCCGGCGTGTTCATGGCCATACTGATTTTCTGGCTTCTCGGTCGCCTGCAAGTGGGTGAGGCCAAGCAAGTGGACCGCGGCATGGCCCTGACCAAGGCCATGGGCGGCTTCGTCGGCCTGCTGAAGAACAAGACGCTAATGCTGCTTTCTGTCAGCTCCGCCTTTCGCTCCGCGACACAGGGCGCGCTGCTCGTTTTCGTGCCGCTCTATCTCACCAATGAGATGAAATATTCCCCCGCCGTCACGGGCGCCGTGATGATGGTCCTGCAATTGGCCGGCTTCATCGCAGCCCCCATTGCCGGTGGAATGTCCGACAAGATGGGGCGCCGCAGTATCATGATGACCTCCATCCTGATGACCGGTGTTGTGCTTGTCTTTATGGTGTTCGCCGGGGGCACGCCGTGGTTTGTCTTCTTCGTGGCCTGTCTCGGCTTCTTCCTCTTTGCCATTCGGGCGGTCCTGCAAGCCTGGACGCTTGATGCAACGCCCAAGGGCATGGGCGGCTCAGCCATTGGCCTGCTGTTTGGCATTCAGGCCATTGGCGGGGCCATTGGCCCGCTGGTCTGCGGCCCCATCGCAGAACAGTATGGCCTGATCAATACATTCTACTTCATGGCCTTCTCGATCATTCTGGCCAACCTCTTCATCTTCTTCATCCCGAAGATCGAAGGCCAGAAAGACTAAGCCCCCGGCCCCGGCAAAGTCCGGGGCTTTTCTTTGCGTGCCGCAAGGAGCGTGGTAATCTCGATCCCGAAACAAGCTATGGGATGGAGTCCCCAAGATGACTGATGCCGTCACCGCGACGCGCCGCAAATATTACGACACGCTGGCCCCGCAATCGCTGGCGCCTCTATGGGAAGTGTTGAAGGGCCTTGTGCCGGCTGAACCCAAGAGCAAGTTTGCGCCGCATGTGTGGCAATTCGCCAAGGCCAAACCCTTGCTGATGGAAGCCGGCAGCCTGCTGACCGCCGAAGAGGCTGAACGCCGCGTGCTGGTTCTTGAAAACCCCGCTATGCCCGGCGGCTCGCGCATCACCGCGACCATGTATGCCGGTTACCAGCTCATCATGCCGGGCGAGATTGCGCCGGCCCATCGCCACACAGCCTCAGCCCTGCGCATGGTGCTTGAAGGCAATGGCGGCTTCACCGCCGTAGCGGGGGAAAAGACCACGATGAATCGTGGCGACTTCATCATCACGCCCAGCATGGGCTGGCATGATCATGGTCAGGAAAACCAGTCCCCCGTGATCTGGGTAGATGGTCTTGATCTGCACATGGTCAATTTCTACGAAGCGGCATTCATGGACCACATGAATGACAAGAGCCAGATCATCACCAAGGCGGAAGGCCAGTCGGTGTCCGAATTCGGCTCTGGCATGGGGCCGATGCAGCCACATTCGCCCTTCGGCCTGACGACGCCGATCTTTAATTACACCTATGCGCGCAGCAAGCCCGCCCTCATGCAGGTTGCGGAAAATACGGATCCCGATCCGCATCTGGGCTATGCCTTGCGCTATCTCAACCCGCTCACGGGTGATTGGGCCATGCCGACCATCGCGGCTTGGCTCTCGCATATGCCGAAGGGTTTTGAGACAAAACCCATGCGCTCGACCGATGGCCGCAGCATTGTCGTGCTTGAGGGCGAGCTGACACTCGAACTCGATGGCAAAACCTTCACCGCGCAAGAAAGCGATGTGGTGGCGATCCCTTCATGGGTCTGGTCACGCATCCGCGCCTCCAAGGATGCCATCTTCTTCAGCTTCTCCGACCGCGCAGCGCAGGAGAAGATCGGTGTTTACCGGGAAGAGCGGAAGTAAGAGAAGGCGGCCCCGCTACTCCCATAGGGAGAAGCTGCCCGCAACGCGGGCGGATGAGGGGATCGGGTCCAAGTTATGAGAGGCACCCATCGCGGTGCCTCTTTCTGTATCGGCCGATACCCTCCTCAGACTGCCGATTGCCGACTGCCCGCAAGCCAATTACACTCCCCCCATAGGCTCATTGAAAAAGAGCCATGCAAGGGAGGACCAGATGAGCGGCAAGACCCGCCTTAATCGTCGTGATCTGTTGGCTGGCACCGGCGCATCAGCGCTGGCGTCTACATTCCCCATGCCGGCAATCGCACAATCACCTGTTGAACTGTCCATCGGCATTTTGAATTCCGCGAGCGATGTCGGAATCTTTCTGGCCGACAAAAAAGGCTGGTTCAAGGAAGAGCGGATCATCGCAAAAACCATCCCCTTCAACTCAGGCGTCAACATGGTGGCACCGATGAGTGCGGGGCAGCTTGATGTGGGTGCGGGCTCTGTGACGGCTGGTCTCTACAATGCGGTCGCACGCGGATTCAAAATGCGCGTTGTTGCCGACAAGGCTTCGTCCCAGCCGGGCTATGGTGTCAACAAATGCCTGATCTCCAAGCGCCATGTCGTCAGCGGACGTTACAAGGAGCTGAAAGATCTCAAGGGCATGAAGGTCGGCATGAACGGCCCCGGCAATAGCAACTGGGGCAGCCTGTGGGGCGCGCTGAAAATGGCGGGCCTACAACTCAATGACGTCACCACAGTGGATCTGTCCTATCCCGACCATGTGCTCGCGCATCAAAACAATACGCTGGATGCATCCTTCACCATTGAGCCGCATGGAACCAAGACGCTGCTCGAAGGCTATGCCATCGAGGCAACTTCAGATGACAAGACGCGCCCCTATCACGCCGTGGCGCAGCTTCTCTATCCAGAGAAAATTGCTGGCAACCGGGATTTGGGCACGCGCTTCATGCGCGCTTATCTGCGCGGGGTGCGCTATTATTACGGCGCACTGAAAGACGGCAAATTGGCTGGTCCCAATGCGGAAGAAATCATCGCTGTGCTGACTGCCAATACAGCCACCAAAGATCCGCAGGTCTATCGCACAATCGTACCAAACGGCATTGATCCTGATGGCAAGATCAATGTCGAAACGCTGAAGGAAGACTGGAACGTCTATAATCAGATGGGCTGGATCCAGAACGGCGCAACGGTCGATCAGGTGATTGACATGTCCTTCGTGGAGGCTGCCATCAAGGATCTTGGTCCTTATAAACGCGCCTGAGCCAGGCTGATCAGGCGCGGCATCTGCTGCGCCTGATCAATGCGTGCTGCCTTCGCGAGCCCGCAGATGTTCTGTGAAGCCCAGCGGCTTTGCATCAACAAGCACAAAGACCATCCGGCACACCTCATCATAGCGATTGATCCATGCGTGATTGGTGCCTCGCTGCACCATCACATCGCCTGGCCCCATGGTCACCACCTCACCATCATCAAGCTCCATATCAATCTTGCCGGAGAGAATGACGATATAGTCAATCGTCTCGGTGCGATGCATGAAGGGTTCGTTATTGGGCGGATAATCCGCAATCATGAAACGCGTGCCATTGACCGGCGGATAGGTACCAAGCTTGCGGGCGCCCATATCCTCGACATTTTCTCCAACAGGCATCGAGGCTGGCATATCATCCGTGCACCACATCAGCGTGGTGAACTGGCCTGTACGTGGACTGCGGATATTGTCAGCAATGCCGTCAATCATCACCTTGGCTTTGTTATTTGCATCATGACCCGTGATGATGCGCCGGATTGGTACGGCCTTCTCGCTCATTCGAAAACCTCCCCTGATGTTCTTTCGTCATAGGGCCAGTCAATTGCATGGCGTGCCACTTGCAAGCCTTGCGGCCCGATGCGGACCAGATTGACACTGCGCGCATAGTCGGGTGAACCTGAATAAAAGGCCGGCACCTTGCCGCGCCCAACTTCTGCATGACGGTTCCAGTGGCCGAGCGCGAGATAATCCGCCCCCGTTGCATCAATTTCGTCATCCCCGATCAACCATGATGCCCGTGGCCTGATGCTGCGGTCGGGTTGCGGCTCATAATGACCGTGAGCAAGTGCAATATGCCAGCGCGCACGTCGTTGCGGGACGGTACCGAGCGGATCCATGTCGCCATAATGAGCATGGGCCTTGCCCCAGATCTCTAGATCAAAAGGCTCGAAGCCAACACATTCATCATGATCAATACCGATGACATGAAGATTGGCGACATCGCGTAACGCGCTTTTGTGCCAGAGCGCATCTTCGACCACAGGATCATGGTTTCCTGGCAGAAGCACGACAGGGATTTCAACGGCACGAATGAGATCGGCCACGCGCTCGATCAAAGGCTGGGGCGTTTTATGCGAGTCAAAGGTATCCCCAACCAGCAATACAAGATCAGCCTTCACCTTGCGCGCCTCATCAAGCACAATACGCAAAGGTCCGGCCCCATCGCCCGCATGAGCCCGCGCTGTATAACCATGGTCCACATGCACATCGGACGTGTGGACAATCACAAGCTCACGAGACAAACGCTTCCCCTAGCCCTCGGTGGTCAGTGCCTTGCGCACCTTGTCGATCAATGGCTGCGGCAAGGCATAGGCCTCGCTCACCAGTCTTTCCATATCGGCACCTGAGATCGGGTCAATGGTCAATTGCAATTTCTCCATCTCCGCCCGGAAATCGGGGTCATGGAGGCTTGCCCAAAATGCATCCTGCAAGGCTTTGGCGCGTGCTGGCGGGAGACCGGGGGGAGCCACAAAGGGGCGCGCCAGAATGGTGGAAAGGAAGATGACATCGAGTACCTTTTTGTCGTCCTCGCTGCTCGCCAAGTCCTTCGCGAGCGGCACGCCTGCCGGAACCGCACGATCCGGCTTGGGAGCAAGCTGGGCAAGAATGCGGATCGTTCCATCCTGCAACCATTGAGGACGGGCCGCCTTGATTCCTTCCATATCCCACACCCGCCCGAACACCTCCCCATTCTCAAGTGCCAGCGCCACTTCGCGCGTGCCGGGATAGCCGGTGATGATCTTGAGCTTGAGCCCCAACACATTCTTCATAGCCAAGGGCAGCAAATAAGTGTCACCCGATGGAGTAGATGAGGCGATCAGCAATTCTTTCGTGCGCAAATCCTCCAGGGAGGTGATGCCGGACTTTGAAAGCGCGACGAGGACGGAAGCCGAGATGACTGCATTGCCCACCATCGTCATCTCCGGCCCCTTGAACTGCGCCTTTGATCTTGCCCCGTTGAACAGCGGATCAAAGAGCAAGGCCGAATTAACGATGCCAAATGCCGTGCCGTCGCGCGGAGCCACTTTCGCGAGATGATTGCCGAGGATCATGCTGGAGGCACCCGGCATATTGATGGGCACGATGACAGGATTGCCGGGAAGATGTTTCTGCATATAACGGGCGATCGTCCGCGCATAAAGATCATAGCCGCCGCCGGAGGCATATCCGATATAGCAATTCACCGTCTTACCACGATAGAAAGCGGCGATCTCGTCGGCTAAAGCGGTTTCATGCAGAAGGGCTGAAGCTGCAACACCTTTCAGAAATGTGCGACGGCGCATGAGACCTCCTGTCAATTTTGGGGCGGACGTAGGATCACCAATGCATCTAGGGCTATAGCGCCGCGCCCTTGCGCGCGCACCAGTAGCGGATTGACATCAATTGCTTCGATCACATCACCAAGCTCGAAGCTGAGATCACCGAGTGCAACCATGGCCTGCGCAAGCGCATCGACATCACGCAGCGGTGAGCCGCGATAGCCTTGCAGCAATTGATGCGCGCGAGTTTGCCTTATGGTTTCACAGGCGCGTGGCAGATCAAGCGCAGGCGGAGCAAAGGCAACATCCTTGAACAATTCGAGCCAGACGCCACCCATGCCAACCATCACCGCATGGCCCATTTCCGGGTCGTGATGAAGACCAAGCACCATTTCAATGCCGTCTTGCACCTGCTCTGCAACCAGAATGCCTTCGAGCTCCACATTCAAAGCGCGGCAGCGTTGCTCCAGCAATTCAGCGCCCTTGCGCACAGCCCCGGCGTCACAAAGCGACAAGAGAACAAGCCCAGCATCACTTTTGTGGGGGACATCAGCACACACCGCCTTGAGCACAACGGGAAAGCCTATCTTCTGCGCTGCTTCAACCGCACCCTGTGGATCACCGACCACATATTCTTGCGGCAAGCTGATGCCATAGGCTGCCAGCAATGCTTTAGACTGGGTCTCACTCAAGGCTGTTGGAGCCTTGAGCTGTCGGGCATATGCTTTCCAATGAGCGACGATGCCCGCTCGCTTGGGGTCAGCTGCAGATTTGCGCGCGAGAGGTGTGATAGCCGGAGGCAGCAGACGTGAGACTGTGCGCAGTGTTTTGCCCACATCGCGCATCCAGGGCAGATGCGTAAGGGTCTGGCGGATCTGCCCCATATAATCACTCTCCCGCAAGGTGACGGGTGCGAAAGCAACAATGGGCTTGCTGGCCGCACCTGCGAAAGCGTCAAGCGCAGCGAGGTTGCGGATCTTGCGTTCAACGCCAGCCGCACGTGGAATTTCCTCCGCCATTAACAAAAGATCCACATTAGGATCATCATGCAAGGCCCGCACGCAGGCCATATATTCATCTGTGGTCAGTGTGCGCTTGCTATCGAATGGATTGGCGGGGTCTGCATCTTTCAAGACTTCGCGCATACGCGCCCCGGTTACGGTCTCAAGCTGCGCAAGCGGCACCTGATAAGTTGCGCAAGCATCCGTTGCGAGCGACTTCAGTGCGCCGCTATTGGTCATGATGGCGATACGCCTGCCCTTGGGGGGCGGCATCCGGGCGAGAAAAGCAGCCGCTTCCACCAAGTCTTCCAGCGTATCAACACGCACAATGCCAGCATCCTGCGCGAAGGCATCAAAGACTTCCGTGGAACCGGCCAGTGAGCCCGTATGAGCCAGCGCAGCCTTGCGCGCTTCTTCAGAGCCACCCGCTTTGACCACCACAAGCGTCTTGCCATTGGAGCGCGCTTTCATCGCGGCAGCCAAAAAGGCAGGGCCATCTTTTACAGACTCGATATAGCAGGTGATGACCTTGAGATCAGGATCATCCGCAAGATGGTCAATGTAATCTGCGAAAGTCAGCCCCGTCTGATTGCCGCAGGAGATGAGGTAAGCAAGCTGCAAGCCTGCATCAGTGAGACCGCGCGCGAAAGTTTGCCCTAACATGCCGCTTTGTGTGAGCGCTGCGACTGGCCCGCAGGACAAGGGCTGCAATTGCTCATCAGGAAATGTGCAAAAGCGTGAACGCCCGACCGCAAGGCCCATGCAATTGGGGCCGGTTGCCGCGATTGAATATTGCTCCAGCACGCAGCGTAAGCGATCAGCTCGCGCTTGCCCGTCCAGATCTCCCCCCTCACCAAAGCCTGCTGCGAAAATGGTGGCACTTCGCGCGCCAAGTTTGCCTGCGTCTTCGAGCGTTGCGAGCGTCTGTTCCTTCGGCACAAATAAAGCGAGATGATCAGGCGGCTCCGGCAGCTCCGCAATAGAGGCATAACAAGCCTTACCCCAAATTTCTTTCCGGTTCGGATTGACAGGATAGACCTGCCCCTCAAAGCCAAACCGCGCAAGATTGTCCCAGATGCGCGGAGCCCAGTTGCGATCCGAGGCACCCACGAGAACAACATTGCGCGGCGCGAAGAGTGCGCCAATGTTTTTGGTGCGGCTCATCGGCACTCAGTCCTGCGGGCGCTGATAGGGGCCGAGGCCAGGGCGATAGCTTTTCTCGTCGAGAAACTTCTTCATGCCGACGCGATCAGCAATTTCCTTATCAGCTTTTTGCAGCGAATCCTGTTTGGAGCCCAGATAATCGCGCGCCTGATCAGCTGTCATGCCACGCACCGACCTGACGGCTTCTTTGGTGAAACGCAAAACAGATGGGTTCAGCTTTTCGAGCTTGGCGGCCAGCTCCAGGGTCTTGTCGCGCAGCTGATCATGCGGCACGGCAAAATTGACAAGACCCAATTCGACGGCGCGCTTTCCATCAAAAGGTTCGCCTGTGGCGGCATAATACATAGCGTGACGCGGCAACATCATCTCAACCAGATTCCAGCTGACAATGCCTCCGGGAATGATGCCCCAATTCACTTCAGACAGACCAAAAGTTGCATCTTCCGCAGCAATGGCAAAATCGCAGGCGCAAAGCTGCGTGAAGGCACCGCCGAAGCAATAGCCATGCACCATCGCAATCGTGGGCTTGGTGAATTTCGACAAGATCTCCCAACGCCAGTGATGGCTCGCCGCGTTTGATTTCTTGCGCTCAGCTGGATTATTCGCTGTCTCTCGGAAATAGAGCTTGAGATCCTGACCCGCACACCACGCATCGCCAGCGCCGGCCAAAACAAGCACACGCGTTTGCTCATCGCTATCAAGCCACATCAAGGCATCCTCCACGTCATAATGGAGGCCGGGGCTCATCGCGTTGCGTTTTTCGGGGCGATTGAGGACAAGAAAGGTCACATGACCTTCGCGCTCGATCTTGATGTTTTCGTAAGTCTTGTCGACCATTCGCTCCTCCCGATATGCGGGAGGTCTCAGGTCCCAGCGCTGTTTCGCTGGCCCTGTTAGGCAATTCCTCCCCTGTTTTGTGTCAGGCTAGAGAGGCAGGGCCGCGCGGTCAAGCGCCCAAGGATTTCACATGTGCATTGATCTTTTCCGCAATCTCCGCCTGAAACTCCTCGACAGGCTTAAAGCCTTCGGAGGCTCGACAAAAGACCTCCGCCTCTGCCATCAGTTCTTTGGCATCGCGCGCCAGATCAAGCCGCTCAACACAGGGCTGCGAAATATACCATGGCGTATCGCAAAACACCTCGATGCGATTGCCTTCGGGGTCGCGGAAATAAAGCGCAAATGCATTGCCGTGATTGGTGCCACCCAGATCTTCGACGCCCGACTCGTCTTTCACGCGATGCCAGACGGCCTGCACATCTTCCAGCTTGGGCACGCGGAAGGAAATCTGATTGATGTGATTAAAGCCCGCATCTTGTGGTCGGCCTGCGACGAGTGCGAGCTGATGATGCTCGCATGGGTCCCAGCTGGTGAACACAATGTCGAAGCCACGCGCCACGCCACGATCCGTCTCGGTGAAGCCAAGCACCCGCGTATAAAAATCCACCATGCGGGGCAGGTCGTGACAATGAATGCCCAAATGGCTGAAGGCGAGTTTCACGGGGGCGGGTTTGGTGGCACTCATGGCAGCGCGTCCTCTTTCAATCCAAGATTTCACAAGCTGTTTGAAGGCGTCAAGGGATGCCATTTGCACTCCCTGTCCCCTGCCCTTATCGTGGCGCAATGACAGAAGGGCAGGCAAAGCCTCAGACAGAGGGAGGGCTGACGCAGCGGCTCATTGAGCGGCTGAGCGCGCGTTTTTCACGCAGCACGCTCGCTATGTTCTTCGTTTCCACGGGTTCGCTTCTGCTGGTCGCCATGGCGGCTCTGGTAAAACAGCTCGGCAATCACATTCCCAGTTTCGAGCTTCTCTTTTTCCGCTCCGGCATCGGTTTTTTACTTGTGCTGCCGCTCTTTCTCAAAAACCCGATGGAGCCTTTGCAAACCAAAAAGCCGTTCCTCCATCTGATGCGAGGAGGACTGGGTGCGCTTGGGAACTTCTGCTTCTTCTGGACCATCACTCATATGCTGCTGGCCGACTCCATGGCGCTGCAATTTTCACGACCGCTTTTCATGATTCCGCTCGCGATCTTTTTTCTGGGCGAGCGCGTGCCGCTCAATCGCACCCTCGTCTCCGTCGTCGGCTTCATCGGAATTTTGCTTTATGCAAGGCCCTTCACATCGGGGTTTGACGCCAATGCGGTCATTGGTGCAGCAGGTGCCCTGTTTGGCGGTCTTGTCATTGTTGCAATCAAGCGGCTGGCCAAGACCGAGCAAACGCGCGTCATCATGTTCTATTACGCTTTTTGGAATGCGGTCTTTGCGCTCATTCCATCGCTCTTTATCTGGGTTTGGCCACAGGGCATCGAATGGGTTTTGCTGATCCTGATCGGTTTTCTTGGCATTGCGGGACAGGGCATGATCACGCAGGGGCTCACCATGGGCGATGCAAGTGCGCTAGCCCCGCTCGATTATTCACGCATCGTCTATGCGGCTGTGCTGGGCTTTCTCCTGTTTGGCGAAGTGCCTAGCCTTTGGAGCCTCACGGGCATGGCCCTGATTGTTGCAGCCTCGATCTATCTCGTACTCACCGAAAAGAAGAAGGCCGCCTAAGTGAGGCGGCCTTTGGTTCAGCGCTTCGTTTTCACATCAATCGCAAAGCCGCGCGCGGTTGCGGGGCGCGCCATCATCCCATCATACCAGCGCTTCACATTGGGATAGGTCGCAAGATCGACCTGATGGCGCGGGTGACGCCAGGCCCAACCGAGAATTGCAAAATCAGCGATGGAGACATCTGAGCCAGCAAAATAGCGGTTCTTGGCGAGATGCTTTTCAGCGACACCATAAAGACGCAGCGTCTCCTTGGCATAGCGCTCAAGCCCGTAGCGACGATCATTCTCGTCTTTCACATCCCGGAAATGATGGTTTTGGCCGAGCATCGGACCAAAGCCGCCCATCTGCCACATCAGCCATTCCCAGGCCGCAATGCGGGCGGGGCCAGAGCTTGCCAGAAACTTGCCGGTCTTTTCGGCGAGATAGAGCAGGATCGCACCTGATTCAAAAACGCTGACCTTCTGCCCACCGGGACCGTCCGGATCGACAATGGCGGGGATCCTGTTATTGGGGCTGATCGCGAGAAAGGCCGGATCGAACTGTTCGCCTTTTGAGATATCGACCGGATGCACCGTATAGGGCAGCCCCATCTCCTCCAGAGCCACCGTGATCTTGCGACCATTGGGCGTATCCCATGTGTAAAGCTGAATCGTCATGAAGCTCTCCTTAAACTCACGCTCAGGATAAAGCCTCAAAATACCAGCGCAAGGCTAGGTCTGTGGATGCTTGGAGAGCGGAACCGTGTGCGAAGTGCCCGTGTTGACCCAACAACATCTCGCACAGGAGACATTCATGGGCCTTGGACGTGGCTGTTTACTGTGGATGATTGGCGTGCCGCTGCCCATCATCATCCTCATCGCGCTTTTCTGGCGATGAAGGTCTGCGCCCTCGATGTGAGGGCACAGACCTGTCCATCAAATCAGGTCCACAGTCAGCGGATTATAGGAGTAAAGCCACTTATTGCGGTCTTCGCCTTCATTGCGCTTGGCGAAGGCCGCACGCATGGCTTCCACGGAGGGAAGGTGGAACAATTCGCGATTGGCGGTTGACTGGCGCACGATCTTGCCTGTGCGTTCAATGCGATTGCGTTGATAGAGCTGCAACGCATCAGGGATGTTGTCACGCATCGCCAGCGCACGTGAGAGCACGGCACCATCCTCAACCGACATAGCCGCACCCTGCGCGAGATAAGGCAGGGTTGGATGAGCTGAGTCACCCAAGAGTGTCACGCGCTTGGTACTCCAGTCGCCGATCGGGTCGCGGCCATGCAGCGACCAGCGGTAGACCTCATCCTTGTCGCAAGCATCAATAATGGTTTGCACTGCTGGGTGCCAACCGACGAAGTCCTGCTTCAACCGCTCCCACGGGAATTTCATGGTCCAGCTTTCTTCGAAGACTTCATCCGTCTCGATCAGTCCCACGAAATTCACGAGCTTACCAGCGCGCAGATAATAAATCACAGCGTGACCACCGGGGCCCATAAAGACCGACATCACCTGTTCGAGGAAATCCTTCGGCAGACGCTCAACCGGTACCGTGATGCGCCATGCCCCATCGCCCGTATATTTGGCAGGTGCTGCACCAAACATCTGCGCCCGCACGACCGATTTCAAACCATCAGCGCCGATCAAAATATCGCCCCGTGCGATATTGCCATTGGCAAAATGCAATTCGACACCATCCTCATTCTCAACAAATTTCGTCACGCGATGATTGAGATGAATGAGGTTGCTGGACTTCAGTGACAGCGCCTTATTGGCGAGAATTTCATGCAGGTCGGCGCGATGCAGCTGCGTATAGGGCGCGCCATGCTTTTCAAGATGGTCGGCCGCCAGTTCAAAGCGCTGAATCACTTCGCCCGTATCATGCAGGCGGAAAACATAAGCGCCGGGACGCACGCCCACGCGATCAAGCTCAGGACCCAGACCAAAAGAGCGCAGCACATGCATACAATTTGCGCTGAGCTGGATGCCAGCACCCACTTCTCCGAGCTGCGCTGCCTGCTCATAGATCTCAACATCATGCCCAGCCTGCAAGAGGCTGATGGCAGCAGACAGTCCACCCAGACCCGCGCCTGCAATGATGATCTTCAGCCGTTCCATCTCCACTCCTTCCAACCCTGTCAGCGGCCCCGCTTGCTGCGGGGCAATCTCATGACTCACTTATAGCGCATTCAATTCCTGTATTGCAGGAAAATACGTGTGAGCCAGATCAGCGGATTGGCAGAGGGAACGGCCGCTTTGTCGCAGGCGTTGGTGCGCCATGGCACATTACGATCACAGTGACGACGATATGCTGGAACATGAGCGCACTTACGCCATGTTCCGGCGACTGGCCATGTGGGGGGCGTTTGGGACGCCCCTCCTCTTGGCCTTCGTTCTATATTGGACCCAGTGAGCCTTATTTCACCACGCGCACGGCACCCATGGCCGCGCTGGTGGCGAAATGGGCATAGGCACGCAGCGCGGTCGAAACCTTGCGTGCCCGCGGCGTTGCGGGCTTCCATGCATCTGCGCCCTTGGCTTCCATGGCGGCACGACGGGCTGCGAGCACGTCATCCGCCACAGCAATGCGAATCGAGCGCTGCGGGATGTTGATCTCGATGATGTAGCCTTCTTCGACGAGCGCAATCGCGCCGCCTTCGGCTGCTTCAGGCGAAGCATGGCCGATCGACAAACCGGAGGTGCCGCCAGAGAAGCGGCCATCGGTGATGAGCGCACAGGCTTTGCCCAGACCCTTCGATTTCAGATAGCTCGTCGGATAGAGCATCTCCTGCATACCGGGGCCGCCCTTGGGTCCTTCATAGCGGATGACGACGACATCACCTGCCTTGATCTTGCTGCGCAAGATCGCATCCACGGCCGCATCCTGACTTTCAAAGACGCGCGCCGGGCCGGAGAAGATATGGATGCTTTCATCCACGCCCGCCGTTTTCACGATACAGCCATCAAGCGCGATATTGCCGGTGAGAACCGCAAGGCCACCGTCCCGCAAGAAGGCATTTTCGCTATTGCGAATGACACCGCCCTTGCGATCGAGATCAAGCTCATCAAAACGACGATCCTGACTGAAGGCCGTTTGCGTGGGCACACCACCGGGCGCAGCGCGATAGAAGTTACGCACCTGATCGCTTGATGTGCGCATCACATCCCAACGATCAAGCGCCGCGCCCATGGTGGGCGCGTGAACGGTCGGCAAATCGCGATGCAACAGGCCGGCGCGATCAAGCTCACCCAGAATGCCTATGATGCCACCTGCGCGATGCACATCTTCAATATGCACATCAGCCACCGCAGGGGCGACCTTGCAGAGCACCGGCACCTTGCGGGACATGCGGTCAATATCAGCCATGGTGAAGTTCACGCCACCTTCATAGGCCGCTGCCAACAGATGCAGCACCGTATTGGTCGAGCCCCCCATGGAGATGTCGAGCGCAATGGCATTTTCGAACGCGTCGAAGGTCGCGATATTGCGCGGCAGAACGCTCTCGTCATTCTGCTCGTAATAGCGGCGGGCGAGATCAACGATCAGATGGCCAGCCTCGACAAAAAGCCGCTTGCGATCTGCATGGGTCGCAAGCACCGTGCCATTGCCGGGCAGCGCAAGGCCAAGGGCTTCCGTCAGGCAGTTCATGGAATTGGCCGTGAACATGCCGGAGCAGGAGCCGCAGGTCGGACATGCGGAGCGCTCGATCACCTGCACTTCTTCATCGCTCACATTATCATCGGCAGCCGCCACCATGGCGTCGATCAGATCGACTTTGCGCTGCGTGCCATTGTGGATGTATTTGCCCGCTTCCATTGGGCCACCGGAAACGAACACAACAGGGATGTTAAGGCGCATGGCCGCCATCAACATGCCGGGCGTGATCTTGTCGCAATTCGAGATGCAGACCAGCGCATCGGCGCAATGCGCATTGCACATATATTCGACCGCATCCGCGATGACTTCGCGCGAGGGCAGCGAATAAAGCATACCATCATGGCCCATGGCGATGCCATCATCGACGGCAATCGTGTTGAACTCTTTTGCAACGCCACCCGCCTTCTCGATTTCGCGCGCAACGAGTTGGCCGAGATCCTTCAGGTGGACATGGCCGGGCACGAATTGCGTGAAGGAATTGGCGACGGCGATAATCGGCTTGCCGAAATCCTCATCCTTCATGCCGGTGGCGCGCCAGAGCCCGCGCGCGCCCGCCATATTGCGGCCGTGGGTGGTGGTTCTGGAGCGATACTGGGGCATGATGGATCCTCTTGTCTGGATGAGGCTGCTTATAAGCGATACGGCGGGCTGCTGGAAGCGCCCGCCGGTGAAGTTGAAGCCGCCGTGAGAGGGATGGCCCTCTTACAGTTCGGTGATGCGCTGCGGATATTTGTGCAGCCCCTCGACCTCGCCCTTGTCATTGATGAGCCAGTTGTCACAGACCCAGCTATAGGTGCGCTCGGTCACATAGGTCGGGTGAACAGCAAAGAGCATGTTCTTGCCGATCTTCATCGTCTCGTCCTGGCGGATCAGCGGCCGCTCGACCATGTCATAGCCCTGACCATGGGCATAGAGGCGGTTCTCCTGCGGGCGCCCATTCTTGCGCATGAATTCATTGTAGCGCTCGAAAATGTCACGCGGGTCCGCGCCCGGCTTGAGCATATCGAGGGTGAAGCGCTGCGCTTCCAGCACGAAGGTGAATTCGTCCTGCATCTCCTGCGAGGCCTTGCCCAGCACGAAGGTACGGCCGATCTCACCATACATGCCGCCGGGGCCGCTGTTTTCAATGAGGATACAGAACTGATCGCCCGGCTGAATGACACGATTTTGCAGATGCGGTGGCTGCATAACCGCAGCTGTGCCCACTGGACCAGAGGCTGCCATGTACCAGCCCTGCTCGCTGCCGAGCGGTGTTGAGGCCGCACGCGCGATCTCGACCACATCGGCGTCACGCATCCCCGGACGCAACGCCTTGGCAACCGCTTCCGCCGCCGCATCCTGTTGGGCTGCCATTTTACGGATCAGCGCGATCTCTTCAGGGCTCTTCACCGCTTTGATCTCATCGACCATGTTGGAGGCGTCCACAAAGGTCGATTTGGTCAGATGCTTCTTGAGGTAATCAACCATCGCATAAGAGAGCTGCGCTGTGCCCAGAAGGCCAATGGTCGCGCCGTTGAAAGGCTCCAGCGCCTTCAAGGCAAGCTCGGCATCATAGGTCGAGGTGTAGTGGACCGCGGTGTAGCTCGGTGAGCCAAACTGACGGCCAACGCCGCGGCGGATCGGGTCATTGTTGAGCTTGGCATCAAGGCCGAAAGGCCCCTGCCCGATGGTCGACATCAGACCTTCACGCGGGAAGATGACCGTGAAGGGATAGCCATTTGTGGCCGGAAAATCGGTGAGATATTTCACATAGCCATTCATGAAGTCATTGCTGCCCTGCGCGAGCAATACGTCGATCTTGTGCTCACCCATGGCCTTGCGGATGGCGGCCCAGCGGCGCTCCAATTCGGCTGTGGAGATGGGCGAGTTAACCCGTTCAAGCATATGCGTCCTCCCGCAGGATCTGATGATCCTTGATAGCGGCGATTGGAGGGACGGTCGATAGGCTTTGCGCCTCAGCGAGGACTTGTGCCCAAGGCGCGGCGCGCGGCAAGATAAACCTGCACGCGGGCCGCCTGCAGCGGATCCACATTGGTGGCGGTGACCGAGTGGGTGGATGCAGCCTCGACGGCGACGGCGACCATCTCTTCGATGGCAGGCTTAGCAACGCCAACCGTCTCAAGCATGATCTCAAGGACAGCTGCGAGACGGTCTCGCGACGCTTGCTCAAATCCGAGAAGATGATTGGGGTCACCTTCCAGCGCCCGGCAGATCTCGCTCAATTTGTGGAACTGGATGCAGGCAGAGCCATGCTGGATTTTTTTGACCGCAGGCACGCTTAAGCCCAGCATGTCCGCAAGCTGAACATTGGATAAGCGGCGCTCAACACGCCGTTTGCGAATCCGCTCCCCGATTGCCTTCAAGGCATCATTATATTCGCCATTAGTCGGCATGGGCCGACGTCTATTCCTGTTCACTTCTTGTAGCTCCGTTCAAGCCAAAAAAGCGCTATGTGGTTTTTCGGACAGATATACAATTTTTAGATCCGTAACTGAATAAATTTGTTCTATTTCTAAAGTGTAGCTACTTGTCTGTCGTCGTCGCTCGACGTTGAGGTTTGATGTGCCATCCAGCGCAGTCAGTCGTTTTGAGCACTTGTCAGCCATTCGTAATGGTTTCCCAACGGTGTGAAGATTTGGCAAAATATATGACCGGGGCGAAGAACCCGATTTCGCCGAAATCGAGGCTTTCCAGAATGAACTCAAGCAGATTGGGATGGTTTTTTATCCGACCCTCCGGCGGCACTTGATGCGCTTGAGGACGAAATATTTGCAAAACTATCCGAGGCTGAAAGCGAGCTTGCGCGCTGCATCCCGACCAATCCTGCCGACGCCCTCGCCCTGATGGACTATGCCCTGCTCCGCTTGAAGGACGGCGTGATTGATCAGCAAACGATTGCCCTGATTGACTGGGCCTGCTCAAGACGGATGCCTCTATCGCATGAGACATTCAGCCCGCAAGACGATCCCAATGCGCGGCTATGTCTGAAACGCTCAAGACCGGGCTGGTCCAAGATCTCAGGAAAGCAATACTGCGGGACTGACCTTCTTCGGTATAGGAGCCGGTCGCATCTTCTGCGATCACAGAATAGAAGCCCAGCGCTGCGGCGTGACGGGCTGTAAACTCCACGCCAATATCCGTCGCAACACCTGCAAGAACGATGGTGCGCACCCCCAGCTCCCTCAGGCGCAGCGCCAAAGGCGTGTCCACGAAAAAAGAGGGCTGGCTTTTTTCAATCACCTGATGATGTGGCGCAGGGGCCAGACCATCCACGAAGTGCGTATCCTCCATCCCCGCTTCCATCGCGGGGATGAGTTGGTCAGGATTTGGTACCTTCTGCTTTTTCATCATGAAGAGCTTGAAGGGGCCGCTCATGAGATGATGCGGCGGCAGGATATGCCGACTCCAGAACACAGGGACTTGCGCGCGCTCCGCGGCTGCGAGCAAGTGCTGCGCAGCCGCTATGACTTCAGGCGCGTGCAACGCCTTGCCCGCGAGCCCTTTCTGGAAGTCCCACATGATCAGGGCGACCTGCGAGGGGTCCAGAAAATCGTCGAGTGTCAGAGGCACTTCCTGCCGCATCGTCATCATCTCAGTCCGCACGAAGATCGAGGGCTTCGACCATCTTCTTCCACTGCTGAAATTCGGTCGCCATGAATACTTTCGTGGCAGCCACATCGCCATTGCGCGGATCAAAGCCAACCGCACGCAATCTTTCCTGAATGACGGGCTCGCGGATGATCTCGTCAATCTGCTTGTTCAGCGCAGCCACAGCCGCATCAGGCGTACCGGGAGGGGCAAAGAAGCCAACCCATGACAGCGAAGTGAAGCCGGGATAGCCAACCTCCGCGAAGGTCGGCACGTCTTTCACCACCGGGTTGCGCTTGTCAGAGGCAATGGCAAGCCCCTTGATGGCCCCGCTGGCCACCTGAGAAGGGAAGCCCGACAAGGAGGAGATCACCATCGGAATGTGACCGCCCAAAAGCGCGTTGGTGGCATCAGGGCCGCCACGGAAAGGAATATGCTTCGGGTTCGCCTTGACGATGAACTTGAAGAAATATTCACCGGCGATGTGCGAGCCTGTTCCAACCCCTGCCGTACCGAAAATGACTTCCTTGTCCTTCGCCGCCGCCACGAATTCAGCGATGGTCTTGGCCGCATCATTTTTGCCAATCGCAAAAACTTCTGGCGTGGTGGCCACGACCGCGATGGGTGCAAGGGACTGCGCAGAAAAGCCCTTGTTGCGATAGAGCGTCTCGTTGATCGGCAAGGCCGCTGTGGTGACGAGCAAAGTGTTGCCATCTGGTGCAGCGCCGACAACCGCCTTGGCAGCGATATTGGCACCAGCACCAGGCCGGTTTTCAACGACGACATTGCGGCCGGTTTTTTCCGCCAGCCGTCCTCCGACGAGGCGCGCGATCGAATCTGCTGAGCCGCCGGGGGCAAAGCCCACAATGAGATTGAGTGGCGGCTGCCCTTGTGCGAGCGCGGGGAAAGCCAACAGCCCAAGGGCTGCCAATGCGGTGCTGAGAGATTTAAAAAGCTGTTTCATGGACGTTTCCCTGATCCGGTCCACGAGGGACGTTGATCGGGTTTTGCCAGATTGTCCTGAAACGCTCAAGCATTGACCGCGCCCAACGGGCATCGGGCGTGGCTTATCACCCATGATTGATAGGCTGCCTGCCTATTTTCCGTCCAGCAATGCGGGCAAGGCCGTGATGATGGGCGGAAAAAGGATCATCATCAGAAGACCCAGCATGATGAGCCACACAAAGGGCCAGGCTGCGCTAAAGATTTCCGCGATGGACGCCTGCGGAGCAGCGCTTTTGAAGGCAAAGAGGGTGTAGCCAAAGGGCGGCGAAATGCCCCCAACCGTCGCCACGATCAGGAACAATGTGTAGAACCAGATCTCATCGAACTGATAGAGCGCGAGCAGCGGCTTGTAGATGGGGATCAGCACCAGCATGATCGCCACCTGATCGAGAAACATGAACAGCACGAAAGGTAACGCAATCATGCAGGCAAGCATCAGCCAGGATGAGAGCTGCATCTTCGTGACCAGCTCTCCAAGCGCCTGCGGTGCGCCGGTGAAGGTCAGGAGCTGAGAGAACATCACTGCACTGCACATAACGATCAGCAGAAGTGCAGACACACGCACCCCTGATGTCAGCGCCTCCTTCACCATTGCAAAGGAAAGTTTGCGATA